>Ga0187784_10000948_pt1 | contig 22414 bp, 24 predicted proteins | sample 1015_SJ02_MP15_2_FD_132964 | JGI IMG/M metagenome (GOLD analysis project Ga0187784, IMG submission 132964) | Tropical peat soil microbial communities from peatlands in Department of Meta, Colombia - 1015_SJ02_MP15_20_MG | ecosystem: Environmental > Terrestrial > Soil > Wetlands > Peat | place...
CCAGTCTCTGGTTTCGCTGCTACAGAGGCTGGGCACATTCTGAAACTTGGCCAACGGTCGCGTCTGTGGTGGGGGGGTGAAGCATTTTCCGCTCAATGCGTATAACCCCCTGGCAGGTTTGACGGGGTGAGAACAGGACGGGACGGAATATGCACCCACCGCCTCTCCCGCGGCAAATCGCGGGGGTATGCGAGCTGCGCCTTATTTCGGGCTGGTGCTGACTGACTTAGGAGTGTTGTGGGCCCTTACAGAGCCATTCGGAAGACTTCCGAAATCCACTTTTGGGATAGGGCTCTCATCAAACATGCGGAATGAAATCGGCGCGTCTTGCTTAACTCTGTTATCAGCGAAAGCCGCACAATCGGGTCCGTCAGCTGCCATCCATTTCACTACACTATAGGGGGGTACTGGATACAGAACGTCGGCTTGTGGAGTGATTTTGATTGTCTTCGTTCCATCATGATCTTGCAAAAAAAGATTTGATTGATTGACACCTAACCATCGTTCACCCGAGTCCCATGCAGACCAATAACCATGCATCTCTATTGATAAGTTCTCATCCTTTTTGGTTTCGGCTATCTTCTCGGGAGGGCACGCTTTTGCATTCTTGTCTTCTTTTAGTTCTATCCATTCTGCGCGAGCCGGTAAGTCCGGAATGCTAGGGTATTTGGCGATAGCGCACTTTTTCGAATCCAATCCGCAAAGCTGCGCGGTCGTTTTTACCGCAGAAATGAGTGCTTCCAACTCATCCTCGTTCTGTGCCAGAGCAGTTTTCGTGATCTGGGGAAATTGATCCTGATGCTCTTGAACATATTTCAGGTCAGCTTTTCTCCGATATGCCTTTCCGAGAAGCCTTGCCAGGCGGTCAATCGTCTGGGCCTGGGTTGGGGGAATAGAACCTACGGGATCGCCAGGATACTCTGCAACGATAAGCTTCGTCACGTATCCATTGTCACCGGCCACCATATTTGGAAGTTCCTGAGCGTATTTGATAATTCCGGGAATTGAGTCGTCTATCGTAGCGTTTGGAGCTTTTCTCAAGATTTGAACCTGCACATTACTATACGTACTCAATTTTTTTAAATTCTTAGTCATGTCCGCTGCCACGCTTCCATAAAGGCCGACGGTCCCCTGCAACGCAGCACTAGTGGTCGCTTGCTCGCTAGATGTTGTTGTGTCAAACTTGGCCATGGCCAGAAAGAGTCCCCCTTTAACTTGTCCGTCCACAAACTGATCGCCACACAATTTGTAGAAACCAACGTAGTCTTTCTTGTCGATGAGCTTCTGGGCCTTCGTGAGGAATTTTACATTCGGATAGTTCTCACTTTGATTCTCTACCTCGACCTGCACAGCTAAATATTCACTGTACGCAGAAAAATTCGACTCTGAAAAATATTTGTAGGACGCTGAAGCTGAGTACATCCCGTAACTAAAAGAACCTGATGCATTTATATTGAGTGTTGATTGCAGCGTCTCGGAGTCTTGAATGTGACTGATGCTGTAATTAACCAACTGCGGCGTGGTAGGTTCATTCGACATCTGCGAAAATGCCATTCTGCGTTCGACTGTTGATCGGCCTGTGTCTTTTTGAACACATATAGCAGTTTTCATCTGACCGGTTTTGGAATCATATCCCTGAAACAGTGGTGGAATAGTCGGGCCCGGTTCGATAACAGAAACGGCTTGGGCCATAGCCGTCGAACCACTGAGAAGCACAAGGACCAGGCTCGGTATTACGAATGTCAGAAGCTTCGTATGCATAATAGCTCCTTGAAATCGCATTCAACGGCACGTCCGCAGCAGCGGAGCACTCACTTCTTTTTCTTTTCAGACTTACCAGTCTTGCAGGCATCGGTTGGATCAGTGTGGGAGCATTTTGTCGGGTCGTCGCTACCGGGACTGTACACGTTGCACATGGCTGCCACGGCGTCTTCTTGCTTGTCAAAGGGCCCAAGCAGTTGAGGTCCATCAAGCGTGTCGGCTGTCCACACTTTACAAGTCCGAGTTTCCGCCTTGCGATAGACACAATATCTGCCGTCACCCGGAGTACAGTCATCCTTACCGGACGTTTGTGGGAGTGCGACCTGGCAGACAAACAGGGCGAAGAGCATCGCACTTGTCTTAGTCAAATGACACCTTCTTTCAGTCTATTTGACGCAGAAACAACCGAGGGCCGGTTCAGCCGGACTGCGGAGGGTAAGCTAACCCTATGGTTCGGCACTGAACAGCGCAAGGATACTGCGCTCTCTTCCAAAGTCAACCAAAAAGTGTTTGCGACGGTTGAAAATATTGGGAGGCACGCAAAATCGATACCATCCTCGGGTCTCTTTAATCACTTTGGAACCGTGAATTGTACGAGATCATTTTCGAACCGGCACCCTGCGAACAACGTTCTTCAGAAGCTGCACTGATCTCGGGTGGACCGGCTGTCCTCGCCGTGCACGCAGGATGGTGTGCCTGCTCAAGCCAGTTTTCTCCTGCAAGAGATGGAGGGAGATGCTCTGCAAACGCTCTCGCAAGACTTGGTTCGCTGTGCCAGTGTTCCGCTCGTAACGCCTCAGCGACGGCAACAACGTACTAATGTCCTCAGCCTGCTCCCAGCCGCGCTCAGTTTCCTTCCCAATCAGATGGAAGGCCGAAGAGGTTACGGGATACCGCTTGAGCAATCCGTGACTGTCCGCCTTGCATGGCGTGTCATCGGGCGCTAGGCTTTTGTATTCGGGATGCCGGAGGTATTGCGAGAAGACCATCTCGAACGTTTGCGGCAGCACCAGCAGGGTCGGCGGATTCAGCGTGTGAGTGGTCCCATCATGGATGTTGATGTAAGGCATCTTTTCCCAGCATGCCGGATCCTTCTCGAAGGGCCCGAGCAGCGTAATCGGCAGAGTGCAGAGGTTCAGCAAGACCGGTGACAGAGCGAAGTTGTACGGTCGCGATTTATCGCGGTCTAGCCTTCGAAGCGCTTTCATAACATTCGGCGTGCTGATAGCGATTCTCCTCATGACGGGCAGGCGAAACCAGTCCGGTTCACGGCATGGAAGGCCGAGAGCACGATTCACAATCCACTGCCAGCCTTCTTTTATCCAGAGCGCCACTTCGCAGCCCGAGTCACGTCCTTCCTTCGGCCTGTAGTACAGCCCCAGTCCATGCTCACTGGCCTTGATGAGTTTTACTTTTGAACCGTCATCCGTGTACAGGGCGTATCGCTTGGCGGAGATGCCATAGCCGTAGAGCTGGCGCTGGCTTCCGGCAGAGTCAAGGTTGATGTCTTCGACGATATTTAGAATTGAACCCGGCACAATCGCAGGGTCATAGGGATTCAGCGTTGTAAACTTATCAACGATTTCCCGCGTCTGTTTCCACGAGAGCGCCTTAACCGCATCGGTTCCGTCAGGCATGCTATGCGGCCCACCTTTACACGGGACAAGTCCTCCGCGCTCGGAAGCTACGATGGCCATCGAATCGGTATCGCACATCAGGTAGCTTCCACCGGCATCAGTGACCATCCTTTCCAGCATGGCCAGCAGCAAGCGTCCGCCCGCTGTGATGAGGGCTGAAACGGGCGGGAAGTACCACGGGCCCGGCGGTTCCACTATGCAGGTTCGCTCGCTTCTCTCCAACTCTCCCGAGAAAATTCCTATTGTTTTTGGATCGTTCTTTCCGGTTTGCGATTTATTGACCTCCGCATAGATTCCGTAGCATCCGGCGTTGGCTAGTATTTTGAGGAAATAGTAGAGGGGGTCCGTCTTCTCTTTCCCTTTGCGCTCTTCGATCACCTTGCGAAAAAAGTCGTCTTTGTAGGGATCGATAGACCCGGCCCCCAAGTTCACCGATCTCATCCCCTTCTGTACCCCTTCCGGCTCAAACCCGATGGCGCGCAGAATCTTCGGTTTCTTTCCGCTCAACAGCAGAGACGCAACTACATCCGGCCCGGCGAACCATATCGGTTTCGCGGAGGTAAGTGGGTTTAGTCCGATGTTGGTTTGCTCACCCACGTGTTCATCGCCGTAGACTGTGCGAACGGGCAGGATGTCGCCGTCCGGGTGAATCATTGCGAAGAATGCCAGCTTCGGCCATGTGCTTGGGTCGCGCAGTTGATCGGGCTTCAACGATTCGATAAGCGTTTTGACTTCGCGCGTCGCATCGCGGACCCGCAGCTTTTCCGCAGTCAGCATGCGCCATAATCCCAACATTGTATTGACGGTAGGATACTGGCTGGTGAAATCGGTATAGACGACCGGCACAGGGGTGTGTCGAATGCGAATCTCGGCCCGCCCGCCGTAATAAGCCTGCATACAAATGCCAAGCGTTTTATCGTCCAGGTTGAACTTCCGCGCGGGTGGAATAACTCCCATCGTGGCGAGGAACGCCTTGGCAATAGAAGCTGCAGAGTAGGCTTTCTCAGGAGGAAGATCACCGACCGGATACCCTCTGAACTCCACGAACAACGCATTCAGCAAACCGACCGTGGCCCGCACGTCCTGGCGGCAGTAGTCGATTTCTTCCTTGGTGACGCGTCCGGTTGGCGCGTGGTCTAGCTTTCCCGACACCTTGAATTCGCGGCAGGCACTTTCAAGGCTGAGGCTTTTGTTCCGAAGTGCCCAGACCAGCGTCTTTAGATCCAGGAATCGCCCGAGCCGGTAGGGTTGCTTCATGTCCCCGCCAGCCAAGCGAATAAATGCCGCCTTAGAATCTTTAGGTCTGAGCTGCACCCTTGGACGATACGTGTTCGGAAGCAACTTCTTACTCTTCGGGTGTTTGTAGCGAAATACGACGAAGCTCCAACCTCGCCCGCCCGCCCCACGTGCCACGCGATATTCGACTGCCAGCCGGGAAAGATCAAATGGCAGATTGAACGCGACGATTGCTGCATCTGCTTGGATGGCCGTGTACATCACTTTTTCGACAAATGTTGAGCGATCATAAAGTCGGAGCCTGCGACGCTTCTTGTCTCCTGTTTTCTCTTTCCGCACATACTCACGAAGCACTTTCAATTGAGCCGCGTCCAATTCGTCGGCATAAAGCAGACCCTCCTCCCGACACACATATTGTCCGTGCGAGTCCGCCTCACAGAACTGGTAAGCTCCGAAATTCAGGCTCTGGAATGCATCCGTTGTGGTTTCCGTATCCAAAACGAGGACATACTTGGGCAATGGACGCGGCTTTCTGGAACCGCTCTTCTCTTTCGGCTTTTCGTCCAGAATCCGGGTGTGACAACGCAAATAGATTTCGTGGTTCATCGGATAACTCTCCTTTTCTTTAAAGCCAATCCGCCCAACGCGTGAGTGCATCTGCGAGCATGTGCAGGAACACGGCTGTGGCCTTGAGTGCATACTTCACTCGCTTGCTGGAATTTGGTTGGCGTCGCATATCCGCATCCGCTCGACGCCGAAGCTCCGTCACCATGGCGTGGCACGGTATACACAGCGGAGCCTTCAGAAATTCATCGTGGTTCTGACCGGCGGTGTGGTCGAGTTCAATCAACAGACCTGTGCGCCCACACAACAAGCAGCGCCCTTGTTCCAAGCGCCGGGTATTCCGGCGTGCCGTTTCGATGGGTTTCTCGTCCATCATGACGACGCCTCCGGAAGCGCATAGATTTCGTCGAGCTGCAAAGCGCCCGCTTGGGCAAGTGAGCCCAGGGTGTCTGGGTCCGTGATGAGAAGATGACCGCCAATCGATTTTCCGCGAAATTCATCCAGAGAATCGGAATCCCCGGTGCGCAGGTACTTTCCAACTGCCGCCATGTACTGCCCAAGCTGCGATGCTTGCTTGGAGCCCCGAACCACTACCGGTGACGTGCCAAGGGCAGTTGGAATCAGCATGTCGCGGCGTCGCCGGTCGGCTTTGGTTGGCTGCACCTTCCGTTTCAGTCTTGCCCCACGGAGCTCGGTGCCGAGATACTTCCGCACCGTGCGCGGATCAATGTGCTCTTCACGGGCAGCTGCAGTTAAGGCCACCCCGGTTCGGCGCATTCGCGCAAGGACGTGCAACGCTCGGTTGTAGGTCTCGCCGTGTTTCCCACGTTTTCGTTTGCCGTTTTTCATCGCATCAACCTCATTTCATATCTTGTGATGCGATCCTAACACTGGTAGAATGAGGTAGTTACAGCGATGGATTGAGGACGTTTAACAATTAAGTGGCAATTAGATAGATTTCATTGGATAGATACATGGCAATTTACTTGAAATTGATTGCAATTAAGTGGCGGAAAATAATTTGAAATTCGATTCGGACATCACTCCGAAAAAGCGGCGTGGCCGAAATCTTGGTATCGAGGACGATCCCCTCTGGCGTGGTCGGGAGCATCTCGTGTGGCTGCTTGAGACCACATGGGACGAAGTGGGGTGCGCACTCTCTTCTATCAAAACTGCCGCTGAAGTCTTGGCTGCATTGCAGATATGGAAGGGCCAGAGCTCTGAATACGTGACAGGTGTTTTGTTGAGACCATCGTCAAACCCCGCGACTTCCAAACAATTAAATGAACGGCGACGCGGACGCAGGGTGTTGAACAAAAAAGCTCAAGCGGCTTATGAATTCGTAGAGAAATGTGTCGAGTCCTTCGAGCGTGCTATGCGAATCCCCGTTGCGCAGCTGTCTCACGGCGAGCAGATTGTGGTCGACGATGAGATCAGGAAACGCGTCGCGGTACTCGCCCGCGCGGGGAAGGAATATTTGGCCATCCACGATCAACAGGAGACCTTGGAAAATCTTTTGAAGGATGGCGAGGCATATTTTGCGCGTGCCGAATTCGTTCGTTTTTGCCGGAGCAAGCGGTACAGACTGACACCTTTGAATACCGCAAACGCTCTCGCAGGATTGCCTTTCATTGGATGGAGACAGTCCGCCAAGAGGTGCAAGAAATGGAAGTCCGCTGGGGCAAAGGGCATCAGCTTTCAGGTGTTTGAAATCATTAGACGCATCGTCGCCTCGAATACTCGAAGATCTGAATTGGTTCGGGATGCCGAACTGTGGCTAAGGAGTCGACGTTCCACCGAATCGGATGGTGTGTCAGAGCTTCAGCAATACTGGTACTACCTGCGAAGGTCAATAAAGACTGTGCTCGATGAAGGGACATCGCGGCGGCAACGGCCCTCCGCGATTTCGAAGGAATACTGGAGGCGGAAGAGCAACCCTTCGCCCGTAGACCTGGCTTTCGCCGAAGAAGAACGCATTCTGAACTAAGCCCTCTCCCCGAGTTGCATCGACGATTGAAGTCGGAGGAACCAATGAGCACTAATAGCGTGTCGATTGAAGACATCCATCCAGGACGACGTGGAGTAGTCACTCTGTCTGGGTACCTCCCACAACCGCTCTCGCTGTACACGGAAGCACCGGTGGTTATACCTGGAATCACTGCAGGCATTTCGCTGAAAAGTGCCTATTCAAAGCTGCGCGTCATCGTGGCAGTCTTGAGAAGGAGGACATTCCCGGATCTTCACACGTTGTATCTAGCAGCTTTATCACGTGATCGCCGTGTTTTCCTCACGAACTATGTCGATGCGGATGGAAGGATTTCGCAACGACCTGCGAGCTGGACAGTGCTTCGCCGATACATCTCCTTTCTGAGGGCAATCAGTGTTGTCGATCTTGACGAGCTAAGGCTGACCCCGCGCGGCGAAGAATTGAACGAAACTCCTGAACAGAACTACAACCTGAAACTCCTTAGACTCATTGACCGCTATTTGGAAAGATATGACCTCAGTCGTGACGAGTTGAAGACGATGATGCAGCGAGTATTGCAACGGCGGTGGCTTCCGACACGAGCTAACGTTCTCGGCACGCTGATCAAACGATCCGTTAACGAACAACACGTCGGCCTCGTGTTGGATTTGCTGGGACACATTGGCGTGATCGGCACTTTGAAACGAAAAGAGCAAGTTTATTTTCCATGGGGAACCCTGCCAGCCATTAAGCGACAAATAGTTTGAGCAAGAGATCTCAAGAGCTAAACGCTCAAGAAAATCCAGGGATGGATGCTGAAATACAGAGTGAGTCGCCGAAGACGCGGATCATTAGGCTGGAGCATTCTAAACTTTTCTGGCGAATTTTTTAACAAAAGCGAGGAACTCGAATGTCTGACCACAAACCGCTCGACCTCCGGGGAGGACGACAGCTAAAGGGCGAGAGGCTAAGCTATGCAGTTTCGGACTACATTGGCAAAGGCGGAAGCGGGATTGTCTATCGAGCGAAGTGCTTGGAAACAGGCGGCGACGTCGCGTTGAAGTTCTTTCTTCCCCTCTACCAGCTCAACCTTGAGTTGTTCGAGCACTCAGGGACCCAGCAGCGGGTACTCGCTGAAATGGAGGATCTGCATAAGAGGGAACTTTCCTGTCTCCGACAGATCAGTCATCCGTACATCGTAAGGGTTCTGGATAACGGAGAGTACGCTCCGACAAAAACTGAGTTGATTAAGCAACTCCAGCCGCTAAAGGGTATCAAGTTTTTCGTCATGGAGTTCGTCGAAGGGCAAAACCTAAAGGTCGTGCTCCAACCAAAGAGCGTCAGCCGTTCTGATCTGGTCTCGATGCTTCTGAAAATCTGTGAGGCGTTGATGTACTTGCACGAACAGAAGCAATACCTTCACGCGGACATCAGATTTTCCAACATCCTCGTACGAAAGGGAACATCCGATCCCGTGGTGATCGATTTTGCACTTTACAAGAATTTGTGTTTTTCTGAAGTTGAACCGGGCGAAACAACGAAATTACTTGGGGATTGGGACCTAATACCCAAGGATATCAATACCGACCACCCGTTGAGGAAATTCAAAGAGACTGCGGGAACCCGCGAGGAACTCAAGAAGATATGCTTCCCCGGATTGGACCTTTTTCAGTTAGGAAAACTTCTCAAGACCCTCGCCCCGGAGATCGCGGCCATACTGCCGAAAGAGGACGTGGAGTACCTCGACATTCTCGTGCAGTCGCTACTCCAATGGCAAACCGTACAACAACTAAGTGCACGCTGGTTGAAAGAGCAAGTGTCTAAGCTGGAACCGACCTACGCCCAATTTATGGGTGTAGAGGAACTGGCGCCAGCAAGCAGTGCCACACGTACTCTGCAGCTTCCGGGCCGACTAGTAACCACATCCTCGCTCATCGAACGCCTAATAAATACGCGATCCTTTCGGCGCTTAAGGTCAATAAATCAGCTAGCGCTTGTGGATGTTTTGTACCCAGGTGCTGCCTACAAGAGGCATCTTCATTGTTTGCGTGCCTACGCATATTGTGCTGACCTTCTGGAGAGCCTAACCCACACTGCTCAGTTTCGGGTCTTCTTCAACCCTTTGTTGGCAAGGCAGACATTAGCAGTTGCCATTCTTCATGACATCAACCATTTCCCTTTTTTGCATACTTTTCAGGAGGTTCGAGAAGAGTACATCAAGGACCTGGATCTCCTCGATCTCTTTTGTGATGGCGCCGCAACGCAGGATAGCCCTTCAATTTACGAACTGTTGAGGGAGGTTGCGTTAACTCGCGAGCAATTCAAGGATCTCCTCTTGTTAGACCATCCTAAGTTTGTCGAGAAGGGCTATGAGCCGGGACTGCAGGTGACCAGATCAATCATTGACAGCGGCGCCGATATCGACAAGCTCGCATATCTCGAAGATGATAGCAGGTTTACGGGAGTTGCATACGGATGGGGCGTCGATGCCCCCCGACTACTCTCGTCCGCAACGGTAGTGCAAGTTCCAGAGAGTACTGGTTGGCATCTCGGCTTTCGTGAACAAGGGCTTTCAGCCGTTGAAAGCTTGGTAATGGCGCGTTACTGGATGTTCAGAAACGTGTACTGGCACCGCGTCAACCGAGGAATCATGGCGATGATGATGCACGTCATCAGAAAGCTCTATGCAGAAGGTAGAGGAAATGCCAGTGACTTCATAGCCGATACCATGTGGAAGTCTGAAGAAGCTGTTCTCGAATACTTGAACGACAAACACTTGAGCCGCTTTGGCGCTGACTGCATCGCCCGCTTTATCCTTAGAGATCCGACCTCAGTGTACCAAAGGATACTTAGCATTTCGGGAGCTTCGACAGTAGAGCGGGAAAGAAAACTATACGCGGACATTATGGCCTTGGATTCAGCCACCCTGGAAACTTTTCGTCTTTCGGCAACATCATTTTTGTCCGATTTTCTAAGAGTCCAGTCCTACAATGAAGCCCTTGGGCCAGAGGACGTGCTCCTTGATCTTCCTGGTCGTCGGCTGGACATGTCCGGACCGATATTCATAAGACTCGATACCGGAGACACAAAAATCATTCACGACCTTCCAGGTCCGGTGACGCGGCTTGCTGGGGAATTTGAGGGGCTCGTGAAACGTCTGCGGGTCTATGTGAATCCTCGCATAGTTAGAAAGCTAGACGCCAATTTGCCCCGCACGGGGCGCATGGAAATGATCAAGCTTCTTGAGAACGCCATTCCCAAACGAGGTGCTGCATCTCAGATTCGATGATTAGAGAGTACACATCAGCTGCCATGGCCTGGACAGGGCAGCCCTGATGGTTCCGAATCGCTATTGCGCTTCTGAGCACGGGCCTTAGTGAAATGTTATTTCCTGCCAAAGATGGCTACGCAGTCCGTCGTTGCGGAGGTTCTGCGATGAAGGAATTGATTTAATCCTTGAAATCAACCAATCAAAGGATGCAGTGCAATGCAAACGATGGAAGAATTACATCGGGTCTCCCATCGTTCGCGATTTTTACGGAGCATTAATGCATGCTGCTGCGCGTCACGGTTTTATCATAACCACGGCGTCGTTCAGTCCGAGCGCACTAGGAGCAATCCCTTCGCGGGCAGCAATACCACGGGCGCGGCTGCCGAGGCGTTGGGGCGAAAGTGGATTTCAGTGGAGGCAAATCCCGACTACATCAAAGGCCCGCGGGGAAGATTTACTGTGCGCAAAGGCCGCGCGGCGAATCGAGTCTAATTATTTCGCACGTTGCTGTATTTGAAGAAGTTGTGCTGGTGCCCTTTAACGGAATCGCCACACGATCTCTCTTGACCCGAGATCGCTCGGTCAAAACGTGCGAGGGGGAGAGCAAGAGCATGCCACGGATAGTACGACCGCTCCAGACAACCAGAAGTGAACACTGGCTGAGACGAGCTGTAAATGAATGTCCGGAATATTTGGACACTAAAATTTCTGCGGCCCTAGGTTTCTCTGCTTCAGAAAAAATCGTCTGGAGATCACCGATTCGTGATGACGATTATGCAGAATATCGCGATCAAGAGTTCTTGGATCGACTTGGTCTTCCGCCGCTTGCAGTACCTCTTGGAAGCTTTTGGCCACCCAGGGGACCACGTTGGGACGGCTTAGCACGTACATCATCGGGAAAATACATTTTGGTGGAGGCTAAGGCATACATTGAGGAAGCCGTCGATTATCGTAGCCATGCCACAGATGAAAATTCACTGAAGCAGATTTGGATGTCTCTCGCACAGGCCAAAGAAGCATTCGGCGCTACTAAAGAAGCACCATGGAACTCCCCTTTATATCAATACACTAATCGTCTCGCCCATTTGTACTACTTGAGAGGATTGAACGATATCGACGCATACATGGTATTCGTTTACTTTGCGAATGCTCCCGATGTGCCGGAAAGGAAACGGTGCACGCCTGAAGAGTGGCGCGGAGCCATTCGGCTTGCGAGAAAATGCGTCGGTCTTCAAGATAACAAGCTTTCAAGGCGAATTGTAGAGCTCATTCTAGGCGTGCAGGATCTGCTCGTTCAGTTGGGAGGTCAATAGCGGACTACGTGCTCTGTGGAGATTTTTATTTTCCAGCGCCTCAAACGCGAGCCCCTGGCGCCGCGTAAACGACGCCTTACTCATCGAGAAACCACCCCCGCCCCGCTGCGCAAATCGCGCAAAGCCTCTGGGGTGCATATTCCGTCCCGTCCTGTTCTCACCCCCTGGCAGGTTTGACGGGATAGGGGATAGTGCGATCCAAAGTTGCACCCCCCCACCTCTGGTTTTTAGGGGGGCCGGGGCCCGCGCGCTGGTTGCGTTCACTCGCTGCGCTTCGCTTTTGCTAATGTGGCGTCGCGCTTATGCTCGCTGGCTCGATGGGCGAGGCGCGGGCGGGATAGCGGGTGTGGCGCGCGAGGGAGCGGGGTGGCCCCTAACTCCTATGATTCTTGAAATCAAAACGCTCTGAAAAGCTGTCTTCCCTGTTTTCCGAACAGGCACCGAGTAGAATCTTTGACAAATGTCCACCGACATCCATGTCAATGCAGGAACGTTCCAGATTCAGCTTGGCAAGCTCGCTGAGGTTCTGGCGCAGAAGCTCAAACGCGAGGCAACGAAGCACCTCGGATTCATTGGGCTGGACTTGCACGTTCTGATTCGCCAAGCGATGTGGACCTATAGTCTTCTGTTCTATCTGAATGCCAAAGAGCGGCGGGATACCGATTCCAATTGGCGGGATGCTTATACCATAGTCACCCTGCCGCTGGTTCGCAATATGATTGACTGCTTGTTCAACATCACGCTCATACTTGAAGACCCTGCTGTTTACGGGCCGTGTTTTCGCTTGGGTGGTTTCAAGAAGATGCAAGCTGTCCTCACCGAAGATGAGAAGCGATATAGTGGCAAACCGGAATGGGATGAGTGGCTTACGCAGCGTCGCGATGCGATTGACATGAGCGTTCGTTCTAGTGGCATGAAGATGGCTGACCTAGCCTCGGCACCGGACTGGCCCACCTTGGGACGGTACGCCAAAGCACCAGGCCCAGGTGCTACGTTTTCACCGCACCAGAAATTCTTAAGGACGTTTCTTTACGGTCCCTGGCGTGAGTATTCGGCTTTGGCCCACGCCACGTTTGAAGGTCTGTCTGATAAAGCTCTGTTCTACATGGAAGACTCGGTTCCAATTGACGAAAGGCACAAAATCAGTGACTCGCGGCCCTTAATCATGTCCACACACCTATCAAGGGCTGCTGCTGTTTTGCTTTGCATAGTCACTGAGCTGCAAGCGCACTTTCGCTTCGATGACGATGGCACTCATATCAACGAGCGCATCAATGAGATGTGGAAGGCTCTTGTGGCAATCCCTGAAATCAAAGAGCTATATGACACGCGCTACAAACAATTGATGAAGGATAGAGGCATCAACTCGTAAAGACAAAGACCCTCATTCATTGACCTGGGTTCTTACCTAGATTATCCGACCCTTGCGTGCCGCTATTGAGGCTTGCGCCCTCGAAAGCCGCAAGCAGCACGACCGCGATGCCGACCGCCCGTTGCCCTAATCCTCCAGTTCGACATCGGCGGCATCCTTGGCGCAGCGTCAAGCCGCATGGTTTCAGTGCCCACCACACGTTGCCCAGTACGTCTTTCTCGAAACCGATTGCTATAAGGCGGTGCGTATTCATCCGCAGCCGTTCGACCAGAAGGATGCGGCCTGCTCTTTCCCACAAGTGTGGCCCGTAGTTCGGCCCTCGCGGCGATTCAAGCCATACGGCAAGGTGACAATTTAGCTGTTGCCCGATAGTCCGATCACGCTTTGAGTTGTGGCCCCAAAAGCCCGGATACGGCGTCCAATCGTCGTGTGTAACCGTGAAGCCTTCGCTAATCCGCTTGCGATCCGGCCCCAGCGCGCCGAGAGAATCCAACTGGCACAGCGGCAACACTATTGCGTGAGGATTGCCCGGCACGCGGAGTTTTTTCTCCTCAAGCATCCGATACACTCGGATCAAACTCAGTCTGAGCGAAAAGCGCATCGTACCAATTCTCTTCGCCCTTGGCTGCCGGAAAGGAAACCATTTCGCCGAGTTTTCCACTTGGCCCGCTAACCGAAGAAATGCCTTCACCTTCGATTGTCACCGGAGTTTGCCCGTGGACAATCCGATTTGCAAGGTCGATGGCTTCGTGAATCGAACGCGGATTGCGAGTCAAATTGGGTGCGCCCGTCAGTTTCTCCCTCTGCCCGCTTTCGCGCAATGAACAGGATTTCCGATATGGTCGTGTTTTCCGAAAAGTTCTGCCGTTCGGGGTCTTGGCTTGACACCACTGTTTGCAAGTGGGAGCGATCCGAAATCAATTCCCGCGTCTTTGCCTATGCTTCGCCAGAAACAAGGCCAGCAGGAACCACGAAAGCGAGGCGTCCATCCGGCTGGAGCCAGCGATCTGCCAAGGCGACGAATGCACTCCCTAAGCCCACCGTAGCCTTTGCGCTGATTTCTTAACCCGGCGCTTCAATTCGGCTCGAAGCCTATCCCGTTCGTCCGGCAGTGATCCAAACAAGAGTATCCGGTTTCCTCTTCGACTTCGAAATCGCGTCCGCCGATGCGAACGGATACAGGCTCGTCATCAACTTTTTCCAGTTCCAACATGGTCCCTCAATGGTAACATCGCTTTTTCCGCAGCCTGCTAGGTTACTTTCGTGATGGCGATGGTATTGGAGTCCCTCGTTGATGCGCGGCAGAAAGCGGAGAATGACTTCCGTAAGTGGAGCGGTTCCTGATTGGGTGATGGAATTAAATGAGGCGAGAAGTCAGGTTTCGCGCCCACAGGGGAGACCTCATGATGAGGTGCATGGGAGCAGTGGCGTTGCTGGCGGTCGCGATGTCGGCGCAGAACGCACCAAGCACGAACAAAGAACACCATCTCGATATTCCGGCGATATCCCGAGAGGCAAATGGGTCGGTTGTCTCGATAGTTATGTCAGACAAGGATGGCCATCCGATAGCTCAAGGCAGCGGCTTCCTAATAAGCAGCGACGGACAAGTAGTAACCAACTACCACGTCATCAAGAGCGGCACCTCTGCGCTCATTAAACTTCCTGACGGCGCTTTCTTTGCTATCGATGGGGTGCTTGCATCCGATAAAGACCGCGACGTTGCCATCATCAAGGCGCATGGGAAAGGCTTTCGGATGTTAACGCTCGGAGATTCCAATCGGCTCCAGATCGGAGAGGAAGTTGTCGCAATAGGTAGTCCTCTTTCGCTCGAATCGACGGTTTCGAACGGAATTGTCAGCGGAATCCGAACCGTCGAGGAAGAAGGAGGCAAACTCTTGCAGATCACGGCACCCATCTCGCCCGGTAGCAGCGGTGGCCCGTTATTCAATATGGCAGGGCAAGTGGTAGGGATCACTACTTCTCACCTCAGAAATGGAGAAAACCTGAATTTTGCCATCCCGATTAACGATGTGAAGCCACTGCTGAATCGGCCGAACCGGTTGTCGAAAGCCCAAGCCTTTCCCGACGAAGCGGAGCCTGTTGCTGCGGAGCAAACCAACGGTCCTTCTCTGGCGGACACGCTTGCATGGATGGTCAGGTCCTCTGCTGACGGCGTAGGGTACCACGAAGACAATTTTGGATTGTTTTCCATCAGCAGCTTCTATATCCAAGAGCATTCCTCATGCCGCTCGTTCGACGTAACGAGTACGATCGTTTGGCACCAAGGGGCACAAACTGGCGCGAATCGCTTCTATAAGAATTTTGACTTGGGAGACGTCGATCCCAACAGCATCGAGGATTCCTCTGACGGGATCGCATTCCGAATCACCGAAGACCGCCATGCAATTTTGGTCATAGTGGATGTGGCAGAAGACCTAGAACACCTGAACTCTGGTCGGCTAATTTCGAGAAAGGAGCTGGATGCTAAGAAAGACGGCAAATTTCTCATAAGCGACCAAAATTACCGCAATCGCTTTAGGAAAGCTTTTAAGCAAGCTGTCATCCTGTGCGGCGGGAAACTATCAACTTTCTAAGACACGGGAATGGATCATGCGGAAGGTGACAGCACTCGTCTACGCGGACATAGATTGCTCTGAAGCTTGAAGGTACGATTGGAACTGTACAATTGCGAACCGTAGTAGCCATGGCACAGGTGGGGGAGTGTCAGAAGTCATCTTTGATTGCGGCCCAAAAAACCTTCAGCGTGGTGACTGCGGGGATACTTGGGAGCGACACACGGTACGACCAATGTGGAAATAGGGATAGGTTCGATACGACGATCCAAGTCTTGAGGCTTTCGTGAACCGTGACATTCTGGGCTGAGGTGCTCGCAATCGTGCAACACCGACATGGTAACTCGTTTTCTGAGCAATGAAAAAACCCGCCGATACTTTGGCGGGCCGCTATGAGCACACTTGCGGTAACTCTATGCGCTGGCCGATGCGAATCGACCTTTCGAATCGTGCCCACGCCGTGTGGTAAATTATGCTTTCAACTCCGGTGATGGCTGCCATTGTCCGTGCTCGACTCCGCCTTGCTGCGAGAACGCGTAGAAGTCTTGCGTGGTGCAGGCGGCTTTTTCGCCGTACTAGCGAGAGAGGTGTACGATGGTGCCGTTTTCCGAGTTCAAAAAGGAAATTCCCGCTTACGTGAGGCATCCGGCAGAGCAAGCCGTTTGGCAACTGCTTGGAGGAAGCGAGCGTGCAAAATCGAAAATCCCTACGTGCGGAGCACAAGAGAGCCTGCAAGGAAATGGAAGCCTTGATGAGGCGTGGAATCAAGGCAGGAGGCAATGGGCCGTTGCCTAAGGATGTCAATCAGTACTTTCAATTGAGCACGATCAAAGAAACTTTGGAATGGGTACATCCGGGTTTAATAGAAACAACCACCAAGCCGACCGACCCGAACTATCTCAATGAACTTATGGAGCACAGATTCTATGTGCTCGGGCCTGTGGGTGCGGCGTTGACTTGGCCCCGACGTTGAGGAACAACTAGGCTTTGCGAGCAGTATCGTCAACAATTAATTTGAGGATGACCTTGAATGAACGCACTCCAGTGTCAACATTGTGGAAAGCCAGTCGTGGAAGGTCACAACTGCGACGGTATTCCGTTCCGAGCAACGGTTGGCATCTCCTCTACACTCGATGAAAAGCGAGCCGACATTCTTTACCGAAAAGGATTCCGAGTTCTTTCAAATGCCGATGGTCCCTACTATTATCATCCCATGCTAGGGACGCTCGCAGTCTACCCCGGAGGCTCTTTCAAAACTGCACACATCAAAATCAGCGAGAGCCTTGATGAATATTTGGAATCACTCCCAGATGCAAGCTACACTCCTCTTGAGCCAGACTGGAAAAGAACACGCTGCGACGAGTGCCGAGCAGTAGGCTGGCTGCTTTTCGGGATAGAACCCTTCCCGCATGAACCTCATTGTTCACAAGCTAGACCGACTGAGCCGCACTTAGAAAACATCTGAATTGATATTGACGACTTTGCGCGTCACCCGCGTTCGATTTCCTGCGTGCCCCCTCGCGCTGAACACCAACATTGTAACTCTTCCCAGTGGAAGGCAGGGTTCTACGGTGACACTGTGATACTAAGAACAGCCGAATTGGGGTGTACAGTTGAGACAGATGAGACAAAAGTACACAGTTGCGAATGTGCTTGAAATCCGCATGAACATTGGTTGGAATGCGAACTGTAAGTTTTGCCGTGACTTACGCGGAAAGGGCCGACACGAATCCCTCCCTCTCCGCCGGGTGTCGGCAATCCCTAACTAGAGTTTTCCCCCTCTCCCTCTCCCTCTACCTCTGCCGAAACACCCGCTAGCCGTGCCAGCGCCTGCCAATGCCTCGGATGCGGGCGATACCCCTCGCGAATGCGGCCAGCATACCAGCGCGATACTCCAATCTTCTTTGCGATAGCTGTAGCCGATGCTTGCGCAAGTGCTGGTCGAATCTTCTCTGAAAACACCTGTTCGGTGAGCCACGCCGGTTGCTTTGCAGGCGTCCAGGCGGACCGCGCTTGGGCGTGAAGGCGCTGAGTCCTGCTCTCTTTGGCGACTGCTTCGGGGGTGTGGCCCGCAATGCGCCCAATCTGTGCAACGTCCACCATACGACCGGCCTTCGCGTCACATTGAGCACAGTTGGTGGAACGATCCTGAATGGGTTTTCCACACCCGCGACAAAGATTTTCCCTGCGGGGTGCTCGTATCGTCGGGGGCTGGTGCAAACTACCCTTTGCATTGCGCTTCCGACGCTGAGTGAGTCGCGTGGGCAGAATCTGATTCACACCAGAACGTTTGTGAGGCGAGTTCCACAAACTCTGTCCGACCCATTCTGCCAACGGTGCAACTGCACGACCCCAGATTGGAGCGGTCTCGGAGAGACGAATGGCAAGCGACGACATCAGGCGACAATTTCCATCGGGCCGCTCGAAAAACCATTCGCGTTTGAGCAGATCGCGCGTGATCCAGTCCAGCAAAAATGCGTCAACTTGGGGCCGCACCGGCTCCATGAGATCGCACGCGAGACTATCACGGGCGGGTGCATCCACGTGGAGCACACCCAAACCGGGATCAAGGCCAAGAGCGGCAGCGGCGAGACGGGATTCCGATTCAAGAAGTGCATAAAGATAATTGAGCATGGCATTGGGCGGGTTCACAGCAACTCGGGGAGAACCTGTCAGAGGCGAAACCCGAGCGCCAAAAGTGCGCCAGTGATCCGGCACGCGCAACTCATCCTTCTTCGGAAAATTGACAGGGAGATTACGCCACACAGCCCAATAAGCAGCGGCGGCTCGTGATTCGAGCAAACGGATTCTTTCCAACGTATCAGCACTTGACAACTCTGCGCGATAGTGGAAGATCGTGTCGGCGCTCTGATCTGTCAGCAGCTTGCTACGCGCAACGTGCTCTTGACCGGCGAGTTTCTTGTCGATGAGTTCCCGCGCAATCCGAATAGCTGTTCCCGATTGTTCCGCAAGGGCCTGCGCACGTCTCAACCGAGCATCTGACGGGTGCACAGGCCCAGTCGTAGCGAGCACGGAGCCATCCCGATCCAGCATGACAAATGCAGCGTTTTGATCCGCCAGCCAGCGGAGCGCAGCAAGAGAAACTATCCCGTCCGAACCGATCACGACCAAGCGCCGAAGGCCATGCCCGACACGCGGAAAACGGGCATGACGGCGCGCAACGCCGATCCCATCTTCAAGCAGTAGGTGACCGCGATCTACTCGGGCCTGAATGCCATATCCGAAAAGGGTTACAACCCCGTGTTGTGGCGTGATGACCGAGCCCGACCAACTGTCGGGCGATTTGTTCTGGCCTTCTTCGCCTTTATCCATGTGCACGCGAAAGTCTCCATCGGAACTTCTTCATTGTTTCCCGATTGTGCTCGGTGCCACACGGACAAAAGTAGTCGAACAGTTTGACCATCTCAGAGTCGCTGAATTTCCCCGGTGCGGCTGCCGTAAGAGCTCCCAAAACTTGGCGGTGTAACCAGTTTCCTCGCGGCTTGGGAAGCGTCTCGTACCCATGTTGCTCGGCGTAGAGCGCGTTGTTGATTGTCTCTTTGATGCGATTGAGAGCGCGCGATTGAGTATCCGCCGATTGCAGCTCCGCGAGCGCCTCGTGGAACTGTTCTTCGTGTAGATATTCATGTACTTGTCGGACGGTGCTTTCTGGAAGTATGTCGTGGAGTCGCGTCGGGGCTTTCGGGTAAGGCAATTTCCGATGTTTGCGACGGCGAGGACGCCACCCCTTCAATCTGGTTTCGATCTCATAGAGGAGCTGGGCGGTATTCATAGGAAAACCCTTCGTGCCATGATCATCCCAATCCCATGCCTGTCTGATCTGGGCCTTTGATTCGAGCAGAAGCTTAATGTTTCCCTTGGAAACACCTTTGCTTTTGAGCATCCACTCGACGAGGGCCTCGGGGCCCCATTCTTTTGATCTCGCTGATTTTCGCTTCGACATGAAATGCCTTTCGTTTGACAGGGGACTCATCTGTAAACATTGTAGTCCCATTTATGCGAAGATAGAAACGTCCAACCTGTAATTACATGGGGACATATATGTGCGAGATTGCAGGACGTTGGTGCTTTTCTGGGTCTTTGTTTAGCGCCGAAGGCGGCCATTTCGGAGGTCGCATGCAAATGCCAAACATCTGGATAGTGGAGGCACTACTTCCCAAGTCGTTGAATACTCGGGCTTTTGTTCGGGATGAGACAACTCCTTTCCGGCACCACATGTTTGTGATATACATGGGGACATTAATGTTGTATTATATGTCCCCAGTAAGTGACAGTATAGAAAGGACACACGTCCCTATGAAAAATCGACACGAGCGCGGGAAGCGCAAAGCGGCTAAGAAGATCGGGCCTCACCCCGTCGCAAAAGGCAAGCATGTAGCACCACGAACTGCCGACGATTACTTCTCCAAATCAGAGCGCTTCCAGGACAAATGGAGCCGCGTCACCCACGTCATTTCGAAAATGAGAGTGGAGGGCGTTTCGCTGCCGGAAGCTTCCCGAGAATTTGGCCTCGACCCGCGCACCGTCGTTCGGTGGGGTAACCCCGCACTGAAGAAACGCACCAATGGGCGGTATTCAGCCAAACCCACCGACACTCTCTTGCGCGTTTTGGTCATGCCGACTGGCGACGGACTGCGGGAGGTTGCAGTTCGCGATTCACGTCAAGCGAGCCTGCTTGCGGAATATTGGGTTGCCGTTCAGCGGTACCTCGAAACCGGAAACGCATCGGCCGTCCGCAAGATTCGCCGCAAGACAATCTTCGATGCTGACGGCAAGAGAGTTCGCTTGATCAAGGACCTTGCGGAACTTGGGCGGCTTGGTTCTGCGGGCGTTTTGTCGTTCGAGTCGCTCTACGCGAAAGTTGGGTAAATGCCTCGGAAACCTCCACAACGCGATCCGTCAGCAGCATACGTCCGGGACGCTATTGCTGCGCGACGGATCGCTGGCAGGAAATGTGCGTGCGGCGAAGGGCGTCCGTGGGCGCTCATTGCGAAGAGTGACCCTGTCGAGTGCTACGAGTGTCGAAGAAAAAGAGAGGGGAAAACGACCTTTGACAACCATCACCTAGCCGGGAAGACTAACAACCTCGGAACGGTGCCCACCCCAGTGAACGACCATATAGCGGAGTTGAACACTGCCCAATATGATTGGCCGAAACAGACCTTAGAAAACCCGGAGGGCTGTCCTCTCTTGGCCGCTGCTGCGTGCGTGCGCGGAGTTATCGACTACCTGCATTACCTCATTAACAAGTTCTTGGTCTGGATTCCAGAAATGCTTGAGTCACTCAGTACGTTCTTAAGAGAGAACATGGGGGCTAAATGGTGGGTCGGAACTGAACTGGAAAAATATGCGCCAAGGCGGCGGGACCATCTGCCCGATAACCCGAACCCTACTAACAACCTTCCGCCCGAGGACGCAAAGAGTGACAATGATGTGTCCGCCCGGAATCCGGATGAAAAGCTGGCTGCATGAACCCCCAACTCCTCTGGTCATTGCCGTCCGAGTCTACCCGGAACGCAAAAGTTCGGAAGACAACTTCAACATCCCGCAGAGAAAATTTCGTCTTCCCGATGCGATGTTGGTCTTCGACACGGAAACCAGCACTGATCACACGCAACGTCTAAAGTTTGGAAGCTATCGGTTCATCGTTGGCGGGCGGTGCTTGAAGGAAAGTCTGTTCTACGCTGACGATTTGTCAGGGGAAGAACACCGAGCCCTTGAGCAATATGTGGCGGAACCCTCTGAACATTCTGCCTGTGAAAGTCCTTGCAAGTTGCTTCTGGTGAACCGTTCCGATTTCCTCAAGGAGCTATACCGTGACGCCTACAAAGCCCGTTGCCTGCTGGTTGGGTTTAATCTGCCATTCGATCTATCCCGGATTGCGTTTAATTCCACGAGTGCGCGGAAACGCTTTGCAGGCGGATTCTCTCTTGGCTTGTGGTCTTATATCGATGAAACCGGTAAGGAACGCTTTGATCCTAACCGTCCCACAATTGGAATCAAGCATATCGACGGCAAGCGTGCTTTGAAAGGATTCACTGACCGCAAGGAAGCCGACAAGGAAGACCGAATTCCAGAAGGTTCGACTAGTGGCAGACCGGAGGATGATTACATCTTTCGCGGTCATTTTCTGGACCTGCGCACACTGGCCTTTGCGCTGACCGACAGAGGACATTCGCTCGAAACGGCTTGTGATGCATTCGGTGTCGAACATGGGAAGGAGAGTGCACCACGTCATGGGATTGTGACAAAAGAATATATCCACTACAACCGGCGCGACGTTCTCGCCACATCGGAGTTAGCCGTCAAGTTGCTGGAAGAATATGGCAAACATCCGATCAATCTTCAGGCGACAAAAGCATACTCCCCGGCCTCAATCGGCAAATCATACCTACATGCAATGGGAATTGAGCCGGTACTTGAGCGGCAACCTGATTTTCCCAAGGAATATCTAGGTTACGCGGAAACAGCGTTTTTCGGCGGGAGGACCAGTGCTCACATTCGGAAGGTCCCCGTCCCGGTTGTTTATACGGATTTTCTTTCCATGTATCCGACGGTTAACAGCCTCATGGGGCTATGGCGATTCGTCACGGCCCAGGAAATCAAGGTCACCGAACACTGTAATGAAGAAATTCAAGCATTTCTCAGCCAGTTGACCCCACCTAATCTCTTCTTGCGCGAGAAGTGGAGAGAGCTGACC
>Ga0187784_10000949_pt1 | contig 22400 bp, 17 predicted proteins | sample 1015_SJ02_MP15_2_FD_132964 | JGI IMG/M metagenome (GOLD analysis project Ga0187784, IMG submission 132964) | Tropical peat soil microbial communities from peatlands in Department of Meta, Colombia - 1015_SJ02_MP15_20_MG | ecosystem: Environmental > Terrestrial > Soil > Wetlands > Peat | place...
ACCATTCAAGGGATGCTCGAAGAGAAGCTGTCACGTCTCATGGGCGAAAGAATCCGTTTGACTGGTTCCGGGAGAACAGATTCGGGGGTTCATGCATTCGGCCAGGTAGCTCACTTCAAGACGCAAAGCCAAATGGATATCCGTACGATCCAGAGGGCACTGAACAATCTCCTCCCTCCTGACATCGTGATTCAAGAGGTGGAAGAGGTTGACGAAAGTTTTCATGCACGAAAGCATTCGAAAAGCAAAGTCTATGAGTACCGAATTCTCAACCGAAATCTTCGGTCAGCCTTTCACCGCGGGTATGTATGGCATATTCCTCAAAAGCTGAATCTGATGGAGATGGAGAAAGCGACTCAGAGTTTGATCGGAGAACATGACTTCTCTGCGTTCCGCACAGTGGGCTCTCCCACCCGAACAACCGTTCGAAGGGTGACCCGGGCGGAATGGAAGAGGGGGCGAGATGGCCTCATCCGGTTCGAGATCGAAGCAAACGGTTTTCTGAAACAAATGGTGAGATCCATCGTTGGGACATTAGTCGAGATTGGAAGAGGAAAAATAAGGGCTGCCGATTTTCGGAATATCTTGAATTCCAAGGATAGAAAAGAAGCCGGGCCCACGGCTCCAGCCCAAGGATTGTTCTTGAAAGAAGTGAAATACTAAATTTTAATATCCAAATCCCAAATTCCAAGTAAATTTTACATGACAAATCCCCCCTCGCCCCCCCCTTAGTAAAGGGGGGGCGAGGGGGGATTTGACCTACTGAGGTTAATGCGAACTTTCATATCTTCACCAACTCGTAGTCTCTCGATCCCAGCCCGATCTCTTCGCCGTAGGTAAGCTGAATGCTCCAGTCCACCTGCGGATAAATCGCTTGAAATTTATTTTCTCCAGGTTCCCAAGCTCCAGGGAGTTTGGAGGATTGGTTTCCTTCTTGCCCGTTCACCAAATCAACCGAGGCCTGATCGATTGCAACCGGATCCTCAGAAGAAAGGATCCCAATATCATTGACAATCGGTATATCGGAATACCCATAACAGTCACAAGCGGGGGAGATTTGAGTGAGAAAGTTGAGGTATAGCGTCTTGCTCTTTTTCTTCTGGATAACTCCATAAGCATGCTCCACCATTTTTTTTTGGAATATAGGGACGCTCTCGTTCCACTGGATTTGAATGGCCCCTGAAGAACAGGTGAGGATGCATTCTCCGCACCCAACGCATTTCTTAGGATCGATAAAGGCAATGCCCTGTTTGGTTTCGACTCCCGATTGAGCCGGCCGCATCGAAATCGCTTCCTGTGCACACCAACTGAGGCAGGTTTTACACCCTTTGCAGGTTTTCCCATTGACCTGTGGGGAGATATTTGAATGCTGACTCAACTTTCCTTCGCGGCTCGCGCACCCCATTCCCAGATTCTTCAAAGCTCCTCCAAACCCCGACAGTTCATGTCCCTTGAAATGGGTAACGGCGATCAGTCCATCTGCCATATAGATCTCTCGGGCAATGGAAACTGTTTTGAAAATGGGTTTGTCAATCCGAACTTTTACGGCACTGTTGCCTCTCAAACCATCGGCAATCAGAATAGGGGCGTTCACGACAGACTCTGTGAACCCGTTTTCAAAAGCGGTGATTAGGTGGGAGACCGCTTCACTCCGAGTTCCAACGTAGAGGGTGTTGGCATCGGTTAAGAAAGGCTTCCCTTTATATTGTTTGACTCGATCTACCACCCTTCTTAAAAAGATGGGCCGAACATAGGCTGTATTTCCTTTCTCCCCAAAATGGAGTTTAATCGCCACCAAATCCTTCTCCTCGACCTTTCCCTTCAGATCAGCCCGGTCCAAAAGGATATCCAACTTATCCAAAAGGGTTCTCCCGGATTCAACCTTCAGATCGGAAAAAAAGACAGTGCTCTTCATATGAAAACCTCTTTACAAAACATTCTAAGAAAATCGCACTCCCGTGTCAACGATGGCCGAAGGGAGGGTTGACTTTTTATTGAGAAAAAAGGTAATTTAATATACTAATTCTCGAAGAGGATGGACCACGGAAAGGAGTAGAGATGAAGCGAGGTGAACCAACCCACATTCGAAACATAGGAACCTTCGGCCACGGTGGCGAAGGGAAGACCTCCCTGGTCGAGGCCATTCTCTTTGACACGGGCGAGAATACCCGACTTGGCCGCGTCGATGACGGTTCCGCTTTGATGGATTTTGAACCGGAGGAGATCAATCGAAAGATTAGCATCAGCGCCTCTCTTTCTCATTTTGAGTGGGATAAGCATTCGTTTCATGTCATTGATACGCCGGGGTATGCCAATTTTATCGCCGAGGCAAAGGCCTCCATGAGGGTGGTGGACGGGGCCATCATCGTTGTCAGCGGAAATTCGGGGGTCAAGGTACAAACAGACACGGTGTGGGGATACGCCAATGAATTTCAAGTCCCGCGAATTCTGTATGTCAGCAAAATGGATACGGAGCGGGCCAATTTCCTCAAACTGGTGGATGAGGTGAAAAAGACCTTTCCATCCCAAACCGCCGTCCCCGTTCAACTTCCCATCGGAGGAGACGGAAGTTTTAAGGGAGTGGTGGATCTGATTCAGAGAAAAGCCTATTTCTATCGTGAAGACGGAAGCGGCCAATTCGAGCTCAAGGATGTCCCTCCCGACATGAAAGAAGAAGCGGAACGGCTTCGCGAGAAGCTGGTCGAGACCGTGGTGGAAATGGACGATCAATTAATGGAAAAATATTTGGATTCGGGAGAAGTTTCGATAGAGGAGATGGTTCGGTGTCTTCGAAAAGGAACCCTGGAGAGAAAATTGGTTCCTGCCGTTTGCGGCTCCTCCACCCGAAACATAGGGATCCAACCTCTTTTGGATCTGGCAATCTCCTGTTTTCCTTCACCCTTGGAGAGGGGCCCGGTTCTGGGAAAGAATCCCAGGACGGGAGAACCTGAAACCCGTGAACCCAAAGAAGATGCGCCTTTCTCCGCCTTTGTGTTTAAGACGATCGCCGATCCCTTTGCCGGAAAACTGAGCCTGTTCAGGGTTTATTCCGGGACGGTGAATGCAGATTCCACCCTCTACAATTCCAAAAAGGACGTGAGGGAGAGGATCGGCCAGATTTTCCTGTTGGAGGGAAAGAAGCAGAAGCCCGTAGGCTTCGCTGGGGTAGGGGACATCGTGGCGGTTGCTAAATTGAAAGAAACCACGACGGGCGACACCTTCTCCGAAGAGAAAAAGCCAATTGTATTCGAAGAAACGAAACTTCCGCTTGCCGTCGTCTCTTATGCCTTGACCCCGAAGAGCAAGGGGGACGAGGACAAGATTACTGCTTCCCTGGCACGCATCCACGAAGAAGACCCGACGATGATGCTGGGCCGGGACGAACAAACCGGGGAGATCATTCTCTCCGGTGTGGGGCAAACCCATGTGGAAGTTATCGTTGAAAAATTGAGAAGGAAATTCGGAGTGGAAGTCAACCTCAGCGTCCCGAAAGTTCCGTATAAAGAGACCATCCGTGGGTCGAAGACCGGTGTGATCTATCGTCATAAGAAACAGACCGGGGGCCGGGGGCAGTTCGCTGAAGTCCATTTCGATGTTTCTTCCCTTCCGCGAGGGTCGGGTTTCGAATTCGAAAACGCCCTTACAGGGATGAACGTCCCGAGGAATTTTGTTCCGGCGGTTGAAAAGGGAATTGCTGAAGCGATGCAAAGTGGCGTCCTGGCTGGCTATCCGGTCGTGGACGTGAAAGTCCGATTCTATGATGGGAAATCTCATGAGGTCGATTCCTCGGAAATGGCATTCAAGATCGCTGCGATCATGGCTTTTAAGAAGGGGGTTCAGGAAGCCAGCCCGGTGCTTCTCGAGCCCATCATGAAGGTGGTGGTGACGGCGCCGGATGAGAACATCGGTGATGTGATCGGCGACCTCAACAGCCGCCGGGGAAGAGTCTTGAGGGTCGATTCCAAAGGAAATTATCAAGTGATTGAAGCCAATGTCCCCATGTCGGAGATGTTGAAATATGCTCCGGACCTCAACTCCAAAACGGGGGGTCGTGGAACCTTTACCATGGAATTCTCCCACTATGAGGAAGTCCCTGCCCAACTGGCTGAGAAGGTGGTTGCTCAGGCCAAGAAGGATAAAGAGAAAGAAGATTAAGAATTAAGAGTTATGAGTTATGAATTGAGAGTTCACAAATTACGAGCTACGAGTCACGAGGAACGAATTTCAGACAAAAGTAGCGCACACGTGGCGCGGACACGGGCACGATAAAGATGAGGGCCGTGATCCAGAGGGTAAAATCTGCGCAGGTTTGTGTGGATGGCCGAGTTTCTGGAAAGATTGGAAAGGGCCTTTTAGTGCTCCTCGGAGTGGGAAAGGGAGACGGAGAAAGCGACCTCTCTTTTCTGGCATCTAAGATACCCGAACTCAGAATCTTCGAAGACGACTCCGGGAAGTTCAATCTTTCATTAAAAGAGATAGGTGGAGAGATACTGGTCGTCTCCCAGTTCACTCTTTTCGGCGATTGCCGGAAAGGGAGGAGACCCTCTTTCACAGAGGCGGAAGAGCCTTCAGCGGCAAAACATCTTTATGAACAATTCGTTTTGACATTGAAGGAACGAGGCATTCCAGTTCAAACAGGGGAATTTCAGGCGAAGATGGAGGTTCATCTTATCAACGATGGGCCGGTAACGCTTCTATTGGACAGCAGACAGGGACGGGGAGATGAATCATGAGAAGATATTATTCTTATGAGGAGGCGGTTGAACTTGATAAGATTGTTTTGAGCCATGTCGATCGATTTGATCCGGAAGGATTGAACCGAGACCTGAAGAAGGGCAACTGTGAAGCCTGCGGCGGAGGACCAATCATTTGTATCATGCTGGCGGCTAAAGCGCTTGGTGCCAATCAAGGCAAAGTTCTCAAATATCTCAACTCTGGAGATGTGACAGGGGATCGGAGTCGCGTTGTGGGGTATGGGGCTGGAGTTTTTTATAAAACAGCCGGGGAAAAGAGAAAATGAAAGATGAAAAGAAGGTTGGCGTTGATCTGGGGTTAAATCAGGATGAGAAGAAGACCCTCCGTCATATCGCGAGAACGGTGGTCGAAAATAAGGCAAGAGGGAAGCCCGTCCCGGAGTTCAAGATTGAATCGCCTATTCTGACGGAAAACAGGGGGGCCTTTGTCACCATTCACAAGAGAGGGCAACTGAGGGGTTGCATTGGATACATTGAGGGGCATGGGCCGCTTCACAAGACCGTTGAAGACATGGCCGACGCAGCCGCATTCCGCGACCCTCGGTTCACCCCCGTGAAGGAGAGCGAACTTTCAGAGTTGGAGTTTGAGATATCTGTTTTGACCGCCCTCAGAAGGATTAAGGATGTGAATGAGATTCAGGTTGGGAAGCACGGGATCTATATTAAGAAGGGGTGGTTTTCAGGCCTGCTCCTGCCCCAGGTGGCAACCGAGTACGGCTGGGACCGCCAGACCTTTTTGGAGCACACTTGCCAGAAGGCGGGCCTTCCTTCGAATGCATGGAAAGAGAGAGAGACTGAGATCTATATTTTTTCAGCAGATATCTTTTGACCTGCTCACCCTTTCGTCATCCGATCCTATATTCTTTCATAATACTGGCTAACTGCCTGGCCAGATCGTTGAGGTTTTGCGCTGCCTGATCCACTTGTTGAATGCCTTTCTGCGTTTGCGTCGCACCTTGGTTAATATTTCCCATTGCCCGTGTGATCTGATCCATTCCAGCCAACTGCTGCCGCGCGCTGGCTGCAATCTCGTCGGCAGCCGCCACCACTTGGTGCGTATGCTCTTGGATGACACGGATCGAATTGGCGGTCGATTGGGCTAACTCCACACCGGCCTCCGCACTCTTGGTGCCCTTCTCAGTGACCATCACGGCCGCATTGGCGGCTTTCTGGATTTCGCTCAGGATGCTGCTCACCTGGGCTGTTGCCTGACGGGACTGCTCGGCCAGGTTTCGTACTTCGCCCGCCACGACGGCAAACCCTCTACCCGCCTCGCCGGCGCGAGCTGCCTCCATGGCAGCGTTGAGTGCCAGGAGGTTGGATTGGTCGGCGATGTCGTTGACCGTGGCGATGATCTCACCGATCTGGAGGGTTTGCTCGCTGAGGCTGAGAATGGTTTCAGCGATGTGATTTACCTGGTCCTTAAGGCCAAGCATGCCTTCCTCGGTTTTTTTCGAGGCGTCCAATCCGTTCTCGGCCAGTTTGAGGGTGTTGGAGGCCATTTCGGAGACCAGTTGTACGCGCTCGACGGATTGTTGGGCCGTCTGGCGGACTTCTTCTACAGTGGCCGTGGTCTCGGCGACGGAGGCGGCCTGCTCGGCGACGCTGGCGGCTTGTTCGGCGGTGGCGGCGGAGATATCGCTATTGCCCTTGCTCAGGCTGTCCGTGGCCTTCTGCATCTGACGGATGAGCTGGCGCAGATTGGACATCATCTGTGCGAGCGCATTGCCCAAATCGTCCTTGTCTGAGAGGGGGGTTACGACAGTGGTGAGATCCCCGGTGGCGATTTTTTGGAAAATTTGGAATATCTTGTTTCGAATCGCTAAATAGTGATTGAGTTGGCCTATGAGATTGTTTAAGTCACCAGAGTATGGACTGGTGATCTCGGACGTGCTGGTTCCCTCATAGCGGTGTTTAATAGATTCCGTTATGAAACGAAGATGCTCAGTGACTGCATCGAAGGCATCATTCATGCTCTGGATAATTTTTCGATATTCACCCCGGTGTTTAACAACATCCGCGCGAGTCGCAAAGTTACCCTCTTGGGCGGCCTGGGCCAACATATGGGCGTCTGCAATCTGGGACTTGACGGTCTCGCCCATCTTGGCGTAAGCGTCTCCGGTTTCCTTCAGCTGGACAATCATCTGGTTGAAGTCTCGGGCCAGATTGCCAAGCTCATCTTTCGTTTTGATCTCCAGCGGTCGGGTCTGGATCCGGGCGGTCTGAGACAGGTCGCCGTTCATCAGGCCAGTGGCGACGTGGGTCAGCTGAACGACATCCGCGGCAATCTGATCGGCGGCGCCCTGCAGTGCTCGGATGGGAACGTGGATCTTGCGATTGACAATGATCAAGGAGGCGACAAAGATCGCTGCAAGGATGACCAGCAAACCTATCAGCAGCGTCAGACGGTGGTCTTTCTGAGAGAGGCTTAATCGTAAGGAGATCAGGCCGAGGGGGATCAGGAAGATAAGAAAGGCGCTGTAAGATAACCAAAAAAATTTTCTGATCGTCATAATGGTTCCTTATCACAGATAGACGTCTACCTTTTACGGAGAAGCGGAGGATGGCCGATCATCCAGTCCGGCTTCGTAGACCTCCGCGCGATTGCGACCGTTGGCCTTGGCGCGCTGCAGAGCTTTGTCCGCGCAGACAACCAGACGCTCAGCTGTTTCGATTCCGTGCGTAGGAATGGCGGCCACTCCTAAGCTTACCGTGATGCGCAGTAGGCCACAAGAAGGATTTTCCCAGACATGCTGTTCGACCAAACCACGCAGTCGTTCTGCCAGGGCAGCCGTTTCGCCAATACCGATCATGGGCAACAGGATGACAAATTTCTGGTCATCGTAGCGCGCAATCATATCTACTTCCCGTATGTTTTGTTTCATCAAACTTGCAAGGCCTTGTAGCATCCAGTCCCCTGTGGGCTCACCATAGCGCGTATTGAAGTCGCGAAAGAAGTCAATGTCCATCATAATGAAGCCCAGGGGGTTGTGGTAACGCTGCGCAAGGGCAAATTGTCGGTGCAGATCCTCGGCGAAATAGTGTCGGTTGTAAAGGCCGGTCAGCCGGTCGGTGAGGGCTGGCTGCCTCAATATTTGATAAGACTGTTCCCCATTTTCCATACGGGTGTATATATCCTCGATCACCTGCCGGATACGTAAGAGGGATGCCACGCGGGCGAGTAACTCTCGATCCTCAGAAGATTTACTCAAATACTCATCCGCGCCAGCCGTCAGACCACCCACTTTATCCTCCATGTCAGTGCGCTTCTCGGTAAGCATCAGGATGGGGATGTAGAGTCGGGACCGTTGCCGGATTCGATGGCAAACGCTGAACCCGTCCAGGTCCGGAAGCACCACGTCAAGGAGAATCACGTCGGGTTGTGCGGTCTCGGCGATTTCAACACCTTTCTGACCGGTTTCAGCCAATGTGACCTGATAACCTGCATCCTCTAAGAGCAGACGCATATACTGCGCCTGTGTAGGGCTGTCTTCGATCAGCAAGACATGTTTCTTACCCTGCTCTTCGGTCACTGAATACCTCCTCGTGTACAGAAATTTTTTCTGTCAGGCTCTTCAAGCGGGGGGCGATCTGGTTGAGACCGAGGACCTCCGTGACGGCCTTGAGTTCGATGGCGGCTTTTGGCATGCTGAAGATCAGACTGCTGGCTTCGTCCTGTGCGATCGTATAAGCGCCGGCTTCATGCATGGCTTTGAGACCCCGTGCGCCGTCTTCTCCCATTCCGGTCAGTAAGAGGCCGATCGCCTTCGCGCCGAAATTTCGGGCCACAGACTCAAATAGAACGGTGGCCGACGGACGGTGGCCCTCGACCGGGTCGGAACCATCGTGCCATAGGTTGTTGCTGCCCTTAAAAGTCAGATGGGTGTTATCCGGGGCCAAGTAAACATTGCCGGGTTTGATCGTTTCTCCAAGCTCCCCCACCTTGCATCGGAAGGGGGTCACGTTGCTCAACCAGCTTGCTAAACCGAGCATAAAGCCCTGGCTGATGTGCTGTACAACCACGATGGGCAGGGGAAAGCTCGACGGCAGACCGCTCAGGATTGTCTGTAAAGCCGGAGGGCCTCCGGTGGATAGACCGATAGCCACCAACTGGGCTGGCTTCTGAGGTTGAAATAAAACAGAGTCTTTTGCCGGAAGGGGCGCTTGGGCCACGCCTTTGTCGAGCATTGCTGGCGGTGATTCCGTCCGCAACGACCGTCTTACCACTTTGACCCCCGCCATGATTTTGATCTGCTGGATGAGACTTTTTGCCTCCGTATCTTCGGGGGAGAACCCTCTAAGTTTTGGCAGAACCGTCAGGGCACCCAGAGCCAAGGCCTTGAAGCTGACGTCCATCAGATATTGAGATTCGATGCCTGTGATGACCACAATCGGACAGGGTGTCTCATGCATGATCTGACGGATGGCTTCGTAGCCACCCATGCCCGGCATGTTGATGTCCATGGTGATGATATCTGGTCGAGACTTCCTGCAGAAGGCCACAGCCTCTTCTCCGCTTCCCACTGCGCCCACGACAGTCAGCTCCGGGTCACTCTCTACGAGGAAGCGAAGCGCCATTCGAATAGTCGCCATGTCATCGACGATCAGTACACGAATCACGGTATTCTCCTCTCTATTTTGCGGCGCAGCTGCATTGAAAATCCGATTCCTCTTTGTGCTTCGGATTTCATTTGAACCATGGGCTTTGACATTTGACACCGCCTTATCTCATCTTACTTGATCAACCGCTCGATCGTTTCAAGCAATTCCTGTTGATCAAAAGCATTCTTAACGAAGTACGCATCTGCGCCTGCTTCCATGCCGTGTAATCTGTCCTGCGGCGATTCCAAGGAGGTAACCAGGACAACTGGCACATGGCCAAACCTCCCGTCGCCCTTGATGGATTGCGTGAGGGCGAATCCGTTCATTCTGGGCATATTGATATCTGAAATCACCAGATCCGGCAATCTTTTTTCATTTTGGCGAATCAACTCCCACGCTTCCTGGCCGTCGGTCGCCACAAGCACGTTATAGCCCGCGTTCTCCAGGATGTGCTTTTCCAGTGCGCGAGTTGTGATAGAGTCGTCGACTAATAAGACGCGCGATCGCCGGGCCTCCTTGGTGAGGATGGGCAGCGACAAGGAGGCAACTGATTTAACTTGGATGGACCTCATCAGGTCAGAGACATTCAGGATAGTCACCAGCTGTCCGTCGCCCAGGATGGCGGCGCCGACTACGTTTCGCACGCTGCGCAACTGGGCTCCCAATGACTTGACAACGACTTGTTGTGTAGATAGAAAACCGCCTACGCGCAAGGCGATACGCTTTTCAGCCACCGAGAAAATGATCACCGGAATTTTAGCATCAGGCGACAGAGGTTGTTCCACTTCGGGCAGTTTGAGAACGTGTGCCAAACTGACCAGGGGCAGGGGCCGACCCTCGGCGTAGATGGCGGGATGTCCCTCGATGGTGCCCATCTGTGATACGGTCACGTGCAGAATCCGCTCGACGTTCATCATCGGCAAACCCACTGTTTCTCCGGCCACGCGCACCATCAACACCTGGCTGGTCGTCAGGGTCAGTGGCAGTGTCAGGATGAAGGTGGTGCCCAGACCCGACGTGGTCTCCACCTGGATCAATCCACGCATCTGTTCGAGGTTCCTCCGGACCACATCCATGCCGATCCCACGGCCGGAAAGGTCGGTGATTCGTCCAGCCGTTGTCAGTCCTGAATAGAAGATCAACTCGACGACCTCACGTTCACTGAAGTCAGCCATTTTCTCCGGGGAAACCAGACCCCCTCCGATAGCCGACCGACGGACCGCATCCAGATTGATCCCGCGGCCATCGTCGGAGACGGTCAGCACCAGGCTGGTGCCGCGTTGCTCCGCACAGAGTCGAATGGTGCCGTGGGGGGGTTTCCCTAATGCCACGCGCTCCTGAGGCGGTTCGATGCCATGGTCTACGGCGTTGCGCAGCATGTGGGTCAGGGGATCCTTTAGCAGTTCCAGTGCCTGACGGTCTACCTCCCTTTCCTGCCCCTCGACCTTGAGGACGATGCCCTTACTTTGGTTGTGGGCGAGGTCGCGCACCATGCGTGGGAAGAGGTTGAACAATGTAGCGATAGGCAGCATCCGGGCACTACGGATACCATTTTGTAGATCGTCGGTGACAAGCTGCAAATGGTTGCGGTCATTGGTTAAGCTCTCCAGTAGAGTGTTGAGATCGGTGCTATGGGCTTTGAGCTCTTGTTCATTGTTTTCCAGAAAGTCAAGCAGCGGGGCAAAATCCGTTTTGTCCGTGTTGAGATAGTGCCGCTGCAAACGGTTGCAATGAGGGCGGGTCTCCCGCCAGTTTTTTTGCCAGTGCATGATACGTTCCTGCAAGGCTTTCATCTGGCTCACAAGCTTTTCCGAGCGCATTTGCATCACTAACAGCTCACCAAGGCCGTCCATCAGCGCGTCGAGCTTGGTGGTTCGCACACGGATGGTGTCATCCACCTGCATCGGGGGTGGGCCAATGGATGGCTGATCTTTAGCCTTGCCAGTAGAAGAAGACTCCGCGGCTTTTGTTGGGGGGCCGAATGCGCTAACCTTTGGCTGATCCGCCTGGGGGTTCGCAGGGCATGCCGCCCCACTGGGGCGTGAAGCTGGATCCCCTGCCTGCGTGTTAAGGCCCCCTCCGGCGGGCGAGCACGGGCTTTGCCGATAAGTCTCCGGAGGCGTAGGTACGGTGTTGGGGTGGGCTGTCTCAGGGAGAGCCTCTGAACCCGAGGACATGAGAGTCGAGGGTTCACGGGACAGAGGGTTTTCTCCTCCTGCGGCCCCGATCCTTGCCTGAGACACCCCGGCCCCTGTCTGTCCGCTCGCGGTGTCGCTAAGGCGAGCAAGGACTGCGGTCATGACTTCGGCGGGCATCTGTTCACCACGCATATGGTAGGCCATAGCGGTCCCGATGGCGTCTACCGCCGCAAGGAGGGCGTCAAAATGCTGTGGTATGAGGGAGAGACGTCCCTCTCGAACCTTTACCAAGACGTCCTCGACGTGGTGAGCAAGGGTTTCGATGTTTTTCAGGTCAACGGCTCGGGCAGCTCCCTTAATGCTGTGAGCGGCCCGGAAAACATTCGCGAGCAGGTTGACGCGCTCATCAGGGGCCTCGTTTCGCTCCAGTGAAAGGAGACCCTTGTTCAGTATACTCAGATGTTCTTCAAGTTCCGCCTGAAACGTGGTCATCAACTCTTTTAGCATTTTATCTGATAATGGCATCGTCCATTTCCTTGGATGACAAGGTTGTCATAGAGCAGCGGCAGATATCGAACCTGCAGCCTTCCATCATGTGATCCTGTATTGTTGCACAATGCTGGCTAACTGCCTGGCCAGATCATTGAGGTTTTGCGCTGTGTGATCCACTTGTTCCATGCCTTTTTGCGTTTGCGCCGCACCTTGGTTGATATTCGCCATTGCCCGCGTGATCTGATCCATTCCAGCCAGCTGCTGGCGCGCGCTGGCCGCGATCTGCTGGGCGGCCGCCACCGCCTGTTGTGTATGCTCCCGGATCACACGAATCGAATCCCCGGTGGATTGAGCTAACTCCACACCCACCTCCGCACTCTTTGTGCCTTTCTCCGTGACCATCACGGCCGTATTGGCGGCTTTCTGGATTTCGCTCAGAATGGTGCTCACCTGAGCTGTCGCCTGACGGGACTGCTCGGCGAGGTTTCGCACTTCGCCCGCCACGACGGCAAAGCCTCTGCCCGCGTCACCTGCCCGTGCCGCTTCCATGGCGGCGTTGAGTGCCAGAAGGTTGGACTGGTCGGCAATGTCGTTGACCGTGGCGATGATCTCACCGATCTGCAGGGTCTGCTCGCTGAGGCTGAGGATGGTTTCAGCGATGTGACGCACTTGGTCTTTGAGGCTCATCATACCCTCCTCAGTCCTTTTTACGGCGTCCAATCCGTTTTCGGCTAGCTTGAGGGTGTTGGAGGCCATTTCGGAGACGAGCTGGGCGCGCTCGACGGATTGTTCGGCAGTCTGACGGACCTCTTCCACCGTGGTGGAGGTCTCAGCTACGGAAGAGGCTTGCTCGGTGACGGTAGCAGCTTGCTCTGAGGTAGCGGCGGAGATATTGCTATTGGCCTTGGTGATGTTTTCCGTGGCCTCCCGCATCTGACTGGTGAGCTGGCGCAGATTGACCAGCATCTGTGCAAACGCATTGCCCACGGCGTCCTTTTCTGAGCGCGGTGTCACGGCCGTAGTCAGGTCGCCCTTGGCGACTTGATTGACCGCCTCAGCCATCTCGGTTAAGAGGTCCAGCATGTGGTTGAGGTTGTTTTTGATTTCATTAAAATTACCATTGTATGAAGCGGTGATCTTGGGCGGAAGGTCTCCTACGCTGATACTTTGAATATACTCCGCTGCCATGCGCAGGGGCCCGGTGACCGCATCGAGGGTGTCATTGATGCCCTGGATGATCTTGCGGAAATCACCCTGGTGCTTGGAGGCATCCGCGCGGGTGTTAAGGTCGCCCTCTATGGTGGCTTGGACCAGCATGTTGACGTCCGCAATCTGGGACTTGACGGTCTCGCCCATCTTGGCGTAAGCGTCTCCGGTTTCCTTCAGTTGGACAATCATCTGGTTGAAGTCTCGGGCCAGATTGCCGAGTTCATCTTTCGTTTTGATCTCCAGCGGTCGGGTCTGGATCTGGGCGGTCTGAGACAGGTCGCCGTTTGCCAAGCCGGTGGCCACGTCCGTGAGCTGTGCCAGATCAGTGGCAACATAGTGGGTGGCGTTCTGCAGCTTTCGGATGGGCTTGGTGATCTTGCGGTTGACAGTGATCAAGGAGACCACAACGATCGCCGAGAGGATAATCAGCAAGCCGATGCTCACGCTTAAACACAATTTGCCACGCTTCGTGTACTCCTCTACCATTTTCTTCGTCCGCTTATCCTGCGTGGCAGTAGAATCTTCAATCTGTGCCATAACTCTGGCCTTTACGGTCTGATAAGCGTCGTCATGCATCAACCGGATTGCCATGGCCTGGTCCGGTTTGCCCTTTTTTGTAAAATTACCTGTGCCGTCGTCATACCGGCCCTTCATCGCAAGAAAGGCTTTGGCTTCGATTTTCAAGAGAGTATCCGCTTCGTCTATCGCTTCGATCATTCTGGTCATCTCTTCAGGGGTAAAAGCAGCCCTTGCCATGAATGTTGTCAATGAGGCGGCTTCGCCATCTGGACGTGGCTTATTGCCATTGCGGATTGCCAGCACATCCTTATAATATTCTTCGTACTTAGGATCGCTGGTTACCACGTAGGTGCGTGCAAAGTGGGTCAAATCATCCACGCTTTGACGGAGCTCATTAGCGATCCGGTAGGATTGATAACGGATCTCTTGGCTGCGTTTTACATCCTCTTGATTGCGGTTCAATAGCGTAGACATCAGGCCGAGTGCAATCAGGAGGATGAAAAATGCCCCGTACAACGCCCAGAAGAATTTTTTGATCGTCATAATGGACTCCTTTTATTTCTTATTGACGGCCTTGGGCCGACGAAGAACACCGATATCGACATCATTCTCCCTCGCAAACGATGATGTTTGGATCGGAAAGAAGGGATTCCAGATCAAGGACCATCATCATATCGGGTGTGACGCCTCGCAGATGACCCTGCACCTTGGCCGAAACAGTGGGAGGCACCGGATTGAGGTCATCCATTCGAAGGTGGCACACCTTGTCCAGGTCATCGGTGAGCAGCGTCAATTCCATTTCCTGATGGTCGCTGCGATGACCGCCCTTCAGGAGGAGAAGATGGGCTTTGTCGGAAAGCGGACGAGGTGGAAGCCCCCAAAACACCGTCAGATCCATGATGGAGTAAATCCGGCTTCGCAGGTTTACGATACCGACGATGAAGTCGGGCGCACACGGCACACGGGACCAGTTATGTGCGCTCAGAGGCTGAATCTCATGCACACCCTCCGTCGGTATTCCTATGTACTCCGTTCCCAGATGGAATGTCAGCACCTCAAGCGTTTCTCCGCTGGCTGCTTTCTTTTCCGGCAGCCTGGCCAGTAGCCTTGCGCGCTCTTCAAGGATGCCCTGCGCGTCTTGTGCTTTTGCAAGCACGGTCTGTTGAGCTTTCGGTTGCTTTGGCACCGTCATGACTTCCCTCCTCATATGACGATGGGTCGTGTGCTACGGTGTGAGTCATTGTTAACAACTCCCCTGCCGTCAAATCGTCCGAGCCTGGCAAAACGGCATCGGGTGAAAGTTTGGAAGCGAGATGAACAGCCAGTGTGCGATGCCGTTCCGCTTCGTTCGGGTTACCGGTTCGCTGGTAGAGATGAAACAGTCCAATATGGGCCAAAATGAAATTGGGGTCCAGGTAGATCACTTTCTTAAGGCGGTTGATGGCTTCGTGCAGCTCTCCCTGCACCTCGTGGACGAGTGCTAACGTATAGTGCACTTCACTTCGCAACGGATCGCGATCGAGTGCCTCCTCGCCCCATTTTCGGGCTTCTTTGAGCCGCCCGGCATTTGCCTCCAGGCAGGCCATCCGGTACAGTGCTGTAATGGAGCCAGGTTCCTTTGCTAAACAGGAGAGAAAGCACGCACGAGCTTCCTCATATCGGTGGTGTTTCATGAACTCTTCGCCTTGCGGATAGAGGCCGACTTCGGGATTCGTTCTTGAAGCTTCGCGCTCGGGAGGTTCGACGATCCGAATGTCATCCGTGGGATTACGGAATAATGGCGCGAGTGGTTTGGCGACACGTGGCGATTGCCGAATCGAGGTGGAGAGCATACCGTCCACCGTAGGAGTCGTCTGCGCTCCCTGACGGGTTGGCGGCGTCACCGGGAGTGAGTTCATCGGAAGACATGTCCCGCTGCGGTCCATCTGTTTCGGAGCTACTGTCCGCAGACTGGGAAAGGGCGGGATACTAGAGAGCCTTTGGTAAGCGATGGCGCCGTGAAAATTGAGCGTTTGAAAATTCCTGTAAATCTCGAGATGGGTTTCGCTCGGCCCGACGATCAACCAGCCGCCGTTCGAGAGACATTGATAAAATCGATTTGCAATGTCGTAAATGAGAGGGGTAGGAAGGTAGATGGTCACATTCCGGCAGAGGATCAGGTCGAGGTTGCTTGTCTGGTTGGCAGGTGAGGGATAGTTGTCCTCGGCCAGGTTGTGATAGACGAAGGTAACCATCTCCCGCACAGCTGGTTCCAGCGTAAACGTGCCGCCGTCGGCTGTGAAGTAGGTGGACTGAACAACCGGATCTGTTTCGCGAAAGGACCAGGCGCGGTAGCGGCCAGAAGCGGCATGGCTAAGCGCCCGACGGTTGATGTCTGTCGCTAGGATCAGGATTTTCCATCGGTCGATGTCGGAGAGGATCTGGCGGAGCAGGATGGCGAGGGTATAGGGCTCCTCCCCCGTGGCGCAGCCAGCGCTCCACAGGCGCAAGGTGCGGTCGGTGTGGTGACGAGCGATCAGGTCCGGTAGGATATGTCGGCGCAGCGCCTCGATGGTATCCGAATCTCGAAAAAAGTGGGTTTCTCCGATGGTCACTTTTTTGATCAGATCATTCCAAACTTCGCTGTCTGTCTCAGCGTCCTGTAGGCATGAAAAAAATTGATCCAAGTCCGTACATTTGACAGACTCGAGGCTTTCCTTTAAAGCATGGGCCAGAATTTCCCGACGATTCTCTCCCACCCGGATGCCCGTGCGCATCTGAATGAGCTCATAGAATCGCAGATAGTTTTTGTCATCGAGGGGGTCCTGTTTCTTCATCGAGTCAACCCATTGACCAATCCCACGTCATTGTTCGGCAACAGCCGACCGGCGTCGAGGACCAATATCAACGTATCCTCCCACTGAACAGCTGCTGACAGAAACCGCGATTGCGACACAGCTGCTGAAGGAGACTGAAGTTGAACGGATGTGAATTCCAGAATGTTCAACACTTTATCTACAATGATTGCCGCTGTTTGGCCCGGTATCTGAATGATTAGGAGGACATCCTGTAGTTCGGGATCCTTACCCGTTTGCCCCAAAAGCCGTCTCAAGTCAATCACGGGCAGGACCTGTCCAGCCATATTGATGATGCCTAATACCGAATGAGGCACATCTGGAACAGGGGTGAACGCAACCATACGCACGGCTCGAATCACATGATCCAGTGGCAAAGCGTAGTGTTGCCGATCAATCCTGAAGACAACATAGCGGCACGACTGATCCCCTGAGGGGGACGGTTGGGCCACTTTTCGCGGTGATAAGGTGGCGAGATCCATCATCTGCTTTACTCCTTACCCACCCCGAGAGGCAACTTGAAAAAGAAGGTGGAGCCTTTCCCCACTTCACTTTCAACCCCGATGAGCCCCTGATGTCCTTCGATGATCTTCTTTACAATGGCCAGCCCGAGGCCCGTACTTTTTTCACCCGCTGTTGGTTTAGTGCTCGCTTTTTGAAAGGGCTTAAAAACATCGGGCAATTCGTTCTCAGGAATGCCTTGTCCCTGGTCAATCACTTTGGTGAGGACAAAGGCCTTTTCCTTTAACACTTCAATACAGATCGTCGTATTGGAATGAGAATATTTGATCGCATTGCTGATTAAATTATTCAATACTTGTTCTATCTTATTCTTGTCAAAATCGACCGGGGGGATATCATCCGACAGAATTGAATCGATTGAGATATCTTTCTCGGTGGCAAAGAATCTGTTAAATTCGATATTTTTTCTTACAAAGTCCGGATAGTTATTCTTCGATATCTCCAGTTCCAATTTTCCCGATTCGATCTTTGATATGTCTAACAAACTATTCAAAAGCTCGAGCATAAACTTGCTTGTGTCGTAGATCTTTTTTAGAAATTCCTTCTGTTTGTCGGATAGATTTTCGCTTGAATACCTCGAAAGGATGAGCGAAGAATTCTGAATGACGGCAATTGGATTGCGTAGGTCATGGGCTGCCATTCCCAAAAATTCATTCTTCTGGTTGTTTAACTCTCGCAACTGCTCGTTGGACTGTCGCAGCGCCTCCTCCGCTATCTTGCGCTCGGTGATGTCATGGATGATGGAGTACAATAGTTGTCTGCCACGGATGAAAAGCGGGCGACTGTAAACTTCGACGTCCCGAATCTGACCGTTCGCAAGCCGGTGGCGATAGTAAAAATGGTTTTGCTGCTCGGTCAGGGCGCGCTGCATCGCGGTCTTAACCTCCTCTGCCGTCAGGGTGTTGATATCCGTCATCTTAAGTTTGAGCATCTTTTCATAGGGGTAACCGTAGAAAACGCAGGCACCTAAGTTGGCATCCACAATCGTTGCTGTTTCGGGATCAATTGTCAGCATAGCTGCCTGATTCTTTCTAAACAGGCTGTTGTAGCGTGCCTCGCTCTCCTGCAACTCTTTCTCGGTTTGTCGGTGCGTGGTGATATCCTGCATCATACTGATCATACGCACTGTTTTATTCGGTGCGTCTGTTGTGAAATTCCCCCGGTCGTGGACCCAGTGATAGGTGCCGTCTTTATGACGGAGACGATATTGCGCGTCAAAGGGTGTCAAATATTTTTCCGCGATCTTCAGTGCTCGAAGGACCTTATTCCGGTCCTCCGGATGGATCATCTCCTCCCATTGGGCAATTCCTCCCTGCATTTCATCAGGGGAATATCCTAATACCTGTTCGAGGCAGTCGCCCCACAGCATGCCGCCAGTGTTGGCATCGTGCTCGCGCAGGAGCTGTCCGGAGGCTGCAATCAGGAGGTCATAGCGGTGCTTCCAGACTGCAATTTCCTCTTTGGCTGTCTTGTGCGCGGTCATGTCAGTAACGACAGTCTTGAGTTCGGCTGTATTTGATGCGGTTTCGTTCATGCTACTTTTTACCTCTCCGCTACCTTTAGAAATCGGTATAACTCGGATTGGTGCACTCTCCAGCCGCTCCCTGCTTTGACGGCCTTGATTCTTCCAAGTCGGATGTATTTCAGATAAGTGGGTTTTGAAATCTTCAGATATTGGATTGCCTCACTGGTTGTTAAGACGACGTCTTTATCCATTAAAGGCATTATCTTGACTCCTTTTTTCCTTTTTTTCGTCGTTTTTTCTGCAAGATAATTGCCAAAGCTCAGGTTCGATTGGTTCAATTCAATAAGTCTTGAATATTTAAAGGCTAATTAGACATTCGCAAGGGTTAGTGATTATGGGCGAGCAACGAGCGAGGCTGACATTCTGTCCAAAATATCAAAAATTTTGTAAATGGATGATGATCCTTAGTCCTAGCAGCCGAAAGCCACATTTCCGTGCTCTAACGCCTGTGTGCGCGAAGGCGTTTCGTTGACGGGACACACTTCAGTGGTCAAGGACGACCTTGGCCGACGTTGGATAGGCAATATCGCCCCTCATGGCGCTGATTGGGAGGGACAGTCTCTCCCCCGAGGCTCCACGTTCAATAATGATGAACTCGTAAGGTCCTCACCCTTGTTGTACGCGAAAGCGAACAAGCCCTCCAGGAGATGTTGTAACCGAAAGTTGCAAGATGGTTTAAGGTTGGGCGTTTTTTATCAGACTGCCTAAAATCAAACAAAAAGTTTCTTTTAAATAATTATTCAGGTAATGAACCTCCAAATAGGAGTTTTGTCTAACCATTTAATTACCCTGAAAAAACAAAATAATCCCTATCGCCCTTTCAACTGGCATGAGGATTGCTTTACCATAAAGAGTAATTTTGTTGACAACAGGGAGGAGTTATTATTTAATACATAAACAGGCCGAATTGAAGTAAGCGGGGGAACCGATTTTTTGGGGTGAATTCCAGCTATGCTGGAAAGGGTATCCCTTAATCCTAACCCGTCAGCTAACTCCGCAGGCGACTAAGGGAGAGAATCGAAAGTAGGGGATCCTCCTCTACTTTTTTTTTGGGGGGGGATGACTGTGAGTCGGTGGAATGGGGGGCGCCACAGCGCTTTAGCGGCGGTGAGTGAGGGGGCGTAATAAAATGGATAATCTTTCATTAAGGAACCCTGGATTGAAGTTTATGTGGCGGAAAAGGGATGGGAATAAACTACTGTACACTGCAATTCTCAATAAATTTTTGTGTTGGTCAAGCTTAGGAGGAATGCGGAAATGAACCTTGAATTTTGGCTACCGGCGATGTTTTTCTTGGGCATTGTTACGATGGGAATAGTGTACCTGTTCTTTATCGCTTGCGAGAAAATATAAGAGATGAGGTGATGCTAATGATGATCTATGTGACAGCGGCCGTTGCAGGCTTCTTGTTCATTTACCTGGTTTTGGCCCTGGTACGACCTGAATGGTTCTGAGGGCCGACGGCTAATCCTGAGATACAGAAAGGAGATAAATAATGTTTATTCAAACCTGGCTTCTGCCCTTTTCACTACTTGCAGCAGCGACCCTCATCGCGTTTCCTTTAAGTCGCTACATGGCATGGATCATGGATGGAAAATACCGGCCTTTGCCAGTCTTGGGCTGGTTCGAAAAACGCTTGGATAGCGGCCCCCAGAACTGGAAGCAGTATACCATCGTGTTGCTCCTTTTCAACACCTTGATGTTCGTCTACTGCTATGTGGTTCTGGCACTTCAGCCGTGGATGCCGCTGAATCCGGATAGCAAGGGGATGATTTTTCCCTCTACTATCTTTCAAGCCGTGACCTCCTTCATAACGAACACGGACCTCCAGCACTATTCCGGCGAACAGGTCTTATCGAACTTCAGCCAGATTTTCTTTGCCATTTCCATGCTATTTATGTCTGCCGCAGTCGGCCTATGCGCCCTGACCGCGATCATCCGGCTCTTCCGTGGCGAGTCCAAAATTGGCAACTTCTTCGTAGACATGTGGCGGGTGGTAGTTTACATGTTCGTGCCCGCCGCCTTTGTCATCGCCCTTATTTTTCTGATCCAAGGCAGCCCCATGACTTTTAAAAGCTTCCACCAGGTTTCGACACTCGAACCTGCAGCCATGGGAACCACGGACAAGGGCGAGGTGAAGCAGCAGACCATTGTAGTGGGGCCGGTGGCGGCATTCGAGTCCATGAAGATGCTTGGAACCAATGGGGGTGGGTTTTACGGCATGAATTCCGCGCACCCCTTTGAAAATCCCACGGGATTGTCCAACTTTTTCAATACCCTGGCAATGATGATCTTTCCGTTTGCGCTCGTGCTGATGTACGGCAGGATGCTCCGCCGGATGCGGCATGCCTACGTCATTTTCTCAGTTATGTTGTTGTTGATGGCCGGCACCGTTGTATGGGCAGTCTACTACGATACGCTGAAACCAAACCCTGGACTGACCGGCCATCCTGTGGCACGAACATTCGAAATCCCAAGCGCCACAGCACCGGGTGGGAAACGGGTAGTCACTCTGGCCCCAGCCCCAAGCTTGCCCGTGGATCAGCACTTAGGCAATCTCGAGGGCAAAGAGATGCGATTCGGGACCTCGGCAGGCGCCACCTTCGATGCGCTGACGACAGACGTAACGTGTGGTGCAGTGAACGCAGAGGAAAACAGCCTCAACCCGATTGCAGCCTTAGCGCCTATGGTCGGAATGTGGCTGAACTGCATCTACGGCGGTAAGGGTGTAGGGATGATCAATCTGTTGCTCTACTTAATCATCGGGATCTTCGTGGCCGGCATGATGGTAGGCCGGACGCCTGAGTATTTGGGTAAGAAAATCGGGGGCCGGGAGGTAAAACTGGCAATCATCGCCCTTCTGGTCCATCCGTTCATGATTCTCTTCCCCACCGGGCTCTTTGCTGCCACAAGTTGGGGACTCAAAGCTATTAGTAATCCTGGTGCTGATGGTTTTACACAAATACTGTACAATTTCTCTTCGGCCTCGGCCAATAATGGTTCGGCCTTCGATGGATTGTCGGTTGCCTACGGTTTGGTAAGCAATCCGAATCCGGCGCCGACCGCCATCCCATGGAATATCGCAGCCGGCCTCGTGATGCTCTTCAGCCGCTATCTTCCCATTGTTGCGCCGATCGCCATGGCAGCATTTCTTGGAGAGAAGAAATCGAGCCCCTTTGGTCTGGGAACTTTGCGCACGGACACCGTCACGTTTGGCATCCTCTTGCTCGGGACGATCCTTATCATCGGAGCCCTGCTTTTTTTGCCGGTCGCCGCACTGGGACCGCTTGCAGAGCAGCTGGGTCCCATCCCGTTTGGAGGCTGACCGGGAAGCCTTGGTGGTGGCCTACGAATACTCATTAAATGTCCTAATAAGGAATTGCGAGATGAATAAAATGCTCAAAGGAGTGCGACATGAATAAAGTACCCGATACGACAGAAACCGTGAAGACCGTCCCTTTGCCTTCGGAGCAGCCGCGGTCGCTGCGCCGTATGAAACGGAGAGCACTACTGGAGAAGGAGACAACGAAAGCGGCCTTGAAGCAGGCGTTCGTCATGCTGCGGCCCGACATCCAGTGGAAGAATCCTGTAATGTTTGTGGTCGAAGTGGGTGCGTTCCTGACCCTTCTATTCATCCTGCAGGCGGCATGGGGTAAGCAGGCCAGTCAGGTGCCGATTACGTATTTTATCGCGCTTGACGCGTGGCTTTTCCTGACCGTGTTGTTTGCGAACTTTGCCACTGCCCTTGCCGAGGCTCGCGGTAAAGCCCAGGCCGATTCGCTCAGGCGAGCCCGTCACGATACGG
>Ga0187784_10000950_pt1 | contig 22389 bp, 18 predicted proteins | sample 1015_SJ02_MP15_2_FD_132964 | JGI IMG/M metagenome (GOLD analysis project Ga0187784, IMG submission 132964) | Tropical peat soil microbial communities from peatlands in Department of Meta, Colombia - 1015_SJ02_MP15_20_MG | ecosystem: Environmental > Terrestrial > Soil > Wetlands > Peat | place...
CGACCACGCCCTCGAGCTCTACCATCGCGGCATCGCACCGCTCATCATCACCCTCGGCGGCTCAGGCGGCGACGCCTACAACGAGGGATCGGTGGGCGAAGAGTACCTCATCGGCAAGGGCGTTCCGGAGGAAAACATCATTGCCGAAACGGAAAGCCGCAACACCGAGGAGTCGGCGCGCCGCATCGCCGTTATTGCGCGCGTCAACCACCTGCACCGCCTGGTGATCGTCAGCGATGGAACCCACATGTTTCGCATCCACGCCATCTGCGCCGCCGAGGGCCTCGACGTGCTGACTTCGCCGCGCGCGCGGCCCGCCGTCGAAGACAAAACGCTCGAGGCCGAGCGCATCGCCCACGAGATTCTCAGTTACACGCTGTGGCGGATGCATCTTCACTGAAGAAAGCGGAGTCAGCGGAGCTAGCGGTGTTAGCGGAGCTAGCAAGTCGGCGCTCGCAAGCCGGCGCATCGACTGAAGGCCCCACGCTGATAGCTGAAGGCTGACTGCTGAGGGCTGTCTTTCACCGCCGGAATGCCAGCATCGACAGCGCAAACCCCGCCGCGCTTGCCGTCGAAAGAAAGTTGACTGCGTCGTTGTTCAGCCATCCCCATCCCTCCAGCGTTGCGCCCAGCAGGCTGTCGAAGAACAAGCCAAAAACCGCTCCCGCGCAGCTCACCCAGAAAAGATGCCGATCGCCGCGCAGCGCCCACGCGCCAAGACCTGCAACGATGATTGCTGCCATCTCGCCCGCCAGGGTGCCGGCAACGCTCACTGCGCCATCTCTGCCCGGTTCAACCGCGCGCAGCGTGGTGATCAAGCGCGGCCTTCGCCCAAGCACCTGGCCGATCTCCGACGAAACCGTGTCCGCAGCCGCTTCAGCCAGCGCCGCCAATCCCAGAGCGAAACCTGGAAACGGCGCGAGCGTGGAACGGACGAAGCCTGAGTCGACCAACCAAATCCGCACGGGCTCCATCGCAACCAGCGCAGCCAGTCCCAGGTTCGCCGCCACCTGCGACGCCCTTCGGCCCCGCCGCCCTTCCGCGGTGCCCAGCCGCTCTTTTTTTCGCCGGCCCACGCGTGTGGCGGCAAAAGCGAGGACCGATACGGCCAACGCTGGAATCATTGCCGTGCGCCAAGGCGCGTAGGGGAGAGAGACTGTGGAAAACATGAGGCTCGCCGTGATCGCGGCGCCTGTTGCCGCAGCTCCCGGCGTGGCCGCACGCACCTTCCACGTCACTAATCCCAAAACCGCACTCAGGCCGATGGTCCAAACGGCCACGGTCGGCGATTGGACGAGCCACCAACGGCCTTCGAGCAGCACGTGAGTGCCCGCAAACGGCAGCACTGCAAGCAACACGAGTTTCGACTGCCAGGCAAGCTGTGGTCGATTCACGCCCCATGGTAACCTTTGTCGCGATGTGTACCAAGCAGCGCAGTCCGCGCAAGCGCATCGGCCGATTGCCGGCGCTTCGCCGCGGATCGGTTCGGACTGGCCGCTCGATTGCCTCTGCCCGGCTCGTGCGTCTGATTTACAATCAGGATGCAAACGGGAAAGATCTGGAATGAAGCTTTTTTCGATGAATCCCTGGCGGGCGCTTCGACTTTTCGCGCAGACAGGCACGCGGCTCGCCGTCGCAGCGGTGGTTTTAGGATGCGGAGACAACTACCGGCCCGTGATCACGCCGGTGCAAGGCAGCGGGCCGCCGCCGCAGCCACCGTCCTATGCAGTTGCGGTTTCGGCTCCCTCGCCCACCGCTCCCGGTATCGTCACCATCATCGATTATTCCGGCGATTCGATCGAGACGGAAGCGCCCATCGGACCCGGTCCGACGGTGTTCACAGTGGATGCGACCGGCTCCAGCGGCTACACCATCAATAGTGACGGCACGCTGTCGAACTTCCAAATCAGTACCACGCTGCAAGCCAAATATGTCGCCACCTCGACGCTGCCTCCGACGGCAATTCCCGTGAACCTGACAGCGCCATCGTCGGCACTTTGGGCAACCGACCTCGACGGAAACGTTGTCGATTACTTTTCCGGATCGCCGGAGGCTTTCAAACTTGCCATCCCCTTGGCCACGCCGGAAAGCCCTGCCACCATGCCGGTGATGGTGAGCGGGCTGTCCGGATCGAATGGCCAGCGCGAGTATGTGATTAGCCAGAACGTGTCCGATACGGAGCCCACGTTCTGCAACAACCCAAGTAACTTCGGATCGGCGCCACTGGGCGCGGCGACTCCCATCGAGGTCGCCAGCAGCACCACCGATCCGGCCATTCCGGTTGGCAGGTGTCCCGTCGCCGCTCTGGAAACCACCGACCAGCAGCGCCTCTTCGTATTGAACCGGGGAGACGACACCATCACGGTAATCAACGCGAGCATCAATGCGCTGGACTTCTGTACGCCATTCCAAAACCAAAACGGCCAAACCGTCCATTGCCATCCCACGCTGCCGCTTTCCCTCGACGCCGTCACCGCCACAGGGATTACCCCGCCCAACGGCACGGCGGGCATGACGGCAACCGCGGGACCTGTTTTCGCCGAGTACAATGCGGCGACCGAGCAGTTGGCCGTGGCCAACTACGATGGCGGAACCATGAGCGTGATCGATGTCAGCCTGGATCAATACGGCAACGACAGCGCCACCTTCGGGACCACCTATACGATCCCGGTGGGCAGCGGCGCCACGGCCAAGCCCAATCCGGCCGCGGTCACGGTGCTCTACGACGGCAGCAAGGCTTATACCGCCAACCAAAACGACGACAGCACACCCGGCGGCAAGGGCAGCGGTACGGTCTCCGTGGTCAACCTCTCCACGCACACCGTGGAGAAGACCCTCACCGTTGTGGGTCATCCGCGCACCGTGGTTTCCACGCAGAACTCGGAATATAGCAAAGTTTACGTGGCCTCTCCCGACAGTCCGTTCATCACGATCATTCAGTCAACCCCGACCGTGACCGATCTGATCGATACCACCCTTCTTCTCGAAGGAAACGTGGTGGATGTGCGCGTGACCACGCTGAACGGCGGGACCAGCAGTAATGACTACTTTTGGAGCCGCGTTCCCGGCTATGGCCAGCCCTGCAATCTGTCCGATGTGCAGTTGAAGTCTCAATACGGCCAAAACTACCTTTCCACGCTCACCCTCGGGAAATGCCAGGAGCAGGTTCTGCCGTAATTGCGGCGAGCGCCGTTGAAGCTGGAAGTGAACAGCCCGAAGGGCCATTCCTCGCAAGGGAGTGGCCCTTTAATCGTGTAAGGAGCTGATTCAGACGATGGCGAGCACAGCGAAAACGCGTCTCGACCTGTTGCTCGTCGGGCGCGGCCTCGTCGCCAGCCGCGAGCGCGCCCGCGCGCTGATTCTTGCCGGACGCGTTCTCGTTCAAGAGCAGAAAATCGACAAGCCCGGGACAAACGTCTGTCAAGACGCCGCCATTCGCCTGCTCGGCGAGGACCTGCCCTACGTGAGCCGCGGCGGCCTCAAGCTGGCCGCCGCTCTGGACCACTGGAAGATCGACGTTGCAGGTCGCGCCTGCCTCGATGTCGGCGCCTCGACCGGCGGGTTTACCGACTGCCTGCTGCAGCGCGGCGCCGCCCACGTCACCGCCGTCGATACCGGCTTCGGGCAAATCGCCATGAAGCTGCGCAACGATCCCCGCGTGCGCCTGATGGAGCGAACCAATGCCCGCTTTCTCCAACCCGAATCGCTTCTCCAAGACCAGGAGAAAACTCTCCTCGTAATGGACGTTTCGTTTATCTCGGCCACGCTGCTGCTCGCGCCGGTCTTTGCCGCGGCGGCGTCGCTCACGGAAGCGATCATCCTCGTCAAGCCGCAGTTCGAGGCCGGCCGCGAACATGTGGGCAAAGGCGGCATCGTCCGCGATCCGCACGCCCACAAGCTGGCCATTGCCAAAGTCGCCGAGTGCGTGCGCTCGCTGGGATGGCGCGTCGCCGAAACGATACCTTCGCCGATTGCCGGCGCAGAGGGCAACCGGGAGTTTCTGCTTTACGCAAGACAATCCGATGAATAAGTCCGCGTATTCGCGACTCGACTTTACCCCGCTATCGTCAGATAATGAAAAAACGGGGAGGTAAATGCGGTGACGATTCAGGTCGAGATCAGCACGGAGACCGAAGCGCGTCTGGCCGCGCAGGCAGCCTCTCATAGTATGGACGTGCCGACCTATGCGGCCGCCTTGCTGGAGCGTGCTGCAAGTCCGGCGTCTTCGGAATCGTCCCAGCCAGAAAGCCGCCGCCCTGCCACGAGAAAGAGTCTTGCCCAATTGTTTGCCGAGTCGCCTTTCAAAGGCCTTGACCTGGATTTTGAGCGGGATCCGGATCTTGGGCGCGAAATCTCGTTATGAAAGGCTTCTTACTCGACACCAATGTCCCTTCGGAACTGACCCGCCCTCATCCCCAGGCGAGTGTCACTCGATGGCTCGAAGGCGCCAACGACGAAAGCCTGCACATCAGTGTCATCTCTCTCGGCGAGATCGTGAAGGGCATCGCATTGCTTGCCGAAAGCAAGCGCCGCACCGGGCTCGAGCAATGGCTTCGTGACACGCTGCGGCCTTGGTTTAAGGGTCGCATCCTGCCTGTGAGCGAATCGATTGCCCAGCGATGGGGCCTCCTGGCCGGTCGCTGTCAACTGGCAGGCAGGCCGCTTAAGATCGCCGACGGCCTGATTATAGCCACGGCTCTGGAGCACGACCTCACCGTCGTCACACGGAACGTCCGCGACTTTGAAAGCCTCGGCGCCGAATTGCTCAATCCCTGGAATTGATCGAATACGCCCACCCATCCGTTACACTTGTACCGCATGACACCTGTCGCGATCGTTTCCAAGCCGCACCGCGAGGAGCTCGCCCGCCTTTTGCCGGAGTTGATCGCGTGGCTGCGGGCGCACAATTACGACCCGGTCCTCGACAAGGAAGGCGGCAGCTACACCTCGGCTGCGCCGTCTGTCGATCGCGGCCAACTGGCGTCGCAATCGCCCCAGCTGGTCATCGTTCTCGGCGGCGACGGCACGCTGCTCGCGGCGGCGCGCATCTTCGCCACCGTCGGCACGCCGATCCTTAGCGTGAATCTCGGCTTTCTCGGCTTCCTCACCGAAGTCCGCCTCGCCGATCTCTATGCCACGCTGGAAAACTGGTGCGCAGGTTGCCATACGCTGGATGAGCGCGCCATGCTCCACGCCGCGCTCTGGCGCGATGGCGCCGAGATCGCCGCCTATGAGGCCCTCAACGAGATCGTCGTATCCAAGGGCGACATCGCGCGCATGGGCAACTTTGCCGTCGAGCTCGACGGCAAAAGCGTGGCCCGCTTTCGCGCCGATGGCGTCATCGTCTCCACGCCAACCGGCTCGACGGCTTACACCCTGGCGGCCAACGGCCCTATCCTCACGCCGGATGTGGACGCCATGGTGGTTACGCCCATTTGCCCCCACCTGCTTACGTTGCGTCCCATCGTTGTCCGCGGCGATGCGTCGCTCGCCGTCCGCGTGGAAGGCGTACCCAACGTCGCTTTGCTCACTGTGGATGGCCAGCAGGGGCTTGAGTTGCAACTTGGCGACGAGATCCGATGCCGCCGCTCTTGCCATACCGTCAAGCTGGTTCGGCTCGGTGGAACCGGCTTCTTCGACGTCTTGCGCAGCAAGCTGAGCTGGGGCGAAATGTAGCTCCGATTGGGCTCACAATCGATAGACCCCGCGCCGGTTGCCAACCTGGACCACGAGCACAACGAGTCTTTTATCTTGGATGTCGCAGACGATCCGGCAGTCCCCGACGCGATAGCGCCAAAACACGCCAAGCGTTTCCCCGGTCAGCGCCTTGCCGAATTGGCGCGGATTGGAAGATGGCGCAATTCGCTTATCCATAAATTCGAGGATGCGTCGCGCAGCATGCTTGTCGAGTTTGCGAAGTTGCCGCCTGGCTGTATCGGTGTACTCAATCGTCCAAGCCAAGGTCTTTTCTCACATCTTCCGCAGAATAGAGTCTTTCCTCACCTTTGCGGACGCGTTCCATGGTGGCGGCGGCAAGGTAAAAATCTTCCAGATCTTCAAGTCCTCTTGCAATGACCTCTCGCAAATAGTAAGCCTTGGTGCGCCCCGTGCGAGCCGCCAAACGGTCCAAGCGCTGTTCCATTGCAGGTTCGAGACGAATTGAGGTAGGCATCGTTTACTCCGATATCTGTATTCAATATATTCATTGTATTCAGCGAAGCACAACCGGTCAACTTTTTCGGTAGTGGGTCAATTTGGAACCAGTTTTGAAAGGGCACGACTTCAGTCGTTCCGCAAGTCACATAAAAAGGGCGCGGGCTTCAGCCCCTAAGGGATGTTTTTTCAAAGTGACCCACTACCACTCTTTCGCGAACCTTCCCGTGCTACTTCGTCAGTTCCGCCAGCAGCACTTTCGCCTTCTCGGTCAGCGTGCGCGCCCCGTCCACATCGCCCGAGGCAAGGGCCGCTTTGGCCTGCTTGAGGAATTCGCGAATCTGGCCCGCGGTCTTTTGCTCCGAATCGGACAGCGGGCGATTGATGCCATTCAGTCCGCGCTCCACGGCCGCGATCGCGTCCTCGGCCTGGTACCGGGAGTTCGCTGGATCGCTCGACGAAAAATCGCCAATCGCTTTTTCCGTAGAAGGCTGGCTTGCCGCCGCCACATTGGCCTCCTCGGGGGGCTTGGGCTTGTGATGCCTGACCGGCTGCTTGATCGGCACGGCCTCTTCTCTCATGTTGTAGATGGGTTTCGCGGCAATGACACTTTGCGTAGGCGGCAGTTGGACCGAAATCACTTCGAGCGGCAGTGAAGGCTCGATCGAGGGTACGAGCGGCAGCTCCGGTAACGGCTGGGTCTTATGAAAGATACACCCCGTCAGCAACAGTGGCAGCAGCCACATCGTGTACTTGGCAGGCGAGCTCATTCCCCAAACCCCTTTTCGCCCACAACATTCGCCGGCTGCAGATGCCGGCGACCCCTATCCCCAGCGGCGAGCGGAATTCGCAGCCGGAACTCCGTGCCGCGGCCCTCTCTCGATTGTACTTCCACGCTGCCGTAGTGGAGCTGCAGAATGCGGTAAGTCATTGCCAGCCCAATGCCGCTGCCTCCGCTCTTTGTAGTGAAGTAAAGGTCGAAGATCTTTTCGCGGATGTCCGGAGGGATTCCGACGCCCTCGTCGGCGATGCGCAGCACGGCGAGGCCTCCGCCGCTATCGGGGGGTCTGTCGCTCCCGGTCCGATCGCGGGAAACTCCGGCGGGATGCTCTCCGCCGTTCCGCTCTTCTTCGAGAGTCACCTCCAGCCGCCCGCCATCCGGCATGGCTTGCGCTCCGTTCTGAATCACGTTCAACGCGGCTTGCTTCATCAGGTCGGCATCGACGTTGGCGATTAGCGGCTCCTCCGGCATGTGGCTGATGAGCGTAACATGGCGGGTTTCCAGCTCTTCGGCGGCCAACGCCAGCACGTCGCCCACCACCAGCCGCAGGTCCTGCTCCTGCAACTGCAGCTCCACCGGGCGCGAAAAATCGACCAGCGTTTGCACCACGCGGTCCAAGCGCCGGATTTCCGTATCGATCACCTCCAAATGCCGCGTCGCCGGGCTCTCCGCTTCGCCCAGTTTGGATTTCAGCAGCTCCAGGTGCACCACAATCGCGTTGATGGGGTTCTTCACCTCGTGGCCCACTCCCGACGTGAGCCTGCCGATCGCCGCCATGCGCCGCGAAAGCTCCAACTCCGACTCGATCTCGGCCGCCGACTCCAAATCGTGAAGCGTCACCAGCGCGCCCAATCCCCGATGCGTTTCCTCGTCGAAAATAAAATCCACAGAGGCTTGCAGTCGCCGCCCGTTTTCCGTGCGAATCTCGTCCTTTACCATGTTCACGCCGGCATCGATCGCGTCAAGCAGCGAGCGGCCCAGCACCGTCGACCGGTCGAAGATTTCGCGCGCCTGCCGGCCCAGAATGTTATCTCTCTCGATTTGCAAAAAGCGCCGCGCCGCCTCGGACACCAACACCGCGCGTCGGTCTTCGGTAAACAGCAGGATTCCGTCCTGCAAATTGGCCAGGATCTGGTCGAGGTTCTCCTGCAGCGCGGAATAAACCTCTTCTACGTTCTTCATGCGCTGGCCGATTTTCTCGATCTTGCTGGAAACCCGCGCCGCCACGTCCTGCTTCGACGCCGTGTCGTCTTCCGCGGGCGCGCCTTCGCTCGCGGTCAGCTTGTCCAGTTGGCGGCTGATCTCCGTCATCGGGCGCAGCGCGACATTGCTCAACAGGAAAGCCGCCGCCAGCGCGGCAATCAGGGCGAAGCCCATCAGGTAGACTGCCTTCCGCAACAGCGGCGCGTAAACCGCGCGCAGCAGCGTGGTGTGCACCCCGACGTGAACGCTGGCAATCAGTTGGCCGTTGTTTTCGAGCGGGACCGCGATATCGAAGACCGCCGGCCGTTCGAAGACCTGCATCATCATCCGCATAGGGCTGGTTTTCAGCAAGCGGCCATAATCGGCGCGCGAGGGCAAAGGCTTACCCAGATTCTCGGGATTGGTGCTCAGCAGAGTATTGCCCTGGCTGTCGCCGATGTTGACGTCGTATACGGTGAGCGAATAGCGGTTAACCGAATTGAGAGCTGCCTGCAGCGTGGCATCGCTGCGAATCGTTTCCGCCACCAGATCGCGAAGCTCGGCGGGATTGTTGGCATCGACGGTGCGGCCGGTGAGCCTGAACTCGAGCGCCTGCTGCAGGGCATACCAAACCTGATCGGCCACCATGCGGTTGGTCTCGTAGGTCTGCTGCACCGCGGCTTTGACCAATTGGTGCACGTAGACCAGCGAGACCGCCCCGGCAATCAAAAACACCAGCGCCGTAATCGCCAGCACGAGTTTGGTCTTCAGACGCATGGGTCACCACTTCGAACAGCCTTCGCGTCGGGGCGCGCAATTCGTCTTGCCCTGACGCGCGTCGCATCCGCAATCTTCCCGGAACCTCCGTCAGCTCTTCAATTCTTGCCTTGCCAGGCTGTACTCCTTCAGCTTGTTGTGTAAAGTCTTTAAGCTCACGCCGAGGATTTCTGCGGCGCGCGTCTTGTTTTGCCCGGTGGCCTCGAGCGTCCGCAGAATCAGCAGCCGTTCGGCGTCGTCGACGGTTGCGCCCACGCGGACAGTAATCGAATCCTGGTCGGCCGGCGCTCCCTGTGCCGCTTCCTTGGCGAATTCCAAGGGAAGATGCTCGGCCCCGAGCGGCGTGTCGTCGGGGCACAGGATGACCGCCCGCTCGATGGTGTTGCGCAACTCGCGACCATTGCCCGGCCAGTTGTGGGTTTTGAACACTTCCAGCATCGACAGCGAAACTCCCGGAACCCTCCGTCCGTGTTTCTGGTTCATCTCCATCACCATGGCCTCCACCATGGCGGGCAGGTCTTCAAGATGCTCGCGCAGCGGCGGCATGTGAATGTTGAAGACATTGAGGCGGTAGAAGAGATCGGCGCGAAGGTGCCCCTCCGCCACGGCGTGCCGCGGATCGCGGTTGGTTGCCGCGAGCACGCGGACATCCACCTCCTGCTCGGTGCGCGAGCCCAGCCGCCGCAGCTTTCGTTCCTCCAGCACGCGCAGCAGCTTGGCCTGGGTGCCGTGGGGCATCTCGCCCACCTCGTCGAGCAGCAATGTGCCGCCCGAAGCCAGTTCGAAACAGCCCGCCCGCCGCTCGATCGCTCCCGTGAATGCTCCCTTCTCGTGGCCGAAGATTTCGCTCTCGATTAGCGTGTCCGGAATCGCCGCGCAATTCACTGCAACAAATGGCCGCGGCTTTCGTGGGCTCAAATCGTGCAGTGTGCGCGCCACCAGTTCCTTGCCCGTGCCGCTTTCGCCGGTGATCAGCACAGGCACGTTCGAGGGTGCGATCTGCTCGATCAGGCTGAAAATCTCGCGCATCTTCTTCGAGCTGCCCACCAGCTGGCCCAGTACACCCGTCTCGCGCAGCCGGCGCCGCACCACCTCCAGCTCCATAGCCGTTTCCCGCTGCCGCGCGGCATTGGCCAAAATGGTCTTCAAACGTGTGGCATCTACCGGCTTGGGCAGAAAGTCGTAGGCGCCCATCTTCATGGCGTCCACCGCCGATTGAATCGAGCCCATCGCCGTGAGCACCACCACCGCCATGTTGTTGCTCAGGCCCATGCCGCCCTCCGCCAGCTTGGCCAGCAGGCCCATGCCGTCCATGCGCGGCATCTTCAAATCCGTCACCACAATCGCCGGATCCCACGCCTGCGCCTTTTCCCAGGCCTCCACCCCGTCGCGCGCCGTCTCGGTGCGGTATCCCCATCCGGAGATTAGCTCCGCCAGTCCGGCCAGAGCATTCGGCTCGTCTTCGGCGATCAAAACCTTCAAAGGGCTCGGCATACTATTTGTCCATTCATCTTTGAGCTTATCTAAGCTTACCTTCTCGCCGCGCGCATGTTAACAGTACTTTCCTCATGTCCGCTATTCACTGGTTCTCGAGCATTTTCACCGATGGGCAGAGAAGGACCTTGGGTGCCCCACCCTCGGGGTCCCTACGGACAGGTCTACGTCCGTGGGGTGGACGCTCGCCGCGTCTTTGTTCTTGCGGCTAGGGTGGGGTAGCAGAACTTTCACCCTCATGGCAACTGTGGAAATGCTCTGGGTCTCTGACCGTTTGATTTTGCACCTTCCTGGGGTGCCCCAGGTTCGGCGCGTCTTTGTTTTTGCGCCTAACCTGGGATACCACAGACCTGAACAGGTTCGAATTCATCCGGTCAGAGACCTAGAAGATCGCCGACGGCTTGCTTTCCCGGAACGCCGGCTGCGCAAGCAGAGCTTCGAGTAGGCGCAGTCGATGCAGTGCGGCATCGGTGCCCGCACGGGCGCAGCCGATCCGGAACTCGCCTGTTACCGGCGCCCCAGCCGGAAGCAGTACGTGACCTGGAGCAGCCCGTTGTCGATGCCCGGGTTTGCCAGTGCGGTGTCCTTATTCGAAATATGGTGATAGCGGTACTCGACGCGAATCGAGCGTGCCTGCGCTCGGTAGAACTCCACGCCGGCGCCAAAATCGAAGGTGAAGTTGAACGAGCCGGCCCCATCCACCGGGATTGGCCGCGTGGAATACATGTACCCGCCGTGGCCATCGAGGAATGGCTGCGTCTTCCGCAGTGGAAGAAAATTCCACTTCATGCCGGCGGGAGAGATCGCCTCTCCCATAGTCCACTGCCGGCCGGAGCAGGTGAAGACGTCTGTACCGCTGTAGGTGGTGCCGTTGCCCGGATATGAATAGTTGTTGACGAATGGAGCGCAAGTGACCATGGGAGCCTCTCCGCCATCCACGTAGGTTCCGCTTGTGGGTGAGGTCTGTTGATTGACGGAAAGCGTCAGCGGATCGCTCTCCAGCGCCACCGGCAGCAGCTCCCCATCGTACTGCCAATTTACAAAGCGGTTCCAGGTTAACCGCCGGCTGTAGGAGACTCCGATATTGACAAGTTGCCTCCGTTCGGCGAGGCCGATCAGAATATGGCTCGAGTCCCAGGAGTACGCGCCGGCAATTCCCAAGGTATTCGCCGGCGCGTAGGTTGGATTGCCCGCGCGATCTTGCGCCAGGCAAGCCGCCGGCCGCGCGGCCAACGCCAGCGCGGCGATCGAAAAGGAAACCTGGACGAGACCGCCGTGCAGGCGCAAACCCTGGCTTCTAAACAACAGAACTTCTCCTTTTCGCTTGACGGCGCAATTCCGGTGTGGGAGAGCCTATACTCTTGTCTTGACCGTGAAATCCATTGTAAGGGAGCCGTTTCATGTCCTCATCTGCCGTCGCTTACGCCAGCAAGAACCATCCCCGGTTTCTCGACGAACTGAAATCCCTGCTGCGCATTCCCTCCATCTCCACTTTGCCGGAGCACAAGGCCGACTGCCGCAAGGCCGCCGAAACGCTGCTCGCCGAACTGAAGCGCATCGGCCTGGAAAATGGGCGTCTCATTGAAGACGAGGGAAACCCGCTGGTCTACGCCGATTGGCTGCACGCGCCGGGGAAGCCCACCGTGCTCATCTACGGCCACTACGACGTGCAGCCGCCCGACCCGCTCGACGAATGGCTTTCGCCGCCCTTCGAGCCTACCGAGCGCAACGGCAACCTCTACGCGCGCGGCGCGGTCGACGACAAAGGCCAGGTGGTGGCTCAGGTCAAGGCGCTGGAATCGCTCCTGGCCGCGAACAAATCGCTGCCCTTGAACGTGCGCGTCCTCTACGAGGGCGAAGAGGAAGTGGGCGGCGAAGCCATTGCCAAATTCGTCGCCTCCAAGCCCGCCACTCTGAAAGCCGACTTCGCCCTGGTCAGCGACACCGAGCTCTTCGCTCCCGGCCTGCCCACGCTTTGCGTCGGCCTGCGCGGCATGATCTACACCGAGCTTGAGGCGCGCGGCGCCAAGACCGATCTTCACTCCGGCATGTACGGCGGCGCGGCCCCCAATCCTTTCGTCGCGCTGTGTCAAATCATCGCCAAATTAAAAGACGAGAACGGCCACATCCTCATTCCCGGCTTTTACGACGACGTAATCGCTCCCAGTGCCGAGGAGTTGGCGGCATGGCGCAGCCTGCCCTTCGATGAAGAGGAGTATCGCAAAAACGAAGTCGGATCGAAGGTGCTGGTCGGCGAAAAAGGATACAGCGTGCTGGAACGCACCTGGGCCCGGCCCACGGTGGATGTGCACGGCATGCCCGGCGGATTCATCGGCGCTGGAGCCAAAACCGTCATCCCCGCCAAGGCGACTGCCAAGGTCTCCATGCGCCTGGTGCCCAACATGAGTCCGGCAAAGTCATTCGAGCTCTACAAGAGCTACGTCGAAAAGATCGCTCCTGCGGGTGTGGATGTCGATGTTCGCCTCATTCACACGGGCGATCCCTGCCTCATTCCTGTTAACAACCCCTACATCCGGGTCGCTACGCGCGCGCTGCACGAGGTCTGGGGCAAGGATACCGTCTTCATCCGCTCCGGCGGCTCCATTCCCATCGTCGGCGACTTCGACCGCCACCTCGGCCTGCCCAGCGTGATGATGGGCTTCGGACTTCCCGACGACAATCTCCACGCACCCAACGAAAAGTTCCACCTGAAAAACTTCGCGCTGGGAATCACGTCGCTAATCCGGTTCCTGGAGGAAGTGGGAGCTTGAAACCGATGCTTGGCACTCCGAGCGCAGCTGGCCACGTAAGGTGGTGCCCGAGTCATAGTGATTGGAGTTGTGAGCGAAAATGCTTCATCCCAACGACGACAACGGAGACGTGCTACGGCGGCTCGAGGCTGATGGAGACGACCTGAGTCGACCGCGCGATATCGATTTCAATGTGGTCTTTCCCAAGGAGCGACCTGCGAATGAGTTTGCGCAACACCTTCGTGAAAAGGGTTACAGGGCAATAGTCGAACTGGAGAACGTTCGCGAGTCCCATCCGTGGGGAGTGCGTGTCGTGAAAAACATGATCCCCACCCATTCTGGCATCACCGCTTTCGAGCAAGGGTTGCAAGACCTGGGCGACGCGCTTGGCGGTTATAACGACGGCTGGGGTTGCTTCTCCAAACCTAGCTGATGCAGAAACCGCTCCAAAACGACGCCACCGCCTTCGTCCTCGCCGGCGGCCAATCCACCCGCATGGGCCGGGACAAGGCTCTTTTGCCGCTTGGCGGCCGGCCCTTGATTTCGCACGCGCTCTCCACGCTTCGCGCTGCCGGCCTTTCCGCAACCATCGCCGGAGCGAATTGCGATCTTTCCGGATTCGCGCCGGTCATCGACGACTCTCAGCCCGGCCTCGGCCCGCTGGCCGGAGTCTGCGCCGCATTGGCCGCTACCGCGGCGCGTTTCGCCGTATTTCTCTCCATCGACTCGCCATTCCTGCCGCCGTCGCTCCTTGCCTATCTCCTCCATCGCGCCAGGATCGCGGGCGGCGCGATCGCGGTCCCATCCATCGCCGGCTTTGCCCAAACCTTCCCGGCCGTCATCGATCGCCGCGCCCAGCCGGCTCTCCAGGCCGAGCTGCGCGCTGGCCGCAAAGGCTGCTTCTCCGCCTTCCAGGCTGCCGCGGCGAGCCTCGGCCAGCCCCTAAGCCGCGTCTCCGTCGAATTGCTCGCTCAATCCCGCCACGTCGTGCATGATAGCGGCCTGCACCCCTTTTGCTGGTTCTTCAATCTCAACTCCCCGGCCGACTTCGAGCGCGCAGAAGCCCTGTGGTCGCGCCGCATCGCGTAAGCTGGACTTTAGATCGATGGCAGACTACGGTGCCCAATTCGAACCACAGGAGCCATTCGAGCCGATTCAGGCTGACCTTCAAGCCCTTGCCCAGCCTGCCAAGGATGCTCCGCCATCCATCGCGCCGCCAGGGCCTCCGCCCCTCGGTCCCGTCATCGCATTCGACAACGTCTCCATTTCCTTCGACGGCCGGCCGGTGCTGCAGAATGTCAGCTTTTCCGTCGAACGCGGCGAAACTCTCTGCATTCTTGGGCGCAGCGGCGTAGGCAAGTCGGTTTCTCTTCGCCTGCTGATGGGCTTTCTCAAGCCCGACTCGGGCTCGATCAGCGTCGAAGCGCAGGAGGTTACCCATTTGGATGAGGAGGGGCTGCAATCCATTCGCAAGCGCGTCACCATGGTTTTTCAAAATGGGGCGCTCTTCGATTCCCTCAGTGTCCGCGAAAACGTTGCCTTCCCTCTGCGCGAACGAGGCGGCATCGAAGAGGATGCGCTCAATTTGATTGTCGATCGGCTGATCGCCCTGGTCGGGGCCGAAGACGTGGTCGACGCCCTGCCCGCCAGTCTTTCCACCGGGCGCAAACGCGCCGTGGCCATGGCGCGCGCCCTTGCCGCGCAACCGGAGATCGTCCTGTACGACGAACCAACCACTATGGTTGACCCGATCATTGCGCGGCGTCTGGGCAATCTCATCCAGCGGCTCAAGCGCCAGCTGGGGTTTACCAGCGTTGTGGTCACCCACGATACACGTTTTGCACAAAAACTCGCCGATAAGGTCCTATTTCTCGACCGAGGCAAAGCCAGCTTTTTCGGTCCTACAAAAGAGTTTTTGACCACCCCGGAACCGGACATTCGCCTGTTCCTGGATTTGGATACCTACCGGGTACCTTCGGAATGAAAGCAATGCGCGAAAGGAATCAGGCTGAATTACAGTTGTCCTATAACGAAACACTGTTCCACCAGTAACCTAGCTGTTATCTAACTTGTAACCCCAAAACCTTCGATTTTCCTTGCAAGTGGCGTGCTTTGTGCGCAATGCTCATGAACGATCACCTCCAAGTTCGATCGCGGCAGGGGGGTGAAAGGCGGATTTGCGGCTCGCAAGTAAAGCGTATGTTCACGATGGTGCAATCAAGTACAGTTTCAGGGTTCTCCAAGATCGCGGCCCGGGCCGCGCTTACAAAACCATATGTTCACTCGGATGGTCTTCAGGCCGCTGGAAATGGCGCCGACCGTCTCGGCCGGCAGCGCCGTCTCGATCGGCAGTGGTTCTTAAGCGCACCTCCAGGCCGGCATCAATCTTCGATAGATTTCGATTGCGCGGATTCGCCTCCCACAATACTTTCGTTACCCCGGTGTCTGTCATGATGAGGAGAAAACCTCACCGAACTCGGACCTCGGTTTTTGCCCATCGGGCTTTTGCTTTCTTGCCGGGCTTCTCGCTAGTTGCAAAACTTTCTCGGCAGCCGGCAATTTTGGCGCAAGGGAAACTTTGAGGTCCCATATCCCCCATGGCGAGTTCGGATTTCTGGCAACGGCTTTCCACTTCCCTGGCCACTTCGGCGGAACGGGAGACGGTTGTGTCGGACACTTCCACGCGAAGCGCACGAGGCTCGGCTAAGCTGTGGATGGCGCTGGACGCGGCGACCGCCCTCGGCGCTGCCTTCTTGACCACGATTTACGAGCTTCATACCAGCCCCCTCAACGGCGCCAGAGGCTTTTGGCACGGGACGCTGTTTTGGGGCCGCTCAATGGGCGTTCTGCTCGCTCTGTTCTGCGTGTTCACGCTTACGCTCATCGCCACCAGCCGCCGCATGCATCTCTACACCCCGGAGCGGCTGACCAGCATGTTGCATGAGCAGCGCCTGAGCGCGCAGGCCTGCCTCACGTCGGGACTGCTGCTTACCGGCATCCTTTACCTGGTCCACTTCGACGACATCCCTCGCAGCATTGTCATTAGCACAGTTTGCTTGGTCGCGCTTGCCCTGGGCCTGCGGCGCTTTGTCTATCGCGTCCTCCTCTATCGCCGCTTCGATCGCGGCCTCGGCACGCGCAACGTGCTCATCGTCGGCACCGGCCCGGAAGCGCACGCTTTTCGCCATCACCTCGAGAGCATCAAGCACCTGGGATACACCTTCAAGGGTTTCATCCATCTCCCGGGCGCCAATCCTGGCGCTGCGGTAGATTCCAGCGACGTGGTGGGCACCATCGACACTCTGTTCCAGAGCACCCGCAAGCAGTTTGTCGACGAAATCTTCATCACCACCTCCTGCGAGCGCGCCATCGTCGAAGACGTGCTGGAGCAGGCCCGCGTTCACGGTGTCGATCTGCGCGTCGTTCCCGACATGTATGACGGCGCTGCCTGGTACAACCCCATCGAATACGTCGGCCAATTTCCCACCATCCCCCTATACCGCGGCGAAGTGCCGGAAATGGAGCTCTTCTTCAAGCGCATCTTCGATGCCGTCTTCTCCCTGCTGGCGGTTGCCATCCTTGCCCCATTCCTCCTCATCGTCGCCATCGCCATTAAGCTGGATTCGCCCGGCCCGGTCTTCTACACCTCCGAACGCATCGGCAAAAAGGGAGTGGTGTTCCGCTGCTTCAAGTTCCGCACCATGATCCGCGGCGCAGACAAGCTTCGCTCTCAGATCCAGCACATGAACCAGCGCGACGGCGTGCTCTTCAAGGCCGCCAACGATCCCCGCATTACGCGCATCGGCCGCCTCCTCCGCAAATACTCTATCGACGAGCTGCCGCAGTTCCTCAACGTCCTGCGCGGCGACATGAGCATCGTCGGGCCGCGGCCGCCGCTGGCCGGCGAAGTGCGCCGCTACGACCTCGACCACCTCCGCCGCCTGGATGTCACGCCGGGCATTACCGGTTTGTGGCAGGTACAAAGCCGCCAGGATCCATCCTTCTCGAGCTACGTATCTCTCGACGTCGCCTACATCGACAACTGGAGCATCTGGCTGGATTTCAAAATCATCCTGCGTACGGTGGGCGTGGTCCTCGCCGGCACGGGAATGTAAACCGGCGCAGAAACGCCGCGCGAATTGGTTCGCGCTCTCAAGTGGATTAGCAAATTAGTACTCCGGCAGCACCCCGGCCCTCGCCCCGGTAGACGCCTCGCGCGCGGCCGTCTCTTCCTTCGCCGGCGGCAGCGGCAGGGGGATCGATTTGCGCTGGTCTTTGCCCCGGCGAACCCGCAGGTTCTCCACCGCGTAATCGATATACGGCGACTTGAGCTCCGGCTTGCCGCCCAGGAATCGGCACGCTGCGATCACCTGTTCGATGATGAAGATGGCATGGAAGCCCGCCAGTTCCATTCCTTTTTCCTGGCGGATCATATAGACGATGTACTTGAAAACGTCGTCGGCCAGGATCAGCCCGTGCAGTTTCGCCTCGTTGTCAAAGATGGTGCGAAACTGTTCCAGGCTCGGCGGACTCACTTCGATCTTGTAAGGAATGCGGCGCAGGAACGCCGGGTCCATCAGCTCTTCCGGATCCAGGTTGGTGGCGAAAATCACCATCTCCTCGAAAGGGATGGCGAAGCTGGTTCCGGTTTGCAGCTTCAAATAATCCACCCGGCTCTCCATGGGCACGATCCACCGGTTCAGAAGGTCCTTCGGGCTCACGAATTGCCGGCCGAAGTCGTCGATCAGGAAGCAGCCGGATAATGCCTTCATGTGCAGCGGCGCCTCGTAGTAATGCCCGGTTTCGTCATAGCGCAGGTCGAGCATTTCCAGCGTCAGTTCGCCGCCCGCCATCACAAACGGCCGTCGGCACGAAATCCAGCGCATGTCGTGCGCGTCGCGGCGAAAGCTCGCGATCACCGCGTCTTCGTCGCTCGTGCCCGCCAGGCCCAGCGGAATATGGATCCGCGGATCGAAATAGCGGATGATCTGCCCCTCGACGGATATTGCATAGGGCACGTGGATCAGGTCGCGAAACATGTCGGCGAAGCACATGGCGACCGAGGTTTTGCCGTTTCCCGGAGGCCCATAGAGCAAAATCGCGCGCCCGGAATTCAAGGCCGGTCCGGCCTGCGCCACGATGCTGGGGTCCAGCGTCAGTCCCCGGATCGCTTCCAGCACGCGTTCCAGCGTGATGTGTTCGTTGGTCGGCTTTTGCAGATTTACTCTCTCCACAAACTGCGCCAGCGTCACCGGCGCCGGGCCCACGTATCCCGACCGGTCGAGCACGTCGATGGTCCAGCGCTTGCCTTCATCGCTGATCCCATACCGCATTTCCAGGATGCTGTCGTTGCTCTGCGCGCTCAATGTGTAGAGCAGTTGCCGGTCGATCGCCATGCGCGCCAGTTCCATCACGATATGCTGGGGCAGCTTGATCGCTTCGGCGATTTGCCCGAGCTTCTCCAGCCGGCAGGTGTAGATCAGCTTCATCATGAGGGCCATCAGGTCGGTCTCGTCGATGCCCGTCTCCGCGATGCTGGCCGGTTCCCGGGGAATGCGCCGGATAAACCCATCCAGCGTCTTTTGATCGATGGCGCCCAGCGCGACGAGGTTGTCGCCCAGCCGGCCGCCCGCGGTCTTCATGCGCTCCAGCGCCGCCGACACATCCTTCGGCGTTACCAGCCGGGCGCGGATCAATAGGTCGCTCAAACGAACTTGCGGATCGATGGTGTTCTCCCGGCGGTGATCTGCCTTTAAATAGTTGATTTTTAAGCTCCGGCCCCGAGGCCCTCGTCAATCGATTTGGGACGGAAGTAGACCCATTTTAGGGGCGCCGTTTCTCCGGTAGAATCCCCCATTTGTGGGGTCCGCATTACAGAAGTGTCTCGTTTTAAGACCACTTAGTCGCATTCGGACAGCGCCGGCGCGGACTCCGAACGGAGGCGGATTTAAACTGGAAATGTGAAGATCGCGCTTGCCCAGATTGACCCCACGGTTGGGGACTTCACAGGAAACCTCGAGAAAATCGTTGCCGCCAGCCGGTGCGCGGCAAATCGCGGCGCCCGCCTCACGGTCTTTTCCGAACTTGCCATCTGCGGCTATCCTCCCGCCGATTTTCTCGAGAAGCCTAGCTTCTTGGCCCGCTGCCGATCGGCCGTAGACGAACTCGCCGCGGCCACTCGCGACCTGCCCACCGCCGTTCTGGCCGGCGTGGCTCTGCCCACACGGCGCGAAGACGGAAAACCCGCCTTCAACGCCGCCGTTTTGCTCGACCGCGGCCAACTCCTTCTGGAGCAGCACAAGCGCCTCCTGCCCTTTTACGATGTTTTCGATGAGCAGCGCTACTTCTCGCCGTCCGGTCCGCAGAAGATCGTCACGCTCGACGGCGTCCGCCTCGCCGTCACCATCTGCGAGGATGCCTGGAACGACAAAAACTTCTGGCCGCGCCGCCTCTACGCCGTCGATCCCATGGAAGAGCTGATGCGCGAGCGTCCAGCTCTGCATATCAATCTCTCCTCGTCGCCGTTCTGGCACTCCAAGCGCGCGCTGCGCCGCGAGATGCTGGCCGCCATCGCCCGCCGCGACGGGATTCCCGTGCTCATGTGCAACCAGGTGGGCGGCGACGACAGCCTCCTCTTCGACGGCTCCTCGCTGGCTCTCAATGCGCGTGGAGAACTCATTGCGCAAGCCGCATCCTTTCGAGAGGACCTTGTCGTCGTCGACCCCTTCGACGCGCCCGCCATCCCGCTGCCCCCGGAGGACGACACCGAGGCCGCCTATCGCGCGCTGGTTCTCGGCACCCGCGATTACGTCCGCAAGTGCGGCTTTCGCAAGGTTCTCGTCGCCTTGAGCGGCGGCATCGATTCGGCGCTCGTGGCCGCCATCGCCACCGAGGCCCTGGGCGCGGAGAACGTCATCGCCGTGGGCATGCCCAGCCCTTACTCCTCCGCCGGCTCCATCGACGACAGCCGCCGCCTCGCCGCCAACCTCGGCATTCGCTTCGAAGTGATCGGTATCAGCGCGCTTTTCGCCGAGTTCAACCGCGCCCTCGAGCCGCTTTTTGCCGGGACCAAGCCGGATATCACGGAAGAAAACATCCAGTCCCGCACCCGCGGCGTTCTTTTGATGGCGCTCTCCAACAAGTTCGGCGCCCTGGTGCTCACCACCGGCAACAAGTCGGAGATGGCCGTGGGCTATTGCACGCTCTACGGCGACATGGTTGGCGCTCTGGCCGTCATCGGCGACCTCGTCAAGACGCGAGTCTATGCGGTCTGCAATTGGCTAAACCAAAACCAGGAAAAAATTCCCGCCGCCATCCTCGCCAAACCGCCCTCGGCCGAGCTGCGCCCGGGCCAGATGGATACTGACTCGCTGCCGCCCTACGACGTCCTCGATCCCATCCTCGAAGCCTATGTCGAGCGCTACGAAACTCCCGAGCAAATCGCCCGCGAGCGCGGATTCCCGCTCGATCTCGTCCAACAAGTCGTGCGCCTCGTCGAGCGCTCCGAGTACAAGCGCCAGCAGGCCGCGCCGGTCCTCAAGGTCACGGCCAAGTCCTTCGGCACGGGCCGCAGATTTCCCATCGCCGTCAAGGTGCAGGTCTAGAGCATCTTCGCCGATCGTGCAGAGAAAACCCTAGAGCTGGTTGCATACTGGGCAATCGCATTTCAAAATGCGGGAAGGCATTCCTTTGAAAGGGCACGGCTTCAAAGCTCGCCCTGAGCCTGCCGAAGGGTGCCGCAAAAGGCGCATAAAATCGGGAGTCCTTATTGATGACGGTATGAGGAATGTCCTGCGGTGCGCGCCGTAGGCACAGCGTCCGTTAGCCCCGCGCTTCAGCGTGGGGAACGGGATTCCACGGATACGCCGCGGAGTCCCCGTCGGGACGGAGCAGGGGCCCCCGTCGCGTCTTCGTTCTTGCGGCAAAGGTCTTATAACAGTCTCCCACCGCCGGTCCGGTCTCGATCGATGAAACAGGCCGGGTTGACGCCAACCCGCCAACTTGCCAACGCCGCGCAAGCGGCGCCAACTTGCCGATTTGTCAAATCATTCGCTTTGTTCAATTTGCACTTCTAGTTTCTTTTCTGGAGTTCGCATCAAAAATGAACTGTGATCCTGAGCGACGTTTGGCCCGAGTTCGGACCAAACGGAGTCGAAAGATCTGCCCTGAAAATAGCCACGCGAGCTGTACCGCCGGCCTCCTGGCCGGCTGTAGTGCGGGCGTCCCCGCCCGCACATATGTGCACCAGATTAACGCACGGGCCATTTTCATGTCCTCCGGGCGCCGCGCAGCGCCATGCCCGACTGCGGTTCTTGTTCATCGAACTTCAGATACACCACACAAAAAGCCGCTTGCAGAATCGCCGACCGCCCCTGCGCCGCACCCGTAGTTGACAAAGCTTGCCGCACCGTGCTCTCTTTGGTTTGTCATCGAGCCCCGAAGGACCAGTCCTTCAGAGGCGGGCCACCCCATGCGGATCGGACCGTACCCGGTTTCCCGTGGGAACTTTGTCTTGGCGCCTCCCACCTCGACCGCGAACCGATTCGCTGATTCCCCGGATAATTTGCGATTGGATCATCTGTCGCCGGCGTGCGCGGATGGATTCTCTTTCCTGGAAGAGGAGATCGCAAATTCAGGGTAGTTATTGCCGGAGTTCGGCTCGACGGATTTCCACTGATGCACGACTCCGGACCATGCTGCCTGAGCAGGTAAGGGCGTACCACTCGGTTGCCTGAGCGGAATTTCCGGGCCACGTGGGAATCTGGGCCGCGAAAAAATAGGCTGAAAATACATGCGTGCGCGTTAGTGGCGAACGCGCGAGAACTGTGCCTGCGAAGCGCAGGCCTTTAACCGTAAGTGAAGGGAGTGAGTTATGTCGAATAGGAAGCGCGATAAGCTACCGTTTCGGCGGGCAATCTGCCCCTGGGATAATGCGGCAAGTCCGGATTCGCAGCGCCCGCTCCAATTCCGTAAGTTGGCAACCCCCTTGGTGCAGGTTGCTTTTGCCGCGCTTTGCGGCGCGGCAATCGCCGCCTTCACGCAGGCCGCGGCCTACGCGCAGAGCCCCGTTCAACCGGTTCCAAATCCCTGTCCACGCTTTGCAGCGGGGAGTGTGGTAACCAATCCGCCGGCTCTCTATAGCAACAATGGCGTACTGAACGTCGAGTTCTCTTATCAGCAAACGACCGACGCAGCGGGCAGGACCCTCTACTGCTTTATGACGCCGAGCGGTCTGGAAGAGCCGACGCTGCA
>Ga0187784_10000951_pt1 | contig 22376 bp, 21 predicted proteins | sample 1015_SJ02_MP15_2_FD_132964 | JGI IMG/M metagenome (GOLD analysis project Ga0187784, IMG submission 132964) | Tropical peat soil microbial communities from peatlands in Department of Meta, Colombia - 1015_SJ02_MP15_20_MG | ecosystem: Environmental > Terrestrial > Soil > Wetlands > Peat | place...
CATCCTTGGGTGCCCCAGGTTCGGCGCGCCTTTGTCTTTGCGCCTAACCTGGGATACCACAGACCCTTAACCCGCATTTCTCACACGTCGCCAAAGCCCAGTAGCGCCGGTCTTCTGACCGGCTGTAGCGGGGGTCTCCAGACCCCCGCAAGCCAAATGCCGCGCGAAGAATCGCCGTTTCCGCCAACACGTGCATGGCCGTGAGAAATGCGGGTTACCAGGTTCGAACCCATACGGTCAGGGACCTGGAATACCGTTGGCCGCGCCGTCCGCAGTTTGTTAATCTTGGGCAACATGAACAAACCGGCTGCACTGATTGCCGCACTTCTTCTCTGCTCCCTGCCATCGCTCGCGCAAAAGAAGGCTCCGCCCAAGGCGATCCGCTTTCAAGGCGCGACGCAATACACACAAGACGAGCTGCTCGCGGCTGCCGGCCTCAAACCGGGTGCGCGCCTGGCCCCCAGCGAAGTGAAGGCTCACGCCAAGCAGCTCAACGATACCGGTCTCTTCGCGGTGGTTAAGTTCAGCACTGACAGCAAGGGGCTGCTCTTCACTCTGACGCCCACCAGCCAGCTCTTCCCCATGCACCTCGACAATCTGCCGCTCACGCCAGGGAAAGCGCTCGACGACAAGCTCCACGAGCGCTTTCCGCTCTATCACGGTCTGCTGCCCGCCAGTGGCTCCATGGTGGAGGGAATCTGCCAAACCTTTCAAGAAATGCTCGCCGGCCAAGGCATCAAGGCAACGGTAAAAGCTGCTCTCACCAGCGGCCTGGGCCCCAAAAAGATTACGGCAGTAAACTTCACCGTCACCTCGCCGGCGGTGCAAATCGGCCCCATCCAGCTTTCCGGCGTTTCGGCCGCCATGCAGGCCAAGGACAATGCCCTTGCCGGCAGCCAGACCGGGAACGGCTTCGATACGGAGAACACCGCAACCGGTCTGCGGCACGCCTTTGAGGACCTCTACCAGGACCAGGGCTACGCCGCCGTGCAGGTCGACGTGACCGAGGTCGAGCCGCCCATCGTCTCGGATCAGGCCGTCGAGATACCTTACACGGTCGCGATCAAGGAAGGCGGGGTCTACAAGCTCGGCACAATCTCTTACCCACTCGATGCGCTGGTGCCACGCGCAGAGATTCAAAAGATACTGTCCAAAATCGCCGCAGGCTCGGGAAGGCCGCTCGATCTGTTTCTCCTGGCCGTCGGCGACGCCTATCATGCCCGGGGCTATCTCGACTGCTCCATCGTGCCGCACCCTTCGTTCAACGAGGCCACGCACGTCGTGAATTACAGCGTCGAGATCGCTCCCGGCCAGGTTTATAAGATGGGAGTCGTTCAGTTCGACGGCGCCCCCGACGCCATGGCCGCCAAGCTCACGCGCCTCTGGAAGCTGGCGCCCGGCGCGGCTTTCGACGAAAGCTACGTCTCCGGCTTCGCCGCGTTCGCGCAAAAGAAAGACAAAGCACTGTCCAAATGGATGCAGACCGTCATCACCACCTACGATGTGAATGCCGATCCGGCCACGCAGCAAGTCAACTGCGTGTTTCATTTCGCGAAGGCGGCGCAGAGCGGGCGGTAGGCCGTATCGACATATCGACGCAAGCTAACTTGTTGAATGCGCAAGTAAGAGGCGGTCATCCTGAGCGAAGTTTGGCGCGTGTTTTGCGCCAAACGGAGTCGAAGGACCTGCATTTGACTCCGCGTTGCCCAGATTTCGTCAAAAGCCTGCGTTGATCCGATACGCATATGTCGATACGGCCTAGCGCAAAATCGGGATCAGGAGCACCGCTTGCGGATAAGCACAACAAGTTCGTCCTGCCGCCGAAAGATCTCTTCCGGCGTCAATCTGAATGTCCCCGGTTAGGAGCAGTTTGTATGGGCTTTCTACGAATTGTGTTTCTTGTCTACCTGATTCTGGCCAACTTCGCGCAGGCGCAACAGCAACCCAAGACGGAGGCTTCGATCGACGGCTTTCTCGGGCCGGTCAGGTCAGTGTCTTCCCATGTGGAAATGTCGGGTGCCAAGTGGGAGCAACCCGGCGGCCCCGGCCTGATGTTCCCCATTCTGTGTCGTGATTGCTCGTACGATCCCGACGGGACCAGGACCAGATCCGGCCAGTTCACCGAAGACGGCAAGTTCATCGGCGAAGACATTGCGCTCGTTCGAGACTTCGGCGGCAAAGTGATCGAGCGGACCTTCACGGAAGTCCTCACCGGCGAAACGAGCCGACACGAATGGCTGGGACCGTTCGGGCCAACCGAAACCGATTGGCTCCAGAATCTTACGCCGATAAGACGTCAGACATCTTCCTATGACGGCCAGGGCCGCCTTGCGCAAAGGCTCTCCTTCGATGCTGAGGGTAACCAGGTGGAGGAGTTCGAGATCAGGACTGCTGAGGACGGCACAATGCTGGATCAATCTGTGCGAGGAACAGACGGACAACTCACTTGGCGTCAAACCTACGATCCTCGCACGGACTTCCAAAGCTTCGAGACGTTCGACGCGACGGGGGCCGTCAAACTTGCTTTTACTTTCGTCCAAGGGAAAGTCGGGTCCTTCTGGGCCGAGTCGGACCAGTCAAACCAGTTCGGCAGCAGCTTCAGCACGAACAGGGGGAACGGTGACTGCGAACGATATTCGTGCCGCGCGGATGGCAGCTGCGACATAGCGCACATTCACTACGAATTTCTCGATTCCGCGAAGCGGATGCCCAGAAGCGCGGAATGGCGTGACTCAGATGGCAAGCTGTTTTACGCCGCCTACTACGAGTACGAGCTGGACAGCCAGCAGAACTGGGTCAAGCGCACAATCCAGATACGCACGCCTGAGGTTCCCGAACGCACCCTGTATGAAACGGACACTCGCACGATTACATATTGGAACCAGTAGGCCAGTTGCGAGCGCAACCCGTTCTACTCCCACTCGATCGTCCCCGGCGGCTTCGGCGGCGCGTCTAACGAAGAACCTCCACCGGCACATGGATCGTCTGCCGCGTCCAAGCCTTGTCAGTGGTCCACGCTATTCCCTTGCGCAGGGAGGCAAGCCCAATGCAGGCGCGATCCGCCAGCGAAAGTTCCGGCGCGGCGAGCCGCAGGGCAGCAGCCGTTTTCGCCTGTTCCATGTCGAAGGCCACGACCTCGATCTCCAGTCCGCTGAGCAACTCTTCGGCGTCTTCGTCTCTCATTCCGTCGCGCAGCAGCCGGTCCAGCGTCTCGCTCCAATTCAAGGTGCTGATCAGAACTGTCGAATCCGGATCGGCGAACAGTGCTGCGACTCTCTTTCCGCCGCTCTCCCGGTAAATTGCGGCCAGCAGGGCGGACGCGTCCAGCACAATCCTAGCCAACTCGTTTCTCCGTCAGCCGCCTGCGCTTTGCTGCCCATTCCCGGTATTCCCGCTCGTCGCGGCGCGCTTCCGCCCGCCTCTCGCGGATCAGCTCATCGACCACGCTCACTCCAGGACGCAAATGTTTCCGCACCTCTTCCTGAATTCGTTCGAGGGCCTGCTTCCGAGAAAGCACCGTCAGTTGATGGTCGCCGCCGACGAGCGCGAGCCGTTGCCCGGTCTCCCAGCCCATCCGCCGCCTGAGCTCAGCGGGAATGATGATCCTGCCATGTTTATCCAAAACCGCCGTTTCTGCCAATTTTTGCCCCATGAACACAATTATGCCACATTCGTATTCATTTGGCAGCGGCCAGTCACTCCCACTCGATCGTGCCCGGCGGCTTCGACGTCACATCGTAGACGACGCGGTTGATGCCGCGCACTTCGTTCACGATGCGGTTGGAGATGCGCTGCAGCAGCTCGTAGGGCAGCGCGGTCCAGTCGGCGGTCATGCCGTCTTCGGAGTGCACGGCGCGGATGGCGCACGTGTAGGCATAGGTGCGCTGGTCGCCCATCACCCCCACGCTCATCACCGGCAGCAGCACGGCGAAGCTCTGCCAGATCTTGGTGTAGAGCCCGGCGGCTTTGATCTCGTTCACCACAATGTCGTCGGCCTCCTGCAGCAGCGCCACGCGCTCCGGCGTCACCTCGCCCAGGATGCGCACCGCCAGCCCCGGCCCCGGGAACGGCTGGCGGCTCAGGATCTCTTCCGGCATGGCGAGGTCGCGGCCGATGCGGCGAACTTCATCCTTGAACAAGTCGCGCAGCGGCTCGATGAGTTTCAACTTCATCCGCTCCGGCAGCCCGCCCACGTTGTGGTGGCTCTTGATGGTTTGGCTCGGCCCCTTCACGCTCGACGATTCGATGACGTCGGGATACAGCGTTCCCTGCACCAGCCAATCCACGTGCCCGGTTTGCTGCTCGATGCGGTGCGCCTCGTCTTCGAAGACCGCAATGAATTCGGCGCCGATGCGCTTGCGCTTAATCTCGGGATCGATGACGCCGGCGAGCTTCTCGAGAAAGCGCGCGCTCGCATTTACGGCGACGATGTTCAGTCCCAGCTTGTCGCGCAGGTTTTTTTGTACATTTTGGAATTCATTTTTGCGAAGGACACCATTGTTGACGAAGATGCAGGTCAACTGGCTGCCAATGGCCCTGTGCACCAGCACCGCGGCCACCGAGGAATCGACACCGCCGGAGATGGCGCAGATCACGTGGCCCCCGCCCACCTTCTCGCGGATCGACGCCACGGTGGTTTCGATGAAGCGCGCCGGCGTCCAGTCGCCGCGCGCGCCGCAGATAGCGAGAAAGTTCTTGATAATTTGCGCGCCCAGCGGCGTGTGGTGCACCTCGGGATGAAACTGCACCGCCCAGATGCGACGCTGCTCGTCGGCGATCCCGGCCAGCGCGTTGGATGTGACCGCGACGCGGCGGAATCCTTCCGGCAGGGTCTCCGCTTCGTCGCCGTGGCTCATCCATACTTGAATCGTCGGCGGAAGGCCTGCAAACAACTGCGTTGCGCTGTCCTCGATGGTCACCTCGGCGTGACCGTACTCGCGCTTGGGCGCAGAGCGCACCTTGCCGCCCAAATGATGCACGATGAAGTGCAGGCCGTAGCAGACTCCGAGCGTGGGAACGCCGAGCTTCAGAACCTCGGGATCGGCGGCAGGCGCATCGGCATCGTAGACCGACGACGGCCCGCCCGAGAGGATCAGCCCGATCGGCTCGTGCGCTTGAATCTCATGAAGCGGCACCGTGCAGGGCAGCACCACCGAGAAGACATTCTGCTCGCGGATGCGCCGCGCGATGAGCTGCGTGTACTGCGAGCCGAAGTCGAGAATGACGACAGTCTGGGAGTCCACGCTTCAGTGTGGCAGGGGGGTCGAGGGCGTGTAAAGAAGGCGGAAGGGGCGCGCACAGCGCCTCGTGATTATTCGTAGTGGTACCGTGCCTGGACAAACTCGATCCGGTCGGCAAATACCCGATAGACGATGCGATGCTCTTGGGTGATGCGCCGGCTCCAGCAGCCGGCGAGATCATGTCGCAAAGGCTCGGGCTTGCCGATGCCGGAAAAGGGATCGGTTAGAATGGCCGACATCAAGTCCAGCACCCGGAGCGCGGTTTTGCGGTCTGCCTCAACCCAGCGCCGCAGGTCTTCCCGAAAGTGGGCCGAAACAACAGCGATTCTCGTGTCTTGCCTAGCCATTGCCGAATCAGTGTTTCGCTTCCAGGCCAATCGAGCGGCGTAGATCTTCGACAGTCATCTTCTTTCCTCGACCGCGGTCCAGTTCACGCAGAGATTCGATCAACCTCCTAGCGTTAGCTGGCGAGCGCAGAAGATGAGCAGTCTCTGCCATCCCAGCGAGCTCGTCTGCCGCAATAAACGCTACATCGCGCGCCCCGCGCCGCTTCACCACCACCACCTCGCGGTCGTTGACCACGCGGTCGAGATAGGAAGCCAGGTTCTCGCGCAGTGCAGTGTAGGTTGTTTCAATGGGCATAAAAGCACTCCTGTCAAGAAGCGTACAGCGTTTCTGTACGCTTGTCAAGGAAAGGCGCGCCGGGCGGTGCCGGGCAGCCTACGACTCGTACTCCGCGTAAAACGCCCGCGGCGTCTCGCTCGCCCGCGTCGAGATTCTCGAGCTGTGATTTGCGATGAAGCCGTTCGATTGGCTCGCCTGCCGCGCTGTTCTCGGTTGACTTTCCTATCCGCCGGTCGTCTAACCGCCGTCCGCTCCACGGGCGCTAAATCGGCTTGGAGCGAATCCCGGGATCGGGTAGCGCTCGAAGCAGTGTTCACCCCGAGGAAATGTCGCCCGATCTCTGCGGGGTGAAACTATGCACAACCGGCCCTCGCCTTTTACAATGCAGCAGGGACTTCATCCCAACCCAGCTCTGCTGCGGAACGATCACCTTGGCGGCGCACGCCTTACCAGGGACGAAGGAATCGCATGAGGTTCAAGAAATTCGGCAAGGCGCTAGGCATGGGCGCCCTTTCGGCAGGCGCGATTTTTGGCATAGCGTCTTGCGTGGAGAGTTATTCGGTCGGCTACTTATACGTGACAGGAACCCAGACCGTTCAGTCCGGCGACAACGGCGTCATCTCCGGCTTCAAGATCGACCACAACACAGGCAAGCTCTCCGCCATCGCCGGCCTCCCTGTCGGCTCGGGAGGCTCTAACCCCATTCGGGCCGTCCTTACCGTCGGCAGCCGGTTTGTGTATGTTCTCAATCGCGGGGTCAACGCGGAAGGCAACGGCAACTGCACTCCGGCCGAGCCCTGCAAGAACTCCAATATCACACAATTCGTGGTGGGCGGGAACGGCCTGCTGACCGCGCAGTCGCCGCCGTATTTTACGCAGGGCGTCAACCCGTTCCGGCTGACCGCGGACGGTTCAGGCAGCTACCTCTTCGTCCTCGATCACGACGCGCCCGACAGCGGCGTCACAACCATGGTCAATGGCGTCGCGACGAACTCCTGCACGCTAGCGCTCGGTCCCTCGAACACCACCTGCGCCGACATTACCGTCCTGAAGATCGACCAAACATCCGGGCGCCTCAGCGTGGTGCCCAACCAAGCCATTACATCGCAATATTGTCCGACCAGCGCGATCAACTGTCCCCTCACCTACTTCCCGGTACCGGCAAATCCCGTCGACTTCGCTTTTTCATCCGGATATATTTTGACGCTTACTGGCGCGCCTGCTCCCGTCACTTCGTTCCCCTACACTGGCGGAACCTCGGTGTGGCCCTACGTCTATACCCCATCGACCGGCCAGTTGACGGCAAGCCAGAACGGCATTCAAGTTTTGGGCATTCACCAGGGAACAGCGATCGTAAGTCAGTTGGGTGTGACGTACGTGCTCGATAACGAGCCGATTACTGTGACCTTCAACCTCACGTCGACCACCTCCGCCAGCCAGATTCTGCCGTTTACCATCGGCGGCGGCGGGGCGCTGCAGGCCGAACCCAGCGGCGCCATACCCGACGATTCCACACTCGCCAATCCCGTCCAGCTTCTCGTCGAGTCGAAGGATAAGCTTGTCTACGTGGCCAACCAGGGAAACAACACAGCCGGCCAAGTCGCGGGAAGCGGCATCGCCGGCTATTTCATAACCACAGTGCCTTCGTTCCAATTGAGTTTCGTCCCTGGCGAGCCGTTCGGCTCGGGATCGGGGCCACAGTGTATCGTCGAAGATCCATCCGATCAGTTCATTTACGAAGCCAACCAGTACGACTCGACGGTGACGGGGCGGGCGCTTGACCCGAACTCGGGCTATCTCAGCCCCTTGCGCGTAACCCAATCCTACAGCCTGAAGGGCCCGGCGACTTGGTGCCTCGTTGACGGAGTCACCAGCTAGTGTGGTGTTTCATAAATGGCTATACAACAGTCTGTCATTCTGAGCGGAGTCTGGCGCGCCGTTTTCGCGCCAGACGGAGTCGAAGAACCCGCATTTCGGCATGCCGGGTCCTGTCTAAGAGTTTTGGAGACGCAACACTAGCGCCCGCCGGCAGACAACTTGCGGAGCCGCTTCGATTCTCCGCCTGCTTTTGAAGTCTGGTTAGCTGGCTCTTCGCCGAACAGCCGGTACGGCCACCTCGCTGGCCGCCGGATTCGGCCTGAAAACACGATGGGGAGGGGGCAGCAACACTGGCCCCATTTGACGAACGATGGGCATGAAGTTGAACAGATCGAGCCAGCTCGTTTTGGCTGCGGCCGCCAGCTTGCTGGCTGCCTCGTTGATTACCGCCTGCTCCCAGCTCACGCAGACCCTGACCGTAGATTTCGTCTACGTTCTCAGCGCCAAAGCGGCCGGCGCCAACAACTACGGAGAAATCGACGTCTTCGAGATCAACTCCGAGTCGGGGCGCATGCGTCAGATTCCTACTTCGCCATTTCCCTCCGCCGGGCGCGATCCGGTGGCCGAGGCTGTCTCTGCCGACTACGCCAATCTCTTCGTCGTCAATCAGTACGACAACACGATCGTCCAATTCGGCATCGGGTCCGACGGCAAATTGTATCCGTTCGACACCGTGAATACGCCGGGAATCTACCCCATGGCGATCGCTGTAAACAAGTCCAATGTGTTCGTGGTGGATACATTCGAGCCGCTTCCCCTCTGCTCGACAGCCGATCCGTGTCCCGGCTCGATTGCGGTTTTTCCCCTCGCGGCGGGCGGTTCCTCCAGCTCGGCTCCGTGCGCGGCAACCGTATGCTTAAGCGCTCCGGTCGTCAACACGGCGGTCAACGGCAGCTATTGGCCGCTGACGCTCAGCGGAGCGAGCGCAAACCACGTGATTGTTCCCACTGGAGTGAATGTGCTGGCCTCGGGCTCGTATGTCTACGTCACCGCCTACGACTCGTCCGTGTCGCCTTTGGTGGGCTACGTGTTCGGCTTTTCGGTCGCATCGGGCGGAGTTCTGGCTCCGCTGGCCGGCTCGCCCTTCGCCGCCGGCGTTCAGCCCTCCGCCATCGCCAGCGACTCCACCGGCACCTATGTCTACGTCACCGACTTCGCCCAAGGCCAAGTGCTGGGATACACCGTGGCGTCGGGCGCTTTGACGCCGCTTTCCGGCAGCCCGTTCCCGGCCGGCAACCAGCCTTCCGCCGTAGTCGTGGACCCAACCTATCCCTACGCGTTCGTCACTAACTCGCTGGATGGCACGATCGATGCCTATTCCATGAGCAACGGCAGCCTGTCGAGCATTGGGACCTACGCCACGGGCGAGGATCCGGTCGCCATCGGCATCGACCCCTCGACGAACCATTTTCTTTATACCGTCAACTTTCTGGGCAACAACGTCTCTGCATTTGAGTTGAGCACCGGCGGGACGCTGCTCGATGCGCAGTTTTCACCGTACGCAGCCACCGCCGAGCCGGTTGCCGCGGCGGCCGTCCCCCACAACGGCACGGGAGGCGGCATACAGCAATGACCGGCGGCGATGGACCGCTCCGCCCATGGCGCCGGTGGCAGCTTCCCAGGCGGGCTTTTACAATAACGGCGGGACAACCTCAACGGGGTATTCAGGCTTGAACCTACGGGCCTATTACGAAGGAAGAGCATGAAGTCGAACAAATTGAGCCAGCTGTTTCTGGTCTCGGCAATGGGCCTGATCCTGGCCTCATTCCTCGCTGCCTGCCAGCTTGTGACCATCGACTATGTTTTTGTAGCTGCGTCCGAAAGCAACGCTGCGGGCAGCAACGGACAGATTTATACCTACGCTGTCGACTCCGAGTCGGGCGCGCTGCGCGCCGCAGCCTCGGCCGTTCCCTCCGGCGGCACGGCTCCCGTGGCCATGGCCCTCACTTCCGACAACTTCAACCTATACGTGGCCAACGCGGGAAATAACTCGGTGGTCCATTTCAGCGTTGCCGGCAACGGCGTCTTGTCCCTGAAAGACTCCGTCACTCTGGCCAACACTCCCGTTTCCATTGCCGTGAACCCCGACAACAACGGCCTCTTCGTGGTTTCGGGAACAAATTCAGCCACAACCAACACCGCCACGTTGACCGAGTATTCCCTCAGCTCCGGAACCATCGGCAGCCCGGTCGCCAATATTTTGTTGAGCGTTCCCGGCTACCCGAACGACATCTTCCTGCCCAGCGCGATAACGGTGCTGGAAAACGGCGAGGCTGTTTACGCGACGGTTTACGACAAGTCCGCTTACAATCCCGGCGGAACTACCACCAGCAACGCGAACCCGGGCTGGGTCTTTGGCTACTCCATCGGCTCCGGCGGCGCTTTGACTGCGGCTCCTGCCAGCCCCTACCAGGCCGGCGTCAGGCCCTCCGCGATTGTCGCCGATCCCACCAGTCGTTTTGTGTTCGTCACCGACTTTGCCTCCAATCAGCTGATCGGTTACACGATTCAGTCCGGCGGGATCCTCGATTTCATGGTCAACGGGCCGTTTAAGACCGGCAACGAACCTTCCGCCATCACCATCGATCCCCGAGGCATCTACATCTACGTAACCAATGCGCTCGATTCCAGCATCTCGGCTTACACCATCGCGCTTCCCACCGGAACGCCCTCGACGATCGTGAACACGTCGGGCTCATCCATCAACTCCACCGATACCGAGCCGGTCTCGATCGTTGTTGATCCGGCGCTGGGCCGGTTCGTCTATACGGCCAACTATCTGGGAAATTCGATCTCCGGATTCCGCCTGAATCCCAATACCGGCACCATCGCCCAAACCCAGGCCACGCCCTACCCCACCGGCGCCAATCCCACCGCGGTCCTCGCCGTTCCGCACGGCAACCACGCCACGCAGAAGGTCTCGCCGTAAATACAGGGACCGAGGGAACAAGGGAGCGAGTGAGCAAGGGAGCAAGGGAGCGAGGGAACAAGGGAACATGGGAACATGCGACCTGGAGCGGAAATCGGGTTGCTGTATCCCGGTCGAGGCTTTGTAACAAGGGCACGGCTTCAGCCGGGCCGACAGGTGCGGCAAAATGATGGGGGGCTTCAGCCGGGATAAACCAGCCGCGGAACCGCCCTGGCGAGCAAGGCAGCGAGGGACCAAGAAACTCGATAGCGGGAACCTTGCACCGTCCCCGCGTGATCTCGTGCAGGCCTCCTCGCCCGCACCGGTTACTCGCACCAGTCATTAAAAGATTTCGAAAACATGAAGCCACGGCGCTGGAAACCGGAGCAATCGACATAAGGCCCCGCCAAGAATGCGGCCGGGCCTTCTGTAAAGGTCGTTTTCCCCTGTTCCCCGTCCCCTATTGCCTATTCCCTAGTCCCTAGTCCCTAGTCCCTCAGTCCCTGCTTCTCTCACCGCCCCACCGCATGCATCCATTCCCGCAATTTGCGCTGCGCCGGTTTTTCAATCCAATACAGCGCACCGATGGCCATGGCGATCAACAATGCGTAGCTGATCCACGGATCGAACCGGACCAAGTTCAGCTTGTCGAGAATATGCGAATCGTGAATCAGGTTCCACAGGTTGAAGTGGAGCAGGTAGAGGCAATAGCTGGCTTCTCCAACAAAGACCAGCGGCCGCACTCCCAATGCATGGGCCAGAGGATTCTCCCCGGCCAGTCCGAGAATGATGCCGGCGAAGAGCGGCATCAGCAATCCATCGTGAACGATGGCGTAGGGCACGAGCGGTCCCAGGCTGAGAAGCCCATAGACGCCGCCGAATCCGGCAATCCCCAGCCAGAGGCGCAGCCGGCTCGCGCGGTCGATCATCTGGTCCAGATTCGCCAGCATCACGCCGAAGATGAAGCTGGGCAGGTGCGAATACGGCGTGTATTTGAGCGCCCACAGCCATGGCGCGGAGCTCCAGCGATCGGGATGCGCAATGCCATCGGGATTGAAGGCTATGTAGAGAGCCCCCGGAACCAGTCCCAGCACCCAGATGCCCGCCATCTTCGCCAGATGCGGCGCAATCCGTTCCGGGCGCTTCCATCGCGCCAGCCAGGGAAAGACAGCGTAGTAGAACGCCTCGGCCGACATCGTCCACGCCGGCGTGTTGAGGAAGATTGCGATCTGGGGAATCCAGCCTTGAAGCATCAGAGGCGTCAAAACCACGCCCGCCCAGAACATGGCATGGCTGTGGGTTTGAGCCTCGTGCCCAAGAAGATTCACGCTCAACAGCAAGCTGAGGAGATAAATCGGGTAGATGCGAGTGAATCGGGCCTTCCAGAAGCGCTTGCGATCCAGTTCGCCGCTGCGTGCGCGGTCGTTATAGTTATAGCCGAGCACGAACCCCGACAGCAGAATGAAATAGCTGACGGAAACGTATCCGGCATTGACGATCGGCGCCAGAAACCCGAACCACTGCGGATTGGAGAAGTGAAAGAAGACAATATTCAGGGCCGCAAAGCAGCGCAGGCCCGTCAATGCCTTCAGCGGCGCTGGTTTGGCTTTCGGCGGCGCTGGCTGGGTCTTCGGCGGCGCTGGCGCGAGGGTTTCCACGTACAGTTAGACGTCTCCGAAATGCAGGGACTAGGGACTGAGGGACTAAGGGACTAGGGGCTAAGGGGCTTTAGGCTTCTTTGCGTGAATTGATTTCATCAAGGCCCCGAGGAGCCTGCCAACGTCATTGCAGAGATTTTCGGTTGCGTCAAGGTCAGACAGCCTTCCGAAGCCGAGCTTCCTGGCGACAAAAATCTGCGTTTCAAGTTCGCAACACGAGCCCCGCGCGTGACCGAGGAATAGATGATATTCGCCCTTCGTCGAGCGTCCGTAGCCCTCCGCAATGTTACTTGCGATCGAGACAGCCGCTCTCGTCATTTGATTTGTGAGGCCGAACCGCTCCGAATCGGGGAAATGCGTGGTCAATTTATAACTCTCGACGATCAACTCAGCAGCCTTCTGCCAGGCGATTAAGTCCTTGAATGACTGTCCCACCACTTTCTCCTCAGTCCCTCAGTCCCTAGTCCCCCAGTCCCTAGTCCCCCAGTCCCTAGTCCCTCAGTCCCTAGTCCCTCAGTCCCTTAGTCCCTTAGTCCCTGCCTTTACGCCGTCACCAGCGATCCCACCTTCTCGCCCAGCACCACGCGGCGAATGTTTCCCGGCTGATTCATATTGAAGATGATCATGGGCAGGTTATTGTCCTTGCACAGGCTCACCGCGGTCAGATCCATCACTTTGAGCCCCTGCCGCAGGATGTCCATGTAGGTAATGACGTCGTATTTCACGGCATCCTTCACTTGTTTGGGGTCGGCGTTGTAAACGCCTTCCACCTTAGTGCCCTTCAACAGCACGTCGGCTTTGACCTCCATAGCGCGCAGGCTGGCCGCGGTGTCGGTGGAGAAAAACGGGTTGCCGATGCCGGCGGCAAAGATCACCACGCGCCCCTTCTCCAGGTGGCGCACCGCGCGCCGGCGGATGTACGGCTCGGCGATCTGATTCATAAATACTGCGGTCATCACGCGGCACTGCACCCTCAGGCGCTCCAGTGTGTCCTGCAGCGCGATAGCGTTGATGACCGTGGAGAGCATGCCCATGTTGTCGGCGCCCACCCGGTCCATTTCCTTGGCCTGTTCCTCCACGCCGCGGAAAAAGTTGCCGCCGCCGACCACCAACCCGATTTCGACACCCAGGGAATGAATCTCGGCCAGCTCGTTCGAGATTTGAGAAACTTTCGTTGCGTCCAGACCAAAACCCCGGTCACCGGCCAGGGCTTCGCCCGATAACTTGAGAACGACTCGTTTGTACATGCCATTTCGAGTATCGCACACGGGCATTGGTCTTGCCTGCGCGCCGTCCCAATCTTGCGCGTCCCGGACCGGGCCGGCCCGAATCAGGAATTGCCATGCAAATCTGGCTGTACGTTCCGGTTGCGCGGTGACTTTCGTACATAGACTTGCCAAGTGGCGCTCGAATCCGCACCCAACCAAGAGGCACCCAACCAAGAGGCGCAGATGTTCGTCAGAACGCACCGCAATGGCCGCAAAATGACCGGCGTTGAGGTCAGCCCCGTCAACGTCCGCCGCTACTTTCCTCCCGAGTCTGCCGAGATCGAGCTGCTTCTCGACCATTTGCACATTCAGTGCGGCTTATCCCCCGGCTTCTGGCAGGGCGACCCCGAGATTCGCGACCCCAGGCTCTGCGCCTGGCTCGAATCGAAGAACTTCAATAGCCGCCCAGGGGCCGCGCCCATTCCCCTCGCTCTCATTCCCTCCGGCAAAAACTGCTTTCGCCTCCAACCCATCGCGGCGTCGGTGCGCTCGCGCCTCAAAGGCAGTCCCACGCCCGCCAACGTGGCTTAGCGGTTCGGAGCCCACGGTTCGTCGTTCACGCTTCGCAGCTCACACTTTGCCATTCATAGCTCGCGATTCACAGTTCCTAGAGCGATTCCAATGTGGGTGCACTCAGGACCCGCCGACCTGCCAACTTGCCAACGCGCGCGCAAGCGCACGCCAACTCGCCGTCTTTGTCTCAACCGGTCTTTTGGTTGACCCGGATACAGCAACTCTGGAACCGCTTTAGTGTGGCGCGTCACAGATTTCGAAGGTTATGCCACGGCTGCCACGCAGCCCGCGAAGCGGGCGCCAGACGGTAGCCCCAGGCGTGAGCCTGGGGAACGCAGTCGAATTCACCGGGCCCAGCCCGCTTCAGCGGGCGGAAGAAGCAGACGCGATTCTCCCGGCGGCGCAGAAGATCATCGGTAATCCACATGATGCACTACACTAGCGCCGTGTCTGTGATTCTGTAGCCAAATCGGCGCACAACACCGCCGTTGTCATCCTGAGCCAAGCCCGGCGTAGCAGGGCGGCTCTCCCCTGAAAATAGCCGCGCGGGCCGTGCCGCCGGCCTCCCGGCCGGCTGTCGTGCGAGAGCCTGCTCTGAGCGGAGCCGAAGGGTCTTCGCCCGCACAATGTCGGCGCCGATTACGAATCTCGCAGCCTGGACAATCGTTGCGAACTCTCGACTGTTACACTCGCATCTGAATGACCGCCGCGAACCTTCAGCAGGAAATTGAACGTCACTTCGCCGCCGGGGCGGCCGCGTCCGACGATCGGGCGGCGATGCGCGCCTTCCTCGAACTCCGCGCAGCGCTCGAACACGGTGTGGTGCGCGCCGCCGAGCCTGACCCGGCCTCATCCACTGGCTGGCAGGTCAACGCCTGGGTCAAGCAGGGCATTCTGCTCGGCTTCCGCCTCGGCGTGCTCCAGAAGACACCCGAAGACGGCCTCATAGGCGGGGTCCCGGCTCCCGCCCTCTCCTTCGTCGACAAGCACACCTACCCCGCGCGTTATTTCACCACCGCTGACAACGTTCGCATCGTCCCCGGCGGCTCTTCCGTTCGCGCCGGCGCCTATGTCGCCCGCGGCGTGGTCTGCATGCCGCCCATGTACATCAACGCCGGCGCGTATGTCGATGAGGGCACGATGGTGGACTCCCACGCTCTCGTCGGCTCTTGTGCGCAAATCGGCAAGCGCGTGCACCTCAGCGCCGCGGCCCAGATCGGCGGCGTGCTCGAGCCGGTGAATGCCGGCCCCGTCGTCATCGAAGACGATGTGCTCGTCGGCGGCAACTGCGGCGTCTACGAAGGAACCATTGTGCGCAAAGGCGCGGTGCTGGCTGGCGGAACCATCCTCACGCGCGGCACACCGGTCTTCGATCTCGTGAAAGGCGATGTGCTGCGCGGCGCCTCCGACCAACCGCTCATCGTCCCCGCCGGCGCCGTCGTCGTCCCCGGCGCGCGCGCCGTGAATAAAGGCAAAGGACAGGAGTGGGGCCTGAGCCTCTACGCCGCCGTCATCGTCAAGTACCGCGACGACAAGACCGATCTGAGCACAGCGCTCGAGGATTTGCTGCGGTGAGGGGTGTGAGCAGCCTGGTCAACGGACCGGTGTTCTGCGCGTCTAAACTCTAGAGTGTGTTTCAAAGACAGGTTTTGAAAGGGCACGGCTTCAGCCGTGCCGCAGGAACCCGGCAATTCTGCGCGGCTTTAGCCGCTGAGGGATGGGTTTCCTCCACCTTCGCAGGCATCTCTGAAACACGCTCTAGAGTGTCAGTCGTCCGTAGGTTCTTATGAACGCCAGATCCCTTTGCCTCGTTCTGTCGCTGGTTGCGTTACCGTGCCTGGCGGGCTCGGGCATCGCCCAGCAGCCGCCGTCCGATCGTTCCACAACCACCATCAAGGTGGAGTCGCGCGAAGTGCTCTTGCCGGTCACGGTGATCGACAAGCACGGCGCGCTGGTCACCAATCTCACCGCCAAGGATTTCACGCTGACCGAAGACGGCCGGCCGCAGGTGATCAAGAGCTTTACCACGCAGAGCAACCTCCCCTTCGAGATGGGGCTGCTGGTCGACACCAGCCGTAGCGTCTACGGTGCGATGGAAAGCGAGCGCAAGGCCGCCGCAAAGTTTGTCGATCTGATGCTGCCCGCCGATGCCAAGACCGGCGGTCACGGCGACGAAGCCTTTCTCATCCACTTCGACCGCGAGGTGGAGCTGCTGGAAGATTTCACGAATTCGCGCGACAAGCTGCACCACGAGCTCGATGAGATGGGTCCGACCCCGCACCAGCAGAGCAGCCAGGGCCCGGAGACCGGCGGCGACGACCGCGGCGGCTACGGGGAGCACGGCGGCATGCGCGGCGGAACTCAGCTCTACGATGCCGTTTATCTGGCTTGCGACGAGCTGATGAAACCCAAGGAAGGCAGGAAGGCGCTCGTCGTCTTCTCCGACGGCGTGGACCGCGGCAGCAAAGAGACGCTGAATGACGCCGTTGACGCCGCCGACCATACTGGCGTCGAGGTCTTCACCATCTATTTCAGGGGTGAGGAGGAGCGCCAGGAGAGCGGCTACCCGGGCGGCGGTCATCACGGGGGCGTGGGCTACCCGGGCGGCGGCTATCCCGGGAGCGGCGGCGGCTGGCCGGGCAGCGGTGGCGGCGGGCGCCACGGGGGCGAAAATCAGCCGCAGGCCGATGGCAAGAAGATTATGCAGAAGATCGCCCAGCGCACCGGCGGCCAGTACTTCGAAGCCAAAAAGAAGGACAACCTGGACGAAATCTACGGCCTGATCGCCGGCGCGCTTCGCCAGCAGTACCTGCTCACCTACACGCCGGACAAAATGGAGGCCGACGGCGAGTTCCACCGCATCGACCTGAAAGCCAACAACGCCGACCTCACAGTGATCACCCGCGAGGGCTACTACTCACCGGAGGAGAAGTCGGCGCTGGATAGCGGACGCTAAGAGCTTATCCGCAAATAAGTACCGCCGGCCTCCCGGCCGGCTGTCGTGCGGGTCTCCTGACTCGCACATCGCTTCTGGCGGCGCGGACGCCGCCAGTACAGCCGGTCTGGAGACCGGCGCTACTTCACGAGCCTATTTACGGATAAGCTCTAAGTTTCTCGAGCTCGCCAGTGCGGGGCGTGGTCCCGGCGCCGTTCGCCAGGACAGGCCCAGGATTTGCCCGCATTTCCCGCAGACGCCGAAAATTCGTACCACCGGCCTCCTGGCCGGCTGTAGCGGGGGACCCGCCCTGAGCGTAGTCGAAGGGTCCAGACCCCCCCCTCGCAGTGCAAATGCTCGCCATTCCCGCCACCGCTTCGATGGCCGTGACGAACACAGGTTAGTGCCCGTGCTCGTGTCCGTGCTCACTCTCGTTGTGCGGCTGTCCGCCGCCGTGAGGTTGGCTGGCATGCTGCTGCGGCGCCGGATGCTGCTGGGGAGCCGCGTGCGGCTGCGACACGTGGCTCTGCGACCCAGCGGCGGCATGGCTTCCCGCTTTCATCCCCATGGGCCGCGCTACCGCCGCATTGGCCGGATGTCCGCCGTTGTGGCTGGCGAAATTGGCCGGGTTGTGCATCGCTTCGGTCTGGTGCTGTGTTTGGAACGAGGTCGCAGCCTGGTGCGGCTCACGCGAATACGCGTTTTCCTGTGCAGTGGGCGGATGGTTGATGCCGCCCGGCCCGCCGCTGTAAGCCACGTGCGTGTTGTTGATAACGGTGGTGTTGTGCACGATCGTATTGTCGACGTAAGTGTTGTGAATGATCGTCGTATTCACGTGCACCACCGCGGTGTTATACGCAAACACGCCGCCATGCCACACCCCGCCGGCAAAGCCGATGCCCATGTATCCGAATCCATAGTTCACGCCGCCGTAGTATCCAACATGCGGGCCCCAATAACCCACGTGCCACACATAGAGGCCTCCCGACCAGCCCCAGTAGCCGGGCGTCCAGAGCATTCCGACCGCCGGCGCCGGAACCCAGGTGCCCGGCACCCAGTAGTAGCCGTCCTGGCCGTAGGCCCAGTAGCCGGGGGTCCACATCCAGCCCGGCTCGGGACACGGCGGCTGCACATAAACCGGCAGCACAGGCGGGGCAATCGCCACGCTGATAAAGACACCCGCGTAGGAAGATGCAGGAATGACTGCGAGGAGCACAGCGAACAAGATCGTGCGCAGTGAGCGAAAACCTTTCATTGAGGGAACCTCCAATCCTTTCTTTCCGATCGCGCCGGCGGCCGGCTCTGGAGCGCACAGTGCATACTCTCCAATGTCGCCGCAACAGCAGCGCATCCAGTCTATTTCACTTCGAACCCCTTTTCGCCGCAGAAGTTGCACCAAAGTGCTCTTTCAAGCAAGGGCCGGCCGGTCAGTAGCGATAGCTAACTCCCACACCTGCAACGGACCGCGCCTGCAGATTCACCGGCGTGGTAACAATCGGACCTCCCGCCGTGGGGTAGTAGGGGTTTGACACCCAGATGGACCCGATGTTCCCCGCCACCTGGCCCACGCCGATATCGAACGAGAAATGCGGATTGTCCTTCTGCGTCACGCGCACCGCGTAGTCCAGCGTTGTAGGCAGGTGCGCGCTCATCGGCGGGTACGCCGCAGGATTGCATGCCAGCGCCAGCTCGCACTGATAAAGCGCCGCATTCAGCAGGGTGTTCAGATTCACTGCGGTCCTGGGTTCCTGCGTGAATCCCGCCGATGGCACCGCCACGATTCCATGGCCAAGGGGCAGCGGAATGCCCAGACCGCCGAAGAGCCGCCCACTAAAGCGCGTGCTCTGGCCTCCAATGCCGAAGATGGTCGCGTTCGTCGCCTTCCAGCCCAAGTTGATCAGAAACGGGAGCGGCGGTTCGAGCCAGGTCTTCGTCACTGCGATATACACGTCGCCGTTGGTGTACGACTTGTCCATTCCCGTCAGCGTCTTGTTGGCCGCGCCCGACACAAAGTGATCGTTGGTGCGGACAACGCCGCCCATCGCAATCCCCGGCATCCACGCGCCGAACTGCCCGTCCCGGAAAGCCACGACCTTGCCGTGGAAGACGTTCATCCCGGAGTAGTTCCACAGGTTGCTCAGGCCGAGCGGTGTGGCCGTCGTGGTGGGCTGGTTTCCAAACTGGTGAACACTGCGCGTGTACCCGGCCTCTGCCCGCCTGGCAAAGCCCTCCGTGATGCTGAAGGTTTCAATATCCCCGATGACTGCCGAAGCATCGGCGAAATGGAAGCCGATGGCCGGATGCGAGAACGTGTGGCCCTTTTGCGTGTAGACCACGTACGCGGTGGGCGTAAGGAATCCGCCCGTCTGGCCCTCGAGCGTGAGATGTTGCGCTGCCGCCCTCGCAGCGCACAGAGCCGCCAAAACCAGCGCACATACGGCAAGTTGAAATCGAACGCGAAGCTGCATGCATGCCTCCGGGGAGCAGGCCATGGAAGGCGCTGCCGGGCAATTTTGTCGAAAACTAAGCCGTTTTATCACGGCAAAAACGGCGCTGTCACCAATGGCTGCGCCAAAAATCGCTGCGATTCCCATCCCCGTAAAGTGACGGAACTCTTGCTCGGTTTGGGAAGCGCGCCCGTACCAACCGCCGTACTTCACCCGGCCCGCCTCCGCGCGCAAATCATTCAGAATCGGAAGACAGGCCAAGGGCTTCGCCCTTGAAATCCCATGTTTCGTGCAATTCTTAACGTGTGATGAGTCAACCGAGAGGTTGTTGAAGTGGTTCTGTTCAAAATTTGCTGCGCTACAATCTAGCAGCAGGTGCGGAACCCTCGCCCACCGTCCGCGATTCTCACCAGAATTCGAATCCAGAGGAGCAGCCAAGACCTCCGCGAACCGCAACTCCCCACTCCCTAGCCCTAGTCCCTCATTCCCTTAGTCCCTATTCCCTAGTCCCTCAGTCCCTTAGTCCCTTAGTCCCTCAGTCCCTATTCCCTATTCCCTATTCCCTAGTCCCTAGTCTCTCCGTTATCCTCACCCCATGCAGCGCGGCGTTTTCATCACGCTCGAAGGCCTCGACGGTGCGGGCAAAACCACGCAGATCAAGCGTCTCGCCGCCTGGCTCGCCAAGCGCGGCATCGATCCGGTCGTCCTGCGCCAGCCCGGCGGCACTGCAACCGGCGACCGCATCCGCGAGCTTCTTCTCGACTCGCGCTCCGGTAGCGTTTCTCCCATGGCCGAGATGGCTCTGATGTTCGCCGATCGCGCGCAGGCCATCGTCGAGCGAATCCGGCCCGCCCTCGACGCCGGCAAAGTCATCCTCTGCGACCGATTCACCGACTCTACCGAGGCTTACCAGGGCGGCGGCCGCGAGCTGGGCTCCCAGATCGTCCTCGATCTCCATCGCCTGATCTGCGGCGGCCTGCAGCCCGACCTGACACTCCTGCTCCTACCCAGTCTCGCGGCTTCGCTCGCCCGCGCCCGCCGCCGCAACGATCGCGCCGAGGCCGAGTCCGGCAAAAACGAGGGCCGTTTCGAGGCCGAGCAGGACGCGTTTTACCGCCGCGTCTGGAACAAGTACCGCGAGATCGCCCGCCGCGAGCCCGGCCGCGTCGTCCTCATCGAAGGCGACCTCTCCATCGACGAGGTTCACGAGCAGATCGTCGAGGCCGTCGCCGAGCGCGTCCTTGTGCATACGCAGAGCCCATGATTCTGAACCAACTCTGGCGGCGTGCAGTTTACAATCCTTGCAATACGCAAACCTTGTTGCGCCCTTCACTCGATGCGGAGGCTTTCCGAACGTGATGACAGATTTCCGCCCGCTTCTTCTCGTCGCTCTTCTCTCTCTAGCTCCGGTTCTTCACGGCCAGGCCAGCGAAAACTCGATCGTCTCCGAGATTAAAACCCTGCGCTCGCTCTCGGCTCAGCAGCGCCCCGTCACCACCATCAAGGTCGCCCAGGAGATCGTCGCACTGCCGCCCAGCCCGCGCAAAGTGCAGCTCGCCGACGCGCTCGCCCACCTCGTCACCGAAGGCGATCAGGGTCAGGATGCTCCGCAGGCCGTGGCCGACACGCTCGCCAAGTCGCTTACCGAGTCCCCTGTCGCGCCGAAAAAAAACGAGGTCCCCATGCCCTACCTTGACCTGGCAAAGCTCGTTCGCTATGCCGGCGTCACGGCCGCGCTCAACGATCCCCTGTTCGCCAAAGCGGACCAGCAGCTTACCGCCAACGAGGCCGATATCGCCAAGGCCGACTTCACGCTCAAGGATCTTCACAACAAAAAGTGGACCCTCTCGCAACTGCGTGGCAAGATCGTTCTGGTCAATTTCTGGGCGACGTGGTGCCCGCCCTGCCGGACTGAGATGCCGGACCTCGATGCGATTTACACGCATTTCCAGTCGCAGGGGCTGGTCGTGCTGTCGATCTCCGATGAGGACGCCTTTAAAGTGGGCAGCTTCATCGCACCCACCGGCTATCATCCGCCCGTGCTCCTTGATCCGGGCGGCGCGGTGCACAAGATGTTCCACGTCGAGGGAATTCCCGAGACCTATGTCTTCGATCGCGACGGAAAGCTCGTCGCCGTGGCCATGGACCAGCGCACACAGCGCCAGTTCTTGGCAATGCTCGCGACGGCCGGCCTGCAGCCGCAATGAGCCGCCCGCGCAGCGCGCAACCTGTCCGTCTCCCTGCCCTTTTATAGCAATTCCACAATCGCGCCCTTCGCGCCAACCTGCCAACTTGCCATCGCCGCGAACGCGGCGCCAGCTCGCCAATCTTAAAAATATCGGCGCCTTGTTGAAGATCGTATCGCGATTCCACAATTGCGACACCCCATCGCTTCCGTGCCCCATCCTTTTCGCGCTCTTTGCCAAAAAGGTGGGAAGGCAAGAAGGCTGGGTACACCGATCCTGGAACCGTTCTAATACCGTGTCCGTTTGATTTCATAGCCAAATCGGCGCACAACCCCGCTGTTGTCTTCCTGAGCGAAGCCCTGCAAAGCAGGGCGGAGTCGAAGGATCTGCGGTTGCTTTTCCGTCCCGTCATACACGAATTTGGCGATTACTGAATCCAGCGGACGCACTACTCACGAGGCTTCGCCTCAGACCGACGAGGCGTTTTGCGCAACGAAACAAGAGCGAACAAAACTTGACTCAAACGCATCGAGTTTTGAGGTTCAAGCTTTAGCTAGCTCTGCTGACTCCGCTACCTCCGCCAACTCCGCTGCTCACCCGTCAAGCCCCGCCTGTCTCGTTTCATCCGTAACCCATTCAAAACACGCGCAAGAAATCGTCCCCGATTTTGCAGAGTATTTCTTCGATTGGCGCACAATAGCCGTATGAGCTCGAAGCAG
>Ga0187784_10000953_pt1 | contig 22343 bp, 20 predicted proteins | sample 1015_SJ02_MP15_2_FD_132964 | JGI IMG/M metagenome (GOLD analysis project Ga0187784, IMG submission 132964) | Tropical peat soil microbial communities from peatlands in Department of Meta, Colombia - 1015_SJ02_MP15_20_MG | ecosystem: Environmental > Terrestrial > Soil > Wetlands > Peat | place...
ACAGCACCGGCTGCGTCGCGGCCTGCTTCCTCCAGTAGTCGTCGCCGAAGGTCTGCCGCTCGAACATGATGCGGGTCCAGGTCGTGCCGCCGGAGGGCGCGATCACCTGGCCGATCTTCTTCGGGCCGTATTGCGGCTTGGTGAGATCCATCCAGCTCTTCGGCGGATCCGGCTCGAGCTCGCTGTTATAGGCGATCGACCAGCCGAGCGCCGTCTTCGGCCAGAGCTGCGGCGCGACCTGCACGTCGTCGCGATAATCCTTCGCGTTCGGCGGCGCCCAGTCCTGGAAATGCTCGGCGATGTCCTGCATCAGGCCGCGGTCCGAATGGTTGACCGCGTCGGCGGCGAGCTTGCCGGCGGCGGCCTCGGTCTTGATGCGCGTGATCAGCTGCCCGCCCGGCGCGCGGATCATCTCGACCTGCACGAACGGGAAGCGCTGGTTGAACGCCTTGATGATCTCGCTTTCCGGCTCGCTGAAGTCGGCGGTGTAGTAGACGATCCTGCCTTCCCGGCGGGCGGCATCGACCAGGGCCTCGCCACCGACCTCGTCGGCCGAAGCCGGCCGCGTGCCGAGCGCCGCGGCCGCTAGCCCGGCGGCGGCGCCGGCGGCAAACTGCCGGCGGTCGATCCTGCTGCTCATACGGTTTCCTCCCCGTTTTTTCTTTGGCTAGCCGGCATCGCCGACTTGCGCGTCCGTGCCCCCACGCGACAGGAAATGCGCGACGCCGATCAGCACCGCGAGCAGCGCGGTCTGCACCAGACTAAATGCAGAAGTGATGCCGACATTGCCGCCCTCGTAGTAGTCGAGCAGCAGCACCGCCATCACCATCGTGTTCGAGGTGTAGAGGAAGAGCGACGAGCCGAGCTCGCGGATCGCCAGGATGAATAAGAGCGTCATCGCAGCGATCACGCCCGGCCGCGCGAGCGGCAGCACGATCAGCCGGATCGTGCCAAGCAAACCCTTGCCGCAGATCCAGGAGGCTTCCTCGAGCTCCCTGTGGATCTGCAACAGCGAGGTCGACAGCGCCTTGATGGTGTCGGGCATGAAGCGCGCGATGAAGGCGAGCGCGAGGATCCAGATCGTGCCGTAGAGCCCGCCCGGCAGGCCGATCCAGGCCCACAGATACGCGACACCGATGACGAGGCCGGGGATCGCGACCGGAATGGTCGAGATCACGTTGATGGCGCCGCGCCCGGCTACCCGGGTGCGGTTCACCGTGTAGCCGATCGCGAACGCGAGCGCGCCGCCGGCGAGCGCCGTGATCACTCCCACCTCCATGGTGTTGACGATCGAGCGCAGCGCGAGCGGATTGTCGAACAGCCGCTCGAAATGGATGAGCGAGTACTGGCGCGTATCGAACAGGCTCGCCACGTCGCGGATGAACAGGAACTTGCGGAACGCCGCGACGATCAGCGCCAGCGTCGGCAGCACCACCACCACGACCAGATAGGCGACCGCGAGGCCGAGGGTGAGGAAGCGCCACGGCCCGAGCCTCATCACGCCGGGACGGAACGCCTTGCCGGCAACCGTGATGTAGCTGCGCGCGCTCACCACGCGCTGCTGCAGCCAGACCAAGAAGCCGGTGACGACCATCAGGATGATCGCGACCGACGCGGCGGTGGAGTAGAGCGGCGGCGACCAGTTGGTGAGCTTGAAGATGTAGGTCGTCAGCACCGGGATGTCGGCCGGCGTGCCGAGCACCGCCGGGATGCCGTAGATGCCGAGCATCACGATGAACGAGAGCAGCATGCCGGAGATGATCGCCGGCGCGATCAGCGGGAACGTCACGGTGAGCAGGATGCGCAGCGCGCTCGCGCCGGACACTTCCGCCGCCTCCTCCAGCGCCGGGTCCATGTTGCGCAGCGCCGACGCGGTGAACATGTAGACATAGGGCGCGTAGTAGATGCCGAAGATGACGATCAGCCCGAGCATCGAATAGGCGTTGAAGTGCCAGTCGATGCCGAGCCATTTCAGGATGGTGTTGAGCAGGCCGGTCTTGGGCGAGGCGAGCAGCGACCACGCGACCGCCGCGACCAGCGGCGGCACGAACAGCGGGATCATGCTCGCGGCGGCGATGAAGCGCTTGCACGGCGTATCGGTGCGCACCACCACCCAGGAGAAGGTCAGGCCGATCACCACCGCGAGCGCGGTGCCGCCGCCGCAGGCGACGAGCGAGTTGGCAAGCGCGAGGTGAACGTTGGGATTGTCGAGAACCGTGATGAAGTTCTTGAGCGAGATGTCGAACACGCCGAAGCCGTCCACCACCGGATTGGTGTTGGTGAGCGCGCCAAGCAGCAGCATCGCGACCGGATAGAGCACCAGGAAGGTAAGCACGAGCAGCAGCGCGGCCGGCCAGAGCCAGCGCAGCGAAAAGCCCCGCCGCTCGGCGCGCGCGACCACCCAGGCGGCGGTTTCTGCGGTCACGATCCTCCCCTCAAGGCCGTTGCGGCCGGCGCTTTGTTGTCTCCCGACTTAGCACAGTCAGGCCTTTGCCGGCACATTACCAAACCGCAATCTTGAATGTTGCCGGGCCGATTGTCGCGTGCCAGCTTAAAATTGCGCCATGCGGGGGAGACGCGAATGCGAGAGCTTGCCGGCAAGACCGCCATCGTGACCGGCGCCGCGTCCGGCATCGGGCTCGGCCTGGCGCGCACCTTCGCGCGCGAAGGCATGGCGGTCGTGCTGAGCGACATCCGCCACGATCGGCTCGATGCGGCGCTCGAAGAAGTGCGCGCCCTCGGCGCCAAGGCGATCGCGGTCGTCACCGACGTGTCGGACCGCACTGCGGTGCGCGCCGCCGGCGAGGCCGCCGTCAAGGCGTTCGGCGACCTGCATGTCGCCTGCAACAATGCCGGCATCACGATCCATGGGCGTTCGGTCGCCGAGCTGACGCCGCAGGAGTGGGAGTGGAACGTCGGCGTCAATTTCTACGGCGTGGTGCATGGGCTCGAGGTGTTCCTGCCGCTGATCCGGCGCCATGGCGGCGAAGGGCACATCGTCAACACCGCCTCGATCGCGGGATTCCAGATCGGCGGGCAGCGCCGCAGCGGCTCCTACGGGGCGATGAAGTTCGCCGTCGTGGCGCTGTCAGAATCGATCGCGCATGACTTGAAGGACACGCCGATCGGCGTCTCGGTGCTGGCGCCCGCCGCGGTGAAGACCCGCATCTACGCCTCGGGCGAAAACCGACCCGCGCGGTTCGGCGGGCCATACCAGGAGGTGGGCAACGATCCATTCTGGCGCGAGCTCGACGATGGGCTCGCGCCCAATGTGGTGGGCGAGCGCGTCGTGCGCGCGATCCGCCGCAACGAATTCTACGTCTTCACCCACATGCACACGAAGGACTGGCTGCTCGCGCGCCACCGGCGCATCATCGCGGCGTTCGACGAATGCGAGGCCTGGATCGCGGAAAGCCGCGCCGCTGGCGCGCGGCGGACCTCCGGTCCGCGTGTCCCGGAATGACAGGAGCGAAATGAAGTTCTCCTATTTCCACCTGATGCCGTGGACCGATCTTGCGGAGGCGCCGGCGCAATGGCCGGCGCGCAACGCCGCCTTCGTGCCGGAGCGCGGCAAGGAGCTCTACGACAACTACATCGCCACCATGGCGTTTGCGGAAGCCTGCGGCTTCGACTGGGTCGGCTGCAACGAGCACCATTTCAGCCCTTACGGCCTGATGGCGAACTGCAACCTGATCGGCGCCGCGCTGTCGCAGCGCACCCGCACGATCAGGCTCGCAATGCTCGGCAACCTCATTCCGCTGCTCAACCCGATCCGCGTGGCGGAGGAATACGCCATGATCGACGTGATGAGCGGCGGGCGGCTGATCGCCGGCATGATCCGCGGCGTGCCGCACGAATACATCGCCTACAACGTCGTGCCGGATGACTCGCGCGAGCGGCTGCGCGAGGCCGCCGCGCTGATCGTGAAATGCTGGACCGAGCCCGAGCCGTTCGGCTGGGAGGGCGAGTTCTACCAGTACCCGTCGATCTCGATCTGGCCGAAGCCGTTCCAGCGGCCGCACCCGCCGATCCTGATGTCGGCGAGCAACGAGGAATCCGCCGAGTTCGCCGGGCAGCATCGCGCCATGATGGGCATGACGCTGATCGCCGATCTCGCCGCCGCGCAGCGCTGCATCGACGTCTACCGTCAGGCCGCGCGCGCGCACGGGCTCGAGCCGACGCCCGAGCATATCCTGCTCGGCTACAACACCTGCATCGCCGACACCGACGAAGAAGCGCGCGAGATCATGCGCGAGGGCCAGCGCTATTTCCACCGCGTGCTGATGCATTCGATCCGCGATGCGCAGCGCCTCGTGATCGAGAAGTCGCGCTTCTTCGATGCCGCGCATGGCGAGCGCCACATCAACCGCCTCACCACGCTGAAGGAGCGCTCGATCGACGAGATGATCGAGGCGGGTTCGATCTTCTGTGGTTCGCCGCAGAGCGTGGTGCGGCAGATGCGCCGGGTGCGCGACAAGCTCGGCAACGGGCGCTTCAACATCAACATGAAGATCGGCAACATCCCGGACGCCGCCGTGCATCGCGGCATGGAGCTGTTCCGCGATCACGTGCTGCCGGAGGCGAAGCATCTATGAGTTTCACGGCTCACGTCGCCGCCCTCGCCTCCGGGCCGGTGCACTACCAACGGGGCGGCAGCGGGCCGCCGATCCTGCATCTGCATCCGGCCGCCGGCCCACGCATCACGCCGGTGATCGAGGCGCTGGCGGCGCGCCACACGCTGTTCGTTCCGACCGCGCCCGGCTTCAACGGCACGCCGCTGCACGCGACCGTGCAGTCGATACGCGACCTCGCCGAGCTCATGGCGGCGTTCGCCGCGGCGGTGATCGGCGGCAAGTGCGACGTCGTGGCCGAATCGTTCGGCGGCTCGGTCGCGCTCTGGCTCGCCGCGCGCCATCCCGACCTCGTCGAGCATCTCGTGCTCGAAGGTCCCGCCGGCCTGCGCGATCCGGGCAGCGGCGGGCTTCCGGCCGATCCGGCGGCGCGCTTGCGCGCGCTCTACGCGCACCCCGAGCGCGCGCCGCAGGAGACGCGCTCGCCGCAGGAGATCGCCGCCACCGCGACGGCGCGCGACCGCTATGTCGGCGGCATCGACTTCGACACCGCGCTGCATGCCGCGCTGCCGCAGATCAAGGCGCGCACACTGGTCGTGATGGGCACGAAGGACACGGTCGCGCCGGTCATCGTCGCGCATCGCATCAAGGCGGCCGTGCCGAACTCGCACCTGAGCTTCGTCTACGGCGCCGCGCACTCGATCGAGTTCGACGCGCCGGAACGGGTCGGGCCGTTGATCGGCGCGTTTCTCGATCGTGGCGAAGCTTTCATCGTGCCGCGGAAAGCAGAAAGGCCGGACGCTGCATGAAGACCGCCGACCTGTTCGACATTCGCGGCCACGTCGCGCTCGTCACCGGGGCCGCGAGCGGGCTCGGCCTCGCCTACGCCGAGGTGCTGGCCGAGAACGGCGCCCATGTCGTCCTCGTCGACATCAACGCGGACGGACTTGAGGCGGCGCATGCGCGGCTGACCGCCGCGGGATGCGATGTCGCGCCGCTGACGCTCGACATTACGGACACGGACGCGCTGCGCGCCGCGATCGAGGGCACGGCGGCGCGGCATGGGCGGCTCGACATCGTGTTCGCAAACGCAGGAGGCAGCGCGGGGCCTGGGTTTGCGCTCACCCCCGCCGGCAGCATCGACGAGGCCGATCTTGCGACGTTCGACCACTGGATGGCGATCAACTTCCGCGCCAACTACCTGACGATCCGCTTTGCGGCGACGCCGATGAAGCAGCAGCGGCGCGGCAGCATCGTGGCGACCGCCTCGATCGCCGGGATGCGGTCCGATCCGCTCGTCTCGTACGGCTATGTCGCCGCCAAGGCCGCGATCAACAACATCGTGCGCCACGCCGCGGTCGACCTTGCGCCCTACAATGTGCGCGTCAACGCGATCGCGCCGGGGCCGTTCTACACCAACATCGCGGGCGGGCGGCTGCGGCGCGATCGCGAGCAGGCGAAGAAATTCGCCGCGATGATTCCGATGGCGCGCATCGGCGAGCCGGACGAGATCAAGGGGCTCGCGCTCTTGCTCGCTTCGCCGGCGGGCAGCTACATCACCGGCGCCGTCATCCCGATCGACGGCGGCACGACGGCGAAATAAGTCGGCTGGTCACGCTGTCAGATCGAGACCTGAGGCCACGATCCCTTGCATTGCACGGTGAAATGCCGTACATCTTGCGCTCAAGGAGCATCTCATGACGTCCGCCCGAAGGAAGCCGAGGTCGCCCAAGCGGGAGTACAAGTCCGCGAGGCTGGAGTTGCGGGTCGCTCCCTCGGCCAAGCGTCTCATTCAGCAGGCGATGTCGGTGACCGGCCTTGCTGCCGGCGATCTCGCCTACGAGGGAGCGCGCCGTCTGCTCGAGGAGCATCAACGCATGGTGCTTGCCGGCGCGGATCGCGACGTATTTCTCGCCGCACTCGAACGCCAACCCGCTGCCGCACGGCGCTTGGTCGAAGCCCTTAAACGTCATCGCTCCCTGTTCGGCTGATCTGCCCGTGCTTACGGCAATCGAGCCGCTCGGCAAGCATGACCGTGCGGCGTTCTCCTGCGGCGTCGATGCGCTCGATGACTGGTTCCGTCATCGTGCCGGGCAAGATGAGCGGCGCAACGTTGCCCGGGTGTTCGTCGCTATCGATGACCGGCTCGGTGTCGTCGGCTTCTATAGCTTGAGCTCATTCACGCTCTCGATCGCCGACCTTCCGCCCCAAAAGGCCAAGCACCTTCCGCGCTATGATCTAATTCCGGCTGCCTTGATTGGCCGCCTCGCGCGCGATCGGCGCGTGCGCGGCGAGGGCATTGGCGAGCTTCTGCTCGCCGACGCGATTCAAAGAGTGCTCGGGGCCGCCCGTACGCTCGCTGTCTTTGCGATCGTGGTCGACGCGATCGATGAAACGGCGGCGGCTTTCTACAAAGCTTTCGGCTTCACACCCTTTCCGAGCCGGCCGCTGCGGCTTTTCACGCCCGCGTCGGACGCGGCTGAGGCGCTTGTCCGCGCTCTGCGCGAGCCGCGATGATCTCGATCGACCGCCGGCGGCACGACGGCGAAGACAACTCGGTACCGCGAGCGCGACCTTCGCTATTGCGCCCTCTCCCCGCATGCGGGGCGAGGGCACATATACGCGCGCCGCAACAAAGCGTCACATCACCAGCGCGATCTTGCCGAAGTGCTGGTTCGCCTTCATGTGCGCCTGCGCGGCGACTGCCTGATCGAGCGGGAAGGTGCGGTCGATCGGCAGCGCGAGCTTGCCGGCGACGACCGCGTCCCACAGGTCGGCGCGCGTCAGCCGCACGATCTCGCGCACTTCTTCGAGCGCGCGGGTGCGGAAGGTGACGCCGATATAGTCGATGCGCTTCATCGCATGCAGGTCGAAGTCGAACTCGGCCTTCTGCCCGCCCAAGCGTCCGACATTGACGATGCGGCCGAGCACCGCGGTCGCCTTCATGATTTGATTTACGAGCGGACCCGACACCATATCGACGGTGAGGTTGACGCCCTTGCCGCCGGTCGCCTCGAGCACCTGATCGGGCCATGTCGGGTCGCGCGTGTCGAGCGCAAGGTCGGCGCCGAACTCCTTGAGCCGGGCGCGGCGCACGTCGTTCGTGGCCGAGCCCATCACCGGTCTGGCGCCCTTGAGCCTGGCGATCTGCAGGCCCATCAGCCCAACGCCGGAGCTTGCGCCCTGGATCAGCACGCTCTCGCCCGGCTTGAGGCGGCCTTGCGTGATCAGCGCGTTGTGCAGCGTGTTCAGCGCCACCGGCAGAACGGCGGCCTGCTCAAAGCTGAAGCCGGCCGGCAGCGGCAAAGTGCGGGCATGATCTGCGACCGCGTACTCGGCGTATCCGCCCGAGCCCGAGCAGACGACGCGGTCGCCCGGCTTGAAGCCTTTTGCTTCCGCGCCAGTGCTGACGACCTCGCCGGCCCATTCGAGCCCGACCGGCGCGCCGATAGTGCCGTGGCCGAGCGCGGCGCGCGCCGCCGAGAGATCGGCGCGGTTGAGCCCGCAGGCCTTCACGCGCACCAGCACCTCGTTCGGCTTCGGCACCGGCTGCGGGATGTCACGCAGCTCCAGGCCGCTCGGCGATGAGACCGCGGCTTTCATGATGATCTCCGAGGAAGGTTCAGCCGGCCTTCTGCTGCTTCATGCTGTCCCACCAGGGACAGGCGCCCGGCATCAGATTGTAATTGCCGGCGATCACCTGCACCGGCTGGCGCAAGCCATCCTGCGCCGCCTGCATGCGCATCTCGCGCGCCTCGATCTGCTTCTCCGGCGAAAGCCAGGCGCGGTCGTGACCCCAGATGCTCGGCCCGTAGGGCCGCTCGAACGGCTTCCAGGTCGCATCGTCCACCAGCTGCCCACCCCAGCCATATTCGGTCATGAAGCCGGACGGGTTCCACGAATAGAACGACGTCATGTAGTCGCCGGCGTGGCGCCCGAGCGTCACCGCGACCTGCCCCTCATAGCCCTGGGCGATGTCGTAGCCCTGGCCGACATCGTCGAGGCTGTAGAGCTCCACCATCATGTGATGCGGCGCGTTCTTGCCGGTCGCGGTGAGCGCGAGCGAATGATGGCGCGGATTGCAATGGAAGAACCGCGCCGGATAGGGCCGCATGAAGTAGTCGCTCAGCCGAAAGCCGAGCAGGCCTTCGTAGAAGGCCGTCATCTGCTCGATGTCCGCGCAATGCAGCACGACATGGCCCATGCCGAGCGGGCCGGTGCGGAAGCCTGAAATGTTACGCCCGGGGGCGAAAGGCGTGGTAGCGATCTCACCCCCGTGGAAAGCCTCGAGGCGCGTCCCCGCCGGGTCCTGGAATACGATGAGGTCCTTCACGTGCCGCTCGTCGGCGAGCGCGCGCGAGCCGCGCGCGACCTTGACGCCTGCGGCTTCGAGCTTTGCGGCGAGCGCCTCCATGCCGGCCGCGTCGGCGACCTCCCAGCCGAAGAAGCCGATGCCCTGTCCGCCATCCGCATCGATGACGACGCGTTGCTTGCGGTCGTCCATCCGAAACGCCATGGTGTGGCGCGTCTTGTCGATGCGCTGCAGCCCGAGAAAGTCGGTTCCGAACTTCGCCCAGTCGTCGAGCTCCCTGGCCCGAAGCCCGATGTAACCCAGTCCCTCGACGCTCATGGGCCGGTCCTCTTTTTTGATGAAGTGCGACGTTGCGTTTCCAGGTTAGAAATAATGCGCCTCATCGTCGTGGTCCACAACGACGCCGACGCCACAACGGGACATGGTTGCCATGCCGAAACCTCCTTTCCGCGCCGACCATGTGGGGAGCCTGATCCGCCCACCCGAGCTGATCGCGGCACGCGAGGAGGCGGAGAGCGGCGGCGACCGCGCGCAGCTCGAGCGCGTGCAGCGCGAGGCGATCCGCGCGGTGGTCGCGATGCAGGAGGCGCTCGGCCTGCAGCTTGCGACCGACGGCGAATACAATCGCGGCGCCTGGCATCGCGATTTCCTGCTGCGCTTCACCAACGTGCAGCTGATCCCCTCGAAGATCGCGGTGCGCTTCCATTCGGGCGAAGGCGTAAGCGAGCGCACGCCGCCGTCCTGGCAGGTCGCCGGCCCGCTCGCGCGGCCGCGGCCGATCTTCGTCGATGATTTTCGCTATCTCGCCTCGGTCACACGCGTGACGCCGAAGATCACCATTCCCTCGCCGACCGTGATGCATTTCCGCGGCGGGCGCGACGCGATCGACCGCACCGCCTATCCGGAGATCGAGGCGTTCTACGCCGACCTCGCGCACGTCTACGCGCAGGAGATCGCCGACCTCGCGGCGGCCGGCTGCCGCTATCTGCAGCTCGACGAGGTCAACCTCGCCTATCTGTGCGATCCGGCGCTGCGCGCGCAGGTGAGCAATATCGGCGAGGACCCGGGCTCGCTGCCGGCGACCTACGCGAAGCTCCTCAACGACACGATCGCGGGCCGGCCCGCCGACATGACGGTGTGCATGCATCTGTGCCGCGGCAATTTCGCCGGCGCCTGGGTCGCGGAGGGAAGCTACGAGCCGGTCGCGGATCTCCTGTTCAATGCCATCGACGTCGATGGCTACTTCCTCGAATATGACTCGGAGCGCGCCGGCGGGTTCGAGCCGCTGCGCTTCCTGCCCAAGGGCAAGACCGCGGTGCTCGGCCTCGTCACCACCAAGAGCCCGCAGCTCGAGAGCAAGGACGCGCTGAAACGCCGCATCGATCAGGCGGCGCGCTATGCGCCGCTCGAGCAGCTTGCGCTCAGCCCGCAATGCGGCTTCGAAAGCGGGGTCGGCGGCAGCACCATGACGATGGCGCAGCAAGCCGCTAAGCTGCGGCTGATCGTAGAGACCGCCCGCGACGTCTGGGGAAGCGCTTGAACGAGATCATCATCGCGCCGACGACGCTGCAGGACACGGCGCCGATCGAGTACATCGAGGCGACGATCCATGCGCGCTATGACGGCATCGGGCTGCGCGTGCATCGCTCGCCCGGCCTGCCGTTCTTTCCGCTGGTCGGCGATGCCGCGCTGATCCGCGAAATGAAAAGCCGGATCGTCGATGCCGGCCTGAAGGTCTGCGACCTCTACAGCTTCTATCTGCAGCCCGAGACGGACATCGCCAGCTTCGCGCCCGCGCTGGAGCTTGGCGCGTCGTTCGGCGCGAAATACGCCACGGTCATGGGCGCGGACGAGGACTGGTCGCGCCAGCGCGACAATTTCGCCGCGACCTGCGATCTCGCGGCGCAGTTCGGCCTGACCTGCTCGCTCGAGTTCGCCGTGATCCGCCCGCTCGCGACCTTGCCGCAGACGGTGCGGCTGATCCGCGAGGCGAAACGCGAGGCCGTGATCTGCATCGACCCGCTGCATCTCGCGCGCTCGGGCGGCTCGCCCGCCGACGTGAAGGCGCTCGATGCGAAATACTTCCCGTACGCGCAGATTTCCGACGGACGGCTCGAGCCGGGCGAGCCGAACCCGGCGCTGTTCGGCAAGCTCGGCATGGGCACGCGGGCGATGCCGGGCGAAGGCACGCTGCCGCTGCGCGCGCTGATCGCCGCGCTGCCGCGCGACGTTCCGCTCAGCGTCGAGCTGCCGCAGTCGCTTGGGCCGCCGGGCATCTCCGCGCGCGACTGGGCGAAGATCACGGCGGACCGCACGCGCGCCTATCTGGCGGGCTGAGCCGTGCGGCGCTCGCTCGCGCCTGTCCTCGCGTTGTGTGTGCTGGCGCTGACGCGCATCGCGTGCGCGGCCGACTATCCGGTGCGGCCGGTGCGCCTGATCGTCGGCTTCGCGCCCGGCGGGCCGACCGACATCCTGGCGCGCCACATGGCGCAGTATCTGAGTGCGCAGCTCGGCCAGCAATTCTTCGTCGAGAACAAGCCGGGCGCGACCGGCAACATCGCGACCGAATACGTGCTCGGCCAGCCGGCCGACGGCTACACCCTCCTGGTCACGACGACCGCGAACGCGATCAACATGACCTTCTACTCCAAGCTGCCGTTCGACTTCCTGCGCGACGCCGCGCCGGTCGCGGGACTGGCCAGCGTCTCGTACCTGATGCTGCTCAATCCGACTCTTCCCGCGCGGACAATCCCCGAGTTCATCGCCTACGCGAAGGCCAACCCGGGCAAGATCAACTTCGGCTCCGGCGGCATCGGCTCGTCCAATCAGCTCGCCGCCGAGCTGTTCAAGACGATGACCGGCACCGACCTCGTGCATGTGCCCTATCGCGGCAATGCCGCCGCCTACACCGACCTGATCAGCGGCAACATCCAGCTGATCTTCGCCGATGTCGCCTCGGGCCGGCCGCACGCGCAGTCCGGCGCGTTGCGGCCGCTCGGCGTCACCTCGCCGACGCGGCTTGCGACCTTGCCCGACGTGCCGGCGATCGCCGAAGTCGTGCCGGGTTACCAGGCGGACGGATGGTACGGCTTTGCGGCGCCGAAGGGCACGCCACGCGGCGTGATCGAGAAGCTCAACACGACGATCAATGCGGGCCTCAACGATCCCGACATGAAGGCGAAGTTCGCGCAGCTCGAAGCCGCGCCGCAGATCTTCACGCCGGAGCAATACGGCGCGTTTCTTGCTTCCGAGAGCGAGCGCTGGGGCAAGGTGGTGAAGGCCGCCGGGATCAAGGGAGATTAGTGTTGCGCGGCATCACGCGTTCGCTCGCTCTCTGCCTCGGCCTCGCATCGGTTGCGCCGTCTCTCGCCGCCGAGATCTATCCGACGCGCCCGCTGCACCTGATCGTCGGCTTTCCGGCCGGCGGCCCGACCGATCTCGTCGCGCGGCTCGTCGCGCAGCCGCTCTCGGAGCGCCTCGGCCAGCAAGTCGTGGTGGAGAACCGTCCGGGCGGGGGCAGCAATGTCGCGACGCAGGTGGTGATCAACTCAGCCCCGGACGGCTACACGCTGCTCCTGATCTCGCCGCCGAACGCGATCAACGCGACGCTCTACAAGAAGCTTCCCTATACGTTTCTCGCCGACATCGTGCCGGTCGCGGGCCTCGCGCAAGGGCCGAACGTGATGGAGGTGCATCCCTAGGTGCCGGCGCAGACCGTCGCCGAATTCATCGCCTACGCAAAAGACAATCCCGGCAAGATCAGCTTCGCGTCGGCCGGCAACGGCACGACGATCCATCTCTCCGGCGAGCTGTTCATGGCGATGACCGGCGTGAAGATGCTGCATGTGCCCTATCGCGGCTCGGCTCCGGCGCTGACCGACATGATGAGCGGACAGGTGCAGGTGATGTTCGACAATGTCCTCTCCTCGCTGCCGCATCTCAAGTCCGGCGCGCTGCGCCCGCTCGCCGTGACGTCGCGCGCGCGGATCGAGGCACTCCCGGACGTGCCGACGGTCGGCGAGACGGTGCCCGGCTACGAGACCAGCACCTGGTGGGGCGTCGGCGTGCCGAGAGGAACGCCGAGCGAGACCGTCGAGAAGCTCAACCGCGAGATCAACGCCGTGCTGGCCGAGCCGAGCATCGATGCGCGCCTTGCCGAGCTCGGCTCGGCGCCGCTGATCCTCGCGCCGCAGGCGTTCGGCGCACTCCTCGCCGCCGAGACCGAGAAGTGGGGCAAGGCGGTGAAGTTTTCCGGCGCGGTGATTGAGTGAGAGTACTTGTTTCGAGCAAAGGCAGCTGCCACTTGCGCAGGCCGACTCCCCTCCCCCATAGCCCGTCGAAGACGGGCGTAAACGCCCTTTCGTGGGGAGGGGTTGGGGGTGGGGGTCGGAGTTTGTTGCACGGTAGGGTCGACAAACACCGACCCCCACCCCGCCCGCTTCGCTGCGCTCAGCGGTCGACCCTCCCTACAAGGGGGAGGGTAAGAGGAGCGTGCCGCGCGGTCTCAACTCCTCCGCAGCTCAGGCATCATCACGGAAACAGCGGCGGCGGCACGCGCCGCCGGGTCGCCTGCTCGAACGCGTAGGCGAGCTCGATCAGGCGCGGCTCGCTGCAGGCGGTGCCGGCGAAGCTCACGCCGAACGGCACCGGCTTCGCGTCGAACGCCGCGGGAATCGGCACGGTCGCGGCGTTCGGCACCATGCCGAACGGAACGATGACGGTCGGATAACCCGGCCGCGCCAGCAGCAAGGCGCCGCTCTGGGCCGGAAACAGCAGCGCGTCGAGGCGCTGCGCGCGCATGATCTCATCGACCCCGTGGTCGGCGGACAGAAGCAGATCCTTCGCCCGGTCCGCCTCGTAGCGCGCGCGATCCGCCGCGATGTCCATCTCGTCGGAAATGTCGAGCAGCGACTGGCCGTATTTGATCGCGCCGCCGTTCTGATGCGCCAGGTTCCAGGTGCGCAGCTCGGTCAGTGTCTTCACCGGCGACGCCGGCCCGAGGCTCGCGAGCCATGCGTTGAAGTCGCGCTTCATGCCGTATTTGAAGACGACCGAGCAGGTCTCATCCGCGCCCTTGCGGCGATCGGCGCCGGCGCATAGCGGCCAGCGCAGGAAATTCCGCTCCGGATCGGGATCGACGACGCTTGGAATGTCGGCCGGATCGACGATGACGGCGCCCTCGTCCTTCAGCACCGCGATTGCTTCCGCCATCACCTTGGCCTGGTCCGGGTTCAGCCCGCCGCGCGGCTCGTCGATGCCGGGAGGCTTGACCGGCTCGTAGAAGAACGCGCGCGGAATGCCGATGCGCGCGCCTTTCAGGGCGCCGCGTTTCAGAAACGGCGTGTAGTCGCGCCCCGGTGGCGCCTGACACGGACGGACCGGATCGTTCGGATCGACCTGCGTGCTCTCGAGCACGCCGAACAGAATGGCGGCGTCGGCAACCGTCCGCGTCATCGGCCCGGCCGTATCCTGGTCGGCGGTGATCGGGATGATGCCGTGGCGGCTGATGCGGCCGAGTGTCGGCTTGATCGACACCAGCATGTTCTGGTTCGCAGGACTGAGCAGCGAGCCGGAGGTCTCGCTGCCGACATTGGCGGCCCAGAAGCTTGCCGCCGTGCCGGTCCCGGAGCTCGAGCCGCCGACGCTCATGACCGGACGGCCGTCGAAAATGCCCTCGCGCGGATCGCGCCGCGGGTCGTACGGATTCATGTTGTAGCCGCTGACCGGATTGTAGCCGCCCGGCATCGGCGTCGGCGCGCCCGCGACCCAGTTGGCGAGCTCGGTCATGCTGGTCTTCGCAATGATCACCGCGCCGGCGTCGCGCAGGTTCTTCGTGAGCGTCGCCTCGTAGGGCGGCACGAAACCCTCGAAGGCGAGCGCGCCGCCGGTGGTCGGCATATCGGCCGTGTGGATATTGTCCTTCAGCGCGATCGGAATGCCGTGCAGCGGGCCGCGCACTTTCCCTTGCGCGCGCTCGCGGTCGAGCTCTCCGGCTTCGCGCAGCGCATTCGGATTGACCGTGATGATGGCGTTGAGCTTCTTTTCGTAGGTCGCAATGCGGGTCAGGTACTGCTGCACCAGCTCGCGCGCGGTGATACGTCCGCTCGCCATCGCGCTCTGCATTTCGGCGATGCCGGCCTCCACCACGCTGAAATGGCCTTGCTGCATCGCAACCGAGCTCCTGAGCAAAAGGGCGAGCAGCACGACCGCAAATCGCCGCATCGTCGCCTCCCGATCGTGCTGTCGATCAAGCCGCCTGAATCGCCCTCTCGTCGCTGAAGCCTGCCCTGCGAAGGTGCACTAGATCTTCTGATTGATCCGTGGATAGACCTTGCGGGCGTTGCCCTCGAACACCTTCTTCTTGTCCTCCGCCGACAGGTTCGGCGCGCCCTCGACATAGCGGCGCGTGTCGTCGAAGCCGAAGCCGGTCTTCGGATCGTTGCCCTTCACGGCGCCGACCATCTCGGACGCAAACAGGATGTTGTCGACCGGCACGACCTTGAACAACAGGTCGATGCCGGGCTGGTGATACACGCAGGTGTCGAAGAAGATGTTGTTCCGGATGATCTCGGTCAGCTCGGGGCGGTTGTTGTTGAGCGCGAGCCCGCGGAAGCGGCCCCAGTGGAACGGCACCGCGCCGCCGCCATGCGGGATGATCAGGCGCAGCCTGGGGAAGTCCTTGAACAGGTCGGAGAGGATGAACTGCATGAACGCCATGGTGTCGGCGTTGAGGTAATACGAGCCGGTGGTGTGCATCGCCGGGTTGGCGCAGCCCGAGACGTGCACCATGCCGGGCACGTCGAGCTCGACCATCTTCTCGTAGAGCGGATACCACCACTTGTCGGTCAGCGGCGGCGAATTGAAATAGCCCCCCGAGGGATCGGGATTGAGATTGCAGCCGACGAAGCCGAGCTCCTTGACGCAGCGCTCGAGCTCCTTCGCCGAATTGCCCGGCGGCACGTTGAGCGACTGCGGCAGCTGGCAGACGCCGATGAAGTTCTTCGGGTAGAGCGACACGCAGCGATGGATCAGGTCGTTGCAGATCTGCGTCCATTCGAGCGAAACCTTCTCGTCGCCCACATGATGGCCCATCCCGGAGGCGCGCGGCGAGAAGATCGTGATGTCGGTGCCGCGCTCCTGCTGCAGGCGGATCTGGTTCTTCTCCAGGCTCTCGCGGATTTCATCATCCGACATCTTCAGGCCCGCGCGCGGCGGCAGCGCGGTCTTGTTCTTCACCGCCTCGGTCTGGTCCTTGCGAAACCGATGCAGGTCCTTCGGCTCGGTCGTGTAATGGCCGTGGCAATCGATGATCATGTGGTCCGTCGCGTCGCTTGGGAGGCTTTTGGGAAATGCGGGCGGAGACTACGGCGCGCGCCACGAATGTCAAACACCTCATCCTGAGGCGGCCGCGAAGCGGCCCTCGAAGGATGGCCAAGGACACGGAGTTTGTGGCCATCCTTCGAGACGCGCGCCTCGCTTCGCTCAGCACGCTCCTCAGGATGAGGGCCACGCAATTGTCGCGCCGCGCGGCCTTCTGTTATAGGAGGCGCGCCACACATCAGGGGAAACGCATGGCCGAACTGCCGCGACTGAACGGGATCATCCGCGCGCTCGAAGCGGGGCAGCCGGCCTTCACCTGCTTCTCGCCCGCCGAGATCGACTCGGCTTACGCGATCAGCGTGTCGAAATATGACGGCGTCGTCTACGAGATGGAGCACAATCCGTGGGACGGGCGTGGCTTGCGCGACTGCCTGCAATACATGCTCAACCGCGCGCAGATCGTGAAGGGCGGCACGCTCGCGCCGGCCGTCGTGCCGATGGTGCGCATCCCGGTGAACGGGGTCGAGAAGGGGCAATGGCATGCCAAGCAGGCGCTCGACCTCGGCTGCTACGGGATCGTCTGGCCGCATATCTCGACGGTGGAGGAGGCCTACAACGCGGTCGCAGCTTGCCGCTACCCGCGGCTCAAGAGCGCGAAGAGCTACGAGCCGGCCGGCATCCGCGGCGACGGCCCGACCAGCGCGGCGCGCTACTGGGGCCTCTCGCAGCAGGAATATTATTCACGCGCCGACGTGTGGCCGCTCGATCCGAAGGGCGAGGTATTCTGCATCCTGCAAATTGAAGACATGCGCGGCGTCGAGAACCTCGACAAGATGCTGAGCGAGGTGAAGGGCGTCGGCGCGATCCTGATCGGCGAAGGCGACCTCGGGCAGGAGCTCGGCATTCCGCGCCAGTACGAGCATCCCGAGCTGCTGAAGCAGATGGCGCGCGTGGTCGAGACCTGCAAGAAGCACAACGTCGTCGTCGGCCATCCGCACGTCGAGGCCGGCAATTGCGAGCGCATCCTCAAGGAAGGCTATCGCTTCCTGATGTGCGCGCCGGTGCGCAGCTTCAATCACCTCGACAAGGCGCGCGCCGCCGCGGGGATGAAGTGAGACTTTGGCGCCGTCGTTCCGGGGCGCGCGGACCGAAGGTCCGCCGCGAGCCCGGAACCCATAACCACAGACGGCGCAGAAGCTCGCAGGTTCGCGATTATGGATTCCGGGCCCAGCGCGGAGCCTGTCATCGGGCCGCGCTACGCGCGGACCCGTTGGCGCTGTCCCGGAATGACGAGTGAGAACGATGAGCAGATACCCTACCTCCGGTCCGGTCACGCTGCGCACCAATCTTGCGGACTACGCGATGACCAAGGCGCTCAAGTCGGGCGCCGTGAAATCCGACCTGGTGACGTTCGATTTCTGCGGGCCGAAGGTCGCCAACCAAGGCTTCAAGCCGATGGTGCGCGAGCGCAAGTTCGACGCCGGCGAGCTTGCGATCGGCACGTTCCTCGAGGCGAAGACCTATGGCAAGCCGGTCGCACTGCTGCCGGCGGTGGTGATGGGCCGCTTCCAGCACAATCACGCGCTGCGCTCGACCGCGCGCGCCGCGTTCGGCCCCGCTGAGCTCGCCGGCAAGCGCATCGGCATCCGCTCCTACACGCAGACGACCGGCATCTGGGTGCGCAGCATATTCCAGCACGAATACGGCGTCGACCTCAACAAGGTGACCTGGGTGTGCAACGACGACGGGCACCTCGCCGAGTTCAAGGACCCGCCGAACGTCGAGCGCACACCGCCGGACGGAAAGAAGGTCGATCAGATGCTGCTCGACAACGAGCTCGACGGCGCGATCCTCGGCGCCGACATTGTCGACGACCCGCGCGTCACGCACCTGATTCCGAACCCGAAGGACGCCGCGCTGGCATGGCACCGCAAGTACAACACGATTCCCGTCAATCACCTGTTCTGCGTCGATCAGGAGCTCGCCGACACCCGCCCCGACGTGCTCGTCGAAATCTTCCGCATGCTCAAGGCGACCAAGGCCGCGATGCCGCCGTCGAGCGAGAGCATCGATTTCTTTCCCTTCGGCGTCGCGGCGCTGCGCAAGCCGCTCGAAATGGTGATGCAATATTCGGTCGAGCAGAAGATCATTCCGCGCGCCTTCGCGATCGACGAGCTGTTCGACGACGTGACGCGGAAGCTGGTGTAGGGCGGATTAGGCGCGTAGCGCCGTAATCCGCCGATTGTGCAAGCGGCGGATTACGCGCCTTCGGCGCTAATCCGCCCTACAGACTCTCAAGGGAGCGAGACACATGGCGACGTTCGTGGTGGCGCATGGCGCATGGTCGGCCGGCTGGGCGTGGAAGAAGATGCGCCCGCTGATGCGCGCGGCCTCCCACGAGCTGTGGACGCCGACCTATACGGGCCTCGGCGAGCGCGCGCATCTCGGCCACGCCGAGGTAAGCCTAGACACGCACATTCAGGACATCGTCGCGGTGCTCGAGATGGAGGATCTGCAGGACGTGATCCTGATCGGGCACTCCTATGGCGGCATGGTCGCGACCGGCGTCGCAGACCGCGCCCGCGCGCGCATCCGGCACCTCGTCTATCTCGATGCGTTCGCGCCCAAGGATGGCCAGGCGGTGTTCGACCTCGTCCCGCCGGACGTCGCGGCGAAGATGCGGGCCGGCGCGGCGGCGAGCGCGAGCGGCTTCGGCATTCCGTCGAACCCGATGCCGTCAGACACCGCGCCGGAGGACGCCGCCTGGGCCTCGACGCGGCGCCTGCCGCAGCCGATCAAAGCGTTCTCGACGAAGCTGCGGCTCTCCGCGGAGCCCGCGATGCCGCGCAGCTACATCTACGCGAGGAAGGCCGGCATCGGCGACACGTTCCGCCAGTTCGCCGAGCGGGCGAAGAAGGAAAACTGGCGCTTCTATTTCGAGATCGACGCGAGCCACAACCCGCACATCACCAATCCGCAAGGACTGCTCGCGATCCTCAACGCGGTCGCGGCCGCATGACCACGGCGCGGCAGATCGGCATTGCGGGCCTCGGCCTGCTCGGCAGCGCGCTCGCGCACCGCCTGCTCGCGGCGGGCTATTCGCCGAAGGGTTTCGACATCGAGGCCGCGAAGACCGCGGCCTTCGCCAAGGCCGGCGGCACGGCGGCGACGCTGGAAGCGGTTGCGCATTGCGACGTGGTGCTGCTCGCGGTGTTCGACACCGACCAGGTCGAGGACGTGGTGATGAACGCGCTGCTGCCGGCACTCGCGAGCCGGCCGAAGCTCGTGCTCGTCGCCTCGACCTGCGATCCGGATCGCATCGCCGCGCTCGCCGGGAGCGTCGCGGCGCGCGGCCTCACGGTGCTGGAAACGCCGGTCTCGGGATCGAGCGCGCAGGTGCGCGCCGGCGACGGCGTCGGGCTGATCGCGGGCGACAAGGACGCTATCGACGGCGTCGCCGATATTCTCGACGCGCTCTATTCGAAGTGGTTCAACATGGGCGCAACCGGCAATGGCGGGCGCGCCAAGCTCGCGATCAACCACATGCTCGGCCTCAATCGCCTGGTGCTCGCCGAGGGCCTGGTGCTCGCGGAGCGCTTCGGGCTCGATCCGGCCGCCTTCCTTAACGTGGCGCGCCAATCCGCCGCCTATTCGCAGGTGATGGACATCAAGGGCGGCAAGATGGTGAGCGGCGACTACGCGCCGCAGGGCTTCATCCATCAGACGCTGAAGGACTTCAAGCTCATCCTCGAGCAGGGTGCCAAGCGCGGCCAGGCGCTGCCGCTCGCCGCGCTCAACGCCGAGGTGCTCGCCGCCTGCATCGCGCACGGCGAGGGCGCGCGCGACAATTCCGCCGTGATCGAGGAGATCCGTCGGCGCAAGCGCTGACCCGCGATCAGCGGGATCGAAGCTTTCGATTCCGCTCGTCCCCATAGCCCGTCCTAAAGGGCGTTGACGCCCGTCTTCGACGGGCTATGGACGGGCGTAACCGCCCTTATGGTAAGCGGGGACCCAGTTCTTTGGCCGAGTTTCGGGCCCCTGGATTCCCGCTTTCGCGGGAATGAGCGAAGTGTGTTTCAAGGTGTGGGCAGTGGGCCATGCGCACCGCACAATGCATCCGCCCTTGCGGAAAAGCGCTTTTGCCTTGACTCATTGCGCCGGCAAACCATGCTGCCGCCCGAAGTGCCGACACTCGCGCGTGATCCCGAAAAGTGGCCACCGGTTTTCGGAAAAGATCACGCGCCACCAATAGTCGGCCAAACGGGGACGGAATGCGCCGCAGCGAAACGCGAATCCTCACGACCCATACCGGCAGCCTGCCGCGGCCGCTGGCGCTGACCCGGCTCTATGCCCGCCGCGCGCGCGCCGAGCCGGTCGACGCGGCCGAACTCGCGCGCGCCGGCCGCGCCGCCATGCAGGCGATCGTCGCGAAGCAGGTCGAGTGCGGCGTCGACATCGGCAACAATGGCGAGCAGCAGCGCGACTCGTTTCTGTTCTACATTCGCGACCGCCTGAGCGGGCTCGGCGGCTCGTGGCAGCGGCGCCAGCGCGCCGACGTCGAGCGCTATCCGATCTTCAAGAAGGAATCCTACGAGGCCTCGCTGCGCCAGGAATCCGTCGACGACATCCGCGGATTGCCGAAGGCGATCGGCGCCATCGCCTACCCCGACGCGCGCGAGGTGAAGGCCGAGTGCGCCGATTTTCGCGCCGCGCTCGATGCCGCCGGCAACCCGTTCGTCGAGCCGTTCCTCACCGCGCCCTCGCCCGGCATGGTGTCGGCGATCGTGAAGAACGAGCACTATCCTGACGAGGAAGCCTTTCTCGGTGCGCTCGCCGGCGCATTGCGCGTCGAGTATAAGGCGATCGTCGACGCGGGCTTCCTGTTGCAGCTCGATTGCCCGGACCTCGCGCGCGAGAAGCACAACACCTTCGCGGACCGGCCGCTCGCGGACTTCATCGCCTTCGGCCATCGCGTGGTCGACGCGATCAATGCCGCGATCCACGACATCCCGCCCGAGAAGGTGCGCCTCCACGTCTGCTGGGGCAATTACGAGGGCCCGCACGACCTCGACGTCGAGCTGCAACTGATCATCCCGTTCCTCAAGCGCGCCAGGGTCGGCGGCTTTGTGCTGCCCTTCGCCAATCCGCGCCATGCGCACGAATACCGCTACCTCAACGACCTGATCGGCAAGGACCAGATCATCGTCGCCGGCGTGATCGACTCGACGACGAATTTCGTCGAGCACCCCGAGGTGATCGCGGAGCGGATCGAGAATGTCGCGCGCACGATCGGCGATCCGCATCGCGTGATCGCCGGCAGCGACTGCGGCTTCGAGACGATCGCGGGGCGCGGGCGCGTCGCCGAGGACGTGGTGTGGGCGAAGTTCAAATCGATGGCGGAGGGGGCGAGGCTCGCGTCATCGCGGCTGTTCTAGGGAGGATTCTCAAACCCGCTCGTCCCCGCGAAAGCGGGGACCCAGGGCCAAGAACTGGATGCCCGCTTCCGCGGGCATGAGCGGAAGAAAAAGATCAGGATCAACAAATTCGCCTGGGAGGAAGCAAGATGAAATCCGTGAAAGCTGCTCTGGCGCTCGCCGCGGCGCTCGCGTTCGCGACGCCCGCGCGCGCGCTCGAGTGGAATTTCTATCACCACCAGTCGGCGCCGCTGTTTGCGACCTCGCGCGGCGCCAAGCTGCTCACTGAGGAGCTCGAGAAGTCCACCAATGGCGCGCTCACCGCACGGCTGCACCTCTCCGGCACGCTGCAGATCGCGCCGAACAACATCACGCCGGCGGTCGCCGAGGGCGTCGTGCAGATGGCCGACGACCTGTTCAACTCCGGCAACATTCCGCTCGCCGGCATCCCGCGCCTGCCCGGCCTGGTGCGCAACTACGAGGAGTTCGCCAAGTGCGCCGACGTGCTGCGGCCGTATCTGCAGCAGGCGTTCGCCGCCAAGGGCATCGTGCTGCTCGCCGACTACACCTATCCGCTGCAGGTGATCTGGGGGCGCAAGAAGCTCACCTCGCTCGACGACATCAAGGTTCTGAAGCTGCGCGTCGCGCAGCCCGAGCAGGGCGAGATGGTGCGCCGCTTCGGCGGAACGTCGGTGACGATCTCGGCGCCGGAGGTGCCCTCCGCGC
>Ga0187784_10000955_pt1 | contig 22321 bp, 20 predicted proteins | sample 1015_SJ02_MP15_2_FD_132964 | JGI IMG/M metagenome (GOLD analysis project Ga0187784, IMG submission 132964) | Tropical peat soil microbial communities from peatlands in Department of Meta, Colombia - 1015_SJ02_MP15_20_MG | ecosystem: Environmental > Terrestrial > Soil > Wetlands > Peat | place...
CCAAGCCTGGCGTCAGAATCTGCTTCTGCGCCACCTTGAGGTTGAGTCCGATTCTAGGAGAAGGGCCACCACCCATACGATTTTATGATCCTTGTAACTGCGAGCTCCCATCTGCGGGTCGCTACTTGGCGGCATTAGGCGGCCGTAACGCCAAACTGACCCACAACCTCTCCTGCACTAGAGACTGGCGCGATCCGCCTACATTGTCAACCGGAAACTATCACCCAGGTAAACTCTTCTCACCTCGACGTCCTGCCCCAGTTCTTCCGGTGACCCGGCACGGAATATCCGTCCGTTATTAATAATATAAGCCCGATCCGTCACCTGCAAGGTGTAGGGCACGTTGTGATCTGTCACCAGGAGCCCGATTCCGCTCCCTTTCAAACGCACAATGATCTTCTGTATGTCTTGGACCGTAAGCGGGTCGATGCCCGAGAACGGTTCGTCCAGAAGAATGAAGGAGGGTGAAATCACCAGGGACCTTGCGATCTCCACGCGCCTTCGCTCCCCTCCTGACAGCATATAGCCTTCGCTCCGCCTCACCTGCTGTAACCCTAACTCTTCGACCAGCTCTTCCAGCCGCTCGCGACGCTGGTGCGGGGTTAGCGGCAAGGTTTCAAGAACCGCCATGATATTCTCTTCCACACTGAGCTTTCTAAAGATGGAGGGCTCTTGCGGCAAGTAGCTGATCCCGTTTCTCGCCCGGACGTACATGGGATAGCCCGTAATGTCCGCTCCGTCGAGCATCACCTGACCGGAATCCGGGCTGGTAAGGCCGACGATGATGTAGAAGGTCGTGGTCTTACCTGCTCCGTTGGGCCCCAGCAGCCCTACCACCTCTCCCTGAGTAATCCTCAGGCTAATGTTATCAACGACTTTGCGTCCTTTATACGATTTCGTCAGCTCAACTGTAGAGAGAATCTGCATGGTCGCTCAGGGCGCGACGCGGTGCTGCGACAAAGAAGGTGTCCCATCACCTCCCTCCACAAGAAGCCTATCATCGTGGACAAACAGTGTCAAACGTTGGCCTGTCGTAAACCCCTTCTTATCATCTTGGACGCTCGGAGGCCCGCCCGTGAGGACGATTTTTCCCGTGCTGGCAGAGTACTCGCCGTGCTCGGCCGTGGCCCGTTTACCCGGTTGCACAACCACGACGTGCCCGCGAGCGCTGGCGCGCTCCACCTCTGAGTCCTGATCCGTCCCGATGCGGGAGAAATAGACATCCATCCTGTCGCCTTCCATGGTAGTCGCCCCGGTCTGGAGCTTCACGTGACCACGGTAGGTCGCTTTGCTACCCTCGTCGAAGGCCTCCAGGAAATCGGCACGCACGGTGAGCGGACGCGTTTCATGGCGCGGGGCTCCGCTGGAGGGCGGCGTTGCCGCCCCAGAGGAAGCCGGTTGGAGGTGGGAAGTCAACGCTTGGGTGCCGGAACTCATCCGCCTCTCTATCCGGTAAACGTCCAGGCTGGCGGACTCGACGACATCCGCCCCCCGCCAAGCACGCACGTGTCCCTCGTAATGAACGGATTGGCCGCGCCTCTGCGCCACCATGCGGTCCGCTAGGACGTTTGTGGGGTCTGCGGTTTGCCCGTCTGGCGTCTGATCCCCGCTTCCAAGGTGGATACTCTGCACCTTGCCGAGCCCCTCGGCAGTGTCCGTAGCAAGATCAAGGCGAAGACGTTCGCACTTCGCCTGGCTCTCAGCATCCCAAAGATGGGGATTGCCAGTCAGCGTCACACTCTGCGCGGCTGCCGCGTAAACGGACTTTTCGGCACTGGCGTTGCGGTCGCCGTCGCGGAAAGTGTAATTGCCCGATTGGATTACCTCCTTAAGGGCATGTGTCACCTCGTCAAATGAGGCCAACAACTCATCCGCACCGCTCTCTTGTGCGACACTGCCAGACGGGGCGCCACGGGGCGGCTGAAAAGCAATATGAGTCGGTGGGAGGCCACGCAGCGTTTCCAGGTTGCTGAGCGCGTTGAAAGTCATCAGGAACTGTCCGGCGGTTATGATCCGCTGCCCCGCCCTGAAATCCGAGGGGTCAATTACCAGTCTGCCACTGCCAACTGTCTGGGCATCCTTCAGACTCTTGCCGTTCGGACGAAAACTGAACTTCATTTCTGCCGCGGTAAGCGACCTCTTTTCTATGGTCGCAGGTTTTGCCGCCGTGCCTGGGGCCAGGGTTGGCGAGGACTCCACCACGAGTTGCACATTTCCCGAAGCATCCCCACTCTGGAGCTTCGCGGGAGCGCCGGCAAGATTCAAATCGACCCGTTCCGCCCGCAACTGACTGGCGCTCCCTTGATCGCGAGAGTGTCCGGCCACATTGCCTTCCGCCGTCAGATGGCGCAGGACCCTTCTTGCCGGATCGAAGTCGCCCTGCGCACGATCCGCCGAGAGTTCCACCTGTCGCGCCGTCGACGACTCCGAGGCTTTAACGCCGTCCCCCATGTCTACCTGAGTGACCCGATTCGCTTGGTCCAGAAACACCTTGCTACTGCCGGCGGAGACGGTCTGGTCACCTTGCGTTACCCGGACGGGGCCCCAAAGGGTTATTAGCCTGCCGGGCTTTTCGTAGCGGAGGTGGCTGGCGGTTAACGCCATGGGAGGACTCGAGGCACGACCCTCGTGGGGTGGCAATTCCATGGCCACATCCTTTTCGAGATCCAATGAACCATCTTTCGTCGCGTAAACCATCCCGCGCGACGAGCCGGATGCCGACCCAATGCGAAATTGCACGACCTCGCGGCTGGTTACCAGCGACTTCTCGTGTTGATAAGAGACCTTGGAAGTCTCCAGGTAGACTGTCCGACTGCCTTTTGGGCCTGAAGCCCGGGTATTTTCAGCCTGGGAATTCAGTTCGATGTGGACAGGGCCGGAGCTGAACAGGTCACCGTTCTGGCTGTTGTATTGGCATTGTTGCGTCCGGAGGAGGTCGCGGCGCTTGCCCGTTTTGCCGAACAACTCCACCAGCACGTCCTCCAGGACTGTTGCTCCTCCCTGTTTGAAGGACACTGTCCTCGCCGCGTGAATGGTGTAGACGCGCCGGTCACCGTCCGAGTGGGTGACGGTATACCCGGAGAGCTGTTGATGAATGTCGACGGGGACATTCTGCGGCAATACAACGGGCTTTTCTTTGTGGCGGGTTGCGAGCCAGTAGGCCCCGGTCACCGCCAAGGCGGTGACGGTCATTGCACCGGCCACGAGCCAGGTCATCAAATCTCTGTGCCGGTTTACGCGTTGTCCTACACCGTTCATCCTCTGATTTCACTCACCACCAATCGTAGCGTCGTCGTATCCTGAAACACATTCTGATCCAAGGTGAAAGCCAAGTCGAGCGTTTGCCCGGCGACGAGCATCGCGCCCTGCTCAGCCATTCCCCACCCAATGGCATCAAAAGATCTCGGCCCGCGGGCCACTCGTAATTTTAGATGCTTCTCCTGGAGGATTCGAGGTCCGACCACAAGACGCAGATCGCGCGCCGCCAGGACAGGCGTGGGATTGCCACAACCGAAGGGAGCCAGCGTCTCCAGCGCCTCGTATAGAGTCCAATCGATGTCGTGGCCGCTCACCTCTGCATCCACCCGCAGAGATGGCTCAAGATCAATCGGCTTCAGTATTTCTCGAGCGTATTGCTCGAAACGCGTTTCCAGTTCCCCGATCCTGTCCGCGGGCAAGGTGAACCCCGCCGCCCTGGCATGGCCGCCATAGCGCACAAACAGTTCCTGCATGGAGGCCAGTGCATCGAGGAGGTGAAGAGCTCTTATCGATCTCCCGGACCCGACCCCCATCCCATTTTCCACGCTAAGTATCAGCGCCGGACGGTGGTACCGTTCCACCACCCGCTGCGCTACGATCCCAAGCACCCCCCGGTGCCAGGCCTCACCGGCCAGGACAATTGAATAGTGTTGCCGCTTTTCGGGTTGGCGATCCATCTTCTCCGCAATCTCACGCAGAATCCCATCCTCAATCCGCTGCCGATCGCGGTTGAGCGTCTCCAAGCGTCCGGCTATCTCCCGTGCCTTCTCCAGGTCCGAGCAAGTGAAGAGGTCAATCACATCTCGCGCATCCTGCATGCGCCCCGCCGCGTTCAGGCGTGGCGCCAGTCGGAAGGCCAAGTCCCCGGCCGAAATGTTGCGGTCGCCGAGCCCGGAAACCTCGAGCAGCGCACGCAAACCCGCCTGCGACGGTTGGCGGAAGGCTTCGAGCCCGAAGCGCGTAATGACCCGATTCTCACCCAGCAAGGGGACGACGTCGGCAACCGTCCCGATCGCTACGACCTTCAAGTAAGACTGGAGAAGCCGGCCGCAGAGCCTCTCGCCCAACAAGGCTTGCACGAGCTTAAAGGCTACGCCCACGCCCGCCAGCACCTTTTCAGGGTAGCCGGAGTCCGCCCGTTGCGGGTTCAGGATAGCGCAGGCGGGAGGCAAATTCTCGCCCGGCAGGTGATGATCTGTGACGATGCAGTCCAGGCCCAACTCACGCGCCCGAATCAGCGCTTCGTGTTCGCGGATCCCGGTGTCCACACTGACCACGACGCGGACACCTTTGGCCGCAGCCTCCTCCATGACCGCGGCGCGCATTCCGTACCCATCGCTCAGACGGTGCGGGATGTATGCCTCAACCTCCCCCCCGAGACCCCTCAGCGCCGCTAGCAGGATCACCACCGCCATAGTCCCATCTACGTCGTAGTCGCCATAAATCAGGATTTTCTCTCTGTGCTCCAGAGCACGGCGCAGGCGCTCGACGGCGGTCTTCATGTCAGCGAGTAAGAAGGGATTGTGCAGCTGATAGAGTGCAGGATGGAGGAATCGCTGCGCGGTTTCCGGATCAGTGATTCCCCGCAGGACCAGAAGCCGGGCGATGATATTCGGGATGTCGAGCTCGCGGCCCAAACGGGCGACCGCATCTCCGTCCACCTCAGAGATTTGCCAACGCATATCGGGAAGCCATCGTGACAGAACGCGCCACAGGTTGCAAGCCCACAGTCGCCCCCCGCACGATCGCGTCAGAGTCCCGCCAGGGTTGCGGTCCGCGGTCCTTCCAAACGGCCTACAGAAAAGCCGCGGACCGCAACCCCGGCGGTCCGCGCTACCCCGTAACTGGACAACAAGCCTCATAGCCGCGACTTTGACGCAACCCTGTCGCTGCCCCCAATCCGTCGACAAGGCGCGGCGGCCGGACGGGGTGTAGGGGCGGTTCGCCAACCGTCCAGACTAGCCGACAATGTGTCGTTGTTCGACCTCCAATTCCACTCTGGAGCTTCGTTTCTTTTGCGCAAGTTGCGCAGTTTTTGTTTCATTTAGCGTCCGATTTGTGCTAATTTGCGAGCAAAACGCGCCTAATTCGCAGCATTCGAAAAAGCGATGTCCTTTTTTTTCAAGTACTTCCTTCAGTTCGTTTCCACTATTTTTCATTTTTTGGATTTCCCGGTTCTCCCCTCGCGCCGTGACTATCGCACCTTCCCTCGCACCGGATCACTTCCTTGGCCTTGCCTACGACAATGTGTCCACATCATGACAACAACTATAGGCTATCAAATCAGCCGAGGCTTGTCAAGCGAAAAATTCAGACAGCAACGGTATCGGGTATGTTTTCAGAAAGGGTGGCGCAGACCCCTGACGCTTGGGGTCTGCGATGTCCCGAAGGGACACGTCCGAAGGAAGTGCTTACTCTCGCGGTGGCTTCGCCACTATACTATGCGGCTGTATGCCGGTCTACCATCGTACTTACAGTCCGGGCGAACTGCAGTTCATCACCAGCAGCACTTACCACCGGGCGCAGGTTTTTCGCTCTCCCCGCTTCTGTCAGTGCTTCGTCCAACGCCTCGAAGAAGTGCGGCAGAAAATGCACTGCCTGCTGATTGGGTGGGTCCTGATGCCCGAGCACTTCCATCTGCTGCTCAAACCCCAGCCCGCCGAGACGACCCCGCTGGTCGTTAAGGAACTGATAGAGGATACGGCGCGACGTATCCTCAAGACCCTTCGTGAAAACCAGCAATATCCCTGGTGTCAGAAGATGCTGGCTCGCTTCCGTTTGCCGCCCTCGGTCCATGACGAGTCGCACTTCCGGCTTTGGAACCGGCGCTTTCACCCCTTCGATGTACATAGCGAAGCAAAGCTGCGGGAGAAGCTCAACTACATGCACAACAACCCGGTGAAGCGAGGGCTGGTGAGCTCCCCAGGAGATTGGCCGTGGTCAAGCTGGAGATTTTACTACCTGCAGGACGCATCCGTTCTGCGCATGGACCGGCTAGACTGAGCCGTACTAAACGGCGTGTCCCTTCGGGACATCGCAGACCTCACAAAGCAGAGGTCTGCGCCAGCCCGATTCTACCCTAGCTGAATTAGTCCGTGGGGTATTTAACGCCATGGGACTGGAAGGCGAACAAAAGGTCTTTGTAGTCTTGGTACATCAGGCTCGATCTCCCATCCCTTGAGCGCATAAGCGGTTTCGATCATTTCCTCAACCGCCTCCAGCCGTTCATGCGCGGGCCGACTTTGCCAATAGCGGTACTCGTCCGCCTTCATCTCATCGAAGTCGGTATACCTGCGTATGACCGGCGCGTCACCCATAGGTTCTATTCTTAGCAGAGCAGCAAGGAAGCCGCAATGTAGTCAGTTCACGATCCTGAATTGGCTCCAGCGTGCTCTTCGAGGATGGGGTCACGAGGTATTACGCCTTCGCCTGCCAAGGCGATGTTGTTGCGGGTGGTTCTCTTGACGAGGTACATGGCCTCGTCAGCCAGGCGCAGAATCTCTCGGTGAGTACGGCCGTCGGTAGGAAACGTTGCAATGCCGAAACTGGCGGTGACTTTGATGTTCAGATTTTCGGAATGGAAGAAGACTTTCGAACCCAGCAGGTCTTTCAGCCGCCGCACCACGGTCAGGGCGTTCTCTTTCGAGGTCTGGGGCAGGATCACGACGAATTCGTCGCCCCCATATCGAAACGCGTAATCAATCAAGCGCAGGTTGCTTTTGAGAACGTCGCCAATTCTCCAAAGCAGCCTCGATCCCACCAGGTGGCCATATCGGTCGTTAACTTGTTTGAAGTAATCGAGATCAAAGAAGATCACAGAAAACTGGTAGCCGTAGCGCGTGGAACGATAGATTTCGGCATCCAGAACGAAATTGAGGTGCCGCGCGTTAAACAGGGCAGTGCAGTCATCCATGATCGTGAGTTCGTGCATGCGCTGCACGTATCGCGCGTTCTCGAGAGCAATCGCCGCGTAATCGGCGAGGCTCTTGAGAGTGGGGATGTGCTCCTGGGAAAAACTCTGCTTCCCAAAGCAGTTGGCCAGTTCTATAACACCCTGCACCGGTTCGCGGCCTTTAATGGGAACGCAGAGCACCGAATGCGTACCCGGTTGCGGGAACTCGTCGCACCGGGAGCAGAAACGCTGGTCGGTCTGAACGTCTTCCACCAGGACAGGTTCCCCTTGTTCGGCCACCCAGCCCGCGATGCCTTCTCCCAGCTTAAGGCGAACGTCCTTAAGCTTCTCCGCGCCCTGTCCCATGGCGATTTCGAAATAGAGTTCCCGAGCCTTCTCGTCGACCATCAAAAGTGACCACGTGTCCGGTTGTAACAGGTCACTTATCTTCTCCATGACTGTCTGGAGGATCTTCTGGAGGTCGAGGGTTGAAAAGAGGGCCTTTCCAACCTCATGGAAGAGCGCAAGGCGTTGGACTTGCTGCCGCAGTTCAATGATCTCTTCCTGAGGATCCATAGTTGTCCAGGGGGATCCTGGCGATGTCTCCCACCGCTGTTAGAATATAAATTCCCTGTGATAGCCTCAATGGTACCCAAGTACCGTTGGCGGGCCGAGGGGCTGCCAAAGCAAACCAATTGACACCCCTGAGGCAGGTAAATAAGATAGGCGTGGTGAAACTTTGGTGACGCGTAGCGAGGAACCATCGCTAACAGGCTTCGGCGAGTACTTGCGCCGGGAACGCGAAATGCGTGGCGTGACGTTGGAAGAGATATCAGCCGCCACACGAATCAGCATTCGCTTTCTGGAAGCCATTGAAAGCGAGGAACTCTCAAAACTTCCAGGGGGAATCTTCACTCGCAGTTTCGTGCGAACCTACGCACGGTATTTAGGCTTGGACGAAGAACGGGTGCTGACGGATTGCCAGCTTACCGGCAGGCAGAAGCCGGAAGTCGACATCCGTCACATAACGGCAAACAGGGCGCGCCAGGACAGCGCGGCCGTGCGGACTCGGCTGATCGGACTTGTGGTGGCGGCAGTACTGCTGGCAGGCGGTTATGCTCTCTTCCGCCATTCGCGTCGCGTCCGGGAACAGCGTAGCACCACACCGATAGTGGTTCCACCGAGCACATCGGCAACTACAACGACCAATCCGGCTGCCAGCGCCTCTAACCCGCCCGCTAACGTTGCGCCCAGCCAGACCTCGATGCCCACCGTGCAGGAAGGCAATCCGCCGCAGACGGCCCCAACCGCTTCCCCCGGCAGCGTAGCAACAGCGCCGGGCGCGCCACTGGGTGCCGCTTCCTCTCCTGGAGCGAAGGCGAAGCCGGCAGGCCCGAGCGCCAGCTCTCAGCCTCCTCCGGCGGCCCCTGGACTTTCCGACCTGGCACTGCAAGTGGCGGCGACGGAACGCGCCTGGGTGGCCGTGGATGCGGACGGCAAGACCGTGCTTCAAAAAGTACTGAACCCCAATGAGGTCGAGAATTTGAAGGCTCACGAATCCTTCGATGTGACAGTGGGAAATGCCTCGGGGGTGGTGTTGACTCTGGACGGTGAGACTCTGAAACCCCTGGGGCGGCGCGGAGAGGTGAAATCAGTTCACCTGACTCGCGGGGACGTGAAAAACCCCACCCCTGGGAGATAGTCTATTTCCGAGCGACTGGTCGAGACAATTCGCAACGGCACTGTACCGGAAGTGGTGCGCCACAAAGCGTGCCGGGGTGAACTGCCTGTTTCCTTGCAGGAAAAGATTGAAATCCTGGTATTGCTCGCTTCCGGAGTCGAGAGCGAGGACCAGAGTGCCGCCCTCCAGACCCTGCAATCCTGGCCCCCCGCGGAGCTTCAGCAAGTGCTCCAAGATTCCACCACTCCGCTCGCTGTGCTGGAGTTTGTTGCCACCAACCTGGCACCTCACCGAGAAGAACTAGGAGAGGCTCTGCTGCATAACCCGAGCCTAGCTGAGCACGTTCGTGCGTGGCTGCGAAATGCTCTTTCCCTTATCGCCGAGGCCAAATCCGGCGAGGCTGCTGAACTTCCCACTCTCCTTCCCCCGGAAGACGAGAATCGCGACTCAAAGCCTGAGCCGCAAAAGCCGAAGCCCGTCACCGCGATTCAAAGAACCCAACGCATGTCGGTGGTCCAGAAGGTCAAAGCCGCTCTAACCGGCAGCAAGGAAGAGCGAATGATCCTGATCCACGACAGCAACAAGCTGGTGGCCCGCGCCGTAATGCAATCCCCCAAACTGACCGAGGAAGAAGTCGAGACATACGCCTCCATGAAGGATGTCTGCGAGGACGCCCTGCGGATCATCACTTTGAACCGCAAGTTCATGAAGCTTTACGTGGTCGTCCGGGCTTTGGTTAACAATCCTCGAACCCCGATTGATGTAGGTCTACACTTACTCCCTCGCGTCAACGAATTCGACCTGAAGCGGCTGGCCTTCAATCGGAATGTTGCCGATGTTATCCGTCATACCGCCGAGAAGATCGTCCAGCGGAAGCAAGAGGCCTCCAAGCCGAAATTCCAGGGCAGCAAATTCTAAAGCCAGAGGGAGCGCTGATCGAAAGGCCGGGGAAAGAGTCCGGCGAGGGAGTGAGACTCCTTCACACCTGAAGCATTGCCCAAAATTACCTCGAGATCGCCGCAGAACTCCCAAAGCAGTTGCCGGCAAGCTCCACAAGGCGCTGCCGGCAGTTCTCCTCCCGTGGCCACCGCAATTCGCGGGAATGACCGCTCGCCTTCCGAGAGAGCCTTCCACAACGCCACCCGCTCGGCGCAAACCGTCAGCCCGTAAGTCGCGTTCTCGATGTTGCAGCCCGTATAAACCTTCCCATCCGTAGTCAAGAGCGCGGCGCCGACTTTGAACCGGGAGAAGGTTGCAAGAGCGTTTTCTCTGGCCTTGACCGCGTGCCGGAGCAGTTCTTCCGCCGTCATCGGTCATTCACCTTCCTGACTCCCCTCCTCGAATGAGGAGGGATGGGGGTGGTAGCTCAAAGAAGGAAGCAGGCAGCCAACCACCCCTGAACCCTCCTTAGCAAAGAGGGGAACCGCTGGGTTAAGGAGTCTTCTCCGCCGCGGGCAGGATTGCACTGATAAGGCGCGCCAAATTCCGCGCCGCGGCCTGCCCGGTCGCCAGCACTTCTTCGTGGCTCAGGGAGTTTCGGGTCAAGCCTGAGGCGCGGTTGGTGATGGTGGCCACTGAGAGCACCTGCACTCCCATTTGCCGCATGGCGATGACTTCGGGCACCGTGGACATTCCCACCGCGGCGGCGCCAAGGGTTCTTAGGGCCCGGATTTCCGCCGGCGTCTCGTAACTGGGGCCCAACAGCGCCGCGTAAACACCCTCGAAGCACCTCAGGCCCAAAGCACGGGCGGCCTTGAGCGCGTGTCGTCGCAGCCGGGGATCGTAGGCATGGGCCATGTCCGGAAATCTCTCGCCCCAACGCGGGTCGTGAAATCCGGCCAGCGGGTTAGCCCCTTGAAAGTTGAGATGGTCGGAAAAAACCATGAAACTTCCCGGCGTAGCGCGCGGCGCAATGCCGCCCGCGGCGCAGGTGGTGATGAGGTGGCGAATCCCAGCTAACGCCAATACTCGGACCGGGAAAACCACCTCGCGGGGTTCGTAACCTTCGTAGAGGTGAACGCGCCCGGCCAGTACCGCCACCGGTATGTCACGCCAGTAACCGAGATGCAAGCCACCGCTGTGGCCCGCTACCCAGGGCATGGGGAAGCCCGGAATTGCAGACCACTGAACCCGTTGTGCTTCGCGCAGTTCCGGCAAAGCCCCGCCCAAGCCTGAGCCGAGCACAATTCCGACGCGCGGGACCGCAGGCCAGTGACCTGCGAGATATCTCACAGCTCGCAGCGCTTCGGGATATGCCGGAGTGCCTTTCCGCCCTTTCGGTGCCATGTGGGTTACCTCGATCATGAGGATAAAGGGTAGTTCGCGAACCGCCCCTACCTCGACAACTCACGTCAAGAGGAGGCCTGCAATAGCCGCAGCGAGGTAATTCGCCATCGTTCCAGCGAGGACCGCCCGGAATCCCAACCTCGCCAAGTCCTGCTTGCGAGAGGGGGCCAGAGCGCCAATGCCTCCGATCTGGATACCAATGGAGGAAAAGTTTGCAAAGCCGCACAACGCGTAGGTGGCGATGGTGAACGATCGCTGCGCGATGTGCCCCTTCAGCGGGCCGAGCATGGAGAACGCCACAAACTCGTTCAGGACCAGCTTCGTTCCCATCAGGTTGCCCACGGCCTTGGCATCCCGCCAGGGCACGCCGAGGACCCATGCCACCGGCGCCAGCAGCGAGCCAAACAGGGTTTGGAGATTGGTATGCACGAGGCCCAGGATGCCATTGGCCAGGTACACAAGCGCGATGAAGGCGATCAGCATGGCCGCGACGTTCAGAGCAAGATACAGGCCGTCCGTAACGCCGCGCGAAGCAGCATCCAAGACATTGACTGCTTCTTGTCCCGCTACCATCTCAATCTTTCCCGCGGTCTTGGGAGTTCCCGCTTCGGGAACCAGCATTTTGGAAATCAGAATCGTCCCGGGCGCCGTCATGACCACGGCCGTCAACAAATGGCGGGCTTCCGCCCCAAACAACACATAGGCTCCAAAAACCGAGCCGGCTATGTGCGCCATGCCGGCGGTCATGATTGTCATGAGTTCGGATTCGGTCAACCCCTCGAGGTAGGGCCGGATCACCAGTGGCGCCTCCGTCTGACCCATCACAATGCTTGCCGCCACCTCCAGCGATTCCGCTCCGCTTGTCCCCATGAGCTTGAACATCAGTTTTCCCGTCAGGTACACTAACGCCGGAAGCACGCGGAGGTAATACAAGATTGAGGAGAGGGAGGCGACGAAGATGATCATGGGCAGGGCCTGGAAAGCAAACACAACTCCGAACGGCCCTGCCTTTTCGCCCAGTGGGCCGAAGACAAAAGACGAGCCGGCAAAGGAATAATTCAGCAGCTTGACGAATCCACCCGAGACTTTTTCCAGCAGCCAGTAGCCTGCCTGCGTGCGAAGAACAAAAAGCGCCACCAGAATCTGCAGCCCCAGTCCCCAGGCTACAATCCGCCAGCTTATCGCGCTTCGCTTCTTTGAAAGCAGGAATGCGAGGAGCAGGATCACTGTGATGCCCAGCAGAGGTACGAAATGATTCAGCATAGTCCTCCAGCCCCGAAGGGACGAGCTACCACAGCCCAGACCAGCGGCCCATAAGCGCTGCCTTAAGCGCGAATCTTGGTCAGCAAATGCCCGAAGGGCATTAATATCATCAGCCGTAAGCGTAGCTCGCCCCTTCGGGGCATGGGTTCCGTGTGTCTACTTCCCTGCCTCCGACCGGAGGCGCAGCAGGGTGATTTCCGGAGGGCATCCGTAGCGCAGCGGGACAAGCACTTTGCCGATACCTCTGCTCACGTAGATTTGCGTTCCATCCAGCCGATTCCAGCCTTCCACAAAGCGCTCGCCTAACTTTGAACGGCCATAGACCGAGCCAACCATCGGAAGCCGGACCTGTCCTCCATGAGTATGTCCCGAGAGCATCAGGTCAATGCCGTGCCTGGCTGCCATGTGGATCCCCAGCGGATTATGGCAGAGGAGGATTTTGGGGTCGCGAGCCGGCACGGACCGCAAAGCGGCGCGAATGTCCGCCGCCTCCCACCAAAGATCGTCCACGCCCACCACCCAAAGCCTGGCCGAACCGGACCTCAAAGCGCAATGAGTATTGCGCAGCACGCGGATGCGCTGCGCGCGAAGCGCCTGGGTGATCTCCTCCGCATCGACCCGAAAATCGTGGTTGCCCAGCACGGCAAACACCCCCAGCCGGGCGCGCAGTTTCCCCAATGCTCTCGCGACCGGCCAGATATAGGTGGGCGAAAGGGTCACATAATCGCCCGTCAGGGCCACCACGTCGGGCCGCAAATGATTGGCCAGATGGACCGCACGATGGATTTCTTCCAGGGGAGTAAAAAGACTGTGATGAAGGTCCGTCAGTTGCGCGATCTTTAACCCATCGTGAACAGGGCTAAGCCGGTGCAGCCAAATGTCGGTTTCCGTAATCTCCGGTTCAGGCGAGAAAGCTGAGGCGAGCGGAGGAGTCTCGCGGCCGCTCAGCGAGAGTGTAATCAGCCCTCTACGCCGGAGGAATCGCCGCGGTCGTGCGGGTCTAACCAAATTTACCTCTCGAAGTCTTGCATGGCCGTGATTTAAGCCCTTATGCTCTTCCCATAGTCCCCCGTGTCATGCTGAGCGCGGCGAAGAATCCCCGCAGTTGCCATTCGCAGGGCCTCCAAGAAACTGCAGAGATTCTTCGCCGCGCACAGAATGACAGGCGAAAAAGCCCCGCCGATTCTCAGAAGCGCCCGCCACCACCGCGCCGCTCCAGGACCTCTTTGAATACGGGGACCATTTGATCGTGAATCAGGCCGTTCGAGGCGAAGATATCGTCTGCAAGCAAGTCGAACGGTTTGCCGCTAATGCCGCTCACGCGCCCGCCCGCTTCTGTAACGAGTAAGGTGCCCGCCGCTTTGTCCCAGGGGTTGAGCTTCAACTCCCAAAAGCCATCGAAGCGGCCGGCCGCAACACAACAGAGGTCCAAGGCAGCAGAGCCGGCGCGCCGAATGCCGTGCGTGAGCTCGGTGAACCGAAAATAGAACTCGACATTTAGATCGTGATTCGAAGCGAAAGGCGGGAAACCGGTTGCCACCAGGCACTCTGACAAGCCCGTGTTCCTTGACACCGAGAGGCGCTGCCCGTTCAGAAACGCTCCTGCCCCTCGTTCTACCGTGAAAAGTTCGTCGCGGGTGGGATCATAAACTACCCCTGCCACAACTTCACCGCGATAAGCAAGACCCAGGGTGACGCAGAATATGGGAAACCCGTGGGCGAAATTGGTCGTCCCATCGAGTGGATCGACATACCAGCAATAATCCGAGCCGGTTCTTTGCCCTCCTCCTTCTTCCGCCACGATCGCGTACCCGGGAAAGTGGCTTTGCAGCCGTTCCACGATCAAAGTTTCCGATTTCCGGTCCGCCTCGGTCACCAAGTCCGAGCGCCGCTTGTAGGTGATCTCGAGAGGCTGGCGGAAATGTTCCAGAAGCAAGTCGCCTGCCTCGCGGGCGATATCGCTTGCTACTTTCAGAGTATTTTCCATAGACGATCCGGGAGCCTTCTGCCATTCCGAGCGCAGCGAGGAATCCCGCCCTGGTCGGTCGACGAACGAATCGGAGCCCGATTCCTCACTCCCCTGGGAATGACACGGGGGGGTGTTCTTTGGGCTCAGCACGCTCCTTTGGCACTCGCCTTCCGCCCAGAGCGAGCCGTCTTCGAAATATTCCTTCTTCCAAATCGGAACGATTTGCTTGAGCCGGTCGATAGCAAATTGGCAGGCGCCAAAGGCGGCCCGCCGGTGGGCAGAAGTAACGATAATGGCCACGCTGGTCTCACCAATTTCCAACCGCCCCAGCCTGTGCATCATTCCGATGTGGTCGATTTCGAATCTTCGTCTTGTCTCTAAACCGATCTCCTGCATCTTGCGGATGGCCATCGGCTCGTAGGCCTCGTACTCAAGGTAAAGCGTTCTGCGCCCATTGGAATTGTTCCGCACGACGCCCTCGAACACGACGACGGCGCCATCTTCAGAGGCCTTTTGTTGACGCGCCAGATCGGCGGTGGGAATCGGGGCTCGGGTCAGCAGATAATAGTCCTCGTTCGAACCCCCGCTAACCGGAGGAAGAAACGCCACTTCATCTCCATCCTGTAGGACTCGTGCCCGGTTCGCAATTTCTTGGTTCACGGCCAGCAGAAGCACCGTCGAGAGGTCATTTAAGCGCGGAAAACGCGCGGCGTACCGCTCCCAAAGGCCATCCAGGTTGGCCCCGTCCGGAATTTCCGCCTCCTCTTGTTGAAGCCCCGCCAAGTCGTGCGTGAGCCCAAAGAAAAGCACCTTGATCTTCATCGTAACCAGTATACACGGCAGAAGCATTCGGGGGATGGCAAATCGCGATGTGGACGGCCGCTCTTGCCGACAACGTCCACCCGAAAACTTCAATGTCATTCCCAGCCAAGCGAGGAATCCCGCTCTGCGCCGGGCGAGACAACGGAGAACAGGGCGAGATTCCTCGCTTCGCTCTCGCGAAAATCACGTCATTCCCGCGAAAGCGGGAATCCATTCTGTTCGAGACTAACAATGGACCCCTGCTTCCGCCGGGGCGACGAGGCACGGGTTTTTCTTTGGGTGGGTCGAGGACCCATGAACACTCGGAATGAGATTAGGGTTTTGGTGCTGGAACTTGAGATTACCGCTGACCTGCAGCGCTAGGAGCAGTGCATTGATGGTCCAAGCTTTCCGTTAGTGCCGCCGTTCCAGCGCAGCCAATTGTCTACGCACGCGCCGAGCATCCGCAAAGCAAGTCAGTCTCCCATACGAATCCAAGAAGACCATGACGAGTCTCCGACCATCCACCTGCGCCGCCATCACAAGGCAGCGGCCGGATTCGTTGATGAAGCCGGTTTTCTGGAGCTCGATGTCCCAGTCCGGACGGCCAACCAACCGGTCCGTGTTGCCGTATTGCAGCCGCACCGTGCCCAACTTGCCGACGTAAACATCGTATTGCGTGTCTGTGGAAAACGTCCGAATCAGCGGATACTGGCAGGCGGCTTTCACGAGTTTTACCAGGTCCAGGGCTGTCGAAACATCCTCCGGCGAGAGGCCATTCGGACTCACAAAGTGGGTGTTGTCCATGCCCAACTCATGCGCTTTGCTGTTCATGGCGGCAATGAAAGCCGGCCGCCCTCCCGGGTAGTTGCGGCTCAGGCACGCCGCAGCCCGGTTCTCCGATGCCATTAAGGCGAGGTGCAGCATGGCTTCCCGCGTCAAGGTAGTGCCCACGCTCAAGAAGGACCGCGTGCCCTTCAGATCGTCGTTGTCCTCCTCGCTGACTGTAACCGGATCGGTCAGCGGCAGCTTCGCCTCGAGCGTAACGATGGCCGTCATCAATTTAGTAATCGACGCAATGGGAGTGACTTTGCCCGCGTTCTTCTCGTAGAGCAGTGTGGACGTATCGGCATCGGCAACCGCAGCAATGTTGGAGTGTACGTCCGGATGAAAGGCAGTCTTTTGAGCACTGGCGTCCGCCTTCGGAGGTGCGGGCTTGGACGTTGAGTCTGCCCCAGTGGGCGGCAGAGCCGCCTTCCCGATTCCGGGTTCCAGATTGAAGAGCGCGCACGCCAATGCCGCCCCAGCAATCAGTCTGCTTATGTGTCGAGAATCCAGACGGCTTCGACGTGTTGAAATGGAATCCATTCGGCTTGATCCTTGAACCGGGAGATGGTCAACAACCCACTGCCCACCCGCCCACCTACCTGCCCGCCTGCCCACTGCCCACTTCTACCCCGCGCTCGCGTTCGGCCAGGTACACGCCCAGCAGAATCACCGTGCCGCTGACGATCACGCGCAGCGTGATTTTTTCCGCGAGCAGCCACGCCGCCAGCAGCGCCGCCACCACCGGCTGAAGGTACGCGAAAGCCGCCACGCGGGAAGCGGCAAGCTCAGTAAGGGCGAAGGCGTAAAAAAGGTAGGCCACGACTGTACCGAACACGACCATGAATGCCAGGCCGCCCCAGGAGCCCCGGGTCACCTCGGCCCAGCGGATGTGCATCACGGATTGAGCGGCAAATGGAATTATCAGCAAGCTTCCCAGAGCAAAGGTCAGGGCGTTCAGAGTAAGCGCGTCGTACTGATTCGCAATTTCCTTGACCTGAATTGTGTAGTAAGCAAAAGAGGCGCTGCCGGCCAGCACGATTAGGTCGCCTTGCCAGTGCGCCGTGCTTCCCGCTTCCTGCCCTCCCAGCGTAAGCATAGCAACTCCTGCGAAAGAAATCAGCATGCCGAGCAGCTTGGGAAGGGTCAAGGGCTCGAGCCGCATTAGACACGAAAGCGCCAGCGTCATCACCGGACCTAGCGCCACGATGAGGCCGGTGTGCGCCACCGATGTCCTTGCCAAGCCATTAATAAAGCAGATCTGGTTTAGAGTCAGCCCATTGAATGCAATACCCAGAAGGACAAGCCATTGCCGCCCGCTCAACCGCAACTCAGGCCAACCGCGCCATGCCAGGAACAAAACAGCATAGAGGAGGGCAGCACCCGCGAGGCGCAGTTGCGCCAGTCCCATGGCGCCAAAACCGCCCACCGCCTCTTTCCCCGCCACGATGTTCGAAGCCCAAAAGACCGTTCCCCAAAACATGAGAACGTGCATCAGGGCATGGCTGTGGCGATGGCCCTCGGATGAAGGTCGGGCTGGAGTGTGCTGCACTGACAGGTCGCCCCTTCGCGCCTGAGCCACGCTAACTAAACTGCTCCTTCCGTGTGGTCACTTTTTCGATTCGATCGAGGTCGGGCTCATAACCCAACCCGGGGATCTGGGGCACGCGGATGGTTCCGCGTGAGCTGACGGTCACCTCTGGGGAGATGATATCCTCCGTCCAGTACCGCCGGCTGGCCGAAACGTCGCCAGGAAGAGTAAACCCTGGGAGCGACGACATGGCGATATTGTGGGCGCGCCCGATGCCGGACTCGAGCATCCCCCCGCACCAAACTGGAACGTTCCTTGTCCGGCACACTTCGTGAAGCCGTCGGGCCGAGGTAAAACCTCCCACGCGGCCCAGTTTCACGTTGATGATTTTGCACGCGCCCAACTCAATGGCCTTGCGCGCGTCGTCGGCGCTGTGAATCGACTCATCCAGGCAAATCGGCGTGGAGATTTCCCTTTGCAGCTTAGCGTGATCGATGATGTCGTCCCAACCGAGCGGCTGCTCGATCATCATAAGATAGTATCGGTCGAATTGCTTCAAGTGGTCGAGGTCGGCAAGCGTGTATGCGGAATTCGCGTCCGCCATCAAGGAGATACGCGGGAATTCGGTGCGGATGCGCTCCAGGACATTGACATCCCAGCCCGGCTTCACCTTCACCTTGATCCGCTGATAGCCGGCTGTAACCTCTCGAGCGATCTTTTCCAGCAGTACCTCGACACGGCTTTGAATGCCGATGGATACACCGCAGGGAATCTCATCGAGCGTCCCGCCCACGGCTTTCGCCAATGAACTGCCTTTCTGTTGCGATTCAATCACCCAGAGCGCGTTCTCGAGGGCCGCCTTGGCCATGTTGTGACCGCGGATCGGGCGAAACCGCGCCGCCAATTCAGAAGGCGATGTCCAATCCTTTTCCAGAGCCCAAGGAATGAGAAACTCCCGTAAGACATGCCAGGCGGTTTCGAAAGTCTCGTGACTGTAAAGCGGCGCTTCTCCCGCCGTCACTTCGCCCCACCCCGTGAGGCCCTGCGCATCCACTCGCACCAGCACGATTCTACGCAGGGTGGTTTTGCCGAAACTCGTCTCGAACGAATGGACGAGGGGCATCTGAATTTCCCGCAGCTCCACGCGATTAATCTTCATAAGGATCCAAGATGTAACGGGCTGACCTCACATCGTATTCGAATCCGGTGATAGCCAGCTTCTGCGCAAAAAGCTCTTGCAGTTGCCTGCGCACTGCCAACTGACACCGACGCGCCTGCGCGGGGTTTGACTGCCGTAAACGATCAATATCGGCCGGAATCTCGAGCGTCACCGCCGACTCCGTTTTGGCGAGGCGCGGCGACTTTCCCGTTATCGCACGTTTGACGCGGGTGGAATTCAAACGCCATTCCGCAATCAGGCGGTCACTAGGCAGTCCACGTTGAAAACGGCTCTCGACCTCGCCGTAATAGTCCGGCTGGTAGCAACGCGCGAGGGCGCCCAGTCGGACGATGTTGAGAAAAGCATTCTTCACCCGCAGGGGATCGAAGGTCCACTCGATAAGGCTGATGCCTGCACGCAGCGCCTCGCGCCTCTGCGCCATTTTAAGCGCCCTACCCAATCCCCGGTTCTCGTGCGCGCGCAAAACGCCAAGGGAAAGCGAATGATAGTAACGCTCGGTGCCATGCCAGGCAGGCAAGGAAGCAACGAAGCCGACAAGAGCGCCGTAGGGCGTGAATGCTCCTAACACCTGCCCGCCAATTCTCCGCAGGGTTACGAATAACCTCAGGGGGTAAACTTCGTGTTCCGCATATCCCCAAATCTCCTGCTGAGTCTTAACCAGGGCTGCAAGCTCTTCCAGCGTTTGGCAAGGCCGGACGGCGTATTTCACTCTTTCGATTTCAGCTCGTTCCAAAGTGATTCCATCTCCTCCAGAGAACACTCCCGCAGCTTTTTCCCCTGCGCCACGACTTCCCTCTCGAGTGCCTGGAACCGGCGCATGAACTTCTGGTTCGCTTTCCGAAGGCAAGTTTCCGGATCCGACCGCACCACTCGCGCCAGGTTCGCGACCGAGAAAAGCAGGTCGCCGACTTCCTCCTCGAGCCGGGATCGAAGCGCCGGCCTCTCGCTTGCCGCGGCCAGGACGCCCAATTCGCGCCGTATCTCTCGAATCTCCTCCTCGACCTTCTCGAGCACCCCCTCGGCCTCCCTCCAATCGAAACCGACCTCCGCGGCTCTCAGTCCCAGCTCATAAGCGACGAGCGTCGCAGGCATGGACCCCGCAATTCCGTCTAAGATGGATTTCCCCTGGTTCTTCCTCTGAGCCGTCGCAGCGCGCTCCTGCTCTTTTACATTCAGCCAGCTCTTGAGGGCTTCGCCGGCATCACGGGCGCGCACTTCGCCGAAAACGTGCGGATGTCGCCGAATGAGTTTTGCACGCACGGCCTCGATAACGCCGTCGATGCTGAAACGCCCCTCCTCTTCCGCCAAACGGGAATAGAACACCACCTGGAAGAGCAGGTCGCCCAGCTCGTCTTCCAGGCCCTGGAAATCGCGCGCATTCACCGCATCGATGACTTCATAGGCCTCTTCGATCAGCAAACCCTTGAGAGTGTCATAGTCCTGCTCCCGGTCCCAGGGGCAGCCTTCAGGCCCTCGCAAGTGCGCCATCAGTTCGACAAGCTTGGAAAGTTTCTCGCCGGCCAGAGTCACTCCTGTCCCCGGCAGTGGAAGAACTGCACCTCCGCCATCGCCAAGTCTAGTTAATCTATCAAGGGAAGCGGACTTGCTGCAACTAAGCAGATGGGGAGGCCACCCCTATCGTAGAGCCGCCCCTTGGGGCGGCGTGGCCGGGGCAAGGCCCTACAGGGGGCATTTCATAGTTTCTGGGCGCCGCCAGCGGCATGAGGGACTGCCCTGAAAATGCACGAACCGCCGTGGAGTGCGGTAGCGCCAGCAGACGTTACAGGGAATCAGTAGGCAACACAATCCTGCTATGGTATTCGTTTCGTTCGTGGATTCCTTGGTGGCCTAGTGTCCGTATTCCGGCAAAGAAGAGGCTGTCCAAACCTTGCGCGGAATGCTCGATCGCATGTTGGCTCTGAACGGCAAAGGTGTCAGGGGTTGCCGGTCGCGGGGAAAACCCAGATGCGGTAGACTAGGTGTGCTCGACATCTGTTGACAGGATAAAGGAGAGCCTTGATGCCGACCACGAACCCGAGCCCGCATGAAGTGTGGCAAAACCCCGTGAAGAGATTGCTGCGCGAGGGGAAACCGGTGGTGGGAATTACCCTCACGGTGGGGAGCGCTGAAATCGCCGCGCAGGCCGCTAGCCTCGGATTTGACTTCCTATGGATTGAGATGGAGCATAGTCCCATCACCTTGGAGAGTTTGCGCAACATGGTGCTGGCCACGCGTGGGCTGAAGGCTCTGCCCTTTGCGCGGGTTCCGGTCAACGAAATCTGGGCCGCCAAGCGCGTGCTCGATGCCGGCGTGCTAGGCGTCATGTTTCCCTTCACCAGCACCCCCGAGCTGGCTCGCCAGGCTGTGGGCTCCTGCAAATATCCGCCAGAAGGCCGGCGCGGCTCGGGAGCAGGACTGGCGAAGTTTCGTTGGCAGGGCGCCGAAAACTACTTTGATTTTGCCGACCGGAATGTCTTGGTGGTGGTGATCGTGGAAGAGGCGCGCGCCGTGGAGGAGATCGACGCGATCGCCGCCACCCCCGGAGTGGATGTGATCTTTGTGGGTACCAGCGACTTATCATTCTCGTTGGGCTGCCGCGGTAATATCGACCATCCCATGGTTCAAGAAGCGTTGAAAAAGGTCGTTGCCGCGGGGCAGGCTCACAACAAAATCTTGGGCGCGCCGGCCGGGGACGCAATCCTCATGCAGAACTACATGGAGCAAGGTTTTCTGTTCTTTCAGTCCACCACGGAGCTTAACTTGATGGCTCGCGGCGCCCGCCAGATTCTCGATCCGCTGGGCAAGCTGGCAGCCACACCAACACCCAAAGCTCTCTACTAAGACTGAACCGAGGTCGCATGGCAAGCTTTCTGGTGACGGGCGGCGCAGGGTTTATAGGCTCAATGCTGGTCCGCCGACTCCTCCAGGACGGCCACACGGTCAGAGTGGTGGATAATTTCAGTACGGGGTGCAGACACAACCTCGAGGATTGCCTCGACCGCATCGAACTGATCGAAGCCGACCTTGCGGAACTCGCGGTTTGCAGAGCTTGCGGGCGGGGGGTCGAGTACGTGCTCCACCAGGCCGCCATCCCCTCGGTCCAGCGCTCCGTGGAACAGCCCGCTAGCTCCCATCGGGCGAACGTCACAGCCACGCTCAACATGCTGGTGGCGGCCCGGGAAGCACGGGTGAAGCGGTTTGTGTTTGCCAGTTCGTCCTCGGTGTATGGAGACAGCGAGACGTTGCCAAAGCTGGAGACTCTGCCGGAGGATCCTCTCTCTCCTTACGCAGTTACCAAACTCGTGGGAGAGAAATACTGCGTGATCTTCCATCGGATTTACGGCCTGCCTGCCGTCTCGCTTCGTTACTTCAATGTGTTCGGTCCGCGTCAGGATCCTCGCTCTCCCTACTCGGCGGTCATCCCGCGCTTTATCGAGGCGGCGCTCGAGGGCAAGCGTCCCGTGGTGTACGGCGACGGAGAGCAATCACGCGACTTTACTTATGTGGATAACGTGGTGGAGGCCAACTTGCTTGCCTGCTTCGCGGAGGGTGTGTGCGGCATGACCTTCAACATCGGCGCCGGACGGCGCTTCACGCTCCTCGAACTCCTCCGCTCTCTTTCCTCCATCGTAGGC
>Ga0187784_10000956_pt1 | contig 22319 bp, 22 predicted proteins | sample 1015_SJ02_MP15_2_FD_132964 | JGI IMG/M metagenome (GOLD analysis project Ga0187784, IMG submission 132964) | Tropical peat soil microbial communities from peatlands in Department of Meta, Colombia - 1015_SJ02_MP15_20_MG | ecosystem: Environmental > Terrestrial > Soil > Wetlands > Peat | place...
CCAACTCGAACACGGCCGCGTACGCGTCGATCGCAAGCCTCGCGCCGTCGAAATTCTGCTCGGTCTTTCCGGTTCCCATCACGGGAACAAGCCCCATTCCCTCCCATGCCTTGGCGGCAAGCACTCCGAGAAACGAGACCAGCACTTCCTCGGTCCCCAGTGCTCCGAGGGGAATCGCCGCCCTCCCTCCATCCTCGGGCTCGCCGGACGCCGCATCATGGGGAACCTCTGCCTCACCATGCTTCGTCGATGAATCGTCCCGGTTGTCCATCACCCTCACCTCGCCTGCACCCCGTGGGGTCCGCCGGGGAATCCCGGGCGCGCCGCTACAGCGGTTGCGAGCGATCGAGCCGTTCGATGGTGCGGCACAACACCTGAGCCCCGCGCGCCACGTCCTCCCAGTTGGTCTGCTCCCGCGGGGAGTGACTGATGCCACCCATGCTCGGCACGAAGATCATGCCTGCCGGGACCACCGCCTGCAGAACCTTGGCGTCGTGTCCCGCCCAGCTCGACATCGTCACGATGGGCCAGTCCAAATCTCCGGCGGCCGCCAGGATCTCGTCGTGAATACTGCGATTCAACGGCACCGGCGCATCGGAGCGCCAAGCGCGGACCTGCAGGTCCAGCCCGTGCCGGGAGGCGCACATTTGAGCTTCGGACTCGACGCGGCCGCGCAGCGTGTCGAGCAGGCTGGCATCCGGACTACGCAGCTCCACCGAGACCTCGACGCGACCCGGCACGACGTTGGTTGCGCCCGGCGTCACGTGGAGACGCCCGACGGTCCCGACCGCCCGTCCGCCGGTGTCGCGTGCAAGCGCGCGCACCGCGCTCACGAGATCCGCGGCACCCCACAATGCGTCGCGCCGCATCTCCATCGGAGTCGTGCCGGCGTGATTGGCCTCACCGACGAACTCGAGCACGGTCCGGGCGATGCCGACGATCGCGTCCACCGCCCCCAGCGCCATCCCGGCCGCGGCGAGCACCGGTCCCTGCTCGATGTGGAGCTCCAAGTACGCCGCCATCGGCATGGGAACGGGGCGGCGCGGCAACCCCGTATCGAACACGCGAAGGGCGTCCGCGGCGGACCGCCCCGCCGCATCGTGAAGCGCTTCCGGTGCAGGAGCCCGGGACAGGACACCCAAGGAGCCCAGGCACCCGACGCCGTACGACGTCCCTTCCTCTTCGGCAAAGCCCAGGAGCAGCAGGGGGTGCTTCGGCGGGATCCCCGCCTCTCGAAACGCCACCGCGGCCTCAACCGCCGCAAGCACCCCGAGCGCGCCGTCGAAGATGCCGCCGTTAGGCACCGTGTCGAGGTGCGAGCCGGCAGCGATCGGGGGTAGCGTTCCAACTTCGCCCGTCACTATGCCGAACAGGTTGCCCCACGAATCCACGGCCGGCTCCGTGCCGGCCTCGCGCATCCAGCGAGCGACACGACGGACCGCGGCCACGTGCTCGGCTCCATACGAGAACCGGCTCACCCCTCCTTCGGGGGTCCTGCCGACCTCCGACAACTCCATGAGGCGCGCGCGCAGCCGGTCCGCGTCGATCCGCACCGCCACGGCAGGTCTCCTCCACGCTTGAGCAAATCCGCGCGCGACATACCCCGCCGCGCACGGCCACGGATTCATGATACCGGGGCGCGGGCCTCACAGACAAGTCCGGCCGCGCGCCGCCGCGGCGCCGCGTTCCACGGACGGGCGGCTATCGTGTCCGCGGGTCCCAGATCTCGCGAAGGCCGTCGCCGGCCACGTTCAATGCGAACACGGTGACCGCGATGGCGATCCCGGGCCAGAAGGCCAGCCATGGTGCCTGGGTGAGGTACTGCTGGGCGGCGTTGAGCATCGAACCCCAGGACGGCGTCGGCGGCTGCGTGCCGAGGCCGAGGAAGCTCAGTGTCGCTTCGGTGATGATCGCGCCGGCGATATTGAGCGAGCCCTGCACCACGATCGGCGCGAGGCTGTTCGGCAGCAGATGCCGCCAGATGATCCGCCGGTCCCGCGCACCGATCGCGCGCACGGCCTCGACATACTCCCGCTCGCGCTGCTCCAGCACCGCGGCGCGGGCGAGGCGCATGAACACGGGCGCGAGAACGACTGCGATGGCGATGACGGCATGGCCGAGCCCGGGGCCCAACACGGCGGCGACCGCGAGTGCCAGGACGAGCGGCGGAAACGCGAGCATCGCGTCGGTCAATCGCATCAGCACGTCGCCGAGCCGCCCGCTGTAGTATCCCGCCGCCAGGCCGAGCGGCAGCCCGACGGCGATCGCGAGCCCGACCGAGACCACGCCCGCCTCGAGCGACGCTCGGGTGCCGAAGATCACTCGGCTCAGCACGTCGCGGCCCAGCTCGTCGGTCCCCAGGAGGTGACGCGCGCCGGGCGGCTGCAGGTACGCGGTGAAATCGGTCTTGATCGGCGAGAACGGGGCGACCCACGGCGCCAGGATCGCGAGTCCGACGACCACGATCAGCACGACCAGGCCGGCGGCGGCCAGCCGATTGCGCGCAAGCCGGCGCACGAGGTGCCCGAGGCCCCTCGGCGCGGTCCGGCCGCGTCCGGCGTCGCGCAGGGCGTCGACGGCGACGGTCACGACCGCCCCCCGGCGAGCTTGATGCGGGGGTCGATGAGCGAGTAGACGATGTCGACGGCGAGGTTGATCACCAGGATCGCCAGCGCGCTGAACAGGACCACGCCCTCGAGCATCGGGTAGTCCCGCCCGTAGATCGAGTTCACGGCGAGCTGTCCGAGCCCGGGCACCGCAAAGATCGTCTCCGTGATGACGGCCCCGCCGAGAAGGGTCCCCATTTGGATGCCCATCACCGTGATCACGGGGATGACGGCGTTGCGCAGCGCGTGCCGGATCACGACGACGCCTCCCGCAAGACCCTTGGCCTTCGCCGTCCGCACGAAGTCCGCGCTCAGGACCTCCACCATGCTGCTCCGCAGCTGGCGCATCACTACCGCCGCGAGCACCAGCCCGAGCACGGACGCAGGCATGGCGAGCGCCCGGACGTTGCGGACGGGGTCGTGCGTGAGCGACGTCCACCCCGACGCGGGGAGCCAACGCAGGTGAACCGCGAACAGGTAGATGAGCATGATCCCGAGCCAGAAATTGGGGATGCTGAGACCGACGAGCGCGGCGGCGGACGCGCCGTAATCCGTGACCGTGCGCTGCCGCCACGCGGCGAGGGCGCCCGCCGGGATCGCAATCGCCCACGCGACGAGCAGCGACGCCACGGTCAACTCGCCGGTTACGGGAATCTTCTCGAGCACGGTCGCGAGCACGGGCCGGTGATCCTTGAAGGAGTACCCGAAGTCACCGTGGAGCATCCCGCCGACCCATCGCAGGTACTGCACGTAGACCGGTTGGTCGAGTCCGAGCTCGTGGCGCAGTGCGGCCACGGCATCCGGCGGCGCCTCCTCGCCGAGAAACAGCCGGGCCGCGTCGCCCGGGATCAGGTTGATGAGCACAAAGATGATGACGCTGACAAAGAACAGCACCGGGATCATCGCGAGGAACCGGCGGAGAACGAAGCGAGTCACGGCGCGCAGCCCCGGCGGCCGGGCGGGAAGACTCCGCCCGGCCGCTCGGCCTTCAGGATGCCAGCCAGACGCTGTGCAACCGGATCATACCGTCCGGCACTTGCACGAACCCGCGCATTTTGGTCGACACAAGCTTGTACTCCTTGAGGCAGTACAGCCACGCGTACGGCATGTCGTCGGCAAGAATCTTTGTCACTTGACTGTAGGCCCGGACACGCTGGGACATGTCCTGCAGAACCCGCGCCGCGTCAAGGAGGTTCTGGACCTGGTCGTTCACGTATCCGGCGTAGTTGAAGTCGGGGATCCCCGACTTGGTCACGAACGGATAGATGTCGAAGTCCGGATCCGGACGTCCGCTCCATCCCACCATGCCGGCCTGGTGCTGGAACTTGCTCATGGTATCCAGAAGCGTTCCGAACTCCAGGACTTGAATCCTCAATTGGATTCCCACTTCACCGACCATCGATTGCACGGCCTGCGCGATCGCCAAGTTGGTTTGTCCCGGCGCCATCATGAACGTGCAGTCGAAACCGCCGGCATGACCGCCAGCCTGCAGCTTCTCCTTGGCGAGTGCGGGGTCTCGCGGCGGGATCTTCCAGCTGGGGTCGTACGCCGGAGTCCCGTTCGGGAAGAACGAGTACGCGGGATAAGCCGCCCCCTGGAGGACGGCGTTCGCAATGGCGGTTCGATCGATCGCGGTACTGAATGCCTGGCGAAGCGCCTTGTTGTCGAACGGCGGTTTGGTCACGTTGAGCCAGATGCCGTTGTACGCAAACGCGCCGTGCTCCAACAGCCTGAAGCCGGCACCAGGTTGTTTCGCATCCTGCGTGATCTGTTTGACCTGCGGCGGCGGCACGATGTTGATGATGTCCAGGTCGCCGGACTTCAGGTTCGCGACGCGCGCGTTGTCGTCGGGGAACGACCGGAAGATCACTTGATCGAGATACGGCAACCCCTTCATCCAGTAGTTGGGATTGCGCCTGAGCGTGACGTGGTCCTGGGGGATCTTCTCCACGAACGAGAACGCTCCGGTCCCTACCGGATGCAGCGCAAAGTCGAGGCCGGCCTTCTGCGCGGCGGCAGGAGAGACCATCATGCCCGCGCGGTCGGTCAAGGTGTAGGCAAGCGGACTGTAGGGGCGCTCGAGCCTGATCTCCACCGTGTAGGGATCGGTTGCGACGACCGCCGTCACCGGGCTGATTTCGCTTCGTCGGGCCGATGGGAACTTCGGGTCGCGCATGCGGTCGAAGTTGTAAACCACCGCCTGTGCGTTGAACGGCGTCCCGTCGTGAAACTGCACGCCCTGACGGAGCTTCAGCGTGAAGGTGCGGCCGTCTGACGAGACCGACCACGACGCGGCCAGCATCGGCACGATCTTGAGATTCGCGTCGGTATCCATCAACTTGTCGTACAGGCTCTGAAACACCTGGCGATCAACGGCCGCGCTCGATCGATGCGGATCGAGGTTCGGCGGGTCCGAGTCGAGCCCGACCCGGAGCGTGCCGCCCCGGTGGCCTCCACCCTGAGCGAACGCCATGGGCATCGAGCCCGGCGCCCCCAGCAATCCCGCAGCCGTGAGCGCGCCGGCCGCGCCGTACCGCAGCAACTCCCGTCTCGTGATCCGTCCACGCGTTGCCCGCGATGACGCCACAATTCCACCTCCCGCCCCATGCCAGGAATCGCGTTCCCGGGTCTTCACCGCACCCCCGGGAAATCCTCTGCCTCGCCGGCAGGCATTTCTGTTACACGATACGGAGCGCCGGCTACGCGAAGTTCTCGCGGCAACAGGGACGCATCGTGTAACTTGGTTCTTGACTCTGCCCTCCAAACCCATGTTTCGGCGTGCAAAGCCTTGTAAGATACGACCTAGATCACGTTCGCGGCGCCCTTCGCTCTTGCCTGCCCCCACTTGCTTCTTGCCTGGCACACCAAGTAAAGCCTACCGATACCTGGGCGCACTGACGGGTACGACCGCTGCTGGCTCGCTGATTACCAATCAGGGCAGTCGCTGCGCTGGGTCTAGATCCGCGTGCGGGCGGGCATGAGCCAATCAGACATGTGGAACATCAGCCCCGCGACCCTCATCCTTGGCGGCCTCTTCAGCCTCATCGGAATGGGCGCGTTCATCTATGGCCGAAGGACTGGCCGGATCGGGGCCACCATCGGTGGCGGCGTCCTCACGGTGTTTCCGTATTTCATCAGCAATCCCGTGCTGATTGTGCTGATCGGGACGGCTGTTGTGATTGGCATGTACCTGTTCCCCGAATAGCCTCATGCCATCGCGTGGGAAATCCTGGTTGATTGACATTTGATTGACAACAGCCGTTTTCCGGTGGTCCTGAACGGGCGGCAGGGCTTGATTTGCAAGCGTTTCAGAGATCAAACGAAGTTCTCGCGGCAGAAGGCCCGCGCGCGCTCGAGGCGCTCCAGCACGAGACGATCGTTGCCCGCACCCAGAGGCTCCGGCATCAACTCGAGCGCAACGGTGCCGCCGTAACCGCGGTCCCTCAGGGCGGCCAGGAACGGACCGAGCGGGAGCCGTCCCTCACCCGGAAGGCGGTGCTGCTCGCCGTCGTAGTCCGACAAGTGCACGTGGGCCACGCGATCCGCGACGGCCGCGTACGTGGCCAGGAGATCGACGTTCCACGTGCCGACGTGCGTGGTGTCGAACGCGATCGCGGCGAACCGCCGGAGGTCGCCGGGGCGCGCGAGATCGAACAAGTTGACCGTCCACGGGCCGACGATTACGTGGCGCGGCATGTTCTCCACCGCGATCGTCACGCCCGCCTGGAGTTGGTACGCCGGGAGCTCCCGCTCCAGCCACGCGCGGTACCGTGACCGTCGGGGAATGGGCGTCAGCACGGAGGCGGAGACGAACGGTGGGCGCCGGACCGCGAGCCAGCGATAACGAATCGGGGGATGGATCACCACCGTCGGGGCGCCGACCGCGCGGGCGAGATCGACGGTGCGCCGCACGCGATCGACCTCGTCGCCCCACCCCGCGAGCCCCGGCCGCGACGGCGCGTGCACGGCCACGATCGGCAACGGCACCTCGCGGGCGAGCGCCGACAGATAGGCGGGGTCTCGCGTATCCCACCGCTCGTCCACCATCAGCTCGAGCCCGTCGAACCCCGCGGCCGCGGCCAGCCGGGCGGTGCGGGCCGTCCCGTACGTGAACAGCGAGCCCGTGGACAGCGCGATCACTGGATGAGTGGAGTGCCGCCGGCAGTCAGCAAGCGTAGGTGCGTGACAGCTTGCCGACTTTGATCACGGGTGCGCCGGACGGGCCTTCGTAGACGTGAGCAGCCAGCCGGAGGCCTCCACTCGCTTCCGGATGTCGCCGATCTCCAGCCCTGCTCGATCGCACCATGACCGGCGGGGTTCGCAAACGTCATGGGCACGAGGCCTCGGTTGATCGGGCTGGCACGGCGGATACGGACAGACGCCGGGGTCACCGCGACGACCTCCAGGGGCGTCGGCGCCGATTTCCTCGCGGGGCGTCATCCGGCCGTCCACGAGATGGGCCGTCACGACCCTGCGCGCGACATTATCACCCATCGCCTGTCCTCCGCGGGGCCTGGCTGCGGCTGAGCGCGCAGGAACGCTCGGGGTTCGGGCGGCCATTATCCCGGTCCGAGCTGGCGCTGCCGCCGCGCATGGCGTCACACCCCGTGCGCCGCGGCGATCGCGGCACGGATATTGGCCTCCGGCGTGTCTACCGGCATGACACACCCCGTCGTCACGATGTGCCCGCGGCCCCCGGTATCGGCTATCGCGCTCTGTACCTCACGGGCGACCGCCTCGGGCGTCGCCTTGGCCAGCGTATTCCACGCATCGATCCCGCACCCGAGGCACGTGGACACGCGGGCGCGGGCCTCCGCGATTGTCGGCGGCGTCTCGCGTGCATGCCAGTTGAGGACCTGAATCGGATAGCTGGCGATGAGATCGAACATGACGTTCTGCCCATGGAGGTGGAGGAAGACGAGGCCGGATCTGGCAGCCTCGAGCACGCGCAAATCGTAGGGGCGGCCGAACTCCTCGTATTCCTCCTCTGTCAGCAGGTCGTTCGTCGCCATCTGGGTCGAGAAGAATATGCCATCGGCCCCCGCCCCCATCAACTCACGGACGAACTCCGCGGTGACGTCGGCGATGACGTCCAAGCCCCGATGGAGCGCCTCCGGATCCTCGCGGAGATAACGCACGGTCGCCTGTTCGCCGGCCAGCGTCCGCGCGACGCTCAACGGGCTGAACACGGTCTCGAGCACCGGGACCTCGCGTCCCACGGCCTCCGCGATCAAGCGGATCGCATGGACCTCGCGTCCGTACGCGCCCTGGCTGAGATCGAGCCGTTTCAGGCGTCCCCAGTCCGCGGCCTTCTTGACCGGCCGGTCGGTGTAGTGGCGAACGCCCTCACGGTTCGGCTTGTATCCGGCGTGCAGCCCCCAGTCGTCGCCGTAGTAGCCGCTCGCCGGTGTGACCTTCAGCAGATCCGGGGCGTATGCGCGGTAGTGCGCCACGTGAACGTCGGCCATCCGTTCCGCGCGCTGGTCGTCCACGGGGAAGTGCCGCCACAGCGCCACGGGCACGTGATCCGGGCGGTCTCCCCGCACCGCGGTGTCGATGCGTTCCCGATGCGTCATCGTCAACCCCCTTCCACCGGGTCCGGACCAGCGGCTCGGAGCATGCCGGTAACAGCCGCCACGCGCCCGGCGTCGGCGTAGATCTCGCGGAGCGTGTCGAGCGTGATGTTGCCGCCGCTCAGGATCAAGACGACTGTCTTGCCCCGGAGGCGCTCGCGCAGGCGGAGGGCCGCGGCCGTGCTCGCGGCACCTGCACCTTCGGCCGTCTGGCGCACTGCTTCCGCGAGCACCAGGATCGCCCGCCGCATCTCCTCGTCGCTCACGAGGACGACCTCGTCGAGATGAGCCCTCAGAATCGAGAGGGGCAGCGCAAACGGCACGCGCGTCGCGATCCCTTCCGCGAACGTCTCCATGCGATCGAGGCTCACCATCCGCCCCTCGCGCAGCGACCGCTCCACGGGATTCGCGCCTTCTGCCTGGACGCCGATCACCTGGACCCGAGCGCTCAGCCCCTTGGCGACGACGCAGTGACCGCACGCCCCGCTCCCGGCCCCGATCGGGACGATGATCACGTCCACGCCGGGCAGATCCTCGACCACTTCCAGGCTGGCGGTACCGACTCCCGCGATCAGGAGCGGTTCGTTGGCCGGGTGCACGTACCGCAGGCCATTGGCCGCAGCGGTCCGCTCCGCCCACCCCCGGGCCTCGTCGAAATCGCGCCCCTCGAGCACGACCTCGGCCCCGAGCGAGCGCATCGCGGCAACCTTGAGCGGGTTGCTGGCTCGCGGCGCGACGATCGTCGCCCGCACGCCGAACATCCGCGAGGCGTACGCCACCGACTGCCCATGGTTACCCGTGCTGGCGGTGATCACGCCGCGCCGCCGTTCCTCTGGCGAGAGCGCATGCACCAGGTTGACGCCGCCCCGCACCTTGAACGCGCCGGTGGGGAGCAGGTTTTCGCACTTCACGTACACGCGTGCGCCGAGGATGCGGTCGAGGGCCGGCGCGGGCACCAACGGGGTGCGCGGCAGGTGCGGCGCCACCACGCGCCGGGCCACGAGAACGTCGTGGATCGTAGGCAGCGGTCCGGCCCAAGACTCGTTCGACACCGTCGGCTCGCTCATGCGGCACGCCCGTAGGACGTCGTCACTTGTTTCGCTACCCGCAGAGCCGAGTCCCGCACCCGCCCGCGGGCCCTGAGCCTACGGCGTGAGCCAGTACGCGTGCGTTCCGGGAGTGGGTCTGTGCCGTGCCGGAGCGCCGGGCCCTACCCCCCGCCGCCCGCCCCCGACATCAGCTGCGAGACCACCAGCGCGATCGTGAGGACGATCATGACGATCGTCGTGACCCACGCGATGATGTTGAAGACCTGGGAGTTCGTGTAGCGTCCCATCAGCTTCTTCTGGTTGACGAGGAGCAGCATGAACACGAGGATGAACGGCAGCAGGATGCCGTTGGCGACCTGCGACAGGAACAGGATCTGCAGGAGCGGGGCTCCCGGGAGCAGCACCACCGCGCACGCGATCACGATCAGCGCGATGTAGAGCCCGTAGAAGACCGGCGCCTGCCGCACCGGCCGGTTGATCCCGGCCTCGAACCCGAGAGACTCGCAGACGTAGTGCGACGTCGCGAGGGGCAGCACGGACGCCGAGAAGAGCGAGGCGTTGATCAGGCCGAGCGCGAACAGCGCCGCCGCGTACTGCCCGGCGAGAGGACGGAGGGCCAGCGCGGCATCCTGCACGGTCTCCACGTGGATGTGGTGCGCGAAGATCGTCGCACCGCACGCCACGATGATGAACCACGCCACGATGTCAGTCATGAACGAGCCGATGAGCACGTCCATGCGCGTGTACCCGTACTCTTTCGTCGTGATCCCCTTCTCGACGACGGTGGACTGCAGGTAGAACTGCATCCACGGCGCGATCGTCGTCCCGATCACGCCGACGAACATCGTGAGGTAGGCGGCGTTGAAGCTGAAGCTGGGAGTAACCGTCGCCCGCAGGACTTGGCCCCAGTTTGGGTGTGCGAGGCACCCCGAGACGACGTACGCGAGATAGAATGCGCTCGCTCCGAGGAAGATGCGCTCGACAAACCGAAAGGTCCCCTTCACGACCAGGATCCAGACCGCGACCGCGCCGATCGGCACGAGGACGTACTTGGAGACGCCGAAGATCTCTCCTCCGGCGGCGATGCCGGAAAACTCCGCCATCGTGTTGCCGAGATCGGCGAGGAGCAGCGCGAACATCGCGAACGCGGTCGCGCGGATGCCGAACCGCTCCCGGATCAGATCGGCCAACCCGACGCCGGTGACGGCACCGAGGCGCGATGCCATCTCCTGGACCACGTAGAGCGCGATCGTGACCGGGATCATCGTCCAGAGGAGGCCGTAGCCGTACCCCGCGCCGGCGAGGGAATACGTCGTAATCCCCCCGGCATCGTTGTCGACGTTCTGGGTAATGATCCCCGGGCCCATGATCGCGAGGAAGATCGCGAGCCGGCTAAGCGCGGCGCTCCGCGCGGCCCGGCGGAATACGGGGGCGGTAAGGTTCACGCGCCCGCCGTCCCGCTGCGCGCCGCCCGACGGCGGGCGAGGTCCACACCGCCGCCGAGCTTGCGGGGGCCGTATTCCTCAAGCAGAATATCGATCACCTGATCCACCGTAACGACGCCGATGAGCCGGCCGTTCTCCTCGACGACCGGCACGGCGAGCAGGTCGTACTTGACGAGCGCACCCGCGACGTCGCTCGCGCTGGTATGGGGCCCGACGGTGATGACGTGCTTGAGCATCACGTCGGAGACCGGGGTCGCGGGAGGCGCGGAGATCAGCGAGCGAATCGACAGCACGCCGACGAGGCGCTCGTGACCGTCCACCACGTAGAGGTAGTTGATCGTCTCCTCGTCGGGTCGGGTCTCTCGAAGGCGCGCAAACACCTGGTCGACGGTCATCGACTCCGGAAGGGCGATGTACTCGGTGGTCATCGTGCCGGCGGCGGTATCGGGCGGGTACTGGAGCAGCCGGCTGACCTCCTCCGCCTTCTCGTCCTCCATCAGCGAGATGAGCTCCTCCGCGCGACGCTCCGGCAGTTCGCCGAGCACGTCGGCCGCCTCGTCGGCCGCCATCTCCTCGAGGATGTCGGAGGCGCGCTCGCTCGGCAGCTCCTGGATCACGGCCGTCTGCACGTCGGGTTCCGCTTCCTCGAGCACGTCCGCGGCGCGCTCGTCCGGGAGCGCGGTCATCATTTCGACGCGCTCGTCCCGGTCCAGCTCTTCGAGCAAATCGGCGAGGTCCGCGGGATGAATGTCCTTCAGTTTCTGCCGGGAGATGCTGAGCTTGAGCGGCGTCATCGTCCCGCCGAGCACGGCGACGAGGTTCCACGGGATGACGCGCGGGGTGAGCGGCCTGCCCACCCGCTCAAGCACGCGGCTGGCGAACGGCTCGAGCCCCAGGCGTCTCAGGACCGCGTCCGTGCCGACGTCGGCGCCGACCACCCGCACCTCCGTGCCGGTCTCCCGCAGCTCGATGTCGTTCACGCGCACGACCTTGAGGTCGTCGATGTCCACCACCTGGCCGTCCAGGATATCGTCGCGCAGCAGGATCTCGTCGGGCTGAAGCGGCCGAGGTGTCAGGTGACGCCGCTCGACCCTGAGACGGATCCCGGACACGGCGAATGTAGCGACGGCGTCCCAGGGAATGATCGCCACGCGGCTCCGGTCGCCCCGCAAGAGGATCCCTGTGATACGGGGGAACCGTTCCGTCCCGTGATAGATCACGAGGTCCGACACGGTGTCGAACGCCTCGCCGCTCGCGTCGTAAACCGGCTTGCCGATGATCGTGCTCAGATAGAGCATGTGTCGCTCTCCGCGGTCCACTTCATCCGGTGCATGTAGGTGCGGAACCCGAGACGCTCCCAGAACCTGACCGCATCGGGGTTGCGAACCGCAACAGTCAGCTCCACGAGCGTGACCCGGTGGTCGCGAAACCACCCGAGCAGGGCCTCGACGACCTGCCGGCCAATTCCCTGGCACCGGCGCTCGGGCAATGTGAACACATCCTGGATCCATCCGCGCCGTTGTTTTCGAAAGGACAACGGCAGCACGTGGATCCGGCCCAGCGCGAACGAGACGGGACGATCGCCTTCCACGCCGACCATGACGCAGGCGTCGGAGCTCCCGATCATCTCCCGCAGGAACGTCACGTACTCACGTGCCGCCGCCCCCTCGACGGCCAATGCGGGATCGAGCATGCCATGATGCGCGGCAAGCGCCTCCCACAGCGGCAAGATCCGCGGGATGTCGCGGACCGTAGCGGGTCGAACCCGGACGTGCGCCGTCATCGCGCGCTCGCCGTCTTACATTCCGCCCGTTCGGACTCGCTCCTGCCGGGCCGGGCAGGGCGCCGCTGGCACCGTGGCCGGTTGGGGGCGGTCCCGGTCAGGTGCACGCCAGCGGCCCGGCCCGGGGGAGCGCCTCCAGAGTAGGCTCGCGGTCCGGCACGAATGGGAACGCGGAGCGGAAGGAATCGTTAAGACGCGCGAAAGACATCGCGACTCCCGCCGGCGAATAGCTTACAGTATGCCGGACTTTTCCCAGCACGCTTTGACCGCACTCCGAGCCGCCGGCGCCGCCGGCACGATCCAGCGGCTGCTGCTTGGCAAGACGCGCGTGGACTACAAGGGGCCGCAGGACCCCGTCACGGAAGCTGACCGCTCGTGCGAGAACGCGATCGTGGGGATCCTCCATGAAGCCTTTCCGTCCCACGCGTTCGTCGGCGAGGAAGGCGGCCGCCGCGGCAACGCCGACTACACCTGGCTGATCGATCCGCTCGACGGCACCCATAACTACGCGCACGCGTTCCCCTGGTTTGCCGCGAGCATCGCGCTTCGGCGAGGCGACGAGGTCGTCTGTGGGGTCATCCTCAACACCATGCTTCGCGAGATCTACGTGGCGGAGCGGGGAGCAGGCGCGTACGCGGCGCCCGTGGAGACGCCCTACGAGGACACCGATTGGACGCGGATCCGAACATGGCGTCGGATGCGTGTGTCCCCGATCGACCGTCTCGAGGATGCGACGCTGTGCACGGGGTTCCGGCACCCGATCGCACCGCAGTGGCTCAACCTCGATCACTTCACGAACCTGCTGGCGCGCGCGGCGCGCGTCCGGGAGATCGGCTCAGCGGCCCTCGCGCTCGCCGCGGTCGCCCAGGGACAGACGGAGGGCTACTGGGAGATCGGTCCGCACGAGTGGGACTTTGCAGCCGGAATGCTCCTCATCACGGAGGCGGGCGGACGGACAACCGACCTCCGCGGGCGGCACGCCGGGCCCGATCGCGGGCAACTCCTCGCCACCAACGGCGTAATCCACGAGCAGGTCGTGGCTGTCCTGGCGCAGGGCCGCAGCGCGATGGAGTGACGGTCTCACGCCGCTTTGACGCGGTGCACGTCGCGAGCCAGCTCGCTCAGGATGTGCGCGCCATCTTCCGTGACGGACACGATTTCCTCGAGGCGCACCCCCAACTCCCCGGGGATGTAGATGCCCGGCTCGACGGAGAAGACGAATCCCGCTTCCACTGAGAGCGTGCTGAGATGCGTCACGCTCGGCGGCTCGTGCCCCGAGACGCCGAGGCCGTGGCCGACCCGGTGCGTGAAATACTGGCCGAACCCGGCCTGCTCGATCACGCCTCGCGCGGCCAGGTCCACTTCCTTGAGCGGCGCGCCCGGGCGGATCACGGCGAGCGCGGCCTGCACCGCCGCCTCGACCGTCCGATGGACCTCCAGATACCGGGCGCCGGGCGTACCGATGTAGGCCATCCGCGTGATATCGGAGGCATACCCGTCCAGTCGTCCGCCGAGATCGAGGGTGACCGCATCCCCCGCAGCGAGTTGCCGACCGGTCACGTGGTGATGCGGAAACGCCCCGTTCGGTCCGGACGCAACCGAAGCAAACAGTACCTCCTGGGATCCCGCCCGCTTGAACGACGACGCGGCCACGTCCGCGATCTCCTGCTCAGTCGCCCCGACGCGGCATGCGGCCCATGCGTCGCGCATCGCCCGATCGGCATGCCGGGCGCTGCGCCGGAGCGCCTCGATCTCCTCGACGGACTTGCGCATTCGGAGATCGGCCAGGATCTCGGACCCGACGGTGAGCCGCGCGTCCGGATACGCTCCGGCGAGCGTGAGAACGAAATCCGCCCGCATCGTATCACCTACGGCAAGCCGCGCGGGGTGCCGGACGCTGAGGGCCTGGCGGGCACCGTCGAGCGCCGCTGCCGGACCCTCGGCATCGGTGTACACGAACGTCGGCACACGCACGTGCGCCGCGGCCTGCGTCGCGTTCAGACTGGGCACGACGAACGCCGCGGATTTCGCGTCTACGAGAAGATAACACGGGCGTTCGTCCGCCGTGGGCGAGTACCCGCACAAGTACCATAGGTCGTCGCCCGGGGAAACCGCGAGCAGGTCGACCTGCTTGGTGGCCATGCGCCGCCGCGCCTCTTCGATTCGCGTCGAGTAATCCATCACGACCTCCGTGATCCGCTCCAGAAACGCCAGCGCCCGGACGGTGATGGCGGCGAGCGAAGAATTGCCGTGCACCTACACTCCCACGACGTACCGGGGGACTCCTGCAGGTCGAAATTGACACCTCCCAAGGGCCTTCGCTAAAGTTAGGACCGTGATGTTCCGTTGAGTTCGCGGCAGGCTTCCCCGCGAGCAGCCGTCGGGCGGCGAACGTCCGCGAAAGACGGCGCGCGCCCGCGTCACGTCCGGACGGTGAGGACGGCAGGACGCCGAGTCCGGGGCGCGTTCCCGCGGGAGTCGGCGACGGAGCGGGCACGGCGCGCTCTCGAGATCGTGCACAGGCTCCGCGCGCGGTACCCTGACGCTCGCATCCCGCTCCGCCACCGCAACCCTCTGCAACTGCTCGTCGCAACGATCCTGTCGGCCCAATCGACCGACGCCCAGGTCAACCGTGTCACTCCCACGCTCTTCCGGCAATACAAGACCGCCGTCGATTTCGCGGGCGCGCCCCTCCGGGAACTGGAAGCGTACATCCATAGCACGGGCTTCTATCACGCGAAGGCGCGGGCGATCCAGGGTTGCGCCCGGGCGCTCCTCGAACGGTACGGAGGTGAGGTACCGCGTACGATGGAGGAGCTCGTCCGCCTCCCCGGCGTCGGACGCAAGACCGCGAACGTCGTGCTCAGCAGCTTCGGCGTCCCGGGCATCGTCGTCGACACGCACGTGCGCCGTCTCTCGCAGCGGATGGCCCTCTCGGCGAACGACGACCCGGACAAGATCGAGCAGGACTTGATGGCGCTCGTTCCGCGGGACGAATGGAGCCGCTTCTCGTTGAGGATGATTTTCCTTGGCCGGGAGCTCTGCACCGCCCGCCGCCCGCAGTGCCCGGTGTGCCCGCTCGCGGACGTCTGCCCCTCGAGCCGCTACGGAGGGGCTCCTCCATGGATGGCGTGAGCCGCCTCCTCGCCGGGACGACCGCGCTGGTCATGGGCGTCGCCAACCGGTGGAGTATCGCGTGGGCAGTCGCCCGTGCGTTCTCGCGCGAGGGGGCGCGCGTCATCTTCACCTTCCAGGGCGCCCGCCAGGAAAAAGACGTGCACGGGCTGGCCGGCACCCTGCCCGGCTCTCTGGTGTTCCCCTGCGACGTGACGCGGGACGCGGATCTGGAAAAGCTGGCCGAAGCAGTCCGGAACGAGGCTGGCGGCGTGGATACCGTCCTCCACAGCATCGCCTTCGCCAATCGCGACGATCTGAGCGGAGCATTCGTCAACACGTCCCGGGCCGGCTTTGCGCTGGCTCTGGAGACCAGCACATTCTCCCTGGTCGCCGTGGCGCGCCACCTGTTGCCGGTGCTCAAGCCGGGCGCGAGCCTGACCACGCTTACGTACATCGGCGCGACGCGCGTGATGCCGAACTACAACGTCATGGGAGTAGCCAAGGCCGCGCTCGAGGCCAGCGTCCGGTACCTGGCGTGCGATCTCGGGCCTCAGGGCTTCCGCGTGAACGCCATTTCCGCCGGACCGATCAAGACCGCGTCGGCAAGAGCGGTCCAGGGCTTTGGCCGCATCCTCGAGGTAATGGAGCAGCGCGCGCCGTTGCGGCGGAACACGGACCCGGAGGAGGTCGCGGACGCCGCCGTGTTTCTCGCCAGCCCGCTCGCCCGCGGGGTCACGGGCGAGGTGCTGTTCGTCGACTGCGGCTTTCACGCCACCGGACTGTAGCCCGTCGGGCGCGGCGCGCTACGGCGCCGCATCCCCCATCGGATACGACATGCATGCTTTGGCGACAGGGCACTGGCTGCAGCGGGGCCGCCGCGACGTGCACACCAAGGCACCCAGGTCCATCAGGCCCTGATTGAAGTCGTACGCGCGGCCGCGCGGCAGCACGTCCGCGGCCAGCCGCCACAGCGCGCGCTCGGACGGCCGGGTGCCATCACCGGCGAACACGCGGCGCAACACCCGGCGTACGTTGGTGTCGAGGATGGGCGCGTCCTGCCGAAACGCAAAGCTCAGCACCGCGCCCGCCGTGTAGGGGCCGATGCCCTTGAACGCCAGGAGCTCCCGGTGCGTGCGGGGAAGGCGACCGCCGTGCCGGAGGACGGCTTTGCGGGCGATCTCGCGCAGCCGAATCGGCCGGATGTTGTACCCGAGCGGGTACCACGCCTCGCGGACCTCGCGGGCGCCGGCGCTGGCCAGCGCCGTGATCGAAGGATACCGGCGCAGCCATTCGCGATACTTCGGGACCACGCGCGGCACCTGCGTTTGCTGGAGCATGATCTCCGACACCAGGATATGGTACGGGTTCCGCGTGCGCCGCCACGGCAGATCGCGCTGGTGGCGCCGGTACCACGCGAGCAGGCGGCGTTGAAACACCCGGCGCCGCGCCGGTGTCACCTCGATCGCGACAGGGGTGAGGCGCTTCACTCCGGCGCCGCCGTCGCACCAGCGGCGACCGGCCGATGCCCGCCAGCGTGCGCGACGCGATCGGCTACCGCGGCCACCGGACCCCGCGCGGGTGCGGTCACGCGGACGGGCGACGCGGCACATCTCGCGGCCGGCGACGCAGGGAAGTCGAATCCGCATGGAACGCGCATGACACAGACCATTGGCCGGCGTCGAGACGCATCCCTTCGGCGCCCCAAGGACGGGGCGACGCGAGCGTTTCGTCGCCCCCCGCTCGAATGCGCTCGGGGGGACTTTCCGCACGATCCAGTGTAATGTATGCAGCGGTCATCACCACGAGACGGGGAGGGCTGAATGCACCAGGTCCGCAACGAACGTACATTGATACTGGTCAAGCCCGACGGCGTCCAGCGGGCGCTCATCGGGGAGATTCTGGCGCGCCTCGAGCGCGTCGGACTCAAGGTCGTCGGCCTCAAGCTGATGCGCGCCGAGCGCCGGATCCTGGAGCGGCACTACACGACCGACGAAGACTGGGTACGCACGATCGGCGGCAAGACCCGCGAGGCGTTCGAAAGCTACGGGCTGGACGTCAAGGAGATGATGGGCACGGACGATCCGATGGAAATCGGACGGCGGGTGCGCGAGTGGCTGATCGAGTTCATGCAGGTGTCTCCGGTGGTGGCGGCGGTCCTCGAGGGGGTGCACGCCGTCAGCATCACCCGGAAGATCGTGGGGAACACTCTCCCCGTGTTCGCCGCGCCGGGCACGATCCGAGGAGACTTCTCGGCGGACGCGCCGACTGTCGCCAACGCCGAGCGCCGGCCCGTTCGGAACCTCATCCACGCCTCCGGGACCGTCGAGGAAGCCGCGCGCGAGGTCGAACTGTGGTTTGCTCCGGGAGAGATTCACTCCTACCGGCGCGCCGACGAGACCGTGATCTTCGGCGAATCCGGCATTTGAGCCGCCGCAGAACATGGTCTCCCCAATGCGAGAGCCGATCCCCGGTTGACTCACCGTGGGGCGTGCTCACGCACGGCGCCCCGCGGCGCGCAGCCCAGGGGCGGCCCTCCGGGTCGTCGAATACGATCCCGTGAACCGACGCATTCTCGCGGCGCTGAGCTACGGTCATCTCGCCACCGATCTCTCGCAGGGGGCGATCCCGGCCCTGCTGCCGGTGTTCCGGTCAGAGTATCATCTCTCGTACACGCAACTCGGGCTCATCGTGCTGCTCGCCAACGTGAGCTCGTCGGTGATCCAGCCCGCGTTCGGCGTGTTGAGCGATCGGGTCAAGATGTACTGGCTCATGCCGACCGGCATGCTTGTCGCCAGCGCCGGCATCGTCCTGGCGGTCACAGTGCGGGATTATCCGACGCTGGTCGCGATGATCTGCCTCTCCGGGTTAGGGGTCGCGGCGTTCCACCCGGAAGGCTACAAGCACGCGGGGCGCGCCAGCGGCGTGCGTCGCGCCACGGGGATGTCATATTTTTCGGTCGGGGGGAACCTCGGCTACGGCCTCGGGCCCGCGGCCACGAGCATCGCGATCACGTGGTGGGGAAAGCACGGGATCGCCTACAGCCTGCCCTTTGCCATCGTCGGTGCCGTCGTGATGTGGCGCATCGTCTCCCCATGGGCGGCCTCGCACGACGGGGACGAGACGGCGGCCGTCCCTTCCGCTGCGCCCCGGAAGCCGATCGGGTCGATCGCCGGGCGGGCGGCATTGTGGGTCGTCGCCCTGCTCGTGACGTTCGTCGTGCTGCGCTCGTGGATCCAAGTGGGGACGGCGAGCTACATCCCCCTGTACTTCACGGGCGTCCGGCACATGAGTGCCACGTACGGCGGCGTGCTGGTCAGCGTCTTTCTCGGCGCTGGCGGGCTGGGCACGTTGCTGGGCGGGGTGGCTGCGGATCGCTGGGGCCATCGCAACATGCTCATCGTTTCCATGGCGATGCTGCCGCCGTTCCTCTGGATGATACCGAGAACCTCCGGCGTCTGGGTGGTGATCGCGGCGCTCATCGCAGGGATGGCCGTCGTGAGCACGTTCGCCGTCGCAATGGTGATGGCGCAGAACGCGATCCCGCACCGTCTCGGGCTGATCTCGGGATTGATCATCGGGTTCGCGATCGGAATGGGCGGGGTGGGCACGACCCTGCTCGGCGGCATCGCCGACCGATGGGGCGTGCTCCGCGCGATGGACGTCACGGCGCTGCTGCCGGCCGCAGCCCTCGCGATCGCGCTGGTCCTTCCAAAAGACGCACGGCCCGGGCGGAACTCCGTCCCACACCCATCGCGTACCTGTATGAGTGGCGCGAACGCGGGAGGAAAGTGATGGGTCATCCATCCAACGCCAGGTTCGGGTTCGGACGAAGAACGCTACTTCGGGACCTGCTCGTGCTGGGCGCGGCTGGGGCCGGGCTCCTTCCGGGTCTGCCCGGACGCGGTTCCGGCGGGGCCGCTTGGGCGGCCCAGGCCACCCCTCCCCCGCCTCCCGGGTCGCCTCCCGACAAAGCGGACGCGAAAGCCGTTACCGTTTCCCCTCAAGATCCGGCGATCTCGACGTCCGCCGTCGAGTACCCGGGCGTCGTGGTCACGATGCAGGGCTATCTCGCCGTGCCCACCTCCGGCGAGATCTATCCCGGCATTCTGGTGCTGCACGACGCCATCGGCCTCACCGAGCACATTCGCGACGTCACGAGGCGGTTTGCGAGAGTCGGGTACGTGGCGCTCGCGCCGGACTTCCTGTCCCGCCTGGGAGGCACTGCAAAAGTGGGTGACCAGGCCCACGTCATTGCCGCGATGGAGTCCCTTTCCCAGGCCGACTACGCCAACGCGCTGAATGCCTCGGTGAGATACCTGGAGGCACGCCCCCAGGTCTCGAAGACAAAGATCGGGGTGATCGGCTTCGGGCTCGGGGGCAACCTGATCTGGCTCCTCATCGGCATGAACCAGGACGTCAAGGCTGCGGTCCTCTTCGACACCCCGGCACCGGATCCGTCGGTCGCGCCCCAGATCAAGGTGCCGCTGCTCGATCTCTGCGGGGAGGACGACAGTCAGGCCAACGACGACGGCCTCAAGGCGTTCGAAGATGCGATGAAAAAGGCGGGCGCCACCTGGGAGTCCAAGGTCGAGTCAAAAGCCGGCAGGGGATTCTTCGACGACTCGCGGACAACATATGCGGCCGACGCCGCAAAGGACGCCTGGAAGCTCACGCTGGGCTGGTTCCAAGAGTACCTACAGGGATGAGCCGCTGCGGGCTCGCAGGCGGCGGGAGCCCCGGCGGGAGGGTTTGCGGATGAGAATCGCCGGTATCAAGACGGACGGCCGTTCTTCGCATCCGGTCATACCCGGATTGGGCGTCACCCTGAACGAGGACGCGCCCAACGCCCATCGGTACCGGCGCCGGCACTGCAACCTGTTCGGCGAGGACCGGCAGCACCGCCGGGCGAAGACAGTGTCATGAGCGTCGCCGTCGATGCACGCCAGGCCCTGGAATGGATCCTTCGCGCGCGCGTCGTTCCCATCGTCCGCACGCGCTCGACGGCGTGGGCGGGTGAGGTGGCGGAGGTTCTCGCCGAGGCGGGAATGAGCGTGATCGAGATCACCTTCACCGTGCCCGACGCCCCGTCGGTGATTCGGTCGCTCCGTGAGAGGTTCCCGGCGGTTCTCGTCGGCGCCGGCACCGTGACCGACGCTGCGACCGCGGCCGCCGCGGTGGAGGCCGGAGCGCAATTTCTGCTGAGCCCGGCCCTGTCACCAGGGATGGTCCAGGTCGCCCGCCGCCACGGCGTGCTGGCCGTCCCGGGCGCGTACACGCCCACCGAGGTGCTGGCCGCGCTTAACGATGGAGCCGAGATCGTCAAGGTCTTCCCCGCCGAATCGGGCGGGCCGGGTCACATCCGCGCGCTCCTGGGCCCTCTTCCCCACGCCCGCCTTCTCCCAACCGGGGGCGTCCGACCCGACAACATCCGGGAGTGGTTGGCCGCGGGCGCCGCCGCGGTCGGCATCGGCTCCGCGCTCGTCGGTCCCGCCGACCGCCCGGTGGACGCCGCGGCCCTTCGAGCGCGAGCCGAGACGATCCACGCGCAGGTCGGCCAGCCGTGAGAGAGGGACATATGAGCCCGGCCGGGTTCGACGTTGTGGGCATCGGGGAGGCGCTCGTCCGGTTCACGCCCGCCGATCGGGAAATCCTGGAGACGGCGGCAACCTACGCCGTGCACGTTGGCGGCGCGGAAGCCAACGTCTGCGCCGATCTCGCCGCGCTCGGGGTGCGGACGGCGTGGATCTCGCGCCTTCCGGCGAACCCGCTCGGCCGGCGCGTCGCCGCCGCGTTCGCGGCCGTGGGGGTCAACGTCGAAGGTGTGCGATGGGCGCCGGAGGGACGGGTCGGTTTGATGTTCCTCCAGCCAGGCGCGGCGCCGCGGAGCGGCGAGATACTGTACTACCGCCGCGACTCCGCGTTCTCGCAGGTCGATGCCGACGAGATCCCGTGGCAGATCCTCGACGGGACGTCGGTGGTGCACCTCACGGGGATCACGCCGGCCCTCGGCGCCGGCCCCCGCCGGCTGGTCGAGCGGGCGATCCTCGAAGCTCGCCGCCGCGGGGTTCGCGTCTCGCTCGACGTGAACTACCGTGTGACGCTGTGGACGCCGACTGCGGCGCGTGAGGTCCTGGAGCCTCTCCTACAGGGGCTCGACGTCGTCTTCATCAACGACCGCGACGCCCGCACCGTGTTCGGCGTGGAGGGTGATCCGGAGGCCGCCGCACGGACGCTGCGCGGGCGGTTCGGCTGCGCCACGCTGGTGCTGACCCTCGGCGCGGCCGGAGCACTCGTTCACGACGCCGAGGAAGTGCGGCACCACCCCGCGTACCCCGTCGACATCGTCGACCGGATCGGCCGCGGCGACGCCTTCGCTTCCGGCTTCCTCTACGGCTACCTCCGCGGCGACGCCGCTGCCGGCCTCCGCTACGGAACTGCGATGGCCGCGCTCAAGCAGACGTACCCGGGCGACCTGTGCCGCGCGACGCTCGTCGAGATCGAGGCTCTCGCCGCCGGACAGCCCGGCGGCTTCCGCCGCTAGCGCCCTCGCTTACGGCCCGATCTCGCGGCCGCGCTTCGCGCCCGCCGCGGGGCCGCGCGGCGAACCCGTGGTCGGGACGCGTGTGCCTCGATCCCCTTCCTCCGCTTCGGCCTCGCGACGGCCGCCTTCGCCGGTTGGGCCAGCGCGGCAAGACAGCCCTCGACCGACTGGCACGCCTGTTGGATCGCGTCCGTCACCGCGTTTC
>Ga0187784_10000957_pt1 | contig 22308 bp, 19 predicted proteins | sample 1015_SJ02_MP15_2_FD_132964 | JGI IMG/M metagenome (GOLD analysis project Ga0187784, IMG submission 132964) | Tropical peat soil microbial communities from peatlands in Department of Meta, Colombia - 1015_SJ02_MP15_20_MG | ecosystem: Environmental > Terrestrial > Soil > Wetlands > Peat | place...
AGAAGCTGTTTCATAACCGTTCTTGGTCTTCCCTCAGGGGCTAAGGCCCCCTGTTTTTGGGGTGTTCTTCGGCACGACTAAAGTCGTGCCCTGACACGAAGCGGGTTATGAAACAGCTTCTAGTATCAGGGCACGACTTCAGTCGTGCCGAAATGAGGCCAGAAATGAGGGGTTTTAACCCCTGCGGGTCATCGTCAGTTCCGCAACCAGCATTTTTGAAACACGCTGTAGTGATCTAAGGGCCTCATATTCTTGCTTCCTGCGATTGGCGCGTCAGAAGCGCTCCCAGTGAAGGACATCGTTGAGCGCCCGCTTCTCCACCTTGGGTTCCTCGGCCGGATAGCCGAAAGAAACGATCGCCACAAGCTGACGGTCTGCCGGGGCGCCAAACTCTCTTACAACAGCCGGCCCATACGCCTGTTTCGTCCCTGCCACCCAGCAGGATCCAATCCCGCGCGCGGCGGCCGCAATCAGCAGATTCTCCGTCGCCGCGCAGCAGTCTTCCACGGCATAGTCGGTTTCGCGCGCCAGCACCAGCACGGCGAATGCCGCGTTCGCAATGAACTCGCCGTGCCCGATCATCGGCGGGATTCGCTCGAAATCTGCTTTCCTGGTCAGCACAACAAAGTCCCAGGGCTGCTCATTCAATGCCGTCGGCGCAAGCCGCGCGCAGTCCACGATCTGCTCGATGATGCTTCTCTCAACCAATTTCTGCTGGTAGGCGCGAATGCTGCGCCGATCCCGGATCGCTTCAATGGCGCTCTTCACTTTGTCGCTTACTCTCCTCTGCGTGATTCGCCTGATGCAGCGGACGCCGAAGCACGCGCTCCATCAAACTTCTTATCTTACCCAGGATTTCATTTTTCACGTCTTGGGCGCCACCGATTCTATCCCCGGCGGTCGCTGGGGAAGTTTCTTCGTCCTGCTTCTCTCGAGCCACAATGACGGACCGTGAAACGGCGAGTTCCGCCTTTGGCGGGTACCGGGAGGCCTGAAGGTGACGCATCTCAAGCGATTCCTCAGAGACCGCCCCGCGATCGCGCTCACAGGACTCCCGCCGTCCTGACCAAAAGTTGCGTGCCGGATATTGCCTGCACCTCTCGGTTTGTGGAGAGGATTCAAGGATTGCAGTTGAGGGAAGCGCTCAACATCGATCGTGACCGATGATTCATTCGCTGGCTGGACTTCGCGCCGAGTTGCGCTCGACTGTAACGTGGATTAAGGACTGAAGTTTGCGCGAAATCGGCGGCGGACCTGCGGCCTGCGGTATTCTGGCAGCGCGATGCAAGAAAGTTCCGAGCTAGCTCCAATTGACCCGATCGGGGTGACGCGAGAGCTGTGCGCGATCGAGTCGACGACCTACCATGAGGGGCCAGTGGGAGATTTTCTCGCCGGATTTCTGGCCGGGCGAGGCTGGAAGGTGGAGAAGACGCCGGTTGCGCAACCTGCGGAGAGCGGGACTGCGGGACCGCGATGGAACGTCTATGGCGGACCCGCGGAAGGGAAACCGGATCTGGTGTTTTCCACGCACATGGACACGGTGCCGCCGTACATCCCTTTCAGCGAGGATGCGGAGTGGATGTACGGGCGCGGGGTTTCGGACGCGAAGGGAATTATCGCCGCGCAGATTGCCGCGGCCGAGGCGCTGCGCGCGGCGGGGTTTCGGATCGGGCTGTTGTTCGTGGTCGGCGAAGAGCGCGATTCGGCCGGAGCGAAAGCGGCGAATCTAGCGCCGAAAGGCAGCCGCTTCCTGATCGACGGCGAGCCGACGGACAATCGCTTGGCGACGGCGTCGAAGGGCGCGCTGCGGGTTTGCCTGCGGGCACACGGCACCATGGCGCACTCGGCGTATCCGGAGCTGGGCGAGAGCGCGGTGCACAAGCTGGTGCTGGTCCTCGCGAAATTGCTGGCGCTGGAGCTGCCGGTGACGGAGGACGTTGGCCCAAGCACGCTCAATATCGGGCAGATAGCCGGCGGGCACGCGCCGAATGTAATTGCGGACAAGGCCGAGGCGCAGGTTCTGGTGCGGCTGGTGGGCGATGCGGCGCCGATTCGGGCGGCGATTCTCAAGGCGGCGGCCGGTTTGGCGGAGGTGGACTTCACGCTGGAGATTCCCTTTGTGCGGCTGCGCGCGGTGGAGGGGTTGCCGACGATGGTTGCCAAGTTCACGACCGACGTTCCGCAATTGAGCCACTGGGGCGAGCCGCTGCTGCTGGGTCCGGGCAACATCCACGTCGCGCACACGCCGCAGGAAAAGCTCGCGAAGAGAGAGCTGCTGGAGGCGGTGCGGCTTTATATCGAAGTGGCGAAGCAGTTGCTGAGCTGATTTACAACCGATCGGCACGCAGCAGGAAAGCTCGTCACCAACGTGTGATCCTACCCTAAAGGCCGCCGAAGCGACATCTAGAATGACAGTAGCTCGCCTAGTGATACAATGTATCTACGGGAGGGAATATGCGAGCGCAGGTTCTGAAATGGGGCAATAGTCTCGCGGTGCGAATACCTAAGACGATCGCAGAGGAGGCGAATTTCAGGGCCGGCGATCATCTGGATTTGGAGGCCGAGCGGGATTCCGTCTTGTTGCAGCGGGTCGGAAAAATCCCTACCCTGGCGCAGCTTGTTTCGCAGATCACGCCGGAGAATCGCTATTCGGAAATTTCGACCGGGCCGGAGCTTGCAAAGGAAGCCGTGGAATGGTGACGACTCGTTACGTGCCGGATACAGGCGATATTGCGTTTCTGGACTTCGATCCGCGGATTGGACACGAGCAGTCGAAGCGCCGTCCCGCTCTGGTGCTCACCGATAAGCGATACAACCGGGCTAGCGGTTTGGCGGTTGTCTGTCCCTTGACGAGTCAGCGGAAGCCTTATCCCTTCGCCCTGGCGGTTACGGTCGGCGGCGTGGCGGGAGCGATCCTCGTCGATCAACTGAAGAGCCTGGACTGGGCCGGGCGACGCGCCGAATTCCATTCCAAGGCCACGCCCGCCATGCTCGCCCAGGTCCGACGATATATTGCCGTCCTCCTCTCGATCCCTATCCGCTAAACATCGAATTGCAACGATCTAGGCGGCAAGAATAATCGCGGTTTTTAGTCGGTTTTCTTGCATCCATCCGATTCACAAATGCGGGCCGAAGTCAGGGTTGTGACTGAGGGCTAGTTTGATCCGCAAACGCCGCTTTCAGCTTCGCCGCAGTCCGATTCAGCGCGTCTTCGTAATCGGCGGCGTTGTAGTTGTGGCCGCCCTTGATGAAGTCGTGGTCGGCGCCGGGATAGGTGACGAGTTCGAAGGGCGCGTTGGCGGCTTTGGCGCTGGCCTCGATGGCGCGCGCCGTTTCGATCAGGCAGCAATTCTCGAAGTGGTCGGATTCGCCGGCGAACATCAGCACGGGCACGGAGATGCGCCGGGTGAAGCCGGCGAGCCTGGCGGCAAAACCGGTTGCCGGATACCAGACAATGTCGGCGGCGACCAGGTCGGACCACTCCGAGCCGAGGGCCAGTGCGAATCCGCCGCCGAGAGAGATGCCGACGAGCGCGACTTTGCCGGGCAGTGCGTGCGGCGATTGCTGTGCGGCCTGAATGGCGGCGCGCAAGTTGGGGCCCGGCATCTTTGCGATTTGCCTGCCGTCGCAAACGTAGACATCGTAGCCCAGGGCGGCGATGGCCTCGGAAAGGGCTTTGTCGTGCTTGGGACCCAGGATTCCGGAGACGAAGACAACCACATGGCCCTTGCCCTGCGGCGGAGCAATTTCCTCCTCGGCGAGAGCGCATGGGGCAACGAGAAGCGCGGCAAGCAGAGAAGCGGCGAGCGGCATCAGACAGCGCGATGAATTCGTCATAAGGGTCCTTTCCTACGGCCAGGGTGTCTGGCACGACGGGTGAAGAAGAATCTGTGACACGTGGTGGGTCGGCCCCACGCCTGCAGGGCGTCCTTTTCACTTGCCCGGCGGCTGGCTCTGCGTCCCCTGCTCCTTCGTGAACTCGAAGGTGCAGGGCCGGCCGACAATGCCTAGGCCCTGGTTCCTGGCGCCGGTCCCGGTTGTCTGCTTGAACTCCGCCTTGATCTCGTAACTGTAACTCTCGCCCTGGTGTGCCAAGACGCCTCGGGCATAGTCCCGCGAGGCGACGATGCCGTTGGCGGTAAGCTTGGCGCCGCCATCGTCGGCGATCGCGCCCTCAATGAGCAGATAACCGGGCTGGCCGGCTGTGCCGTGCTCTCCATGAAAGCTGCTGTTCTGGACGACGGCGGGAAACTGCCAGGTGTAGCCCTCGGTGTTTCCCTTGGGCGGGCAAGTCATTTTAGTTTGCCAGTTGCCGTCGAAACGGCTGCTGCCGAAGGTGGCTGCAGGCAAAACGATGAGGGCAGAAACAAGCAAAGGCCGTTTAATGCGCATGGCAATTTTCTCCTACGGCCCGTGAGTCTAGCACGGGCGACGGAGCGCGATCTGTGACCAGGGCCGCACGCGCTATTGATAGTTGCCGATGAGCACGAAGGGGGCCCAGTAGTAGGGATGGGCGTAACCGAGGTTCGAAGTCGGCGCCGCCGATGCCTCGACAGATTCGAAGCCGCGGCCGGTTTTGGCGGCGGGTGCGGCGCCCGATGCGTTCGTCGGCCCGTGCAGGAAGGCGAGTTGGGCCTGGCGCAGCGCCTCGGCCTTGCCCTGAGCGGGGTTCTTGACCCAGCGGTCGTAGAAGTCGCTCATGATGCGGCTGGTGGAGAGGTCGTTCACATCCCAGAGCGTGGCCAGGACGGCTTCTGCATCCTTTTGTTGAGCAACCATGCCCAGGCCATCCATTTCAAAGCCGTTGCGCGATTTGTAGTTCTTGGCCGTGCTGCAAGCCGAAAGCGTGAGCAGGCGAGTGCCGTGGAAGGCGACGGGCGAGTTCTCCATTTCGGAGAGATTCCATTCGAAGCCCTTGGCGTCGCCCGCGTCGTTCCCGCCCATGAGGAGGAACGGCTCGTCGCCGGAGCCGGCAATGAGGACGAAGTGGCTGGCGATGTGGACGACGGGGAATCCTGCGCCGGAGCCTAGCTGATCTTTTAATGCGGCAAGAGTGAACTGCTCGTCGGGAAGAATCTTGCCCTGCATGGGGCCGTGTGAGGCGGGGATGGAGGGATCGCGGGCGACGGAGTCGAGCTCGGGAATGACGCCGGGGAGGGCGGGCATTCCGTCGTAGCTCTTGGAGAGGCCCATGGCGAGGGCTTTGGGCGGACCGGCGGCGAGGATGGGGGCGTTGGCGATATGGCCATAACTTTCAGGCGTGAAGAGGACATTGTGAAAGCGTTCGACGAGGTAATGATTGCCGTCGTAGAGCGCGCCCATGGGTACATAGCGCAAGGCATCGTCGAGCGACCACAACAGGGTGGGAACGGCGCCTGCGGCGCTGCTGGCGGCTTCGACGGACTTCAACTCGCCTTCGAACGGCGGCACGATCATGGCGTAGAGCTGGTTGAGCTGCGACCGTGGATCGGTGGAGGGGGAGCCGATGGCCTTGAGCGCGTCGAAGGCCTTGCTGCGCAGATCGGCCGCAGTCGCGGGGAGTTCAAACTTCTTGCGAGAATTGGCGGTGACGACGATCGCGTAGGCGTGATCCTGGCCGAGCAGCACGCGAATGCCCATCACGTTCTGCCCCAGCTTGGCGAGCGAGCTTTGCAGATAGCTTTGCGTGGAGTCGGCGGCGGCGCCGGGAGCGGACTGCTTGTCGAGCTCCGGGATGATGGTGTTGTCGAAGGCGTCGCGGATTGCCGCGCCTGCCTGCTGGAGGTTCGCTTGCAACGATTTCAACTGCGCATCGTCGGCGGGAGTGCGCGCGGGCTGGGCGAGCAACTGAGCCGATTGGAGATTCCACTCCTCGATGTTGCGCGCTTGCTTTTCGAGATCGGGCAGCATGGATTCGACCTTTTGCTGCGTGGGCGAGAGCTTGAGCGGCTCAATTGATGCGCCGGGGCCGGAGCCTGGGACGAGGTCTTTCAGTTCCTGCTCCTTGAGGAGATCGAGAATCTGCTCCGCGTCGCCGAGGCGGCCGGCTTGGACGAGCAGTTCGGCGAGGGTGCGATAGGCGCCGGATTTGGATTGCGCGAAGCCGGCTTGCAGATTCTTGTCGAGTCCGGTGATGTTTTTGCGAATCGACTGATAGGAGTCGACGGCTTCAAAGCCGAAGAAGATGGCTTCTTCGAGGCGATGCTGCTTGCGGAAGCCCAACATTAGGGAGGTCTCGACGGCGCCCTCGACCTCGGGGTCGTGCACGGCCTTGGCCAGATCCAACGCGGCGAGAGCGCTGGCCAGGGAACTCTCGGGCTGCCCAAGCGCCGAGTACGACCAGGCGATGGTCATCAGGTCCTGGGCTTCGTTGCGCTGATCCTTGACTTCGCGCCAGATGGCGAGCGCCTGCAATTCGAGCTTCATGGCTTCGGCCGGTTCGCCCAGGTCGGTGTGGTCCCGGCCCATGTTGTTCAGGGTCATGGCTTCGCCGCGGCGGCTGCCGGTTTCGCGAAAGATGGGCAGGGCCTGGTTGGCGAATTCGAGCGCCTTGCTCGGCTGTCCAAGGTCGGCGTAGGCGCGGCCGATGTCGCTCAACGCCAGCGCCTCGCCGCTGCGATTGCCGACCTCGCGCCAGATGGGCAGCGCCTGGTTGTAGTAGTCCATGGCGCTTTGTTGCTGGCCGAGGTCGCGGTAGAGGCGGCCGATGTTGTTGAGGGTGAGCGCTTCGCCCTGGCGGCTGCCGATTTCGCGCCAGATGGCAAGGGCCTGGTTCAGGCACTCGAGAGCTTTTTGCTTTTGGCCGACCTCGGCGTAGGCCGGGCCCATGTCGTTCAACACGAGGGCCTCGCCGCCGCGCTCGCCGCCCTGGCGGAAGAGGGGCAATGACTGGTCGAAGTACTTGAGGGCTTCGAAGCCCTGGCCTTCGTCGGAGTAGGTTCTGCCCAGGCTGTCGAGGGTTCCCGCCTCGCCGACGGCGTTGGCGTTGGAGATGTTTGCCGCCGAGGCAAATTTTTGCTTTGCGGCCGCGATTCTTTTTGCAATTCGGCTACGGGGCTCGCTCGCCGGCGCGGCTTGCGCGGCTAATGCGGTGTCGGGGTTGTCGATGTCGTGCCAGATGTCCATGGCGTCGTTCAGGCTCTTGAGGGCTTCATCGCGCTGGCCAAGGTTGTTGTAGACGCGGCCGATGTAGGTGAGCGCGTCGGCTTCGCCGGTGCGATTGCCGATGGTTTGCCACAAGGGCAGCGCTTGATTGAGATAACCGAGCGCTTTTTCTTCCTGTCCCAGATCGGTGTAGACCCGGCCCATGGTATTGAAGGTCATAGCCTGGCCCAACACACCGTTGTGCTCCTGCTCGATGGGTAGCGCTTCATTGAGGCATTCGAGCGCTTTTTGCAACTGGCCGGCCTGGCGATAAAACGAGGCGAGAATATTAAGATTGATGAGCAGCTCCCGCGTTTCGTGACTCGATCGCGCCTTGGCAACCTTCTGCTCGTACTCCGCGATGGAATCCTTCAGGCTTTTCGCTTGTGTGCTTGGACTTGGAGCTGGTGTGCTTTGACTTGGGGCCGGTGCGCTTGGACTTGGGGCTTGTGCGGCGGCGACAACGGCCAGGCACACGCCTACGAGAACCATAATGGCGAATCTGTTCTTGCGATGCATTGCTTGCCTCACTCAAGTGTAGAGCACTACCCGGAATTCTGCTCTACCATTCCCTGCCATCAGCGCAGTAGAGCGGAAAGGGTTCGGAAGAACTGTATGGGAGTTGCGATTCTGAGTCCCGTCCGTTGAGCGACTGCTGCTGTGAAATGCTTGGTGTTGTGGCTCAGCAGCCAGTCGGGTTGTGCCGCAATTGCGGAAAGAAGAACAGGAACATTGGCTTCATGGCGGATCAGGTTCCGTCCTTTCCGTACGGCAGCCAAATCCGGGTACGGAACCATCTCGGGGCTAGTCAGATCAATCAGCCGGCGATAGTTTTCAATGAGTTTATCCGCCTCTGCTGCAGGCAACCGCTGCGCATGGAGAAGAAGATTCTCTTCGATCTCATCGCGGACTGCTTCCGCCAGGACGAGTCGTGCGATCTTGGCGGCGCACAAAGACAGAACAGCTTTGTCGAGTCCCCATTCGGCGATGATTCCGCCGAGCAGCACATTCGAGTCCAGAAACAAACGGAGCTTGACCGGCTTGTTCACTCGGCGCCAGATCGGCGTGCGCGCCGCCACGCGGTGGTTCCCGCCTTCGCGCCGGAACCATAGCGGCGTTCAAAGACGCGCCGCCGCGCTTCGGGCAACGCTGACAGAATCGCCCTCCGCGAAATTCCGTTCGCAGTAAGGGTCAAGCTCACCTCGGCACAAAGGCGCTCGAAGCGGTCCTGCTGGGGTATGAGGAGGAGACCGTCTCCGAGACGAAGAACGGCAAATGGGGCGCCGATGTCCAAGCCGAGGTTCTCGCGGAACTGTTTGGGCACGGTGAGCTGTCCTTTTTCGCCAATCTTGGTGGTGGTCAGGTATTCCAGCACCATTTGTTCGCTTGCCACCCGCCGAAACCTCCGGTAGGAATATCCTACCAGTTTTGGAGAGCGCAGTCACCATGTAATGTTCAAGTGTCTTTTGCCGGTATGGTTCCTGGTGCTATGCCAAACACAATGCCGGAGGGCAACGTGGCAAAGACCTACCCAAGCAGAGCCCTTGCCGAGGCACACGAGAACGCCAGCGATCTTTACCGGCTCGGGCTAATCGACAAAAAGACGATGCGAAGTTTTGACCGTAGCTGTCTGACTCCAGTCAAAAGGCTGAGCCCTGCGGCCATCCGGCGCATCCGCGCCAAAGCCGAAGTCAGCCAGGCCGTTTTCGCCGCCCACTTGAACGTTTCAGTGGGCGTTGTCAGCAAGTGGGAACGCGGCGAGAAAACTCCCAGCGGACCCGCGGCAAAGCTGCTCACGCTGGCGTCCATTCACGGAATCGAAGCCATCGCGTGATTGGTTGCCGGGCAAGGGAATATCCGGGGAAGGCGAGCTCTTACGGGAACCAATTGCTTGGCTCGCGGCGTGTTCTTCTACAGGCCAAGCTCCGAATGCGATCCCAAGCGAACGAGTTGCAAGGTCTCCCCATCGGGCTTTCGATAGATAAGGACCAAGTCCGGCTTGAGGTGACAGTCGCGATGGTCTTTCCATTCGCCAGTCAGTAAGTGGTCGCGGTGGCGCGGCTCAAGCGCCCAATCGTCGGCCAGGGCTTGCAAGACTGGCTTCATATCTTGGTCGAGCGTCGCGCGGTGCTGGCCCTTTGCCTCCCGTTTGTAGTCGCGCTTGAACTGCGTGGTAGGCTCAATCCTCCGCATGCAGATCGTCTATCAGAGCCTCAACGCTATGAAAGCTCCTGAGATTTCCGGCACGTGCCTCGCGCATGGCGGCAATTGTTGTTTCGTTTGGCGTCAAAAGCTCGAAAGGCAGAGCCTTGTCGCGAGCTACGCGCGTCAGCATAAGGCGAACCGCATCGGAGACAGTCAAGCCAATTGCCCGGAGAACAGCAGCCGCCTCTTCTTTGACCTCTGAATTGATGCGGGTTTGGATCAGCGTATTGGTGGGCATTCGGCACCCCTGCATTACATTGTAATGCACAACAAACAAGAAATCGAGGCGGCATAGAGTGGCTCATCTCGGACTCTTCGACAAGAAGGCGATGCAGCGGTTCGACCGTAGCTGTCTGACTCCAGTCAAAAGGCTGAGCCCTGCGGCCATTGTGGACCTAACGGACAACGTGAGCAGTGCGTCTCCAACGCGTATCGGAGATGAAATGCAAGAGGACATGGCCGATCCATGCAAGCTTGTGAACAAATCTCGTCTGCTCGATTTGTTCCTCTGAGGCTTCGAACGACCAATAGTTGAACAACGGCCTGCCTAGAATGTTGGAGCGCGGCACGAAGCCCCAGAAGCGCGAATCCAGGCTGTTGTGCCGGTTGTCGCCCATCATGAAGTACATCCCTGGTGGAACCACCAGGTCGCCGTCCTGGATATAACTCGAGAAGGTCACGGCCCACGACTCTGTTGACCCAGACACTTCGGCTGGGGGTACTGCGGGGAAATCATCAAGGAACTTGTTGAGGTTGTCCGCCGTGGTCGGCTGCGCAAATCCTACAGGCTGTGCGATACCATTCACAATCACAATGCCGTCGCGCAGATGAATCCGATCGCCCGGTACGCCAATCAATCTCTTCACCAGGGGAGTGTACTGCGGAGTTCCGTCGGCGTCAGTCACATCAATACCGGGCTGATAAACGGGCTTGATGAACACCACTACATCGCCGCGCCTCGGCTCACGATACCTTATCAGCGGCATCCACGAAACGGGCTGCATCAGCGTGATCCGGTCAACGACCAGGTGATCGCCCACAAGCAGCGTGTTCTCCATCGATCCTGAAGGAATGACGAAGTTCCGAGCTAAGAAGGTGAGAATGAATAGACCCACTACCAGAACTGAGCAGATGCTGGCAAGCGCCTCGAAGGGAGTCTCTTGCCGATTGATATTGATGGGTCGCTTAGGCGTATCAAGAGAAGACGCGCTCATTGGGCTCATCTACAGACTTCTCAGAAAGGCCATACGGAACCGAGCCTCAAAGCGTTCGCGGGGTTATCCATAAAGCGCGGGGTCACGGCCGTGCGCTGGCTGTGTCGGCGGAGGGCGAGCGGAGCGCAAAGTCGGCATCGTTGGAGCTGCGGTTCATCACCGGATCCTGATGCATGCCTTTGGCTGAGACGCTCTTCGACACCTGCTGCGCCACTGAGGCGTAAATCTGGCTCAACGGCGTGGCGCCTTTGCCGCTCTTGAAAGCCTGCAGCAGGTAGTAGGTGAAGTAGCCGTGGTGCAGCTCGTTGCTTTCGTGCGATTCCTGATCGACCTGGCTGGCAGCCATCACGATGCGGCCCGTGCCATCGGTCATATGGGTCAACATTTCGTTCGACGGGGCCTGGGAGACGAGCTTCTGCGCCGGCGTGCCACCCGCGACCGATCCGCCGCTGTAGCAGGTGTCGAGAAAGATAGCAGTGCGCAGGGACTTCATGCGCGTGGCGACGGCGTTGGCCAGCTCGACCATGGGATAGGCGGTGGCGTACATCGCATCTTCATCGAAGCTGCCGGCTTTATAAGCCTCGGTATCGTAGGTGACGAGATAGTTGGCTCCGCCCGCCGAGTCGACGGTGCGCGGCGTGCCGTGCGTGGCGACATAAATGACGACGAGATCGTTGGGCTGTGCGAGGCGTGCGATCCGGTTGAGTTCTTCCTTGATGTTTTTGGTGGTGGCGTTTTTGTCGGTGAGCTCGTGGACGTTATCGGCGGGGAAGGCGCCGATGTTGGGGTCCTCGAGGGCCGCGGTGAAGGCGTCGGCGTCGGCGATGGTGTAATTGAGCTTGGGAATCTGCGCATCGGTGAAGTCGCCGATGCCGACGATGAGCGCCCACTTTTGCTGCACCGGGCCGGGTTTGACGGGAGCGGCAGGGGCGGCGGGCGTGCTCGCCTCCTGCATGAACCCGCGCGAGGCCGGGGTGGAAAGAATGAGCGGATTCAGGCCTTGATCGAGCGCATCGGAGCCGTAAAAGTGCGCCTTGTCGAGCGCGTACTTGGCGAGCGGTGCGTGGCCGAGGCGCTGCTCGACGAGGCTGCGATAATACCAGGCGTCGCCCAGCTCGGGGCAGGTGGAGACGGCGTGCTTGAGCAGTTGGAGGGCATCGACGAAGTCGCTGTCGGGGCTTTGCGGCGTGATGCGCTCGAGCGCCTGCACGACAAGATCCTGGCCGGCGCCGCAGCGGATGCTCTCGCCGCAGGCCGGATGACAAACGCAGAGAACCACGGCAACGAGTGCGGCAACGGGAATCGAGAATCGGCAATGCCGAGAACGTGTTTCCAAAATGAGCTTTGTAAAAGGGCACGACTTCAGTCGTGCCGAAGAGAGCCCCTTAGAACCTGGGGCTTTAGCCCCTGAGGGAATGAAGCAAGAGACTCGCGATCCATTTTTGAAACACGCTCGGTTCATTTTGACGCCACGGGTTTGGTTGTTGCTGCGGGTTTCGCCGTGGCGGGAGCGGCTTTTCTGGCGGCGCGGGTTTTCATCGCGGCCACCACCGGCGCGCTGACGCCGCTGCCGGTAAGCTGCTGCTGGCCGGCCGGAGTGAGATCGAAGTCGATGGCCTTGGCCGCGCGCACCGCCTGGATCACGGTGTCGTCGTCCATGCCGGACTTGATCATGGCGACGACCTGCGTGTTGGTGAGCGCCTTGGGTCCGGCGGGCTTGGCGGCTGCCGGCGGGGCGGTTCCCGCCTGGGCGGAAGGCGGCACGTTGGCGGCTTGGAGGACCGGCGTGGGCTTCGGCTTTTTCTCCTCTTCCAGCTCCTTGTAATGCGCAACGGCGGTTTCGATCCGCTTCTGCGGCGCGACGAAGTATTTCTCGCTGGGTTTGGCGTCGATGGCCTTGCCATAGTTGATGGCGGCCTGGTCGAGGTACTTCATGGCGGACTTGTCGTCGTCGGCCTGGTAGGCGAGAGCTTCATAGGCGACGCCGATGTCGTACAGGCGGTAGGCATCCTCTTCAGGCTTGGACATGGGCGAAGCGGTCTCGAAAGTCTCCAAGGCACGCTGCCAAAGTCCGCCCTCCGCGGCTTTGTCGCCGTCTTCCATCGCGCCTTTCTGTTTGGCCAGGAATACGTCGATCGCCTCGTCGGTGTTGACGATGTGCTCGGCAATCTGTTGGACGGTGTCGAGCAGCAGCTTGGAACGGAGTTCGGCGTCGGTAGGGGCGTTCATCTGATCGCTTGAGCCGCCCTTGACGCGCTTGAAGGCGCCCGTGATCGAGCCCTTGACGCCATGCGAGGTGGAATTGCCCATGGCGTCGAATTCCTCGTCGTACTTTGACTCGACATTGTCCGCGATCAACTGGTGGCCGACGGCATCCTTGACCTGAAACGAGACGGCGAGGGATCCGGTGATACGCGTGAAATCCTGGTTTTGGAGGCCGGTGACGCCCACCGAAGGCCTGGTGGTGATCGACGGCGGCGGGTGATTAAAGCTCGTGATGTTGCAGACGAGCGTAGTGTCGGGGTTGTTGGCCTCGACACGCAGGCTGGGATCGTCTTTCAGAATCTCGGTTTCGAGCAGCGCCTGCAAATCGTAGGACACATCGCCGGAGTTGTCCGAGCCCGGAACGACGACTTTGATGCTCGTGCCCGTGAGGTGAACGAGCGCGGGAAGCTTGCGATGGAGGGTAACCTTCTCCTTCGCTGCTCCAAAGCTCTGAGCGACAGCCGGCGCCGCGGCCAGAGCGCCGGCGCCGAGGAAGGCGATCGCCAGGAGATTTACTTTCGAGTTCATTTTGACCCCCGAGTTTCGCTTGATCGGCGCCGCCGGCGGCCCCGGCGGCGCTGCACACACAGCATACCCGTAACGAGGGGCTGCCGTCGCTTATTTTCCGCTGCCTTCTTCCGAGCCCTTCGACTCGTCAGAGCTGCTCTTTTCAGTGTTGCCCTTGCCAGAACCGCTGCCCGAGCCGCTACCACCGGAACCGCTACCGCCGGAGCCGCTACCGCCGGAGCCGCCCTTGCCGGAGCTGCCGCTCTTCTTGGAGCTCGATGACGAAGACGAAGAACTCGAAGAGCTGCTGCTGCTACTCGACTTGGCCTCGCAGTTCTCCGGCGCGGGCTGCACGCCGATCCTCATCGCCGCATAGGTTACGCCCGGGACTGCCGTCTGCGCGCGTTGGGCAAGCGGCAGGTTCGGATCGGCGTCCTTGGCGACCAGAAATCCCTGGTTCATTTCGAGATTCGGCAGGGCCTTGGCCAATTCCTCAACGTGCCTCTGCGGGACCATCAAATAATCTCCGGGGACGAGCCCGATGTAATGGGCCTCGCGATCCGGATCATCGATGGCCTGCTGTGTGGCCACCGCAGTGGTCAGATTTCCGGCCATAATAAACCGGGTACGATCTTCCCAATAGCTGAGCGCCTGAGAAAAGGTGCTCAGAGCCGGAACGCTGATGGCCGGCAGGCTGACCATGGGAGCCACGTACTTGGCCCCCTCGATCATAATGTTAAGGGCCTTCATGAACATCGATTGCGCCTGGGCCTTGGATATGTTGACCGCCAGCTTTCCCGTACCGTTGGTGAACAGAATCTTGCTGGTGCCCTGCGTGGCCTGGGGGGACTCGAACCCGAGGTCGCTGAGCGAAACCTTCCCCGCCTGGTTGGGGGCGATGGCGGCGATGGCGGACCAGGCGAGCGGCGCCACGATGTTCCTGTAAGGCTTGATCTGCGTGGTGTCGAGGCGCAACTGCGACGCTTTGAGGTTGGTCTCCCCGTTTCCCGGACGGTACTGGGCGATCGCAATGCTCACCTGGACATCGCCGTCGTGATCGAGCAACTCCTCTTTTTTGATGTCGGTGGCATAGCGCAGGCGCTTATTGCCGCTGTCGAAGTGCAGGTACTGCGTCTGGGCTTCGGGGTCGGGCAGCTGATCGGAAGGGCCGCGGGTGGCGGCTTTGTTTCCGTAATTCTGGCTGTACGGATTCACGGAATCGAAAAATCCGTTCCAAAAGTCGTAAGAGTCGTGCGGCGCCTCCTCCTCGGATGCCTGAAGTTGCGGCGAGGCTTGAGCAGCCGCGGCGAGCTGGGGAAACAGCGCGGCGAGCATGCCGAGCGCGGATGCGTCGGCCATGAAATTGCGTCTTGAGATTGGCATGATCTTTCCTCCATCGTCCGCCGGAGTTTGCTTGGCGAGCCGCCGGCTGCTCGGCAATTCTTGAAGCTCCTTCCCCTTCAAAGTACGCGCAAATTTCAGTTCGATCCATCCGGCGTTGCCTGTTTGGGAACGCTGTGGACAGTCAAAAGCCCGATTCCCCAGTTGGTGGGCACCTCGCCTGAGAATCCGCGGGTTCCTCCACTGGCTTGGCTGAGCAACTTCTCCAAGGGCGACGAAGCGCCGCGCGTGCCGCGCGCAGCCACGCCCTCAAAATTCAATGCATAGGGGTCCGGCAGCGGCTGGGCCGTCGAGAGCAAGATCATCGTGTCGACCCCGTAGGGCGGTCCGATGCGCAACGTGGGCGCGCCGGGAAGAACGATCTGGCGGCCGTTGTCGGCATCGTTGGGAAACTGATTCTCGGCATAGTTGTGCGGATACAGCACGGTTCCCCGGCCGTGGCAGTCGATATCGAGCACGTAAACCCAGCGCCGCTCGATGACCCGCGAACTGGACTGGAGCGCCATTTTAAACAGATCGCCTTGATTCACCGGCTGGCCGGTTGCCGCCTGCGATGCACCCGTGGAAGGGATTAGGGCCAGCGAGAAATAGTCGTCGGTGGAGGCGTCGGCAGGACTATTGGCGAGCTCAAGCCAGCCATGCACTTTGGCCAGCAGCGAAGAGTAATTGTTCAGCTTGGTGCTGCCGGTGTCGATGGCGCCGGCATCCCCGATGGGCACCCAATCGCTGCGCACGGGATATTGCGACGTGGCGGAGCAGCCGGGACTGTGGCCCGGCGCATTGGGCGACGGCGGACCGGCCGCGAGCTCGCTCTTGTGGTACCAGGCATAGGCGGGACCATTGGCCGTGAGCAAGCCGGTCAGCGCGTACATGGCGTTGGTCAAACTGTCCGCGAGCTGGACGGCGCTGTCGCTGCCGCCGGGATTGATTTTCGCAGCCAGCTCCTTCGACAGCGGAAGGTTGACCCAAAGCTTGGCGCCGGCGGGAAGGTTCTTCTTGATGGCGTCGGCAGTAAGCGGCGCACCCAGGCTGACTGGAGCGGCAGCGCCCGCCTGCTGTAACGTCCACTGCGAACCATCCCAACCGAGGACGTGCGTCCACCGCTGCTCGGCGGGATCGGAGACGAGCGCCGCTCCGGAGGCCTGAACCTGCGCGGCGGCGGCAAGGACGTCGCTCTCGGTGAGATTCGACGGCCAGAGCCAGACGGTCAACGGCGGATTGTCGGCGGGAATCCACTTGGTCAACTCGAAGACGTCGCCCGCGGCCACCTTTGCACCGGCAGGGTTGACCACCTCTGCCGTAGAGCGCGCGATGCCGTCGGGACCGACGATGCGGAGCTGCACCTTTTGCCCGGAGGCATTCGGGGTCATGGCGGTGAATTCCGTGCCCACGCCCACACCGGAGACCTTGCCGATGTCGAGCGAGATGCTGCCGTCGTCGGTTGTGCCCAAGGCGGCAGTGCGGATTTTATTCGAGCTGGCGGCCGAGCCGCCGAAGAGCGGCTGCTGGCGGCGCGCGGCGCTGGCATCGAGATCGGGATCCTGGTCGGGCACGCTGCCGCCCTCAAGCACGGCCTTGACGCGCTCGTACACGAGCTCGGAAGGCGTATCGGCGGGCAAAGCCTGAAGCGCCTGGACCAGCGCCGCGGTAAACGCGCCGTGCGGCTCGGCGGCCTTATCGGTGAGCGGCATCTCCTTGGCGGTCTGGTCCTGCTGCGCGGCGGAGAAGACCAGCGCCGGGTTGTCGGAGCGCTCTGCCGGCGCAATCGCGGGCTCTCCGTTGGCCTGTGTATCAGGCGCTTCGTCGATGTCGCGGGGATCGAAGGCCAGCGCGCGCTCGCGGTACACCGGGCCGAGGCCGCGGCTGATGCCGCCCGAGTGGCAACTATCGAAGATGACGGTGAGATGCACTCCCTTGTTGAGCGCGGCGTTGAAGATGCGCGTCATCTCGCGGTCGCGGACGTCGTAGCCGCCCTTGTAAGCGTCGGAGGGCACGAGAGTGCTGTCGGCGTGGACATATTGCCCATTCACCAGCACAGTGAGCTTGTTGCCCTTGCTATTGACGCGCAGCGAGCCGTGGCTGGCGTCGTAGAAAACCACGGTGTCGCCCTTCTGCGGAAGATCGACGAGATACTTCTGCATGGCGGCGAGGATGCCGTCGTGCGTGGTCTGATCGGCGGGCAGAACCTGGATTCCGGGACGCGGTTGAGGAGGAGCCGGGTTGGTGAGCAAAACCACATTGCTGGCCGGAAAGCCGAACTTGGGACTGGTGAGGAGATCGGCCATAGCTTGCGCGTCGTTCACCGATCCATCGAGATTCTGGAAGGCGCCGAGTTCGCAGCGGCCGTAGATGCATCCTGCCGGGTGCTCAGCCGTTGTGCCGGCCGGCTGATAGGTGTTGATCCCGATGAGCAGTGCGCGCTCGGTTTCTGCGGTCGCCGCCGAAGCAGCCAGTGCGCAGACGAACGCACACGAAACGACGAAGTACGCTTTCATAAGCGCTCCAAGTGGTACAGCAATTCTCGAGCGATCCTCCCTTTGACCGGCATGCCGAAGAAAGCCCCAAAATCGCTGCTGCGCGGTCTCTTGATCGGGAACCCGACCCATTCGCTGTGGCGTTCCAATCGCTCAGCTTGGATCGATCGCTTCACTTCATGCCCGTTGAAACCCGGCGCCTTCGTGGAAGTTGCTCGATTCGAGCGATTCCGTCAGGCGCGTGTTTCATCCGTCCCGAATTGTCAGGACCGAGCCGATGGGCCGCAGCCTCCAAAAGTATGACGGCCAACTGAGCCAAAAGGCCGCAGAGTGAATCCATGTGCAGAGCTAAGGGTTTTGTCGCTTTCGAGCGATTGCGCCGTCGGGGGCCGGCGACCGATGACCGCTTCGATGCGAGAACATTCTCTAAACCGGTTACCAAAAGAATCAATCGCTTTGAGTGCCGCACATCAGGCGCCTGCACCCTTGCAGGCCGTGAAATGGCACCCTGAAAGTGCTGAAAGTATAGCTCGCGAACAATGATGGAATCAAAGAAATTCCGGTGAGCCGGCTAGAGCCCGCTTCTGGCGAGCCTGCCCATCTGCTGAGAATTCCGAAGAAGGACACGGCGAAACGACCAAAGGCAGTCGGGCCGGCATTGTCGCTGCGAGCAATCTGCGGAGCGAGATGGCGATAAGATGGGAACTGAAAATTTGCTTCCGGTGGCAGGCTGCGGGTTCAAGCGGCGGGCATGCAAACAGCGGCAGAGGGAACGGCCGTTGAAACGGGGCGCGGTGAAAGGCGATAACGCAGTCTGCCGGGACCGGGCCAACGAGAACCCCCGAAGAAACGCCGGGCTCGAAGCAGGGGACCGGAATGGGACAGCAATATGCCCTAAAAGGCAGCATAAGCAGGTAGTCGCTTTCGGTACCGGTTTTCCTCATTGACTGCCCGCAAGATATTGATATAGTGAAAATAAGTAGAAATCCGCGAAGAACGAAAACGGGGCCAGTCTGTGATCGATGAAAGCAAACCCTTTCATTTTTTGGGTGCAAGTTCTTGAGGGTTGCTTTAAGGTTCGTTTGGCTCGAATTCCGCCCGATTTTGTAGCGGTGGAGGGTGTGGAAAAAACCTCACCCAAGTGAGGAGGCGGAGCTTTGCGGCGAATCGAGCATCGAGCGGTTCGAAGATCGTGGAGGCCGCTGCCGGAATCTGCGGCCGATGCGCCGCAGCCCTCGAAATGGTTCGCTCTCTACACCGCGGCGCGGCACGAAAAGCGCGTCGCGGAACATCTGGAATACCGCCAGATTGAGTGCTACCTGCCGCTCTACCGGTCGCAGCGAAAGTGGAGCGACGGCTCCAGAGTGACACTCGAGCTGCCGCTGTTTCCTGGGTATCTATTCATCCATATTCGGCGCAATGAGCGCGGATCTGTGTTGACCGTGCCAGGCGCGGTGGCGGTGGTGGGCGGGACGGGCGGCGAGCCTGCGCCGTTGACGGATGCAACGATCGATGCGCTGCGAGCGGGACTGGCGCTTCGGGCCGCGCAGCCGCACCGTTTGATGACAGCCGGCGAGCGGGTGCGCATTCGATCGGGCGCTCTGGCCGGGCTGGAGGGCATCGTGGTGAGAAGCAAGAACAACTGTCGCGTAGTGATCACGCTGGAGCAAATCATGCAAAGCTACGCGGTGGAAGTCGACCTGGAGGACCTGGAGCTTCTAGCGCCGGGAGACTCTTCCCCCGCATGCGTCTCCGGATTTGCGAGCAATCGCCCGAGCATTCATTAGGCGGCTTCGCCGGCGAGCCGGCGGCTGTCGGCCCAAGCGAGGGCTCGGCATCCGGTGCGCTCCGGCCGGGGTCATGCATCCCCATAGGCAGTGCAGCCGCGCGGTGCGATTTGCGCGCGCAAGGCGCGCAGTCTTTTTAAAGGCCATTCAGAATCATCGTCCGCCGCCGGGGCGTGAACCGAATTCCTTGCCGAGGCGCGGCGAACTCGCAGCAGAATCTCAAATGCCGAGAAACACGCATCCCGGAAAGGGCGACGCTCAAGCGCGCATCCTGGCCAGCGCTGCGGAGATGTTTGCCAGTTTTGGTTACAACGGCGTAAGCACACGCGATATCGCATTGCAAGCCGGTGTGAACGAAGTGACGATCTACCGGCACTATCCGCGCAAACGCGATCTTTACGTGGCGGTGCTGGATAGCGAGTTGCAACAGGTGAAGCTGAGCGGGGAACTGCTGGCGGGAATTGCGGAGGCCGGGGACGCGAAGACCGCGGTGGCGCGCACCTTTGAGCTGATCGCCGCCACCATGATGCGGAGGCCGGAGTTGCTGCGCCTGGTGCAATTCAGCGCGCTGGAGCTGAGCGAAGACATCGACCCGCTGCTGCGCCGCCACCTCGGCCAGCTTGTCGAAGTGCTGGCCCGTTATCTCGATCCCTGGGTAGAGAGAGGCGAATTGCGGTGCTCGAGCGCCAAAGCTTTGGTGCTGTCGCTGATCGCCATCATGCTGAGCCATCGCTCGCTGGAGCGGCTTTTCTCGGGGGATGGTTCGGGCGCCGAGGCAATGTTCAAAGCGTACACAGAAGTGTCGGCGCCAGGACGCTGACCGCATGAAAACTTGTATCACTTTTCGGCCGCCCCTCCGGGGCTTGCGGTGCTAAAAGGCGACCTAATCCCAGGGTTTCACCCTGGGCTATTTTCGTCCGCCCCTCCGGGACGGATGTTGGCGATCGGTACTTCTTCACGCGGTCATCGGCCTAGAATTGGCCGGGCCGGGGACGCCAAGCAGCCTCCTTCGTTGGGCGTTATCGGTTCACATGAATCGAAAGCGAAGAATCGGCGCGTGTTTTGGATTCGCCGCGACCGCCGAGCACAGAGCTGCCGTGGCGCGGCGCGGGCGATTAACCTATGATCACAGACGGATTGACGCGGCGACGTTGGGAATTCCGGCGGGGTTCCGGCGGCAACGATGCGCTTGGCGGCGATCTCAGGCGGGAGGGAAGCTGGTTCGGTAATTTCGCGCCGAACGCGAATTCGTTCCGCAGATATGCAGGGGCCTAAATGATTCTGGAACACCAGTCGGAGCCAGCGCCGTTGCAGCCGATGGAAGGGCGGCCGGCGGCGCCTCCCCTTGGGGAGCGGCGCTCCCTGATGGACGTGTGGCGCGTGCTGACCAAGCAGCGCCTTGTCATCATCGGAGTCACCGTTCTTTGTGTTGCCGGGGCGGTGTGGTATGCATTTCGCACTCCGCCGGTTTATGAGAGCGTCTCGCGTATCGAGATCAAGCCCAACGCCTTCAGCGGCAGCGACATCCTGGGCTTCTTCGAGGCGGAAGACGAGGCCGGAGAAAACCTGCAGACCGAAGTGCGCGTGCTGCAAAGCGACTCGGTTCTATTCGAGACCGCGCAGGCGCTGCACCTGATCGACGCGATTCGCGGCAACAACAGCGGCAAGCCGGTTCCGGCCAGCGAGATCACGCCACAGGAACGCAGCGCCATGGTGGGAATCGTCCGCGGCGGATTGTCGGTGGCGATCATTCCCAACACCCGGATCGTCGAGCTGCACTACCGCAGCAACGACCCGAAGCTGGGGACGGAGATCGTAAACCAGCTGGTTGAGACATACTCCGACGCGGAGTTGCAGACAAAGTTCGAGCGGACGGAACATGTTTCCAAGTGGCTGCAAAACCGCATGGACGATTTGCGGGAAGAGGCGTCGGACACGCAGCGCCGGCTTGCGGATTACCAGCGGGAGCACAACATCGTAGGTACGGATGAGAACAATCTCACCATACAAACGCTGCAAAACATCAGCGGCGAATTGGACGGCGCGGAAGCTGACAGAATCACGAAGGAAGCGCGGATGCACGAGTTCGACTCCCTGAGCCCGGACATGATGGCCTTGATGGGCGATAACCCGGCTCTGGGCGCGCTGCGCAGCCAACTGACCGAGCTCCAATCGCAGCGCGCGCAACTGGCAACGAAGTTCGGACCCAAACATCCGCAAATCCTGCAGCTCGACCAGCAAATCAACAATGTCCAGAAACAGATCGACAACGAGGTGGAACTGGCCCGACACCAGGTGAACGACGAATACCAGGGCGCGATGGGATTGGAAGACGAGCTGCGCAAGCGCCTTGGGGCGCAGGAAGACGCGGCCTACCGCCTGAACGCCGACGTGGCTCAGTACGCGATTCTCCGCCATCAGGCGGAATTGACCCGCGAGCTCTATGACGATCTGCAGATGAGGCTGAAGGAGGCGAGCATCTCGGCGGGAATGACGGCGGCGAATATCACGGTGGTGGACCGGGCGACCGTGCCCTTTGTTCCTGTGGCGCCGCAGAAGTCCAAGAGCCTGCTCTATGGGCTCTTCGGGGGTCTGTTCCTGGGTTGCGTGCTGGCGTTTGTGATTGAATCGATTGACGACCGGCTGCGGACTTCGGAGGAAGTGGAAGCCGCATCCATGCTGCCTTCGCTGGCGGCGATTCCCAACATGAGCTACACCGGTCCCAAGCACCGGGGCGATGCGCGGGAGAAAGCTCCTTTGGGGGCGTACCCAACGCCGCATCAGCTGATTGCGATCTGGGATCCTAAATCCCATGGGGCCGAGGCTTACCGCGGTTTGCGCAGTTCGTTGCTGCTCTCATCGATCGACAACCCGCCGCGCACGATCGTCATCACCAGCGCCTTCCCCGCGGAGGGGAAGACGACGACCGCGATCAACTTTGCCATCGTGCTGGCCCAGCGGGGCGAACAGGTTTTGCTGGTGGACGCCGATCTGCGGCGGGGAAGCTTGCGCCGCGTCTTCGGCATTGCCGACGAGAATATGGGACTTTCCACGGTGCTATCGCATCAGGATTCCGACCCGGATCTGCCTGTGCCGTTTGCCGAGTTGCCCACGCTGCACGTGTTGCCCACCGGGCCGCTGCCGCCGAATCCCGCGGAGATGCTGTCTTCCAATCGCATGGAGGAGCAAATGCGGCAGTGGGCAAAGAAGTTCGATCGGATCGTAATGGACTCCGCGCCGCTGCTCGCCGTATCGGATACGCAGTCGCTGGCGGTGCGTTCCGATGCGGTGGTGCTGGTGGCTCGCGCCGGAATGACGCGCAAGCGGGCGCTG
>Ga0187784_10000958_pt1 | contig 22305 bp, 18 predicted proteins | sample 1015_SJ02_MP15_2_FD_132964 | JGI IMG/M metagenome (GOLD analysis project Ga0187784, IMG submission 132964) | Tropical peat soil microbial communities from peatlands in Department of Meta, Colombia - 1015_SJ02_MP15_20_MG | ecosystem: Environmental > Terrestrial > Soil > Wetlands > Peat | place...
CGCCGAGAACCGGTCACCACCGAGACCGGTGTCAGCAGCGTCACTCCAGATGACCTCCACGTTGGTGCCGCCGAGGCGGTCCCGCAGCGCGTTCGCCAACGCCTGATCGACCTCGATCGCAGTGACACGAGGAACAAGGTGACGCAAGAGATCGGTCGACGCCCCCGGCCCGGGACCGATCTCCAACAGATCGTCTCCGAGATTGCCCACTGTGGCGATCCAGGGCAGCACTTCTTCCTTGAGCTGCTCGGCCCACTCGGGGCTGGCCAAGAACTTCAGGTGCGTTTCGTTCATACCTCTGGTCTAGGATCCCTCGTGGTGGCTGTCGCTGCGCGATCGGTCAGAGACTCGTCTGAATCGGCCAACCCGGGGGTCGTAGCGATGCGAGAGGTCGCCCAGGTCGCGGCCGGCTCCTACGTCCACGAGGGACCGGGCCTGGTCACTGGGTGGCACTCCCATCCCCTGCATCAACTCGAGTACGCCGTCGAAGGCCTCGTCGAGGTTGACACGGACGCCGGTCGGCACTTGCTGCCTCCGCATCAAGCAGCTTGGATACCCGCCGGGGTCGAGCACCAAAGCATCCTCCACACCTCGATCAAGACCACCTCGGTGTTCTTCGAGCCCACCTTGGTCCCTGACCACGCGGCCCGGGTGCGGGTCCTCGCGGTGGCTCCTCTGCTGCGCGAGATGATCGGATACGCAGGCCGCTGGCCGATCAGCCGCGATGGCCACGACCTCACCGCTGAGCGTTTCTTCACGGTGATGGCCAGCGTGGTCGTTGAGGCCCTCGAAGACGAACGGCCGCTCACGCTCCCGGTATCTGCACACCCCGTCGTGGCGGCAGCGACGAGCTACGTCGCTGATCACCTCGACACCGCTTCCGTGCCTGAGGTGAGCCGCGCCGCCGGCGTCTCCGAACGCACCCTGCGACGACTCTTCGAAACGGAACTCCATCTCAGCTGCCGGGACTACCTGCTCCAGGCCCGGCTACTCCACGCCATGGTCCTGCTCGCCCGACCAGACCAAAGCGTGCTGCACACTGCCATCGCCGTCGGGTTCGCTAGCAGTAGCGCCTTCGCCCGTGCCTTCACCCAACGCTGTGGCGAATCGCCCTCCCGCTACCGGCGACGGGTTGTGAACGCCCGGCCGTCGTCCTGAAGCCGGCCGGGACTCGCGACAAGTGGTGTTCGCCTCGCCCGAGACCCTGGACCTACGCCGCGACCCCAATCCACACCTGGCCTTCGGGTCCGGGACCTAGTTCTGCCTGGGCGCCTCCCTCGCTCGGCTCGAGCTGCGCTGCATGCTGTCCGAGGTACTGCGTCGCCTGCCCGGTCTCGAGCTCGATGCGACCGACCTCTGCCGCCGCCCAAAACTTCATCACCGACACCTCGCTCCACCTGACCTCAACCGTTCCAAACTGAGAGCACGAGGTGAGCGGATCGACACCCGTCCCGACCACCACCCTCATCGCGGACGCACCCGGGTCAACGCTGCCTCAGCGTCGGCCGCCATCATCCGCACCAGGTCGGCCGCAGGAAGGATCCTCGTGATCAGGTCGATTCCCTCACCTGCCCACACAGGAACCGCGCCCGGATCTCCGTCTGCCAGGAGATGATGAAACCGTTCCTTGGCGGATTCGTCATGTTCGAGCTCGTCCTCCCTCCCGCGCCATTCTTCAAGGAACGCGTTCCGAAGGGTCCGAGCGGGATAACGGCTCGGCCACCGTACGTTCCGCGCGATATCGAGCACGCGGCTGCGCTCCGTGCCTTCACCGCCACTCTCCACGATGGCGTTCCTGGTGAACTCGTCCACCAAGGCTTCGGGCGTGGCTTCGAACCGCGTGCCGACGAGGGCACCTGCCGCTCCCAATACGAGCGCGGCAGCGAGGCCACGGCCATCTGTGATTCCGCCAGCCGCCAGCACGGGGGTCCCTCCGGCAAGATCCACCACGGCCGGGATAAAGGGAAGAGTCGCGCGCCCGCCGCCGTGACCCCCTGCTTCGCCACCTTGCGCCACGAGGACGTCGGCACCGACCTCCAGGGCTCGACGCGCTTCGTCGACATCGGTCACCTGGACGATCAGTTTGGTTCCGGCGCGCTTCACGGGCTCGGCGAGCGATCCCGGGTCGCCGAATGACAGCAGAACGGCGGCAGGCTGTCGCTCGAGGGCATTCCGGACGATCTCCGAGTTTACGGCCCACGAGAGGAAGCCCACGCCCCATGGCCGCTCCGTCTGCTCCGCTGCGATGGCCAGTTCCCGGTCAAGCCACTCGGGCTCCCCCTGGCCCCCTCCCACGATTCCCAGTCCTCCGCCGTTCGAGACGGCAGCGGCGAGAGCTCCGCCGGCCACCCCTCCCATCGGTGCGAGAGCAATCGGATGGGTGAGGTGGAACAGTTCCGTGAAGCTCGTCGGGATAGACATGGCCTTCGATTCCTAGCCGGTGCTCACGTTTCTTCTCCGATGTTGGCGGCCATCGTCCCTCCCGCGCCTCATCTGACGGCCACGGTCACGACCTTCACGACCACCAGAATGAAGGCCAGGACAAGGTACGAGCGCAGCAGGGTCAGGCCGAGCTTGCGCTGCGAGGACAGGACGGGGCGAGCGAGACGGCTGAGGGGCGTCATCCGCCAAGTCTCGCGCTTCTCCCACCCGGACGGAACGGTGAGTGAACCCGCTCGGGCCTGCCGACCGTGGAGGAGGAGGTAGATCCCGACCCCGACGCCGAGGGCGCAGCCTGCGCCGAGGACCGCCATGATCTGGCCACCCGTGATGTTCGGGAACAGGACGCTGGCGGTGAGGATCACCGACAACAGCACCAGCACCCAAATGATGGCGGCGGCGAGGACGTTGGTCCGACGGGTGTTCACCCACGGCCCCAGAACATCTCGGTCGTTGCACAGCAGCACCAGGAACACAATGGCTGATGGCAGAAGCACCCCGGCCAGGACCTGCACCGCCTCGGTGAGAAGGCCGAGGGGCACTCCTGGGGTGAGCACAAGGAACGCAGCCAACCCCATGAGCCCGGCGTAGCTGGCGTAGAAGCCCTTGGCCTTGGTGACCTTCCGGTGCAGGGAGTGCCGGAAGCCCATGACATCCGCCATGGCATACGAGGTCGCCAGCCCCACAGCCGAAGCACCGATGATGGCGGCATCGATGAGGGCGATTGCGAACAGATCACCGATGGCCGGGGACACATAGTGTGCGAGTCCCCGGGCCACGCCTCCCGCGTCGGTGAAGTTCCCGAAGCCAGGGTGTCCGGCGAAGGTCGCGTCAGCAAAGCCGAAGATCGCTGCCGCGCCCACCACCACGAGGAAGATGCCGATCAGCAGATCGACACGCTCGTAGTTGACGAACCGGGGCGTGATCCGCTTGTCGATGATGTAGGACTGCTGGAAGAAGAGCTGCCAGGGAGCGATGGTCGTCCCGACGATGCCGATCACGAGAAGCATCACGGTCGACAGCTGGGCGTGCGCCGGGAAGCCAGGGGTGACGAACCCCCGCGCCATCTGCCCCGCAGGCGGGTGGACCAGCAGGTAGATCGGAATGAGCAACAGAGAAGCCGCCACCAGGGCGAGGCAGACGCGCTCGAAGCGCCGGAAGCTGCCGGTCGAGGCCGCCGCCACCACGGCGGTGCCGGCGACCAGCACGCTCGGAAGCTTCGGGAGCCCGAGGTAGCTGACGGCCAGGGAGACACCGATGAACTCAGTCACGATGGTGAGCGCGTTCAAAATGAAGAGGTCGATGACGCTGAACGCTCCCCAGAACCGGCCGAAGCGCTCGAGGATCAGGCGCGCGTGCCCGACCCCGGTCACGGCACCGAGACGGATGACCATCTCCTGGGCTACGTAGAGGACCGGGATGAGGAGCGGCAGGACCCACAACAGGCGAATGCCATAATCCTGCCCCGCCTGGCTGTAGGTGGCGAAGGCGCCGGCGTCGTTGTCACCGGCCATGACGATCAGCCCCGGCCCCACGATGGCCGCCAGTGTGAGCAGCTTCTTGAGGAGCCCAGAGCGAGGAGCGATGTCCCCCCGGCTGATGGTGCCCAGAGCACCACGGATGTCGCCGACGTGCTCGGCGTCGAGGACGGCGGCCTCATCGACACTCGCGGTCGTCGTCGTCATCGCCGGCACCGCCCGGAGACGTGACGGGGCCTGCAGTCGCTGAAGAACGTGACCGTCAGCAGACGGTCGCAGTGGTGCGTGAGTTGCCGCAGCCACATGCGGTCCCGCGCACAGCGGGTGAAGTTGAACACGGCAAATCCCTTCGCAAAATCAGGTGGACTTCGACGCGCGAGAGGCGCGAACCCCTGGGGGGAGCCATAGCTCCGCTCAGCAGGGGTGATCCCTCCGGGTGCGCTGGGACGCGGTCTGCTGGCTCGAAAAGCCCGGCTAGCCGGACAGGAGCCGCATCAGCTCAGGGACAAGCAGCGACCGAGCGCCGGAGAGAGCCAGGTACTGGGGGGTTCCGATTTCATCTGGCTCACCTCCTCCTTGCTTCTTGTCTCGGCCTCGTGTCATCCACTCTAGCTGCTGGAGCCCATCTGTTGCCCACGGGCCGAGCCGGTCCCGAGCAACGGGATGACCCCGACCAGAGCTCTCGCCGGAGCGGGTCCGTGCTCGCTGATCATGGCTCCTGGTTCGCTAACCGACCGTGAGGTCGTGCGCGTTCTGATACATGATCTTCTGCTGATCTCCGGCGGAGATCCCGTCGAGATGGGTGAAAAAGTCTCTCGGGTCCGCCAAGCCTTCCGCGTGAGGCCAGTCCGAACCGAACAGGATCCGTTCCACCGGGACGTGACGCGCCAACTCGCCCACGTTGTCCTCGACGAACGGAGCGATCCACACGTGCTCGTGCAACTGCTTGACCGGATCGCTTTGGAATATGTCGGGGTGCTGGCTGTTGAGCCGACGGAGGACACGGATGAGGGAGGGCACCCAGACTGCACCGTTCTCGATACTGGCGAATCGGAGCCGAGGATGCCGCTCGAACAGCCCGTGGACGATGAGTGCGGCGATGAAGTCGTGGATACGACGTTCGTGCATGAGGCCGTCGACGAAGGGCTCGTAAAAGGCGAGCGAGGACACTGGACCTTCACGCCGTCGGCTCTCGTAGCCCCAGGTGCGAGCGATCGCGTCCTCGACGTCCCTGTGGCCATCGTCGAATCCGGCGTGCGCCGTGACGACGAGCCTTGCTTCCGCGATGCGAGCCCAGAACGGGTCGAAGACCGGGTCGGCTGGCGACTTGAGACCCTGGGAGGTGAAGGCCGGTCCGGGGCGTATCGCTACCACTCGAGCGCCTCGGTCGATGACCCAATCCACCTCCGCCACTGCGAGGTCGAGGTTGGACAGGGTCAGGAACGGGACACCGAAGATCCGATCCTTGTACGCGAAACCCCAATCGTCATCGATCCAGCGGTTGAACGCTCGGTAGATCTCGACGGCAGCCTCGATGTCGGGTTGCATCTGGCCCTCCATGCAGACGCCCTGAGAGGGGAACATCCAGACGGCTTCGAGGCCCTGTTGGTCCATCACGGCCAGTCGTGCGTCACGGTGGAACCACTCGGGATGTTGGCCGGGATCCTCGGAGGAGAGCATCTCGGCGACGGACACCTTGCTTGCCCTTCCGGCGAAGTAGTCGTAGAGAGCACCAGGCCGGGGCCGAGGGTTTACGTCGCCGGGTCCCGGTAACCACGGATGAAGCTCTCCGTGGACCACGTATCTCGAGCGCCCGTCGACGTCGCGCACGAGAACACCGCGTTCGGCGTATTTCGGGTCGCGGTATCGGGTGAACGCGTCGCTCGGCTCCCAGTAGTGGTTGTCTGCGTCGAAGATGGGGGTGCCCGGTTCAGCCGGCATGGCGATGTCCTCCGTTCGCTCTACGAGAAGGTCAGGCTCCGCGCATTGTCGCCCATGATCTTGCGCTGATCCTCGAGCGAGAACGATGCGACGTTGGCCAAGAATTCCCGCGGCTCCGCCATGCCCTCGGCGTGCGGCCAGTCAGAGCCGAAGAGGATGCGGTCGACCGGGAGGTGCTCCGCGAGCTCCTCGACGCTGTCCTCCACGAAGGGAGCCACCCAGCAATGCTCGATGAATTGCTCGACGGGATCAGAGAGGAACATGCCCGGGTTCTGGCCGCTGAGCATGGCCAGGGTGTGGAGGAGCGGCTTGACCCATTCCGCGCCGTTCTCGATGAAGGCAAGCCGCAGACCCGGAAAGCGCTCGAACAGGCCGTGTGCCACGAGCACCGTTGCGAAGTCCTGGACGAGTCGGTGCTTCATAAGATGGTAGGTCAAGGTGGCGGCGCCGTCTGCGGCGTCGTCGCCATCTCTGGGGGAGCTGTCGACTCCCCATGTCGCCGCGACCGCGCTGGCGACGTCGGTGTAGCCGTCCTCGAACCCGGCGTGCGCCGTGACGACGACACCTGCCTCCTCGATGCGCGCCCAGAAGGGGTCGAATTGCGGGTCCGCGGGTGACCGAGTGCCCTCAGGCGTGAACACTGGGCCGTTGCGAATCGTCAAAATGCGGGCGCCCCGCTCCAGGCACCATTCGAGCTCCGCCAGTGCGTGATCGAGCTGGGAGAGGGTGAGGAAGGGCACGGCAAAGAGCCGATCCCGGTAGGCGAATCCCCACTCTTCGTCGAGCCACCGATTGAAGGCCCTGAGGATCTCGATGGAGGCTTCGATGTCCGGCTGCATGGGTCCTTCCATGCACACGCCCTGGGATGGGAACAGCCAGCACGCTTCGAGGCCCTGCTCGTCCATCGTCCTCAGGCGAGCGTCCCGGTTGAACCATTCCGGATGCTGGTGCGGATCTTCGCACGCCAGTTCGTTCCCGATCCGGTCGGCGCTCATCTTCCCCTGGAAGTACTCGTAGAGCGCTCCCGGACGAGGTCGCAGATGGACGTCACCCGGGCCAGGCAGAATGGGATGGACCCTCCCGCCCACGAAGTAGCGCAGTTGTCCCTCGACTTCCCTGAGGACGACGCCTCGGTCGGCGAACGTCGGGTCCCGATGGCGAGTGAACGCCTCGGAGGTCTCCCAGTAGTGGTTGTCGGCGTCGAAGACGGCGCCCAGCTGGTCGGCGGTCTCTGTCATCCCGGATCTCCCCTCAATCCGCGCCGTGGCGGAGCAACTTGCCCGGGGTCACCCCGGTGCACTCCCCGTCCACGAACGTGGTGCGCCCGTTCACGATGATGCGGTCGTACCCGATCGCACGCTGGATGAGCCTCCATTCACCCGCCGGGTAGTCCCACACCCTCTCCTGGGGGCCGCTGTCGACCGTTGCAGGGTCGTAGACGACGACGTCGGCAGGAGCACCTTCGGCGAGGAAACCCCGGCCCTTGAGGCCGGCCGCCAGGGCGGGGTAGTACGAGAGCCGCCAGTGCGCGTCCTCGAGCGACATGATCTCGTGCTCACGCACCCAGAACCCCAGGAGTTCGCTCGGATAACGCGCCGTGGTGACGAACTTCGTGTGCGCACCGCCGTCGCTCACCCCCGGGAGCGCCACCGAGGAGGTGGCGATCTCCCTCATCGACTCCGGAGGCGTCATCATCATCGGGGTGGCGAAACCCACACCCAGCCGACCGGCGACGGCGATGTCGAGGAACGCGTCGATCTCGTGCTTCCCGTCTCGGGCCGCGACTTCGCCGATGCTGTAGCCCTCGTACCTGTCCTTCAGCTCAGTGGCGTTGGGGGCGTCGCTAGAGATCCAGTGGATCTTGATCTCGGTGAGGTCGTACCCCGCACCAAAGAGACCTCCACGCTCCTCGTGCACTTGCTTCATGGCCGCTCGACGGACAGAGTCGGCGAACTTGACCATCTTCTCGTCGACGGTGCCGAGGCACGCCTCCTTCCAGCAGGGAATGGCGTCGGCCAGGTTGTAGTCCTCGAGTGTGAACTCAGAGACGAAGTTGGTGGTGAGCGCCTGCGCGAACACCCTTACACCTTCTTCCTCATTGAGGTACTCGAGCTGCTTGATCACGTCACGGTGGGAGTACTCGGGTCGTCCATGCTGATTGAGCGCGCCGTCGGCCAGCAGCGCGTTCCAGATGACCGGTCGGCCGCTCTCGCGGGCCATGAGGGCGGCGGAATCAAGCGTGCCGGTGAGTTGGGCCACTCCCCGACCGAGCGAGCCCATCGCCCTCGAGAAGGCGATGACTTCATGATCGGTCATGCAGTCGGTGACCATGGGCGTCCCGTCGTAGTCCAGCTGGACGTTTCCCAACTCGCCGTTGATCTGAGCGCTGAACCCGCAGCCACCTGCCTCCATGCCCTCGACCAGCAGCCGACACATCTCGTCGAGCTCCTCGTCGGTGACCCGGTAGGCCTTTGCATTGTCCACGCCGGCCACGTAGGCGTACAACGGAGCCAACGGGACGAAAGCCATGACGTTGACGCCCTTGGGGGTGCGGCCGACGCTGTCGAGGAATTGGGGGAAGGTCTCCCAGTCCCACGGCATGCCTGCTTGCATCGTCTTCACCGGGACCGCTTCGTTCCGGGCCAGGGTGAGCATCGTCCGTTCGCGATCCTGCGGATGGCACGGGGCGAAACCGAAACCGCAATTCCCGATCACGACGCTGGTCACGCCGTGCCAGCCCGACATCGTGCACCAGGGGTCCCAGAAGACCTGACTGTCGTAGTGCGTGTGCAGGTCGACGAATCCGGGGGCCACGATCCGGTTACCCGCATCCACCACGTCGGCGCCGTCGGCAGCGTCGATCCGGCCGATCTGGGCCACCCGGCCGTCTGCGATCCCGACGTCGGCCTTGTAGCGAGGTGTGCGGAGGCCGTCGATGACCGTCCCACCCTTGATCACAACGTCGAATCGGGCCATTTCCCCGTCCCCCTTTGAGCGGCACGTCTGGAGCGGGTGCGCCAGTTGCCGAACCCGCACATGGTAGGACCCTTGCTGGTTGGCTATCAAGTAAGATACCCCACTGTGCCGCCCAAGACCCGTCGTACCCAAGCAGAGCGGCGTAGCCAATCGGAGGAGGCGCTGATGGACGCGGCCGCTGAGCTGGTGGCCGAGCGGGGTGTCGAGGGAGCGACCCTCGCCGACATCGGCGGGCGAGCCGGGGTGAGCCGCGGCCTGGCCACCCATCACTTCGGGAGCAAGAACGCACTGGTGGCTCGGCTCGCTCGACGCGCCCAGCAGGGAATCGCCTCGGCCATGTTGGCGAAGCTCGACAGGCAGTCTCGCCACGTCGAGGACCTCTCGGGACTCGACATCGTGCACCTGACGGTCGATTCCTACCTCGAGCTGTTCGAGGACCCCACCCCGGACCAGAGAGCGCTCCTCGTCGTGTGGGGCTCCACGTTTCCCTCGCACTCTTCGCTCGAGGGCATGGTCGAGGCAGAGCGGCGCAGTTACGTCGGTTTGTCCGAGGTCATCGCCGACGGGCAATCCGACGGGTCGATCAGGCCCGACATTGAGCCCTCCGCCGCCGCGGTCCTGGTGCTCGGAATGATCCGGGGGACAGCGGCACTCCTCCTCACCGATTCCGGCCTGACCGACATGACCAGCGTTCGAAAGACGTGCAGCGCATGGATCGATTCCGCGCTGGCTCGCGACCCACGTCCTCAGGCCGGACCCGGTCTGGCACTGAGATAGCGGCAACGCGTCCGTCTGGCGATTGCCATCTCGTGCGGCGGATCAGGTGGTCCACTGCCCCCCGTTGACGCTGAGATGCTGCCCGGTCACCGGCAGGGCTAGCTCCGAGCACAAGAAGAGGACCGTCCCGGCGCACTGGTCTGCGCTGGGAATGAACCCGAGAGGCATCTCGGTGGCTTTGACTGCCAGCCACTCCTCGACCGAGGACCCCGACGTCCGGGCGGCCGTCTCGGCCAGCCTCGAGAGGTTTTCGCCTGCAACGGGTCCGAGGAAGACCCCGTTCACCCGAACCTGCAAGTGACCCACTTCGAGCGCCAGTGTGCGGGCCAAGGCGGCGAGAGCAGCCTTCGACGTCGAGTACGCACCCATCCGGACAGGAGTTCGCAGAGCCGCGCCGGAATTCACCAGCACGACCGCGCCCCCTCCTCGCTTGGCCATTTCCGGTACGGCCGACTGGACGAGGTGCAGCGCCCCGAACAAATTGACGTCGAGCACCTGGCGCCAGGTGTCGGGTTCGGCGTCGAGTACCTCGGTCCAATCACCTTCGTGGTGGCCGTTCTGGACCAGGTAGTCCACACCGCCGAACCGCTCGACCGTGCTCTCCACCAGAGCCCGGCATTCCGACGCGTCCGTCACATCGGTGGGGCAGACCAGAGGTTCGCGCCCGAGCCGGCGGACCTCGTCCGCGACGGCACGCAATCGCTCGGGTCGTCGAGCCGCCAGGGTCACGTCCACACCCTGCCGAGCGAACCCCAACGCGATGCTGCGTCCCATCCCGGGCCCAACGCCGGCCACGACGGCCACCTTGTCTTCGCCGAACATGATTGACCTCCTGCACCTAGGGCATTACACGGTCAGAACGATCGAGTCAGACGAGCCGCAACGAACCGACGAGTCCGTTCAGCAGCTCGGCGATGCGGTCGAAGTAGGGCGTGGGGTCATGTCCTCCCTGGACCTCGACGAACTCGACCGGCTCGACGAACGCCGCCATGCGGCGAGCCTGCTCGACCGGGATGACCGGGTCGTCGAGCGCGACGACCCAGGTCCGTCTCACCGCTGACGGCAGCGGCCGCCATGTGGCCCTCTCGAACGCAGGTCGGGGAGCATCGAAGAGCCTCGTGGCGCCGACGTTCTCGACGATGCGGAGCGACGTGTCGATCGGGAGCTCACCGGGTCTCAGGCCACCGATCGTCGTGCCCCTGGTGTCGCGCATCAGCGCTTCGTGGCCGTCGACCACCCGCTGCCGAAGCTCCGGTTTGAGCTGGTCCACGGGCCGCCGTCCGGGTGGCGCCACCGTGCAGGACAGGAAGACCAGGTGACGTATCGAATCCAATCGGGCCGGCAGGTACGGCATGGCGAAGCCGGCAGACGAGTGTCCGACGACCACGATGTCGCTGAAACCTGAGCCTTGACAGTCCCGCACGATGCTGTCAACGAAGTCCTGCGTGGTGATTGTGGCCAGGTCTCGCGGGTTGTACCTGCGGCCCGGAAGGTCCACGGCGAGCACAGGCCCGGTGAGCAAGGGGATGAGTCCGTCCCACATGGTGGAGTTCATGGACCCCCCGTGGACGAGGACGATCCCGGGCGCGATCGGGGCGCCCCGGTTCGCCGACGTGGTCACCATGGATGCGGCACCCGTCTCTCGTGGCCCCATGCCGCCACTCCTACGGCCGCGCCAGGTAGGCGCCGCACACGAAGGGCAGCGCCATCTGGTTGACGATCCCCGGAGGGGCCGCGCATACCGCCGGAACGGCGTTGACGCACGGCATGGCGGTGGTCGTCGCTCCATCAAAGTGGCCACTCGGTGACTCGAGCTTGACCCTGACGTCGGGATCCCCCTCAATTTCGATCAGATAGCCGCGCGTCACCGGCCAATCCGGAGTCATGTCCTCTCCGAGCTTCCACACGAACTGACACTCGATGATCGATCGGCCGTCGGCAACGCCAGCGACCACTCCCTTGAACCCGGCGATGTGCCCCCGCTCGAGTGTCATGAAGCCGAGGTCCGTCGTCTGGTTCGCCGTCGCGAACTCCGCGGTGAATCGGACCTCATCGGTCCGCAGCCCGAGCGCCTTGGCCATGACGCCGATCTGGTCCTTGAAGGAGCCGCACGAGGCCTCGAGGGCCACGGGAGCCCGGGGGTCGTCGACGGTGAGGTCGAAGCCCATGGCCCGGAACATCTGCTCGTTGGCGTAGTCACTGATGTCGAGCGACTCGAGGACCGCGAGACGATCGATGCGCCTGCACATCGCACTGGCGCTGAGGGCCACCATCGGTGCGTGCCCGGGGTAGATGCCACTGCTGTAGAGCGACGACTCGCCGCGTAGCGTCGCGTCGCGCAGGGCTCGGGTCGGCTCCTCGCCATAGCCCGAACCCGAGAGCATGTACATGGTGGTCACGACGTTGGCCCCCGACTCGAGGATGCGGACGAGATGATCGAAGTCGGGCCGGTAGGGCATGTACGACACACAGTCCGGTTCGAGCGCGAGCAACTCGTCGACGTCGTCGGTGGCGACGATCCCCAGCGGATCGATCCCGCACAACTCCCCCACGTCTCGTCCCACCTTGTCGGGCGAGTAGGCGTAGCAACCGACCAGCTCGAGCACCGGGTGTCCCACCATGCCACGGACGGCGGCGCTCCCCGTCTTCCCGGTAGTCCACTGGACCACCCGCAAGCGCCCGCTCACAGCGCCTGGCGGTCCGGGACGCGGGTCGACGTCATCTGGACGCCGCGCCAGAGAGCAACCGCCTCGTCGCGTGGCATGGCCAGGCACTTCTTCGAGACGAACTCGTCATCGGGGTCGGCCCAGCAGACCGGACCGGAGCCAAGTTGGTCGTAGAGCGCCGTCGCGACCTGCTCGGGCGGGTTGGGGTGCATCAGCCGGGCTCGGGCGCGGTCGAGCGGGTCGTCACTGTCGCGTCGTCCGCACAATCCGGGGTCCAGTGTCTCCTTGAACGCGTTGTAGTTCGGCGACGAGGTGGCGCCGACCAGGATCGTCGTGACGTCCACGCCGGACTCGGCCAGTTCGGTCCACAGGGTCTCGGCCAGGATCCACTCGAACGCCTTGCCGGCGTTGTAGGTGGAGAAGTTCACTGCTCCCGCGATGCCGCCGTTCGAGCTGACCAGGGCGATGCCGCCACGGCCCCGGGCGACCATGGGTGGGGCGAGGAGATGGCAGAGCGTGACAGGAGTGGCACAGTTGACCGTCACGCTCAGCAGCTGCTTGTCGAGGTCGACGTCGAGGAAGCGGCCGGCCGGGGCGACCGCTGCGTTGTAGACGAACAGTCCGACTTCGAGGTCGGCCGTGGCCTCCTCCACGAGTCGAGCAATGGCCGGGTCGGCCAGGTCCGCCGCAAGAGTGCGCACTTCGACGTCGAACTCGTCACGCACCGAGTGCGCAGTGTGAGCAAGCTGGTCTTCGCCGCGCGCCAGCATCAGCACATTGAGTCCCCGGCGCGCCGCCTCTCTCGAGAGCGCGGCGCCGATGCCCATCGACGCGCCGGCGACGAAGGCCCACGGTCCGTATTTGCGGACAAAGTCATCCGTCATCTGTCTCCTCCGTCTCCTGGTGTTCAGCTGCACTCTCTGGTCAGGTCGGCAAGTCGCACCCGCGAGCAGGCAACGGCCGGACCAGGCCGATGGGGCGCACAAGGGGAAGGTCCAAGTGGGTCTTGATGCCGGGAGATGCACCGACCACCGCCGGGATGGCGTTGACCGAATTCATCGCGGTCCAGACTCGTCCCCAGTACCCCTCGTCCCCCGCCGGATGCTTCGATGTGGGTTCGAACCCCACCGACAGCTCCGGATCACCCTTGATGATCAAGGAATATTTGATGGTTCCGTACCCCCAGCTCGGTTCGAGGTCGTCATCCATCTTCCAGAAGCTGCGGAACACGATCACCGGTCGGCCCTCCGACCAGGTGATCCACTCGTGACGCATGCCGGCGACCGTCCCCTTGACAATCCGACCTGACCTGACCTCGAGATCCCGCTTGGCCACCGCCACGTCGAAGTGGGTCGTCGTGCGTTCCACCGGGACACCGAGACCGTCTGCCACAAGGAGCATCGATTCCTTGAAGATGGACGCCATCGTCTTGATGAGCGGGCTGTGGTCGGCACGAGCTTCGTCCGGGTCGCGGCCGAAACCCAGGCCCTCGAAGTTCATCTTGTGCGAGGGGTGCGGAGCGAGGTCCGCAACCTCCTGGACGAGTATCTGGTCGATCCGGTTGGACAGCCTGGAGAACGTCATGGGGAGGAGGTCGCCCGAGAACCCCGGGTGGATGCCCGCACCGTGCAGGGTCACCCCGCCCGCTTGGCATGCGTCTTCGAGCGCATCGACGACGTCCTTGTCGAGCGCCTTGGGGTAGATGAAGCCAACGGGTGTGACGATGTTCTTCCCTGACCGGAGTATTCGGCACATGTCCGCCACGTCCGCATAGAGGGGGGCGTAGTTGACGCAGTCTGCTTCGAGCTCGAGCACTTCATCGACCGAATCGGTGGCGCGAACACCGAGAGGCTCGATTCCCGCGAGCACCCCGGCGTCCTGATCGGCCTTCTCCGGCGATGTCACGTAGACACCAACCAGTTCGTAGAGGGGGTTGTCCACGAAGTGTCGGATGGAGATCTGGCCGACCGACCCTGTCGCCCACTGGATGACCCTGAACCTCGAATCGGTCACCAAGCCCCCATTTCGTGCAACGCCGACGCAGCGGGCGCATAATATATGCACTCGACGGTTTCGCAACCGTGACTTGGCAACCGTGAAAATGGTGCTGGTTGCGACGCCCGCCTCCTTGGTGGCGGTTCTCATAGGCTCCTACGTGCTGTGCCGGCCGGACAGTCGGCCTCGCCGAGCCAGGGCAGGAGGCATCCATGGCGACCGAGCTGTTGCACCTCTCGGGCATCATCAAGCGGCCTCTGGTCGACGCCAGGACGGGCGACCGCCTGGGGCGGGTCGAGGACTTCATCGTCCGCATGGGTGACAGTCCTCATCCACCCATCGTGGGTTTGATAGTCAGGATCGGAGGGCGTGACCTCTTCGTACCGATCCGCAAGATCTCGACCATCGAGCCCGGCCGCGTCGTCTTCGACGATGCCCGAGTCGACCTCCGCCGCTTCGAGCGCCGACCCGGCGAGCTGCTCCTGGCTCGGGACCTCAAAGCTCGACACCTGATCAACCTGGTCGGGGGCCGTATCATCAAGGCCAACGAGATCGAGCTCGCCCGCACGGACAGCGGCTGGGAGGTTGTCGGTGTCGACCCCACCGCACGCGGGACCCTGCGCCGGCTCCTTCCCGGCCGCCTCGGCCAGCACTCGGCTGCCGGTGCCATCGTGGACTGGGAGAGCATCGAGCCCTTCGTGTCCCACGTGCCGACCGCCCGGCTCCGCATCCCCTACCGCAAGCTGGCGCGCCTGCACCCGGCCCGGATCGCCGACCTGGTGGAGGCGGCGTCGCACGAGGAGGGAGAGGAGATCATCGAGGCGGTAGGTCAGAACCCCGCGCTCGAGGCCGACGTCTTCGAGGAACTGGACCCAGAGCACCAGGTGGAGTTCGTGCAGGCCCGTTCCGACGCTGACGCGGCCGGGCTCCTGGCGTCGATGGCTCCCGACGATGCCGCGGACCTGATCTCCGAGATCGACCAGGAACGGCGGGCCCCGATCCTCGAGCTGCTCCCCGAGCCCCAACGGCGCAAGGTCAGGTCCCTGCTCCGCTACCACCCGGAGACTGCCGGCGGCCTCATGAGCCCGGATTTCCTGGCGCTGCCGGCGACGGCGACGGTCGGCGCCGCCCTCGAAGCGGTGCGCACCAGCTCCGTGCCAAGGGAGGCGTTGAGCGTCGTGTTCGCGACCGATGCCAGCGGCCGTCCGGTGGGCTCGGTCTCCACTGTGCACCTGCTCCAGAGCCTGCCCAGCGTCGTTCTGTCAGACGTGGTGGAGACCGACTTGGGTCACGTGCATCCCGACTGGGACCTCGGCGCCACCGTCCGCAAGATGTCGGACTACAACATGACGGTGGCTCCGGTGCTCGACGAGGACCACCGCACGATCCTCGGCGTCATCACCGTCGACGACGTGCTCGAGTTGCTCATGCCGTCGGGATGGCGCCGAGACTTCGGCATGACGGCGGCCGAGGAATGACCGGGGCCCTATGCCGAAGACCGGGCCAGCGAGCGCAGCCGCGGCGCAGGAGCGGCTGCCCCACACCTGGCTAGGTTCGCGCGCTCCGCCGGGTCCCCGCTGCATCGGGGTGATGTCGAGAATGTCCGCGCACGGGCCGCTGCGGTGCGGCCTTCGACGGCGTGACAGTAGGGCGAGGGAGGTGAGGCGTGTCCGAAGGGGACGAAGACGAGGCCAGCACGGCAGTGCTCGACGAGGCCCACCTCGGCGACATCGAGGGCGCCTTCGGCACGATCCGTCAGCACGACATCGAAGCCCGCCGGTCCTGGAGGGCCAAGGTCCTCACGCTGCTCGCCGTCATGGGCCCAGGTCTGATCGTCATGGTCGGCGACAACGATGCCGGGGGCGTCGCCACGTACTCGCAGGCCGGGCAGAACTTCGGGCTGACGCTTCTGTGGACCATGCCACTGTTGATCCCGGTGCTCATCGTGAACCAGGAAATGGTTGTCCGCCTGGGGGCGGTCACTGGAGTCGGACACGCCCGACTCATCAACGAGCGCTTCGGGAGGTTCTGGGGCGCCTTCTCCGTCGGCGACCTCTTCATCTTGAACTTCCTCACCATCGCCACGGAGTTCATCGGCATAAGTCTCGCCCTGGGCTACTTCGGCGTCAGCAAGTACGTGTCCGACCCGTTGGCCGCGCTGGCCCTCATCGTCATGACCGCCACGGGAAGCTTCCGACGCTGGGAACGCTTCATGTTCATCTTCGTCGTCGCCAACTTCCTCGTCATCCCCCTGGCGATCGAGAGCCATCCATCGGCGTCCTCCTTCGTGCACGGCTTGACCGTCCCCGGTGTCCAGGGCGGGTTCAACTCGACGTCGGTACTCCTGATCATCGCCATCGTGGGCACGACGGTCTCTCCCTGGCAGCTCTTCTTCCAGCAGTCGAACGTCATCGACAAGCGGATCACGCCTCGGTGGATCAACTACGAGAGGGTGGACACGGTGCTCGGATCGCTGGTCACCATCCTCGCCGCGTCTCTCATCATGGCCGTAGTCGCCGCGGCGTTCTCGGGGACCGCCCTGGCCGGCCACTTCACCAACGCTGAGGGAGTGGCTACGGGCCTTGAGCACTACGTGGGCCGGGCGGCGGGGATCATGTACGCCATCATCCTGCTCAACGCGTCGATCATCGGGGCGGCGTCAGTGACCCTCTCGACGTCCTATGCCTTCGGCGACGTCTTCGGGATGCGGCACTCGCTCCACCGGACCTGGCGGGAGGCCAAGTTCTTCTACGGCGCGTTTGCCGGGATGGTCGTCGGCGCGGCCGCGATCGTCATCATCCCGGGAGCGCCACTCGGCCTCATCACGGTGGGCGTCCAGGCCCTCGCCGGGGTCCTGCTGCCCAGTGCCACCGTGTTCCTGCTCCTCTTGTGCAACGACAAAGAGGTGCTCGGGCCATGGGTCAACCGGCCGTGGCTGAACGTGGTGTCGGGCATCATCATCTCGGTCCTCTTGATGATGTCCCTCGTCCTCATGGCCACCACGATGTTCCAACAGGTCAACGTGACCGACCTGGCATTGATCTTGGCCGGCGTGCTGCTCGCCAGCTACGCGGTCATAGCCGTGGTGCTGTGGCAGTCCCGCGCCCGCCGGGCACGAGCGGCTCCTGTCTCGAGGGAGCACCGAGCGAACTGGCGCATGCCACCTCTCAACCTCTTGAGTCGGCCCAAGTGGTCCCGTGGTCGGCTGCTCGCCATGTACCTGCTCCGGGGATACCTCGTGGTTGCGGTAATCCTGCTGCTCGTCAAGGCGATCGAACTCGGCGTGCACGGGAAGGGCTGACCACGGTCGGGCGCCGGGCATGACCGACCAACACATCTTGACCATCGACCTCGGCACCAGCGGCCCCAAGGCCGCGGTGGTGTCGACCAGCGGCACGCTCGCCGGCTCAGCCCGGAGGCCGGTGCCGACGCGCTACGGCCTCGACGGTGCCGCCGAGCAGGACGCCGAGCTGGTGTGGCAGGCCACGCTCGACGCCGCCGGAGCAGCGCTCGCCGTCGCAGCCGTCGAACCCCGGTCGATCGTGGGGATCGTGGCCTCGGCCCAATACTCGTCGATCATCCCCGTGAAGGCGGACGGGACGCCGGTCGCCTCAATGATCACCTGGATGGACCAGCGAAGTGCACCAAAGCGACTCAGGCGGCTGCCTCGCTACCCCACGTTCGGCGACTCGCCCCGCGCGCTGGCGAGGTACCTGCGCGTGCACGGGATGGCTCCGGTCTCGTCGGGCATGAGCATCAACCACATGCGCTGGTTTCGCTACGCGCAGCCGCAGCTCTACGAGCGCACCGCGTCGTTCCTCGAACCGGTCGACTACCTCACGGCCCGGTTCACTGGGCGCAACACGGCGAACCAGTGCTCTTCGTTCATGCAGATGCTCGCGGACAACCGCAGCGTGCCCAGTGCCGGCTGGCACGACGATCTCGTAGCCGCGTCGCTGATCGACGCCGACAAGCTCCCCGAGTGCGTGCCGGTCGGAAGCGTGGTCGGCACCGTCCTGCCAGCGGTCGCCGGTGTGCTCGGGTTCCCGCCGAGCACACCGGTGCTGTCGGGTATCAACGACACGCAGGCCGGCGCAGTCGCAGCCGGTGCGTTCTCGGGGGAGCACGCGGGCCTGGCGCTCGGCACCACCGCGGTGATCGTCACGCACCTCGAGAAGAAGAAGGTCAACCCCCTGCGGTCGCTCTTCACCATGCCGAGCCCCCTCGGGGCTTCGCACATGCTGTCGGCGGAGAACGGGGTGGCCGGTGTCGCTGTCGACTACTTCCTCGACAGCGTCGTCTACCCCGACGACCACTTCGTGACCCACCAGACGATCGACGACCGCTACCGCGCGTTCGGCGACGCTGCTGCGAGCTCACTGCCAGGCGCGAAGGGTGTGCTGTTCCTGCCGTGGCTCCGAGGTTCGCTCGCCCCACAAGCCGATGGGCGGATGCGCGGCGGGTTCATCAACGTCGGGCTCGACACGACACGCAACGACCTCGCCCGTGCCGTGCTGGAGGGAGTTGCCCTGAACGTACACTGGCTGCAGGGTCCGGCGGAGAAGTTCATCGACCGCCGAATCTCCCACTACGTCTTCTACGGCGGCGGAGCCCGCTCGGACTTGTGGTCGCGTGTGATGGCCGACGTGCTGGGCAAGCCCGTGCATCAGATGGCCGATGCGGGCTTCGCCAACTCGATCGGCACCGCCGTGTTCGGTTTCGACCGTCTCGGCATCGCGGCCGCCAAGGACCATCGCCTACGGATCAATGCCGTCTACGAACCCGATCTGGCACAACGGGCACGCTACGAGGACCTGGCTCAGACGTTCGCCGACTCCTTCAGACGGACCCGGCCGCTGGCCCACCGCCTGGCCAAGCGGGTCCCATGACGCCGGGACCCGTCAGCGGCACCTCCTCCAACCGGTGCTTCATGATCTTCCCCGTCTCCGTGTGGGGCAGTGATCGGCGGAACTCGACGTGCGCCGGCACCTTGAACGGCGCCAGCACGTCGGCTACCCAGGCCTGGACGTCCTCGACCGACAGGTCAGCACCGTCGCGGGGCACCACGAAGGCCTTGACCTCCTGTCCGAGGGTATGGTGCGGCACGCCGACGACGGCGCATTCGGCGATGTCCGGATGCTCGATGAGCCGGTTCTCGATCTCTGGGGGATAGATGTTCTCGCCGCCGCGGATGATGAGATCCCGCATCCGGCTCTCGAGCCGGAGGAGGCCGTCGGCGATCACTCCGAAATCTCCCGTGTGGTACCAGCCCTCGGCGTCGACGGTGGCCGCGGTGGCCTCCGGGTTGCCCCAGTAGCCGAGGAAGACCGAGGCTGAGCGGATGTGGACCTCGCCGACCTCGTCCGGTCCGAGAACCTGCCCGTCAAGATCGCGGACCTCGATCTGGTAGGTGGGCCACGCCGGGCCCACCGAATCGGCATGGTCGAGCACGACCGGGCCGCTCGCGATCGTCCCCAGTCCGCACGTCTCGGTCATGCCGTACCCGTTCGAGAGCACCACGTCGGGGAGCCGCGCCTGGAAAACCTGCACCAGTGCCGGGGGGAAGACAGTGCCGCCGGATGACGCGGTCCGTAGCGAGGAGAGATCGGTGCGGTCGAAGTCCGCATGCTCGAGAATCCTCCAGTAGTGCGTCGGGACCGCGCTCCACCCCTGCACGCCGTAACGCTCGGTCAGCTCAAGGTGTCGTCCCTCATCCCAGCGACCCGGCGGCGGGAACACCACCGTGCCGGCGGTCCACGGAGCGCCGAAGAGAGAAATCGTCCCCGAAATGTGGAACAGCGGTCCGACCACCAGCATCACCGACCCCCTGGTCGCGAAGGGGTCGAGCCCGAACTGCGCCGCGCCGAGCACTCCTTTGAGCGCACTGGTCTGCGTGGCGTGGATGAGATTCCGGTGGCTGACCGTCGCCCCCTTGGGTCGACCGGTCGTGCCGCTCGTGAACATGATGATCGCGGGATCGTCCTCGGCCGCGAGCCCTGAGGGGAGCTCCCCACCCGCCTGGGCGGCGTCGACCACGGCCGAGAGCGGCTCCGCCCCGATGGCGGCCCGGCCGAGGCGCTCGAGGCGGGGCTCGTCCGCGAGCACCAGAGCCGGATCGGTGAGCTCGATCCCGTGGGCGAGCTCTGGCGGGGCCCACCATCCGTTCAGGCCCACCGCCACGGCGCCGATGGCCACCGCGGCCCAGTACACGAGCGCGTACTCGAGGGAATTGGCACTGGCGACGGCAATGCGATCGCCCGGCCGGATCCCGTGCTCGTCGTGGAGCGTCGCCGCCAGGCCACTCACCCGGTCGACCGTCTCGCCATAGGTCAGCTCGGCCTGGTCCCGAAACACGAGGAAGCGATCTTCCCGGGCCGGCAAGCGCAGCAGCGCTCCCAGCTCGGAGGGGCGCTGGACGAACACCTGCACGTCGCGACCGAGCACGACTTCCCGCCGCAACTCAAAGGGTGCTCCCGGACCGAAGATGCGCGCACGCACCTCCGGCTCGAGCGGCGGGTCTGACTCGGACCACTCGAGACGCGCCGGGGTCACGGTGTTCGGACAGTCACGCGGCTGCTTCCGACCCCGCTCCACCGACCGACTCGCCTGGTCCTACTGGGCGGTCCCCCCGCAGCGTGACCCGGTGCATCGTCCGCTTCTGACCGGCGTAGTCGTAGATCCCGTAGTGCATGGTCGCCCGATTGTCCCAGAAGGCGAGGGTCCCCGGCTTCCAGTGGTAGCGAACGACGAACCTGGGGTCGGTCATGTGGTCGTAGAGGACCCGGAGGAGCCCGTCGCTCTGAGGTTCGGGCCAGTCGACCAGCCGCACCGTAAATTTGGGGTTGACGAAGAGGTTCCTCCGGCCGGTCTCGGGGTGGACGCGCACGACGGGGTGCACCGCCGGCAGCAGCTGCGTCAGCTTCCTTCCTTCCCAGACGTTCCCGTGGCCCTCGGCCACCGCCTGAGCGTAGAACGGCTCGAAGTGGAACGCTGAGAGCTGGTCGCACAGCCGGCGAAGAGGTTCGACCAGCGTCTCGTAGGCCGCCCGGGTGTCGGACCACATCGTGTCGCCTCCCGCCTCAGGGACGACGATCGAACGCAACAGCGACGCCGCGGCGGGGCGCTGCATGAACGTGATGTCGGTGTGCCAGAAATCCGTGCGGTCCTTGGCGCTGTCGATGGTGTGGACCTCGGTCCGCTCCACCACCCGCGGCTCCACCGGGTGGTGCTCGGTCAGCTCCCCGAAGCGCCCGGCGAAGGCGACCTGCGACTCGTCGTCGAGGTGCTGGTCGGGGAAGAACACGACGAGGCGCTCCAACCAGATCTCCCGGATGGCGGCGATGACGTCCTCACCGAGGTCCGACGCGCAGTCGACCCCACGGATCTCGGCTCCGATCGTGGGGCTCAGGGGGCGGACGTCGAAGTCGGCGCCGATCTCGGTCACGGCCACATGTTCGCAGATCCACCCGCTGTCTCGGGCGCAGCACCGGCGGCGCCCACGGGCTGCGAGGATCGGGGCGTGCGCGACGGCATGCTGATCCTCTGCCCCCAGCCCATCGGGCCGGCGTCGTGGCCCGCCGGCAACCTGCTGGTGCCCGGCGTGGCGGAGGTGGGCGGCGTGCTCGAGGTGGGCGGCGACTCGCGGAACCACCCCCTTGTCTTGTGGCGGCTCGCGTGACGGCCATGGCGCGCCGGCGGGTGGCAGTGCGGGTCACCGGCGTGGTCCAGGGCGTGGGGTTCCGTCCGTTCGTGGCCCGTACGGCCGAGGAGCTTGGCCTGGCCGGGCACGTCGGCAACGACCAGACGGGTGTCTTCCTCGAGGCGGAGGGAGACCCCGACGCCGTCGAGCGGCTGCTCGCCGCGCTCGGAGCGCCGCCGGCCGGTGCCCGCGTCGAAGAGGTCGAGGTGGCCGAGGTCCCCACCTGCGACGAGAGCGGGTTCCGCATCGTGGCCAGCCGCCACGCCGAAGGCGCCGCGACCGCAATCCCGCCCGACGTCGCCACCTGCCGGGCCTGCCTCGCTGAGCTGTTCGA
>Ga0187784_10000959_pt1 | contig 22297 bp, 29 predicted proteins | sample 1015_SJ02_MP15_2_FD_132964 | JGI IMG/M metagenome (GOLD analysis project Ga0187784, IMG submission 132964) | Tropical peat soil microbial communities from peatlands in Department of Meta, Colombia - 1015_SJ02_MP15_20_MG | ecosystem: Environmental > Terrestrial > Soil > Wetlands > Peat | place...
AGTTCTGATGACCACGTTGTCGGGGCCGACTGAACTCATCCAGAATGCTGCACAAATAACTTTGACAGGGCTCGAACGGTTCGGGTCTAGGTGCGCACGACGTTTGCCGCCTGGAAGCCTTTGGGGCCTTTCAGCAGATCAAACTCCACGGTCTCACCCTCATTGAGCGTGCGGTAACCGTTCTCCTGAATCGCGGAGAAGTGCACGAACACTTCTTCCCCCGTGGAGCGTTGGATAAAGCCGTATCCCTTCGCCCCGTTGAACCACTTCACTGTACCTTTCTCTCTCACGGATGAAACTCCTTTCAATTTTTTACTCGGGTTTGTTCTCCGGATCCTCGGATCGTCGCCCCGGTCGACCGAAGCGCCCCTCAAAGAAGCCGGTAGAACCTCTTGACTGCGCGCATGGCAGAAGAATAGTATATATTTGAAGTTAGCAAACTAACGATATATCCAACGAAGTCAAGGAGAAAAAATTAAGAAGGCAAGACGCAGGGCGCCGACTGCCAATGCCGCCGCGGGAACATGAAGGTCAGCGATCTTGCGTGGGTCGCAGGGTCGTTCTACAGTGTCGTAAAACGAGTGATGGACAATCGGCCTTTCATCATCCTGCCGGAGGACTACGCCGCCTGGCGAGGGCCGCGAGGATACGTCGACAATGTCGCACACGCGATAGCTCTCGCATGCACTTCTCCGAATGGTAATGGGCGAATCTATCACGTATGTGACGAACCCGCTTTGAGTGAACTGGAATGGCAGAAGAAGATCGTGGCACAGACCCAGTGGTCTGGCAGGTTCGTTCTGTTGCCGAGCGAGTGTACGCCGAAGCATTTGCTGGCGTTCGGCAACGCAGCGCAACATTCATTTGGCAATACCGATCGGATCCGCAGAGAGCTCGGGTATGCCGACCTTATATCAATGGATGAAGCCATTCGCAGAACTATCGCATGGGAGCAGGCCAATCCGCCGACGGGCGCTACGTTTCATCAATTTGACTATCCGGCGGAGGACGTCGCCGCCGGCCTGGCTATGAGTGGGGCGTGCATATTGCGTTCTTCGCCGATCGCGCCGCCCTGAAGACCGACCAGGTACGCGCGACCGTATGCGGCGGCGCCGATGAGCCGGCTTGGAGCGAAGAGGAGAAACTTCTAATCCGGCTGGTCGACGAATTGCACGACGCGGCCGACATCTCCGACAAACTATGGAAAGACCTTGCAACCGCCTTTAGTGTCGATCAGATCTTCGAGTTGATCGCTTTGGTCGGGTTCTACCACACAGTTTCGTTCTTTGCGAACAGTCTGAGGCTTCGAGCCGAGCCATATGCGGCGCCGCTGCCTTTGGAATGAGAGGAATCCTTACTTATAATTGACACATGGGGCAAATCCGGGAATGCCGTGACACCGATTTCGATCAGGTTTTTCTACTTCTGAAGCAGCTGTGGCCGTCCAAGGAACTGGACCGAATAGCGCTCAGCACGGTTTATGCCCGTGCGATTCGGGGCGATGCTCAACACTATATTTGCGCAATCGAAGATGACAGGGTTGTCGGATTCTGTTCTCTGACTCTCACGAACAACCTGTGGCAGGCAGGCTACCTTGCTCATATCGATGAACTCGTTGTCGATGAGCAGCAGCGGGGGCGAGGCATCGGTCGTGCATTGCTAAACGCCATCGTTGAAGTGGCCGTGAAAGCTGGTTGTCCAAGGATTGAGCTGGATTCTGCCTTTCACCGCAAGGACGCACATAAGTTCTACGAGGCCCAAGGATTCGAGAATCGGGCACACCTTTTTTCCAAGGTACTCTTACAAGAGCCAGGCATCGCCGCTGCCGGTTAGACAGTCGGCAAAAGATAAAAACTCGTATGTGTAACCCTATAGCGCTGCATACGTGTTCCTGAGCAATAATTCTCAGTTGGACGGATTGTGCGGGGGATCGGCGACATCAATCATATCTTTCCCGAACAAAACCTGCGCATCATGGTCTTGAAAAATCTGCAGTCCAAAGACGACCCGCTTCCGATAGCCGAACGCATGGCAAAGGAATATCTGCCCGAGCTGAAACCGATGTTTTAGCGACGGCAGGTTTCCGCACCAGGTGTTTCGGCACTTCAAGTTCGCCTTCGATGAACGTCCGGTAGATCGTCGGCCTGGCCACTTCCGGCGACAACTGCAGCGCTTGCCAACATTCGACCTGTTGGCGCATTGGGTCGAAGTTCGCCCCTTCCACTGGTGGAATTGTCAGCTACCCTGAGTCCGGCTGCGTCGGTCTGCGACTGATAGTTATGCCCCGAACACAAGCACTCTGGAGGCGATTACTGAATCAGATGTTCTGTATAATTAGCTATCTCCGAATGGTGGCTAGGGTTCCGCTGGTAGAACACAATGCCGGGACAGGTCCAAGCGCCACATACCACAGCTAGTCTGTAAGCACCCAGAGCCGAAAAAGCTTGAGGGGGTTCGGTGAGCGCACCCAATCGTGCGCCTAAATCCCAGCTCTGGAGCTCTTCTTGACTAGCTTAGCTCTTGCTCTTGTTCTATTCGCCGCAATCGTTCACGCCTGCTGGAATTTGTTGGCCAAGCGCGCGGGTGGTGGCGTGGTTTTCGTATGGTTGTACGCCGTCTGCTCGACCATACTCTGGACACCGCTCACGCTCAACAGCTTCCTGCGAGTTCGGCATTCCTTAACACTCGTGGATCTGACGTTCCTGTTCGGTAGTGGCCTAATTCACACTGCTTACTTCGTCGTTCTGCAGAAAGCATACCGCGTGGGGGACCTATCCTTCGTCTATCCGCTGGCACGCGGCACTGGTCCCGCTCTGTCGGCTCTGGGTGCGATTGTGCTGCTCGGAGAGCGCCCAACGACGGTGGGGCTGGCTGGAGCTGCGTTGGTGGTATTCGCGATCGTTGTATTTTCGAAACCTACGGGATTTAGCATAGGACGCCAGCGCACAATTGTGCTGGGGCTGACCACCGGAGTGTTGATTGCCTTTTACACTCTATGGGACAAGTATGCAGTTACGGACCGTCACATCCCGCCGATTCTGATGGAGTGGGCCACGAGCGCGACTCGGGTAATTCTTCTGCTGCCGTTAGCCCTTACAAATTGGAGTGAGGTTCTAACCGATTGGAAAACACGGCGCTGGTCCGCAATTTGGATTGGTGTCCTTAACCCCCTTGCGTACTTGTTGGTTCTGTTCGCCATGACATTTACCCCCATTAGCTACATCGCACCATCGCGCGAAATCAGCATCCTCTTCGGAGCCTTCCTGGGTGGGCACTTCTTGGGTGAAGGTGATCGCCCAAGAAGGTTGGTAGGCGCTGCCATAATGGTGGCTGGAATTGTGTGCTTGTCTGTTGCCTAACGCCTGGCGAGATTTGTTGACCACGTAGTTTTGCGTGTGGCCGAACTGGACAGAACAGAGCGCTTCTACACAGCCATTCTGTGGCAGACTCCACGTCGTGCTGGAGGCAGCCTCATGTATCAGCTCGGTGATACTCGCCTCTTCTTCACACTCTCCTATCGGCACCAGCAAGAGCCATACGACAAAGAAAAAGTCGGGCTGAACCACGTTGCGTTTGGTGTCCGGCGTGTGGGGACCTCCAATCCACGTGCGCACGACTGAACCGCGCAGGAATTTCGAACAGTGGAATTAAGTTGGATCACTATGATCAGAAAGAGTTCATCTGGCTCGACGACCCGGACGGTTTCCGGATTGAATTCTATTTGCGGCCTTCGTGACAATCGGGACCAAAGGAAATTGGCAGCAACCCCGTGCGACGAGACCAACACGGATGTTACGCCCAAGGTAGCCATCTAGGGCGGCTCGCCTTACGTCATTTTCCTGCTCGCGCTGACACATGGAAATCCGTCTTAAGATTCCAAGGTCGTTCCTCACGGCTTCTCGAATGCGCGCCCAGACACCTTTCTCATACTCCAACTGAAGGAACTACTTGACCTGCGCGGTCTGCGAGGCCACAGCCAGCCATTTGCCGCTGCGCTTCACAAAAACATCGGTCCACACGTAATGTAATTGAAGACACGAGGTTTTTCCGATGCCGAATACGCTGTATATGGTGGTGGAGCACTTCAAGAACAACGATGCTGTGGCAGTGTATCGACGCTTTCGCGACTTTGGTCGCATGGCTCCCGACGGTCTGATCTACGTCTCGAGTTGGGTTGATGACAAGCTCGAACGCTGCTATCAGCTGATGGAGACCGACGACCGTAGTCTGTTAAATAAGTGGATGGCGAAGTGGAGCGATATTGTTGATTTCGAGGTGCATGCGGTGATCACATCTAACGAGGCGGCGGGCAGGATTGCGCCGCGTCTATAGCAGATTAAACTTGCCTCGACGGAGAACAACGTTTCCCAGTATCACGACACCAGAGCTAGCTTGCTCGTTTCAAAACGTAGATCACCCACGGAGCGATCCTCGTTTCGCTCACCCAGGGATAGGGCTCGTCGCCCTTTGCCAGGGGCTCAAGCATCTGCGCAACTTCCAGACTTGCTACTCGGTACAGGGCTCGATACGACGCGTCCGTGCAGACAATGTCTTCGACGGGTCTTCGGTCTTGATGGTCGGTAGTGATGATGCGCACAACATCGCCACTCTCTGCCGCTGCGTTTTCCGGATAATCCTTGGTGCTGAATGACGCCCATTCATGCGTGTAGATTTGGGGCGACGAAACGAGATTAACGAGGATTCCACCTGGCGCGAGCAACTTTGCCAAATCGCGAAATATCTTTGCCTTCGCCGCCTGGGGAATGTTGTCGAACGTGAAAGCGGAAAGCACGAGATCGAAGCTTCCGACCGGAAACTCGTCGAGATTGTCGCCGGGGACGAGCCGATAATCGCCGGTTGGATCCGTGGCGCGCGCGATTCGCAGCATATCTTCCGAAATATCGACGCCGATTGCTCTGAAGCCGAGTTCCTGCAGGAACCGTGTTGACCTCCCCGTACCACAGCCAAAGTCCAGCGCTCGTTTTCCTGGCGCATACTCGGCGAAGATCGCGGGCAGGTCGCGATATGCCAAGTAATAGGTGTTGGCGAAGTTTAGTGTGGCGTATTCCCTGGCACGGGTTACATCCTCGTAGCAGTTAGTGAAGGTCATTTTTCGGCCCCTTCCTGCACCCCTCCAGCAGTTCTCGTTTCTGCTCTGCAGTTCGAAAGTTTTGCTCTTCGACAGCGGCACAATCTCGCGGTTTGAAGCGATCATGACGGTTCCTCGATGGTTTCGCGACAAGCACCGATAAAGGCAGCGCCGATCTTGTCCTTACCGTGCAAACGCAATATCGATCACAAATTGGCTTGTTCACAATGGCCATTTTTGAAACAATCGATAAGGCCACTTTTCTTAATTTCTGGCCACGCCGAGAGAATATTCATGGCCAAGGCCATATCCACCTTGGGGCTGACGCACATCGTTCTCGATCGCCGCTCCGCGATTCCCCTTCACCGGCAGCTCTACAACGCTCTGCGAGAAGCCATGCTCACGGGAAGACTCCGCGCCGGCACCCGTCTGCCCTCTACGCGCACCCTGGCACAGGAATTGGGCTTGTCGCGCATCACCGTAATGGACGCCTTCGATCAGCTTTTTTCTGAGGGGTGCCTTGAGGGCAAGGTCGGATCCGGAACGTACGTCGTCTATGGCCAGAGTGGCCACGTGGGCCGTCTAGCTGATCAAAAGCTGACTCCCCGAGTCCCCCCGCGTGTGCGCCTGCTTTCCCGGCGCGGGCAGCGCATGGGGAAAGCGCTGGCCAACTATCCCAAGTGGGTTTCTTCGACGGAATCGCTCGCCTTCCAGCCGAACGTTCCCGCAGTTGATGAATTTCCCTTCCGCATCTGGGAGCGACTGCTTGCCCGGCGCTGGCGAGTGGCATCGCGAACTCTTTTTACCCAGAGGGATGTCCGTGACTATGTTCCGCTGCAGAAAGCGCTGGCTGAGTATCTGCGGACCACACGCGGTGCGCAGTGTGACCCCGAACAAGTGATCATGACGACAGGCTCGCAACAAGCTCTCGATCTGATTTCCCGCCTGCTGGTCGATCGCGGGGATGCTGTGTGGATCGAGGAGCCAGCGTACCTCGGAGCGCGAAACGCATTGCTGGCGGCTGGAGCTAGGCTTGTCCCCGTGCCGGTCGATCACGAGGGGATCAAGGTTGAGGAAGGCCTGCGCCGCTGCCCGCAAGCGCGCTTGGCCTACGTTTCCCCCTCGCATCAATATCCTCTGGGCGTGACGCTCAGCCTCGCGCGTCGCCTTCAGTTGCTCGACTGGGCACGACGTGCCAACGCTTGGATTCTCGAAGACGACTACGACAGCGAGTACCGTTATGTCGGATGGCCACTCGCCGCCCTGCAGGGACTCGACCGCCATCGGCGCGTTATCTATCTGGGGACGCTCAGCAAGGTTCTGCTTCCTGCCATTCGTCTTGGTTACATGATCGTTCCCCCGGACCTAGTGGACGCTCTCGTTGCCACGCGGCTACTAACAGGGAGGATGCCCTCGGTAGAGCAAGCAGTATTGGCCGACTTCATTGTCGAGGGTCATTTCGCTCGGCACATCCGCCGCATGCGCCATCTCTATGCGAAAAGGCAACAGGCACTATTGGAGGCGATTGCGCGTGACCTGAACGGAATACTCGAAGTACAACCGGCCGAAGGCGGAATGCACGTCGTGGCTTGGTTGCCACCGGACGTGGACGATCGAGTCACGTCACAGCTCGTATCAGCTCGTGGGGTAGGATGTCCGCCTCTCTCCCTTTACTACATCGGGAAACCCAAGCGCGGAGGGTTAGTGCTGGGCTATGGTGCGTGCAATGAGCGGGTCATTGATGAAGGCACGCACCGCATGGCAGAGGCCTTGCGCACGCAGCCGATTGGAACTCATTTCTTCGGGTCAGCGCTGGGGTAGGCACGGCTCCTGCCCCTAGCCTTTTTACTACCCCGACCGTAAAGCGGCGTACCAAACCATTTCCTGATATGAAAGCCAGTGAGGTCGGGAACTGCCCCGACCACCTGTGAACTGCGTACAGGCGAGTGATCGCCTTGCAACGGAGGTGGCCTTGAGGAAGGCCTGGGCAGTTATAGCTTTCAAGGGATTCGGGGGCTGCAGAAACCGGCTATCGAACCCCTCCGAACCCTCACCGTTTGTTGACCGATTGTGTGAATGATTGAGAATCTGAAACATACGATAAGCCATTAAATCCCAACCTCTGTCGCGACAAGGCAGAGGCCTCTTCGCAGCTCGGGCACCTCCCTGCCGCTAACCCGCCACCAATCGCACCACCGTCCGAAAACCCGCTCATACTTGGCCCACTGCGGTCGCCCGACCCTCCACTAAGAACGGCTGTCACGGCCGTCTGACAGTCACTCGGCCACTCGAGCTTTCCCAGCCCAGCACCTTAGGGGTATCGTGGTTCTTGTGGAAAAACAATTTTCACAGAGCGAGCTTGAGGCTATTGCAGCGGCATTGGGCGATACTTCAGAGGGCTTAGCCGGTTCAGAAATCGGCCACCTACTTGCAACATTGAAGATGGCCGACCCAAACCCGGGCATGACAAAGTGGAAGCGTCTCCATAACGCTTTCGTTGAACGACAGAACTATAGCCAGAATCGCCGCGCAATCCTGGAATTCATCCGGCAAGCAATGAAACCGGAGAGATATGCCAAATGCCCCGAGCGCTTCGAGCCGATGCGAGCGAACGTCAATCGCGCCCTTGCCTTTTCTGCTTTAGCTGTCGACGCGAAGGGTCAAATATATGCCGTGGATCGCGCCGAGACACTTTCAGAAGCGCAGAGTCGGGCGGATGACCTACGGGCTGATTTGACAGTGCGGGGAGTGCATCCCGATGTATTGCGTTTCTGCCGCGCAGAACTTGTTGTCGACAATTATTTTCACGCGGTATTGGAGGCCACTAAAAGTATTGCTGATAAGCTTCGCTCGAAATCAGGCTTGAGCGAGGATGGCGCGAAGCTGATTGACGCTGCACTCTGCGGGTCAGTACCCCGGATAGCGATCAACGATTTAGTTACCGAAAGCCAGCGAAGCGAACAGAGCGGCTTTGCCAATCTCGTGAAGGGAGTCTTCGGGATGTTTAGGAATCCCACTGCACACGAAGCTCGTATTACATGGCGGATGAGCAAGGAGGATGCTGAAGACCTGCTCTCGATCGCCTCTCTCATACACAGGCGGCTGGACGCATCTCGGTGAAAGGGAGCATCTTCTCGTGTCACCCCAAGATGTACACGAGCTTTCAGTTCTAAGGAGTCGCTTGTAGAGTTTTGGCCAATACAGTACCGAGAAAAACAAGTCCTCCTACGACACACGCCGCCTTCACAAACTCCTCACGCTGTTTGCGCGATTCTTGAATACTCGCCCATGATTTTCCATGCAGCATTTGAAGCACTTCTTGCATAGTCGGTCGGATACTCGCATTCGGATCGCAACACGCCGTTACGAGCTCGCACATACTCGGCGCGTATCCGTATCCTTCAGATGCCGGATCGAGTCGTTCTCCATGCTGCGGTATTTTTCCGGTTAGGAGGTGATAAATTGTGGCACCGTACGAATAAACATCGCTGGCCCGCGAAATCGTCCCCCCCGCTATGATCTCAGGTGCCATATACCCCGGCGTTCCGCCTCTATTCTCCGCAAATAGAATCGTAAACAGAGTGCCATTCCCCAGAGGATCGGCAACCTGGAGTAAACCCTGCTTTGTCAAAAGGACATTGTCGGGCTTGAAATCACCGTGTAGATCGAATGCAATGTGGAGAGTCGCTAGAGTCCCGGCCAGATTCTCTGCTACCTGTCGCAGCTGGGCCACACCAAGTTTGCCCGCGTGTTGCGAAAGTGACCCTCCTTCCAAATACGGCATGACATAGAAGGGCCGTTCGAGCGCCAAATTCCAGGCTAGCAACTGAATCATTCCACGCGATTTTCGTTGGAGGACTCTAACTTCCCGAGCAAAGGCTTTCCTGCAATGTTCAAGATGGTATTCGCGCAAGAACTTCACGACCACCCATTCGCCTGTATCACTTCTCTGGCCAAGGTAGAGGTCTCCGTTGCCACCGGACCGGTACATCCGCAGATTTACGACCTTAAAATTCATCGGGTCCCCCTCGGGCGCGAATAAGCCATTCTAAATAAGGCGTACAAGAATGCACCGCGCTCGTTATTGGCGGCTCGGCGAATTGCCTCGGCTGAATTCCCGCCCTTGATAGCAGCGTCGAGGGCAAGGTAAAGATCGCGAATCGGCCCAGCAGGGGTTGACTGCCCCCCTTCCCACCGATTGACGCTGGCGAACGATACGCCGAGGAGACGAGCCATTTGCTCCTGCGGTAGCCCTAGCTTGCGACGAATGACGGCCAAGTGACCAGCATCCAACATGACATAAAGCTAGCCTAAGTCCGATGCAGGTGTCAACACGTGTTATAGCAAATGTTATAACGGATTCTGTAACGCATCATTTCCCGAACCTCGCACGGGCTGAATGGATGTAGGCCAGTTCTCGTTCAGGCGCGTTTGCCTCCGCCTCTAGGAGCGACAACTTGCGAGATCTAGCAGAAAAAATCAACTCGGCAGCGTTCTTGAATTTGAATTTGAGGAGACTCTCTAAGGCTTCCGCTCCTCCCACAACCAGTGTGCGCAAGATTCCAGTATTGGCCTTGATGCGGTGCAAGTGGAGGTGCTCGCTGTATTGGTGCAGGGCCCATTCAAGTTTGTCTCGCATTTCTTGTTGCGAGAGTGCCCCGTGACTCGTGTCAATGATCCAGCTCCGCAAGCCCAGAAACTTGGCTCTACTTTCGGGATCCGAGCGAAAGTCGAGAATCTGTTCCCAAGACGTTCTATCGTCCGGCTCTGGGAAAGAACTAAGAACCACATCGATAACCTCTTCGCGTCTACGAGTGTCTGTCACGGAAGTTACGTTTGCAAACATTGCCCTTTCTGATGCAAGCAACGGTACAGCTTCGACCGTTTCGAAATCGGAGATCTCCAAAGCAAGCAGGCGCAAGAGGAGTTCACGGATCATTTCGGCTGAGAGGGCGGGCGACCCTATAAGCAGTGCGGGATCTGCGTCCTCCAACATAGCCTTGGTCATCTTGCCGGCCCCCTTAAACCCTTCGGGGCGAGGCAGTAGATATACCTTTGTGCGGTTCCTATCCCGGCTGAAGCCGATTACATCCTTGAGTTCTTGTTGGAATACCACACCTTTCTCTCTAAGCCAATCGAGTTCTGCTTGTTCTCGCGTGTCAGACCCTGCGGAAGTATTTGCTTGATTTATGCAGATTTGGTCGAACATCAAGGCGGGGCGCTTGAGTCTGTCTAGGGAGCGCGGTAACGGGCTCACGGCGATCAACCGCATGCCGGACATTCTACTTCCTGGTTCTGATGCTGGCGTTTAAATTTGTGGGGCTGGTATCCCGTCGTTTCACAGGTTGAGTTGTCGCAACGGGGAAACCTTTATACCTGCTAGTATTCGAGCACAGATCATAGAGGCGACATTGGAAGTGGAGCGAGGGTGTGGAGTGCATTAGACTCAACTGTTGCGACAGGCCGAAGAACCGAGTGATTCGCGGGTTCGTGTCAATGTAGTGAAAGTCGTCAGAATGGAAAGTTGTTAGCACTGCACGCGTTTTCGTGGGCATTGGCGAACGTTCCGGGAGGATACCGATGTGGTCGGATAACGAGTCCAAAGAAGACCTCCTCGGATTTCAGTACTTGGCGCAGGCGGTTATCTCGATCGTCAAGAACCAAGCCCTCCTTCCGGCAACCATAGGAGTCTTCGGAGACTGGGGCGGCGGCAAGTCAACCCTCATCGATATAGTTCAAGCCCAGCTCATGACGGATGCCGAGCGGAAAGCTGGAACCGTGGTGCTCTCCTTCAATGGCTGGCTCTTTGAGGGCTACGAGGGCGCCAAGACGGCGCTCATGGGCACGATCCTCGAAGAGCTGCAGGAACATGAGACCTTCAAGAATAAAGCGAGCGACAAGGCAAAGAAGTTAATGAAGAGTCTCTTCCGCCGCGTCAATTGGATGAAAGCAACACTTGGAGTCGCGAAACTTATAGGCGGTCACTTTGCCGGACCGGCGGCTCCCGCTCTTTGGATTGGCGGAGCGGGAGATCTCGCTAGTGTAGCCAAGGAAGCCGCCAAGAAGGTCGAGGAGATCGATCCCGAAAAACTAAAGGAGTACGTAAAAGAGGAAGATAAGCGGGCGGATGACGGGGAGCAGGAGACCCGCCGTCAGATCCAGAATTTCCGAAAGGATTTCGAGGAACTCCTCAAGCAGTCCAGTATCAACCGGCTCGTGATCAGCATCGACGACCTGGATCGCTGCTCCCCTGACACCATCATCCCGACCTTGGAAGCGATCAAGCTTTTCTTATTCGTGCCCAGGACAGCTTTTATCATCGGTGCTGATGAAGAACTGGTTCGCTATGCGGTCCGCCGGCGATTCCCGGAATTGCCCGGCGATCGCCGCGAGGTAGGCCGCGATTACCTGGAGAAGCTCATCCAATTCCCAATAAGGATTCCTGCCCTGGGCCGCGCTGAAGTGGAGAGCTATATGGGATTGCTCTTCGTCACGGCATCCGATGCCCTCACTCCGGCACAGAAAGACCTGGTGCGCAAAAGGGTAGGCGAAGCGACCACCGAGGCCCTCACCACCGCATCATTCAACACGTCCGTAGCCCGTGAGATATTAAAACCTCTTCCACAGGCCCTCGAAGACGACCTTGGGATGGTCGAGCGCGTGGCGCCCTTGCTCGGAACCATCATGAACGGCAATCCGCGACAATGCAAAAGATTCCTTAACATGCTCCTTTTGCGATTGCAGATGGCCGACTCCAAGGGGATCAAACTCAAGCAACGCGTCCTCGCAAAGCTCATGCTGCTGGAATACTTCAGGATGGAGTCATTCCGGCGTCTCGCAGAGATTCAATTTGAGCAGGACGGCACACCGAAGCAACTTGGGAGAATGGAGAAGGCGGTCCGCGCAAGCGACGATCGTGAGCCTAATAAAAAGGAGGAACAACCTGAACCGACTTCCGCGGGCAAGAAGATCGCGGCCAAGAAGTCCATGACGACCGACTCGGGTGAATTGAGCGCGGAATTTACCCTCTGGACCGCAGATCCGTGGATTCGTGAGTGGCTTCTCATGGAGCCGGCGCTCAGCGACGAGGATCTGCGTGCGTATTTCTTTTTCTCCCGTGACAACCTCGGCCTCCTCGGCACGGCTGGGCAACGCCTCAGCGTCGCGGCGCGCGGTGTCCTCGACAAGCTGAAAAGTAACAGCAAGGCTGTCCGCCTAGCCGGCTTTAAGGAGCTGAAGCAGTTCGGTGAGGCGGATGCGAATGCCGTGTTTGAAGCCCTATCGGAGCGTGCAAAACGTGAAGAGGACCTCGGAGCAGAAAGCGCTTCTCTTAAGTCGATGATCGACGCTGCGCAGGAACGTCCAACCTTACTGCAGCCGCTAATAGCGGCGGTGAAAATGCTCCCCGAAAAAGCCCTTCCTGTATGGACTCCGGTCAATATCCAGAATGCATGCAAAGGGCATGCAGACGCAGAACGCGCATTCAAGGAAATACTCGCGACCTGGTCGAAGAGCACAGTGAACCTCATGCTTGCGAGCGCAGCGAAGAGCACATTGGAATCAGCAGGAGGCGCCAGCTAGTTTATGGGAACGTCCTCCAGTAATTCGGGCCCAAGGGGTAAGACTCCTCTGCTGCCGAAGTGGGCACAGGGCGGAGGGCAGGGGGCCTCCCCTGGATCTCCCGCCCCGCCTCCACCCGACGCTGGCAATGGCGACAGCCCTCCGCCGAAGCCCAACCCCAAAGCAGTTCCCGATGAAGTACAAGCACCGCAACCAGCTCCTCCACTGTTGCCCAAATTGTCCGGTGCTCCGTGGACGCTCGCCCGCCGAGCGATGACCAGTGCGGTTAAGGCTGGCGCGACAGTGGCGGGTCTGCGCACCGCCGGGCGTCGATATGTCTCGGCTAAGGGCGGGGCCAAGAAGGCATCCTCGACCGCATCAGCAGGCCGCGCGACGACTGCTAGGATTGGGAACTTTGTATCGGACATCGCCTCCCGAGGCTTCAACGAGGCTGCGCGCGCCATCGGCCTGGAAAGCACTGTGGGGCGGAAGGTCGATGTTGTGTTGGCAGAAGTGATCAACGCCATCGCACCTACCGGAACGAACAACGATGACGCCATCGCACGCAGAGCCGCGAGCGAGACCCTCCGCGAGCTCTTTGAAAAGCACGGCGTGGAGCAGGCAGGTCTCGACGTACTTAACGCCATGACTCCTGGCGACGTTACCGACACGATTGAGCTTTCGGTGGCGGCTTACGTTTATGAACGGTGGCTTTTCGATTTGAGCCAGAAGATCGAGCAGAACGCGGTCAGCGAGGCGGATGCGGTCAAGCTGGAGCGCGATGTCAAAGACTTTGTGAAGGGGCTGGTCAAGCTGAAACTGAACGGAACCCAGGCGCTCAAGCTCGACTGGAAGGGCGCAGACGGAAAGAAATTCGTGCAGGAGATCTACGACGCGGCGTACAAGCTGCTTGGAGGTACGTCCTAGTGCTCTGGAACGTCATCGCCCAGATCGGAGACGACAACTATTGTCCTGCCCTCGAGGCGAACGAATTACAGTTCGTTGCAACACTCGACAAGCCAGACGGAAATCACGCGGTAGCGAACGATCTGCTCAGCGGAGTCTTCAAAGCGGGTCTGAGTCCTTCCCAAACCGCGATCGATCTCCTTCACCTTGCGACCATCGTGTATACGGCGGACCTGAGGATTTCGCGACTCTATGACAGTGAAGATGCGTGGTTCCGTGATATTTCCATCCACATACCGGTCACCGACGTTGCGTCGTGGGCGGCCGCGAAACCGATCCTGACAGAGCTTCTATGCTTCCTTACGGGTGACGGATGGACGGTTAATTTCCGCCAGAAGGTTCCTTCTCCCGAACCCACCATCGCAAAGCCCACCGACCCGCGGCCGGAGGCGGTCTGTCTGTTCTCAGGGGGCCTCGATTCGTTTGTGGGAGCGATCGATCTGCTTGCGGAAGGTCAGAAGCTCGCGCTTGTGGGACACTACGGTCACAGCCAGCGCGAGCAGGTCGCGGCATTCGAGGTACTCAAGCCGACCTATGAAAAGCAGACCCTGCCGCTATGGTTTTTCGTCGTTCCTCCGCGGGTGTCAAAGGAGCAGATCGTCGAGTCGACCATGCGCGCACGGTCCATCCTCTTTCTTGCGCTCGGCACGTGTATCGCAAGCGCGTTGCCGGGCGGAACATCGCTCTACATTCCGGAGAACGGCCTCATCTCGCTCAACGTCCCCCTCACATTCGGCAGAGCAGGCACACATAGCACCCGTACCACTCATCCGCACACCATTGATCTTTATCGCCAACTCCTCAACGCCCTCGGCATCAAAGTAACCCTGCGCACACCGTACCGCTTCGCGACCAAGGGCGAAATGCTGAGGGATTGCAAAGACCAGAAAACCCTGAAAGCAGGGGTCCATGCCACGATGTCGTGCTCCAGACCACAGGCTGGCAGGTTCCATGGACGTCCCGTCGGACAGCATTGCGGATATTGCCTACCCTGCATCATCCGCAGAGCGTCCCTGCATTCCGTAGGTCTCGACGAGGAGTCAAGGATAATCGATGTCCTTTCGCGCGAGATCAAACCGAACGAAGCCGCAGGCTATGACAAGCGGGCTTTCCTGATGGCGATCTCCCGACTTAAGGATATGACCCCGTTACAGGTCACAGCTCAGATCATGAGTGCGGGCCCCTTGCCGGTGAATGAACTCGAAGGATTGAAGGGCGTGTTTACGCGGGGGATGGCCGAGGTGGAGCGGTTTCTAAGGCAGAAACGATGAATCAGTCTTCCGAACAAGTGCAGGCGTTCGTTGATGCCCACTGCCACATCGATCTTTACCAGGCACCGCGACGAACTATTGAGCAGGCGGAGGCCGATCGCATCTATACGATCGCGGTGACCAACGCTCCTTCGGTGTTCGCACACACCGCAAGCCTCGTCGCCGGTTCCAGATATGTACGCGCCGCCATCGGGCTTCATCCGGAGCTTGTTCATTCACACCGACACGAGCTCGACGCGTTCCGCGATTGCCTGACACAGACGCGATATGTGGGAGAGGTCGGGTTAGACTACATGACTCTCGATGAAGAGATACGATCGCAACAGCGACTCGTGCTCTCCACTGTGGCGGGATGGGCGAGTGATTCGGGCAACAAGATTATGACGGTCCATTCACGGCGGGCCACCCGCGACGTCATCTCAATCCTGAGCGGCATCAAAGCCAAGGTCATCCTTCATTGGTTCAGTGGCACGAAGAAGGATCTGGAGCGTGCGCTTGAAAGCGGCTTTTTCTTCTCCGTCAATAACGCGATGTTGCGCTCTGACACCGGTCGCGCGCTGGTACTGCGTATGCCTGCAGACCGGGTGCTGACCGAGACGGATGGTCCCTTCGTTCAGGACGGCGCTGAACCTGCAACGCCGAGCACCGTCAAATCCACGATACGAGAGCTCGCCGCGCTTTGGGGGTGTTCCGCGGATGACGTACAGACATCAACCCTCAATACCCTAAAGGCATTGCTCACAACGACCGCGCCGTAAATTAAGCTGCACGTGGGCATCACACTGCAACACAATCCGATTAGGATCCGTCCAATGCCCCTTGGCACCGTTCTCAGTGCATGATAATCCCATTTATCACGTGCTCGGGAGAGCGCCGCGGCGTGTTTTCATTGCGGATGGTCACGGCGAAGAATTTCGAGGAAATGCTCGTTGGCCTTATTACCGGCCGCAGAGGAGATCGTCGGCACCGGGAATTCCGATGAAGGCACGGCGGGCAGAATTTCGACGCCAGGCTCGCTCACACACTACGTATTTGGTTTACGAAGCCCGAGTACCATAATCCAACGCGGCTGAACGGTCAATCAGATTACGCCCCATAACCTCTTTTATGGGTGGTTATCCATCACTACAAAATCCTTCTCGATTGTTGATAATTAGGGCAAGGATTGACCAACCATGTCTCCCGACGACCGCGACACGACCGAGTCTGAAGCCGACTTCGACGAATGGGAAGAATTCCGGGGCGACGATATCGAGCCAATTGGCATTGAAGAGCTAAAACACCTGAAGCTCGCCGAAATGCCGGGGGACGTATCGATCCGAGTGCTGGACGATTATTTTCCCGAAACTACCATTGTCCGCGACGGAAAATCCCTCGTCTGCGAGATTGAGGAACATTTATACACAAAATACTGGGAGCACAAATTCTCGGCGTATGCGTTCGCTGAAGCGATGGAACGTGCGGTTCGCCGACTGGCCCATGAGGGCCATCCGTTGTCCGACCCGTCCCGAGACGACGAAGACGTGCATATTTTCGTGCGATGGAAGCTTAAGCTTCCACGCACTACAAAGCCTGAAATCGTAGTGGAATCCATAAAATCTGCGTTCGACCTCGTCTGGCAACGTGCCGATTCAATCCTTGAGAACTCGGATTCTGTCCTGATCCTCGGAAAAGACAGCGGGGCAGCCCTGGACCGGCTAAAGCAGATCGAATCCACGCTGCAGGAACTCGGCTACTACACCTACATCATCAAAGAACAACCGGACAAGTTGGGCGAGAGTGTGATTCAGAAGGTCATGCGCTATGCGTTGTCATCCAAATTTGTGTTAATCGAGAACACGGAGGCGTCGGGACACCTTTATGAGATCCCGCATGTGACCAAGGCAGCGGAATGCCCGACGGTGGTATTGCAAGAAAAAGGCCACGGTGCCACTTGGATGTTCGAGGACGCATATGGAAAACACAAGCACTGGCACAAGGTCGAGTACAAAGATGGTCAGCTGCAGATTGCTGTAAAAGCGGCTGCTGCTTGGGCGGACAAATTCGTGAACAAATTCGGAAAGTATCAGCAGGCGAAATTGCCCTGGCTCAAGAAAAAATAGCGCACTCCGTACCGCAACAATCAGCCAAACTCGATACTGTGTTGTATCGGTTTTTCCCCAAGTACAAAGCCCTAAAATCACCTTACGCAGCGTCGTAGCCGCCTTGCAACACGAGATTTAGACCTGCAGCTAAATCCCTCACGCCCATCCAGAAGCTGCTCCTTATATATGCAGAGGCAGTCTTCGATTTCAGCGGGCGTCAGTCTCGAGAACGCCCTCGGCAGCATCGCGGGATCGAGCGTATCGCCACGCAACCCCAGGATGGCCGCGCCCTCCTTCGTTCCACGATGCAGGTACACCAGCGTCGGTGACTTTCCGAGATACGCCCCGATGCGGTGTGCGATGTCGTACACCATCAGCTTACCGATGCCGTGCACGGAGCCGATTTCGTGTTTGACGATTTCATGTAACGCATCAAAGTCGGAAGCGCCGGCAAGGCGTTTAGCTGTCACTTGCAAGCGCCCTTCAGCCAGATCGAGCAGCCGTTGAGGGGTCAAACGTTGGTGCGGGTGTCGCTTTCCATTAGGAAACTGGGACAACGCTGCTCTGCGGATTGCGGACGCCCTGCTTTTCTCACACCGGAAAATATCCATTTCCGCGCGGGCGTCATCGCGATACTCGCGGATGTAGTCATTGACAATCTCGTCCAGCGTCATGCGTGCGGTCCCCGCGCGTGCAGCCCCACACGAACTTCATCATCCTGGAATGTTTTTATGTCGTTGTCGATATTCTTCCAGAAGTATTCAACGTTATTGCCAGCGTGGTTCCATGCGTTTGCAATCATCTCGACTGTCGGATATGCCGGATTCGTGGCCGTGATCCTTGGGTCGTTAGCAGTCGCTAGCAAAAGATCTAATTGCACTGGACCACCACTCACAACCTGCGGCCAACCAATTTGCAGAAGACCATCCTCACTCACAAGCTCACCTTCATCCTGAGTTTGCGAAACATGCCCGTAATCGGGTTCTCTAGCTACTCGTTCAGCCCACCCCCTCAAAATGTCTTCAGGTATTTTTCGCTCAGGATTACACAGGATCGCCGCGCAGCCCCAGTTCGCTGCAATCCGACCTGCCACTGCACCGGGCTGCTCCGCTTTCCAGAGATGCTGAGCTTCCGCGATCAACTCATTTGCCGATGAAATTGTGCCACAACAAGGAACCAGTTCGCCTGGCCGACCGGGCAAAGGCGGGAAAACACCATCGTGTAGCTATTGCCTCGCGAGCTGGACAAACGCCCGTAGCGAATCGGCGCGGTTACCCATTCCGCCGAATTCATCGCGAGGCGTGTATTGCGCCAGGCTTCACGTACCGGGTCATCGTCCCACAGTAACGAACCGATGATGAGAACGCCAGCGTTCAGAGGCACAGGCTCACTCCTCTTGAGCCTCAGCAGCTTCCGCAGCCACCGCAACCAGTTCCGGCACAAATGGCGAAACATCTTGAATCACCACGAGTCCTTTCCTCGGCAGATAGTAGTCGCGTACTGTCTGGTACTGATCCCCGTATTTCTTACTGAACTTGTTGCGCAATGTCGCGGTTCGCAAGACGCTGGATAAAGCGCGCCCGCCCTTGAAGAACTTTTCTCCATGTTCGGTGCCGAGCACATAGAGATATTTCCCCTTTGGCGTTTCGTGCTCCGCCATCTCATAGAAATCCTTAAAAAGGGAGTTTTGACGGATAGTCTCCGAACCACCCTGCCAGCGGATGAACTTGAATTCCGCGATGCGCAGATTTGTCTCCATGTCAAAATCTCGACCGGTATTCCCAGCCCCGAGGGAAACATACTCGATGACCTCTCCAGTCCGAAGAATGTGAGGAAGGCACAGGAGGATTCCAAGGGTGTGAACGACTACATCAATTTGAGCGGCCAGTTGCTTGATCAAACCCGCAGCACCCAGGACCTCGGCCTTGGCTCCGCTCGTCGTAAGTACGGCCGCGTAGTTTTGGGCGGAAACGCCTCTGAGGGACTGTTCAATCTGGTCGATAGTCTGTGTCAGGTCGGCGCCGCGAAATGTCTGTAGGAGATGAATAGCATCACCGACGGCCAACGCCTGTGTTTTGGATCCGTCTGCCATGTTTATTGTCATTGTCATTGTCTTTGTCTTACGTGCTTGTCGTAGTGTTCAAAGAAAAAAGCGTCCAGTTCCAACGTAGACTTAGCGCCCGATTCCTTCAGGAACAGCTTCATCAGTTCGGCGAACCCGAGGTATTTTTGAGCCTTGCTAAGTCCCCACGCGTGTTCGTAGCCAAAATCACTGAGAGCTTCCTTGATAGCATCGTTCCAGACGGTGAATTTTAATGGATCGTGGACAGCGAGCACCTTCGTCAAAAAGTTCTCACTGACCCCTTCCACCTTGTATCTACCACTCAGCACCGCGTTCAGGCGTTGCTCGATGGGCTTCGACTCATCTATCAGGAGTCTCAGACCTGCCTGCAGTTTCTTGCGCTGCCTCCACACGCTTGCCTTCGAAATCTCGATGAGATGTCCCATGCCTCTGATTTTGTAGTATTTCTCCAGTCCGGCGTAATCGAAGTCGAACGTCGGGTAGCGCAGAGCCTTCTTAATTTCGCTCGCGGCGCGCGCGCGATCAGCTGCATATTTTTTCTTGAATCGGGCCGATGAAAAGAATGTCTTTGCCTCCCCAATCGCGCGCTTCCACTGTTTGAGGCCCGCTCGATACCTTTCGCCGATGTCGTCCTCGGCCTCTTGCTCGAGTTGCTCGACCTCCTTCTTTGCTTTCTTGGCGGCGTCGTATCGTTTTTTGTAACTCCGTATATCCGGCTCTCTCAGGGGTGTAGTCAGACTATCGTCCGAAAACAGTTGGTCGAACCAGTCATCCAGAGCCTTACAAACACTCCGGTCATCGGAAAATAGACCACACTCGATATTCTTCACGAATCCACCGTCGCTGAGATTTCCCGAGCCCACCACGGCGAATTGCTTCTGCGAGTTCTTTATCAGTAGCACCTTTGGATGGAAGGTCGTTCGCTTTTCGGCAAAGAGGCGTGCTTCAACACGACCATAGCGGCTACGTTTGTACCAGTCGTATAGAACACGCGGCTCCGTCTGGCAGAAAGACAATCCCGTGAGAAGTTTCACCTTTCCATTTGTTTTGTTGATATGCGGGAACAGGTGTTGCCACCCAGACCAATGCGCAAAGGCTGTCGCAAGTTTGATCGATTCCGCCGCTTGAATCTCGACTTTCAGGCGAAACGGATCCGGGAGCCCGACGACGAAGGCCGAGCCCTGACCAAGGAGTCCCTTAACTTCAAAGATTGATTTCATGATCGACCAATTACGAAACGCGCCCAGGAAATACGACTAACCTTATGAATGATGTTCCTCTTACCTCATTGGCGCCACGAACCATGCGACCATTTCTTCGTAAGGGTGGCGCCGTCTCTCAAGGACTCGACCGGTGGCATCAAGAATGAAGCGATCTCCTGACACACAAGTTCCAGCGAGATTTCGGCAACGAAGCCTCGGTTCCTGTTGGAGAAAGCAGCCCATTGCTTCTTCTTTTCGCTATCGTCGAAAAACTCGGATGTAAATGCAACCGGCGTTCCCGAAGGCAACGCCGTGCCCCGTCGCGCAAATGTTTTCTGAATTGCTTCCGACAGCAGATTCCCTTCAAACGCGAACTCGCGGCTCAGACTCAGCAAATCGTAGAAATCCTTCATCCGACTGTTCGCCAGACCCAAACTGACCATAGCTTCGAACTTTTCCGCGACCACGCTCTCGCGCGGATAGGTTTGCAGCTTCGCCCTTGGCAAGCCGAGTAACGACGGGATTTCTCTTTCCACCGTTCCGGGCGTAATTACGTCGCCGAAGCCGAGATCGATTTGAATGGGGATGCGAGCGTTTTCCAGATACGCCACGAACCTCACGCGCACTCCTTCATAGTCGGCATCTTCGGTAATCCGCTCGGCTGTCACCGTGCCCGCATCAAAACGCAGTCCGTCGTCTTCCACTTGCATCTCACAGATTTCCTGGAATATCTTCGCGAATCTTTCTGGATTGTTTTCACCACGCGCCAAGAAATCCGCATCCCGCGTCGGCCGATAGCGCTGTTGCAGCCACAACTCGAAAAGCAACGCCCCTTTCAGAACGAACGACTCCTGATATTTGGACTGGCTGATGCGATACAGCACGCGCTCCAGTCCATACTTTGTCATTACAAGGCCAAAATCTTCCCTGCGCTCACGAGCAAAATTCAGCAGCCGCTGCCGAACCGAAGCCGCCATATTGGCGATTGGCTTCTTCAACGTAGCGACTCCAGGTAAGGTCGCATCACATTGGCCACGCGGCACACTTTGGCCGCCCCGAAAAGTTCGTTCATTGTGGCTTTTTTATGCCGGTAGCAGTCCCGCAGCGCTTCCAGCGCTACTTCGGTGCCAATTTTGTTCCGAAATTTGAAGCAGTCCGCTACCGTCTTGGCCGGACTATAAACCCGTATCTTCCCTCCCGCGATCCGCCGCTGCTGAATCTCATACTGCAGCGCCTTTCCAGAGAATCGAATGATCCGAACCGCCGGAGATGTAATCCGTGGAGCCCATGCTTTGACGTCGATCGCAATCCAGACTTCGTGGGGCACCTGGGTGCCGATCTGGTGAAACGCGAGGGCCGAAAGCAGACAGATGACTCCCTTCGGAACCCTTCGGCTCACTTCGAGCAGGCTGATATGCTCCGACGCGGGGACCGATTCGGTGGTATAGAGTCCCCTTTGCAGCCTCTGCAGCTGCCCCCGCTCGACCAGACGCGGCAGGTAATTGCGTGGAATACGCGCCCGTTCCAGATCCTTAGCGCGCACAATGTGCTGCCGCCGAACCAGATCCGCCAGCCTTCTTGCCTTCGTTTGTGCCATGGCCCTAGTGTAACAAAACATCGGTAGATATCAATAAGTACCGAGATAATGTTACAGTACCACTCTCCGGCTTAAACAACACCCTCCAACCTTCACGTCCCCTGCCTCGTTGCGCTACTCGCGTCTTTTGTCCACTTCAGCCTCGTCGGGTGGACGCCGCTCGGCCGCGGCTCCAACGGTCACTCGGGCTAATGCGCCGGTCTCGCGCCAAACCATAAAGCAAAAACAGTTTGTCACGCACCGCGCCGCCACTCGCTCCCTGCCACCCTCTCGGGCCTTCGTTCTGTCCCTTTCACCGTCCCGGCTCGTTTTTTCTCGCTGCCGCTCCAAGTGAAAGAAAAAACCAAGCCGGGAACGGCGGAAGGGAAAAAACAATGAAGTTAGAAGACATCAAGAGCAAAACCAAAGACGCAGTGGATTACCTCGTGCAATCGCTCGAATCCGG
>Ga0187784_10000960_pt1 | contig 22284 bp, 13 predicted proteins | sample 1015_SJ02_MP15_2_FD_132964 | JGI IMG/M metagenome (GOLD analysis project Ga0187784, IMG submission 132964) | Tropical peat soil microbial communities from peatlands in Department of Meta, Colombia - 1015_SJ02_MP15_20_MG | ecosystem: Environmental > Terrestrial > Soil > Wetlands > Peat | place...
ATAGTGGTCAAGTTACTAAGGGCGTGTGGGGGATGTCTTGGCGCCAGAAGGCGATGAAGGGCGTGGAAGGCTGCGAAAAGCCCGGGGAAGCTGTCAAACAAGCGTTGATCCCGGGGTCCCCGATTGTCATACGCGGAATCCATAGGCGTATGAGGCAAACGCGGTGAACTGAAACATCTTAGTAACCGCAGGAAAAGAAAACAAAAGTGACTTCCTCAGTAGCGGCGAGCGAACGGGAATCAGCCTAAACCGCATGGCTTCGGCCATGCGGGGTCGTGGGGCTCATCACAGTGAAGTTACAAAATTGCCTGCTAGAAGAATGCCGCAGGAAGGCGGAACCAAAGAGGGTGACAGTCCCGTATTCGAAAGCAGTGCAATCTTCCGATGAGTACCCGAGTAGGTCCGGTCACGTGGAAACCGGATTGAATCTGGGAGGCCCATCTCCTAAGGCTAAGTACTTGCTGGCGACCGATAGTGAATCAAGTAGCGCGAGCGAACGATGAAAAGAACCCCTGCTAGGGGAGTTAAAAGAACCTGAAACCACACGCTTACAAGCGGTCGGAGCTCGACGTCCTTCGGGACCGAGTGACGGCGTGCCTTTTGCATAATGACCCGGCGAGTTACCGCTCCTGGCTCGGTTAAGGCCTTCAGGGCCGGAGCCAAAGGGAAACCGAGTCTGAATAGGGCGACAATTGGTCAGCGGCGGTAGACGCGAAACCTTAGTGATCTACGCATGGGCAGGTTGAAGCGCGGGTAAGACTGCGTGGAGGACCGAACCCGTCTGGATTGAAAACCGGTGGGATGACCTGTGCGGAGGAGTAAAAGTCTAATCAAACTGGGAGATAGCTCGTTCTCTTCGAAATAGCTTTAGGGCTAGCCTCGAGCCACTACGCAATGGGGGTAGAGCTACTGATCTCGATAGAGGTCCTACCCGGATGCTCTGCGTAACCAAACTCCGAATACCATTGCGACTATCTCGGGAGTCAGTCCGCGAGGGATAAGCTTCGCGGTCGAGAGGGAAACAACCCAGATCGCCTGCTAAGGTCCCGAAGATCCGCTCAGTCACAAAGGATATTAGAATACTGAGACAGCCAGGATGTTGGCTTAGAAGCAGCCACCATTTAAAAAGTGCGTAATAGCTTACTGGTCGAGTATTTTAGTACCGATAATGAACGGGAGTAAGCGGATCACCGAAGCAGCGGGCTCAGCGCAAGCTGAGCGGTAGAAGAGCGTTCCAGGCCAGATACCAGTCATACCGAAAGGGTTGATGCAGGGGTCTGGAAGTGATTATGCCGGGACGAGTAACGATAAAACAGGTGAGAATCCTGTTCGCCGAAAGCCTAAGGTTTCCTGGGGAAGGTAAATCCACCCAGGGTTAGCCGGTACCTTAGTCGAGGCCGAGAGGCGTAGACGATGGAGGGCAGGTTAATATTCCTGCGCCACTTGCGTGAACCGATGGGGGGACGTTGCATCGAGGGTGAGTCGGGCGACTAGAAGTGCCCGCAGGGGTCTCTGAGGACGTGGCAGGTAAATCCGCCACAACAATCCAAGGGGATCTCTCGAGTGCCTGGATCATGAAGTCATCTGAAGTGCAACCAAGAAAAGCCCCTAAGGGTTAAAACGCAAGTGACCGTACTAAAACTGACACAGGTAGGCGGGGCGAGAAGCCTCAGGCGCTCGGGAGAACGCTGGTTAAGGAACTCTGCAAATTAACCCCGTAAGTTCGCGATAAGGGGTGCCTTCTGGGGTTCACGCTTTGGAAGGCCACAGAAAATCGGCACTAGCGACTGTTTACTAAAAACACAGGACTCTGCGAACTCGTAAGAGGATGTATAGAGTCTGACGCCTGCTCGGTGTCGGTAAGTTAAGGAAGAAGGTTAGGGTCTTCGGACTCGAAGCCTGCGACCGAAGCTCCGATAAACGGCGGCCGTAACTATGACGGTCCTAAGGTAGCGAAATTCCTTGTCGGGTAAGTTCCGACCTGCATGAATGGCGTAACGACTGGTGCACTGTCTCAACCAGCGACCCGGTGAAACTGTAGCCGTGGTGAAGATGCCACGTACCCGCACTTAGACGGAAAGACCCCATGAACCTTCACTGTAGGCTGATATTGGCTCTAGGTATGTCTCGTGTAGGATAGGTGGGAGGCTATGAACCGGGTACGCCAGTACTCGGGGAGCCATCGTTGAAATACCACCCCTGACCTGCTTGGAATCTAACACCGTTCCGTGAAACCGGGCGGTGAACAGTGTCAGTTGGGCAGTTTGACTGGGGCGGTCTCCTCCCAAAGAGTAACGGAGGAGCTCAAAGGTACCCTCAGCCTGGTTGGCAATCAGGCAGCGAGCGTAAAGGTAGAAGGGTGCTTGACTGCGAGACTCATATGTCGAGCAGAGACGAAAGTCGGACTTAGTGATCCGGCGGTTCCGAATGGAAGGGCCGTCGCTCAACAGATAAAAGGTACTCTGGGGATAACAGGCTGATCACACCCGAGCGTCCATAGCGGCGGTGTGGTTTGGCACCTCGATGTCGGCTCATCACATCCTGGGGGTGAAGAAGCTCCCAAGGGTTCGGCTGTTCGCCGATTAAAGTGGTACGTGAGCTGGGTTTAGACCGTCGTGAGACAGGTCGGTCCCTATCTAGTGTGGGCGTACGAAACTTGAGGGGTTTTCTCTTTAGTACGAGAGGATTTGGAGGGACGTACCTCTGGTGTTCCTGTTGTCACGCTCGTGGCACTGCAGGGTAGCTAACGTACGGCCTGGATAAGCGCTGAAAGCATATAAGCGCGAAGCCATCCCCAAGATCAGGTTTCGTTGGACTTCGGTCCTGGAGTCCCCTGGAAGACTACCAGGTTGATAGGCTGGTTGTGTAAGGCGAGTAATCGCTTCAGCTGACCAGTACTAACGGACGAACACTTGACCACTTTGATTCTCTTCTCAACGCGACGCGCTCTGCGCCATGCGGCGCGTCCGACGCAACAGCGCGCGGATCCTTTCCGCACGCCTTGCTCCGCAAGAGTGTCCGGCTGCCACTTGTCCGCTATCTTTTTGAATCAGGCCGAGGCGCGGTTAACGCCGCCCCCCGGTCTCTTTCCGGTGGCTTTTCCGGGGGGGAAACACTCGTTCCCATTCCGAACACGACCGTTAAGCCCCCTGGGCCGATGATAGTGCCGAAAGGTGCGAAAGTAGGTTACCGCCGGGACCTTTCACGCGGCCCGCAGTTTGAAAAGACTGCGGGCCGCGTCGTTTTTCCGGACGGACTCTCGCTCCTCCCATCAAGTTCTCTCGATCCGATTCGGGGAAACTGGTAGATTCCGCCGGTTTTTCGCACCCGTCGCCCGGACGTCTGGGATGCATTCGGTCGGCGCCAAGCGGATTTCGCAGCGGCTTTACTCTTGGAGGCTTGTTAGCCCGTTGTCGGTTTCCGGCGCACGCTTCGCCGACGATGCCGATCCAGATTCTTTCTGACGAGCGCATGTGTCGAAAGGAATTGCCATGCGCGCTAGCGTTTTGGGCGCCCGTTTGCGGGCGACGCGCACGGATGCGCGAGGCCTCGTGCTCTTGTTCGCACGAGTGCTGGCTGTCGGTCTGTTCGGACTCGGAGCATCAGCGTCCGCTCAATCGCCCGCAGTGCGGACGGAGCTCGAGGTCACCCCCCAAGGGGAGCCGCCTGTGGAGGTCTCCTCTGAGGAGCCTCAGGGTCGCGAGCAGCGGATGCTGCGCCAGGCGGTCTTTCGCGACCGCAATGTCCAATGCGCGCTCGAGAGTGCCGAGTCGGCTCTCCATACGGGCGACATCAACCGCGCGGTCGCGCGGCTGCAGCAAGTCCTCGACCAGCCCGGCGATCACTTCATTTGGATCGAGTCCGAGCATCGACTGGCGAGTGCACGGCGGCGGGCCCTCGACCTCTTGAGCGCGGCCGACGGCAAGACTCGCGAGTTCTACGATTGGACTCACGCTGCCGAAGCGCAGCGTTTGCTCGAGCGCGGCCGGAATGCCTCCGACCCCGTGGTCGTCGCTGAAGTCGCAAGGCGCTTTTTCCATACGGCGTCTGGTTTCGAGGCAACGAATTGGATGGCCACGCGTTGGCTCGATCGGGGCGAATACGCGTTGGCGATTCGCGCCTGGAGGCTGCTGGCCGCGGATCCGTGTCATCGCAGGCGACTCAACACAGCGATTTTGCAGAAGCTGAGCGTCGCGGAGCGGCTTTCCGGTCGTGGCTCAGTCACCGATCGTTCTACGTCGAGTCGGCCCGCGGAGCCAAGCGCGGCCACACTCGCACAAAAGGAGATCGGCGCCGCGGACAGCGTTCGACGTGCCACGCGCACCGTCGACCTGACCTCGCTGGAAGAGGGTGAAGCCACGGATCAACCGCCGACAGAACCGCGCGTGCAGCAGGCGCTGGCGGCTTTCGAGTCGTTCGCTGCCGTTCCACTGGGTGGCGGGCCGTCCTCAATACCGTACATGACGCCCACCTGGCGCGTGGGGCTGATCGAGCCCGGGACGACTTCGGGATCCGATGTGGCCAACCTCGTACGACGGTGGGAGAACTCGACCTCCCAACACGAGGACAGGCGTCCGATCGCCGTTCAAACGGCGCTCGTTGTCAGGGATGCCATCGTGGTTCGAGACTACGCTGGATTTCGCGCGCTCGATGCCAACTCGGGGCGCGAGCTTTGGAAATATGGTCCGACGACGTCCATGGTCCGCTCGCTTGCCGAGACCGAGCAACCTCGTTCCGCTGCCGAAAGCAGCTCATCGCATGACACTCCTCGCGATGCCTTGATGGGGGCCTACGTCACCAATTCGATCCTCGGCACGCTGACCACCGACGGCCGCCGGGTGTTTGCGGTCGATTCGATGGATATTCACCCGCGCCAGACCGGCGTTCCCATGGACGAAAACGGCGAGACGCAGCACGGATCGCAGCGGCTGTCGCGCAATGCAAACCGACTGATCGCGCTCGACGTCCACAGCCCGGTGCGTGACACCGCCGGAACGGTAAAGCCCGTGTGGTCGATTGGGGGCGCGGTCGGCACGTCACATTGGTTCTATCGGATGGATGTCAACGACGATGGCCGGGTCACGCAGGCGGAGTTTCTCGGGACGCCGGAGCAATTCAAGGAACTCGATCGCAACGGCGACGGCGTAATCGACGCTCAGGAGGCCGAGCAAGCCGGCGACAAAATGGCCCAGCAGCCACTCCACGGTCATTTTTTCCTTGGGCCGCCCCTGGCCCTGGATGGCCGCGTGTATGCAATCACCGAGTGCGACTGTCAGCTGAATCTCGTCGCTCTTTCCGCGGCCACCGGCGCCGTGCTTTGGGTGCAAGGGATTGGCTACGTGGACCGGCCGATTGACGAAGAACCGCTGCGCTACTCGCTGGCATGCACTCCGTGCAGTGGATCCGGCGTCATCGTCTGTCCAACGCAGGCGGGGATTCTCGTCGGCGTCGACGCGCTCGACGGCGCCCTCTTGTGGACTTACTATTGCGGCGATGACGACGGCACCGGTGCGGAAAGCACCTGGTCGCTTGCCTCCCACCATGCCTTTGGCAATCCGGGCTTCCCGCACTCAGAGTTGGTCGAAGGAAACCAGGTCGTCGTTCTGCCCCGCCAATCCGAAACGATTCATTGTTTGGATCTTTCGACCGGCCGCGGTATCTGGAAGAAGGCACGGGGCGACGGAGAATTTGTCGCTGCGGCTGCCGATGGAGTTGTGATGGTTGTCGGTGAGCGCTTTTGTCGCGGACTTTCGCTGGCAGATGGCACAGAGCGGTGGTCCATTCGAGTCGGAGACATCTGCGGCGCCGGAGTGCGGCTGGGTGGCGAGTATCTCGTCCCGCTCGCCGACAATCGCATCGCCGCGATCGAAATTCGCACCGGAATTCGAAGCCGAGACCTGTCGGCGCACGACGAGGAGAATCTCGAACGCTTGGGGCCCCAACCGGACGGATTTTGCCAGGATTCGTGCGTGTTGGATGACTCCGACGAAGATCCCGCCGCGGCCCGGACCGGTTCCGCCCCGGGAAATCTCGCCGTTGCCGGTTCGCTGATCGTCTCTTGCGAGCCGCGTGAAGTCGTCGCTTACCCGCGAGCTCAGGCGCTCTTGGAGACGGTGCAGCAGCGGCTCGAGTCGGCCCCCAGCGCCCCGGCCGATCTTGCGCTTGCGGCCGACCTCGAGCTGACGCTCGGCCAGGTTTCGGACGCAAAAGCGTACCTGTTGCAGATTGGCCCCGACGGCCTCAGCGAAGAGTTGAAACAGCGGACGGACTGGCTTAAACGGACGGTGCTGCTTGAAGAGCTGGCAGCCGGCTGTGCCCGGCCTGCCCAGCGACTTCATGAGTTGGACTCGCTGTCACGCACTCCGTATCAGCGGATTCGGCTCCTTCAGGCCAAATCGGAAGTTGGCCTTCGTAATGGCGATCTGAGCGCGGTGCTCGACGCGTCCCGGGCGTTTGCAGCACTCGGAAACGAAGGGCTGCTTGTGTCGCAGCACGATCCGGCCATACTGGTGTCGCCGAAGGCGTGGCTGGCCGCGACCGATTCGCGCCTTTGCACCTCTTTCCCGGACGCGGCGCTGAAGTTCGCAAAATCGCGCGTCGCCGTGCAACAACACGCTGCCCTTCAGGCAAGCGATTGCCAATCGTTGGAAAAGTTTCTTGCCGTCTACGGAAGCTGGCCGGAAGCCGACGCAGTGCGGCTGCGCCAGGCGGACGTTGTCGCGGCTGCGGGACAATGGCAACGGGCCGAGCTCCTTTTGCTTGGCTGCGAGAATTCTCCGCGGCCGGACACCGTGCGGGCTGCCCGCCAGCACCTCGTAAGTCTCTGGGACAAGGCCGGTCTGGCCGAAGAGGCTGCCGAGTTGCTTGCGGAGCTTGAAAAGCAGGATGTCGTCGAAAAGCGCGATCCTGCGCGGTTGCAACGCTTCGTCGACGAACTGCGCTCCGACGGACTGACACGCCTGGCCCTCAGACGTTTGAAGACCGCCAAAGGGCCCTTTGGCCGGGCGCGCCTCTCGCAAACTCTGTGGGAACACTGCGACGTGGAGTTGGCGGAGAAATACGCCAATGCTTCCCGCCCGGGGGTGACGCGTGCCTCGTCGGTATTCCAGTTAATCGACGCGGGCACCGCGAACGAACCCAAGGTCAACATCGTCGATCGGCTCTCGGGCACGATCGTCGGTCCCGTCGAGATCCCAGCGCACTATTGGGGAATCACCTTGGCCGTGACGTCGCAAGTTGGTCATTTTCTGCCCCTGGGCAGCCGAGGCGCATTCCATGGCATTTCGTTACTCGAGCGCGACCGCGAGCGTCCGCTCTGGACCAATTCGCCCGAGCGAATCGCGAGGGACACCGACTCGGCTCTCGTCGGGCCGACGGGCCCGACGTTCTGCGCGTTTCAGGCGCACCGGCATCTGTTCGTCGTCGATCCGGGAACCGGAAAGCTCATTTGGCATCGCACGGATTTGGATCCCCAGTCGGGGCTTGTCGCGGACGCCAGCCGGGGAATCTTCGGCGACGACGAGGTGCTGGTCGTGCTGGATCACCTCAACTACACGGTTTATCGCACGACGACGGGGGAAGAGCTGCGGCGGGGCTGCCTCGATCCGACAACGCGGCAAGTCCCCGAGCGTCGCACCTTCGGCCGGTGCCTTCTGTACTTCTTGTCGCACGACGGCACGCACCGGATGCGGATCTGGGATCCGCTGACTGACCGCCTGCTTTACGACTCGCCGATTTCCGAACGTCTGCTTTGGAAAGAAACCGGAGACGACGAAGTCGCGGTCATCACGGCGAACGGTTCGATGCAGATCGTCGACGGGCACACAGGCGCCGTCCGCGTCGATTTGAAACTCGACGCGCGCGAATTCCAGAACCTGTGCCAGGTTTCTGCGTTTCGCGACGCCGACTGCTACTACGTCAACCTGCAGCCGATGCAGACGATTCCCGAACCGCGTCGCTACGCGTACTGTTTCGGCACAGACACGACGCTGCCGCACTCGGACCTTCGGGGCGATCTCGTTGCGATCGATCGGCAATCCGGACAGGTGCTCTGGAAACGCACGTTCGCGCAGCGGACGGTTTTGCGCGTTCCCACGCTCCGGCTGCCCGTGCTGGTGATGCTGGCGCTCGTGGGGGACCGCCTCAACGGCAATCACCGCTCGATGCTGGTTGAGGTCATCGACACGAAAACCGGCGACACCTTAGCGTTCGACGACGACCGTTTCCCCAACCGCGTCCTGCAAATGACCTACGACGAGGACAGCAGACGAATCCGGTTATGGGGAACTCGATCGGTGGTCGATCTCGATTTCGCGTCGCACCCTTCTCGAATTGTCGCGCAAGGCGCCGCGCGTTGAGCCCTTGCGACACGTCGGCGTCGCGCCGCTTGACCGTCCTCTGCGCGACCGGGTAGAGTGAACGGCGCGCCTTCGCCTCGGCGAGTGTTGGCGCGCGGCTACTTGCGCCCGTGGTGAAATGGTATCACGGCAGCTTCCCAAGCTGCGAGTGCGGGTTCGATTCCCGTCGGGCGCTTTGCGATCGCAGTTACCCGGCGCCTTGGGAATTCGATTTCGGCGGCGAATTCCCGGTTTTTGGCCTCAAGAGGGCGGGTGCGCTGCCTGCCCCCAGCCGCAGAATGATCCAGAGTGCGGCGGCCGATTCGCGCCAATTGATTTTGGACGTCCCGTAGCGCCGATCGCGAAAGACAATCGGGATTTCTTCGAAGCGGCAGCCGGCCACGCGGCAGCGATAGAGGATCTCCTCTTGAAATGAATAGCCGCGCGAACGCACGTGATCGAGGTCAACCTGCGCGAGCTTTGAGCAGCGGTAACATCGGTAGGCCCCGCTGTTGTCGCGGGTGGAGAGGCCAAGCAACAAGCGCGCGTACCAGTTGATCCCCCGGCTCATGAAGTGTCGCAGCGGTCCCCAGCCCTCGATGCCGCCGCCCGCAACGTACCGTGAGCCGATCCCGACGTCCGCCCGATCCATGCACGTCAGCAGGGCCGGGAGATACCGCGGATCGTGGCTGAAGTCCGCATCCATGTTGATAACGAATTCGTAGCCGTCGGCCATTGCGCGACGCAGGCCCGCCAGAATCGCGGACCCCAGCCCGAGCTTGCCCGCGCGATGGAGCACGCGCACCTGCGGATCAGCCGCTGCCAATTCGTCCGCCAGGGCGCCCGTGCCGTCGGGCGAACCGTCGTCAATGACGAGCACGTCCGCGCCGGGCAAAATGCGGCGGATCTCCGGGACAAGCGCGATGAGATTCTCGCGTTCGTTATAAGTGCAGAGTGTGACGAGGACGCGCGGCATGCGAAAGACTGATTTAAGAGCGAGCAGACTCGAAAAAAAAACCTGACCGGTCGCGTCGGTCAGGGTCATGAGAACGAGAGTCGGCCAGCGGATCAGACCGCCGGCGTCACGAACGAATCAGGTTAGTAGCGGTTGCCGTACCCGCCTCCTCGGCCTCCCCGTGCGCCGCCACCGCCGCCACTGCGGCGATCTTCGCGCGGACGGGCCTCATTCACTGTCAGCGGGCGCCCTTGAAAATCCTGGCCGTTGAGTGCGTCGATAGCGGCTTGTGCTCCGTCGGCCATTTCCACAAAACCGAAACCACGCGGTTTGCCGGTCTCGCGATCCATAATGACTTGTGCCGAGGTGACCGTCCCGTGCGCACTGAACAGCTCGCGAAGGTCGTCGGCAGTTGCTTTGAAAGGTAGATTTCCCACGTACAGATTCTTACCCATTGTCATCCCTTGTGAGCCATTGCTGGCTCTTCTTCAAAACACCAAACTTTGATTGTCCAAAAACGACGAGGAAGCCCGAGAGGGTCCGCAATGCCAGTGCCGATCGGCACCACCATTGTGTGACGACGCGCCGCGCGGCTGGAAACGCGACTTCCAATCCGCTGGACGGTCGTGCCTCGATTTTCTCAACCAACCAACTGACGGTCTGTTAACCTGTGAGACGGGATGACTCAAAGCGCGAGACCGGACGTCGATTCTCGAGGGGCTCAACCGAATCCTCTGTACTTCCGATTGGCCGGGAACCCGACCAAGCGACCGATTATATCCGCAGGCACTGGACAAATACAGTCCGGACCCGCGAGGAGGCGATCTGTGGTTCGCTCTCGGGGGCGCCTGCCGGATTGACGGTGAATTCGATTTTTCTTAACACCGCATCGCCGGAGGACGGCGTGAACTGGATAAGCCACGAAGAACTGTAAATCGATTGGAATCAGCCGTCTTGGACGTGCAATTTGCAAGCGATCTCGAGGTTTGGGGGCCGCAACGCGCGGCTCCGGGTCCTTCCCTAACCCAAGCCGAAGCGTACTGTCGCTCGCTGGCTCGCCGACACTATGAGAATTTTACCCTTGTCTCATGGATGCTGCCGCGACGTCTGCACCAACACTTCTTTAATGTGTACGCCTATTGCCGTTGGGCTGACGACCTGGGCGACGAAGTTGGGGATCCCGAGCGGGCCGCGCAGTTGCTCGACTGGTGGCGCGGTGAACTCGCCGCATGCTACGACGGTCGAGCGAGCCATCCAGTGTTCGTCGCCTTGCGACAAACAATTGAGCGTTTGGCAATTCCGCGGCAGCCGTTTGAGGACCTGATTTCGGCTTTCCAACAGGATCAGCGCGTCACGCAGTACGAGTCGTTCGCCCAGTTGCGGGACTATTGCCGCCGCAGCGCCGACCCGGTTGGCCGCATCGTGCTCTACGTTTGTGACTGCTTCAACGAGCACAATGCCCGCTTATCGGATTCGATCTGCACGGGGCTGCAGTTAGCAAACTTCTGGCAGGATGTCTCGCGGGATTTCGATATTGGGCGAATCTACTTGCCGCGCGAGACGCGTGTACGTTTTGGGTACTCGGATGAGGAGCTTCGCGATCGCCGGACGAATGCGGCGTTCATCGAAGTCATGCGGTTTGAGGTGGCGCGGGCCCGTCAATTCCTGTTCGACGGGCTGCCGCTGATTGATGCTTTGCCCGGACGTTTACAGATCGACATTGAACTTTTTGCTCGCGGGGGCCTCTCGATCTTGGATCAAATCGAGCGAATCGGATATCGTGTGTGGGAGCGGCGGCCAGTCGTCACCCGGCGTGAACTCGCCCGACTGTTTGCGATAACGCTCGGACGAAGCCTCTGGCGGCACGTCGTCCGCCGCGGCGAGCCAACGCCAATCTGTCTGACTGTTTTGCCACGCCCGAGTGGGCACGACGAACGGGCCGGCGTAACGGAATCGTCAGGAAGGCCTCGACCGTCAGGGATGGTGGAGTAACCCCGTTCATGTTGGGCATGATCTTTGAAACGCCGGCACAGCCGGTCCGGGCGACCGCTCAGCCGGCGACCGTCGAATTGGGTGCTTGGACGCCACAGCTCATCCGAGAGCCGTTTGCAGGGATGCTGCGAGCGTCGTACCGCTGGGCCCGCGAGTGCACTCAAGCCAGCCGCAGCAATTTTTATTATTCGCTCCTGGCACTGCCGCGTCCGCTCTTTCGCGATATGTGCGCGCTTTACGCGTATATGCGCGTGTCGGATGACCTCGGAGACGATTGGGGACTCTCCGTCGAGGATCGCGCGGCCTCGCTGGCACGCTGGCGGGTCGACGTCGATCAGGCGCTGGAGGGGGCGGGCTTTCGTCATCCGGTTCTGCCCGCGCTGGCGGACGTGGTCGCTCGTCATCGCATTCCGCGCGAGTACCTGTTTGCAGTGATCGACGGGGTGCAAATGGACCTCGAGTCTACGGGTTTCGAGCAATTCAGTGAACTGTCCAACTATTGTTTTCACGTTGCCGGCGCGGTTGGTCTGTGCTGCCTGCATATCTGGGGTTTCGATTCCGCGGAGGCGCTGGCGCTGGCGGTCGACTGTGGCCGCTCTTTTCAGCTGACAAACATTCTGCGAGACGTCGCCGAAGACGCCCGCGTCGGCCGCTGCTATCTTCCCCGCGAGGATCTGCGCCGATTTGGACTCAGCGAGGCGGACTTGAGAACGACACACATCGATCCGCGGCTCCGCAACCTCATCGCCTTCGAGGCCCAACGAGCACGTACTGACTTTGCGCGCGCACGCCGGTTGATCCCTCTATGCCGTCCTTGCGGTCGTCCAATCCTCGATGCGATGATTCGGACCTACGGGGCCCTTCTCGACGCCATTGAAGCTCGCGATTATGACGTCTTCAGCCATCGAGTCGCGCTAGGGCATTGGAAAAAGATGGCCATCGTCTCCGCCTCGGTGCTGCGGCACCACGCTCGACGTTGGCTGGGCGGCGATCGCGGGTGAGCATCATCGGACGCAGTACGGCGTAATCCCATTCGGTCCTGGTGCAGTCGCGTCTTCGGATGCATCCTCCAAAGCGACCTTGCTTCGGGTGGGGGCGTCGCTCATGCTGGGCGAGGTGTACGGTTCCACCGTTCGCCGCCTCGTCTAAGGCGCTGTTTGCTGCTGCGGGCGATCATCTCCAGCACCTTCGTGCCGGGCTGATGATCAACACAAGAAATGAGTGAGGCTTGGTCGACGACAAACCAATCCAGTTCGTCGTCACAGCGATTGGGCCGACCGGGGTCTTCTGGCTCGGCAAACCAGGCAGCGCCGGCCTGCGCACCCTGGTCCCTCGCGAACAAGCCGAAGAATTCCCGACCATTGCAGAGGCGCAGCAGGCGATCAAGGAAATGCCCGCGGCGTTCAAGCTGGCCGGCGTCCATTTCGCAATCGAACTCTCCGGGGACTTCCGTCGAGCGCCCGCCAATTGAATCGGGGTTTGCCGGCGGAAACGGGCTCCGCGTCACTAACTGGTCCCGGCGTGGAAAAAGACTCTGAGCGGCTGGAACGTCTGACTACGCCAATTTCGCGAGCACAACCCACCGGAGGGGCAATCCTGTTGCACGCTGTTGTTTAGCGCCTCACGGTGTAACCAAATCCTTCATCCGACAGGCTCGGACGGCACGCGCTGCACACGTCCTCAACGCCCGCCTTCCGCTCCGCTCGTTTCCTTGTGCTGTTTCGCGCCGCATCGCGCTGCTCCGAGTGTCCGAAGCGTCCCGAGCGACGGTCTTCTTGTTGACGTCCGAACGATCAGATGCCCAAAATTGTGGTCTCGCATTCGAGAATCGCATGGACCCGAATCGTCGCGAAATCGGTTCGCCTCCGGGCGAAGCATTTGAAGTTGTCGATGCCGCCGGGGAAGGTACGGGCTCGACGTATCACGACGATAGTCAGGCGAGACGGACCGTTTTAGAAGGCAGCAGCGGCGCGCCGGTCCAAGCGAGTTTTCAGCCGGGCACGAGCATTGGCAAGTACGCCGTCCGTTCTTTGCTCGGCGAAGGTGGAATGGGAGCCGTCTACCTGGCTTTCGACCCGCTGATCGAGCGCGAGGTCGCAATCAAGGTCCTGTCGCCGGAGATCAGCAAGAACCCCACGGCACTCCAGCGGTTTCTGGGCGAAGCGCGTGCAATCGGCCGCTTGAACCATCCCAATGTGGTGTCAATTTACGACATCGACCAATGGAACGGGCAATACTACCTCGTGATGGAGCTTCTCTCGGGCGGGAGTCTCGGCGAGGCTGTCAGGAGCCGGGGCCCTCTCGATTGGAAGGACGCTTGCCGGATCGTCGCTCAGGCGGCACAGGGTCTGGCGGCCGCGCACTCGGCCGGCATGGTGCATCGCGACATCAAACCCGAGAACTTGATGCTGACCAAGGATGGAGTCGTCAAGGTCGTCGACTTCGGACTCTCCAAACTCGTCGAAGCAAACGACGACACGCGGACCGCCGTGACAAAGGCCGGCCAGATCCTCGGCACGCCGCATTACATGAGTCCGGAGCAGTTCGAATCGACCGAGATCGATGCCCGCGCTGACATCTATAGTCTCGGGGCGACCCTCTTTCGGCTGCTGACGGGGCGCTATCCGTATCAAGACTCCCCGTCGGTGCTGCAGGTCATGACGGCCCACTTGACGAAGCCCATTCCAACTCCAAGCCAATTCGCGCCTTTGATACCAAAAGAATGCGACCGCATCGTTCGCCGCGCTATGGCAAAACGAGCCGGTGACCGATACTCAACTGTTTCCGAACTCGCTTCCGATCTTCTCGAGCTGGTCCACGCGCAGGAGCAATCGCTAAGCCGCACCCTGGGCCCTGCCAGCGAGTCGATCGACGACGGGCGACCGCTCGCCTCGGCCATAATCGTCGAGCCTTCGCGGATGTTGGCGGCCATGTTGAAGGATGCCGTGACTCGGGCGGGAGCGACATCGGTCGAGGTCGTTCAGACTGGAGAAGCGGCCGTTGGACTGGTCCGGCAGCGGCCCGTGGACTTACTGATCACGGCGATGCAGCTTCCCGACGTGCGGGGAATCGACCTCTTGGCGACGCTGTGTCAGAACTCTCGGCTGGATCAGACGACGGCCGTGCTGAGTTCCAGTGATTCGACAATCGACGATTTGCTCGCCGTCGGCCGCGCGGCAAATCTCATCCTCGCACCGAAGAAGGCTCGCCCCGAACAGATCTTGCACGCCGTCCACGCGGGCGGTCCTTGCGCGGTCAGTCAGGGGGCAGTTGCCTCTCCAATCGACCCTCTGAGCGTAAAACTGATCGTCGCGATCGATTCAGAACGGGCGCCCGATTCGCTGGCTAACCTGATCCGGGAGCTGAAATTGCTCGACGTCTCCGTTACGCAGAATGTCGAAGCCGCGCTTGCGGAGCCTGGCGCGACGCCGACGTTGGTGTTTGTACTTAAGACGACGCAGAACTCGTCGCACGCAGCGGGAACCTATGCCAAAACTGCCTCACGAGCGCAAATCGGCCGGAATGTCCTTGTTTCAACTGTGGAATACCGTCATGACGGGCTGATCCTCCATGCCGTAGGGTGGCAGGGGGTCGTTTCGGTCGTCAACCGACGATTGGACAGCCGGCAGTTCACCTGCCTCGTCCAAGCCTGTCGACCATAGAGCGGTCGATTTCCAGTGCAACCGTGCCTTCGCCCCTTGACGGCAGGCTTGTGAGCTGGGCAGCATAGGCTTTGCGCTTTCTTCTGACGTCTCCCCTCGTGAGCGAACAATGAGCGGCCCCGGTCCTCCCGGATCTGCGCTCTCTGAATCGATGGCGCAGGCCAAGACCTCCCTGCAATTTGTCGGTTTCCGGCTGGGCGACCAGGAATACGCATTTCGGATCGAGCAGATCCAGGAGATCCTCATTCCGGACCGCGTCACCCAAATGCCGCAGGTGCCGGACTACGTCCAGGGCGTCAGCAACCTGCGCGGAACGATCATCCCGATCATCAGCCTGCGCCGGCTCTTCGACCTCGAGCCGAAAGCCAAAGACGAGGAGACGCGGACGATTGTCGCGAACGTCGGCGGCCGCACCATCGGCTGCACGGTGGACGCGGTGACGCAAGTGATCCGCATTCCTCAAGAGGCCATTCAGCCGGCCCCGGAGATCGTCAAGTCGACGGGTTCGACGTATATCGCGGGCTTTGCCAAGCTGGAATCACGTTTGATCATTCTGCTGGAGATCGGCGAACTGCTCGATCCGGAAAAACTCGAGCACGTTCGGGAAGTCGCCCGCCTGGGCCTGGCGGTGACGCAAGCGAACTGAGCAAATCGCCATTCGCATTTCGATTGAAACCACGACACGCGATGTAGCGCCCGCTTTGATCGGCTGTCGTGAGGATCAATGAGACACATCGTTGGAGCATGCCCATGGCAGTCGACCGCCCACTTCGGACCACGCGCCGAACCGCGCGCAACGGCAAACGCGCGGTGCAGCGCACGCGGGATTCCGCATTTTTCGAGCAGATGCTTGAAAACGCGACGGTGAGAGTGATCGTCGCCGACCGCGATCTCAAAATCACTTACATGAACCCGGCGTCCGTGGCGACGTTGCGTGAACTGGAGTCGCTCCTGCCCTGCAAGGTGGACGAGATCCTGGGCCAACCCATCGATATCTTCCACGAACACCCCGAGCGGCAACGGAAACTGCTGGCCGACCCCAAGAACTTGCCTCATCGTGCCCAGATTCGACTCGGCCCCGAGATTCTCGACCTCAATGTGCAGGCCTTGTACGACGACCGCGGGACCTACCTGGGCCCGATGGTCAACTGGGAACGCATCACGGAAAAGGTGCATTTCCAGAAGGAGCAGCAGCGGCTGCAGCAGATGGTCGAGCAGGCCGCCGTGCGGCTGATTCTTGCCGATGCGGATTTCAAAATCGTGTACGTGAATCCCGCGTCGAAGAAGACGCTCAAACAGATCGAGCATCTGCTTCCTTGCAAGGTCGAAGAGATTGTCGGAAAGCCAATCGACATCTTCCACAAGAACCCCGAATATCAGCGACGGTTTCTCTCCAATCCGGAGAATCTTCCGCACCAGGCTGAGATCAAGCTGGGCGATGAGATCATGCTGCTGAACGTGGTCGCAATCCGCGACTCCGGCGGCCGGTATATCGGCCCGATGGTCAACTGGGAGTTGATCACCGAGCAGGTCCGCGCCCGCGAACGAGAGGCCAAATTGCAGGCCGAGCAGCAAGCCTCGGCCGAAGCGCTGCGGGCGAAGGTCAACGAATTGATGAAGGTGGTCGGGGCGATCGCGGCGGGCGACCTCACGCAGGAGGTCGAATTGACCGGCCAGGACGACATGGGCCGCCTGGCGTCGAGCGTCCGCAAAATGTCGGCCGATTTGCGGGAACTGATCAAGCAACTCGTCGAGTCAGCCGCCCAGCAAAACGAGGGCGCTCGAGCAATCTCAGAAAGCGCACAAAACCTGAGCGAGGGCGCCCAGTCGCAGGCGGCTTCGGTCGAGCAAATGACGGCGTCGGTCGAGGAACTGGTGAAATCAATCCAGGTCATTTCCGAGAGCACGATCGAGGCTCGTCGACAATCGGGCGCCACGTCCGAACTGGCGAAATCCGGGGGAGCTTCGGTCCGCGACGCGGTCGCGTCGATGCATCTCATTCAGAAGTCGAGCGAGCAGATCAACGACATCATTCAGGTCATCAGCGAGATCGCCAGCCAGACGAACCTCTTGGCCCTCAACGCTGCTATCGAAGCGGCTCGCGCGGGCGAGCACGGACTTGGATTCGCGGTGGTCGCCGACGAGGTTCGAAAGCTCGCCGAACGGTCGAGCGTGGCAGCCAAGGAAATCACTCAGCTCATCAAGGAATCGACGCGCCGTGTGGCCGAAGGGGCTGAGCTGTCGGAAAAAGTCGGCAAATCGCTGAATTCGATCGTCGAAGCCGTCGAACAGTCGGCGACTGGCATCGCGCGGATTGCCGAATCGGCGGAAGCCCAGGCAGAGAACGCCAAGGAAGTTCAGGCGGCCATCCGTTCGGTCGGCAAGACCACCGAGTCGAACGCCGCCGCTTCCGAGGAAATGGCCGCCAGCGCCGAGCAACTAGGAGCGCAGGCGTCGACTCTGCAGGATCTGGTCGCGCGGTTCAAAGTCTAATCGCGCCGGTGGTGTCGGGGTACCCAGGACATGGCAGTGGTGGACGCGTCTCAACTGACTCCGCAGGAGTTTGAGCAGTTTCAGACGCTCATCTTCAAACTCTCGGGCATTCGAGTGCCGGAGAACAAGGTCGCGCTGCTGAGCAATCGGATCCGTCGCCGATTGCGAGCCACCAAGATTGCGGATTTTGACGCGTATCTGCAGCATCTGCGATCCCGGGAGGGAAAAACTGAGCTCGAAGGTTTTTTGAGCGCGGTGACGACCAACGAAACTTCGTTTTTCCGTACCGAAAAGCACTTCGAATGGCTGCAGACGGATTTCGTCGATCACTTGCGCAAGCAAGCGCTCTTCGGCAAGCACGATAAGCGGATCCGCGTCTGGTCGGCGGCCTGTAGCTCGGGTCAGGAACCCTATTCGATCGCGATGTGCCTGGCGGACAGCCAGCTGTACGCGTCGGGGTGGAAGATCGACGTCCTGGGCACGGATATCAGCGAGCAAGCCCTGCAGAAGGCCCGCGCAGCGGTCTACGGACTCAGCGAGGCGGACAAGATTTCGCAAAAACGTCGCACGCGCTATTTCAGTCACAAAGACGGATCACCGACGTGGGAGGTGAGGCCCGCGATCAAAGAGATGGTGACTCTGTTACGACACAACCTGATGGACCCGCTGCGTCACCCTCCCTTTGACTGCGTGTTCGTGCGCAACGTCTTGATTTATTTCAGTCGGGACTCGAAGCAAGTTGTCATCGATCACCTGGTCCGCTCGCTGGCCGACGGCGGGTTTCTGGTCGTCGGACCGTCTGAGGGAATTTACGACATGCTCGGAATGCTGCAGAAGCGCTCGACATTTCTTTACCAGAAAGCCTGATCGACGGCTCCGCCCGCATGCCGATCAATCCGAACAACTCGATGAATCCTGGCTCGTCCTCGTCGGATGACCTGTCGCAGTACCGACAGGTCTACATCGATGAGTGTGAAGAGGAACTTGACGCGCTCGTCGACGCTATCTTGAAGCTCGAAGGCGACCCGCGCAATGCCGACGCGCTGAATAAAGCCTTCCGGATGCTGCATTCTCTCAAGGGCTCATCCGGGATGATGGGTTTCGAGGTCATCGGCAGCCTCGCCCACGAACTCGAGGATCGGTTTGAGCGGTACCGCTCCGGGGCCGACGTTGTGGATCGCGAGACCACAACGCTGATGCTGCAATGCGTCGATTTTTTCAAAACCTTTATCGGTCGCCTTCGCGGCGGAGACGCGACAGAGGGGGACGCATCGTCCTTGTCGCAGCGGCTGCGCGAGCTCGATGCCCGCCGCAACTCCGTCTCTCAACCGCGATCGATTGGCGGCGGCACCCCTTCAGTGGCACTCGGGGTAAGCATCGGCGGCGGCATCCGAGTCAAGATCCGGTTTCGCCCTGGGCTGCAGCTGGCGGACCTCAAGGCGCGATTGATCGTGACGCGGCTCTCCGCGATCGGCGAAGTGATTGCCTGCGAACCCTCGGTCGACGATATCCAGAGCTTTGAGGATCTTCCGCTTTTTTCGCTGACGATCCTCACCGATCGCGAAATCGAACAAGTCCGTCGCATTGCCAGCGTTGACGGCGTCGAAGCCGTCGAGATTGTCGGCGAGCCGTCGGCTGCGCCGCCGCGAGCGACCGCCGGTCCTCTAAGGGCAGGCGACAGCGGTTTGGCTGCATCAGAGGTGCGGACAGCCCCTGCGGCGCGTGAATCGATCCAGGCCGAGGTGGTCCGGAGGCAGGATCTCTCAATCGCTCTCGAGCGGACTTCTGTCACGAAGGAAATCGCGGCCGAGCATCAAGCGCCCGATGAGCGCAGCCAGGTGAGCGAGACGCTGCGGATCGGCATTGACCGCCTTGATCACTTGATGAATCTCACCGGCGAGTTGGTGGTTGCCAACGCGCGCTTTGCCCAAATTACCGCTGCGATGAGCCCGATTTTCCGCAAGCCTGCCGTGTTCGGAAAATCGAAGGACTTGACGCAGCGGATTCGACGGCGGTTCGACTGGGTCCGCGAGCACCTGAGCGAGGAAGTCCGCGGCATGGGTGGCTGGAACCAGATCTTCGAGGGGCTCGACGACGAGCTCGAAGGGCTCGATGGCCAATCGTCGCTCTGGAGCGAGGGCCATCAGCGGTTTTCGGAAATTTCCGAAGCCATCGATCAACTGACGCGAGTCTCGAAGAACCTGCAGCGTGGCGTCCTGAATACCCGCATGGTGCCGATCGGGCCGTTGTTCAATCGCTTCAAACGCGTCGTCCGCGACCTTTCGGTCGAACGCAGGAAGCAGGTGCAATTGGCGATCAGCGGCGAGAAGACCGAACTCGACAAGCGAATGATCGATGCGCTCGGCGATCCGCTGCTACACCTGGTGCGCAATTCGATCGATCACGGGATTGAAACTCCCGACGAGCGGCGCGCCGCCAATAAGCCCGAAGCGGGGACGATCGTGCTCGAGGCCGCTCATCGCGGAAACAACGTGCTGATCACTGTGCGGGACGACGGAGCGGGAATCGACGTCGATCGTGTTCGGGCGCGAATTCTGGAGCAGGGGCTGGCCTCGGAAGCTCAACTCCGCGAAATGAGCGAGCAGCAAATCATCGATCACATCTGGCAACCCGGCTTCAGCACTGCCAGGCAGATTACCGAGGTCTCAGGACGGGGCGTCGGCATGGACATCGTCCGCAATTCGATTGCCGACTTGAGCGGCACGATCGACGTTGCCACGGCGCGCGGATTGGGAACAGTCTTTACGATCCGGATGCCGTTGACGTTGGCCATCATTCACAGCCTCCTGATCCGGTTCCGCGACGATTGCTTTTCGATTCCCATCGATGACGTGCGGATGATCGTTTCGGTTCCCCCCGACCAGGTCCACGCGGTCCAGCGACATTCCACCATCGACGTGCGCGGCGAACTGATCCCCCTCGTGCGGATGGATGGGATCTTTGAATGGAACGGTTCCCCGGCCGCCCGAGAGAATCAAAGCCCGTCTTCGCAAAATGGCGCGGCGGGTGCGACGATCAACGTAGTCGTGCTGCAATCTCGCGGCAAGACGCTCGGCTTGTGCGTCGACGCGCTTGTCGGGCGCGGTGACGTGGTGATCAAGCCCTTGGCCGAGAATTTCCTGCCGGTTCGGGGGCTGTCGGGCGCCAGTATTATGGGCGACGGCGCGGTCTGTCTGATGCTCGATTCGACGGCAATGATCGAGCTGGCTGCCGAACGGAGCCTGGCACGGGCGGCCAAATAGAGCTGCAAGGCAACAAGGAATTCGGAGGAGAGGCTTGGCCGCAATCGTCCCGCTGTTCACGCCGGCTCAGGTCGAAAAATTGACCCTCGCTTTCCACGCGGGGGCCGCGTCCGCGTCGGAGGCAATGACGAAGTGGCTGTCGCGGCCCACCGTCATCACGATCGACTCCGTGGACCAGTGCTCGCTGGAGCAGGCGCCCACAATTCTCGGTGACACCGGCGACGAAGTCTGCATGTGCCTGATGCAGATGGGCGGAGATCTCAGCGGGCCGATGATCCTTGCCTTCGACGACGTCAGCGGATTAGTTCTTGCCGACATCGTTCTTGGCAGGCAGAAAGGCACATCGAGCGGTTGGGACGAGTTCGAGAAGTCCGCGGTGCTTGAGTCAATGAATATCGTCGGCTGTGCTTATTTGAACGGCATGGCAAGATGTCTCTCGAAGGATGACGAGAGCGTGACTCTCGTCCCGGCACCCCCCATTTTCTTACGAGATTTTGCCGAGAGTCTCCTCCAAATGGCGTTCATGGAACAGGCCACTGAAGGGCGTTCGGTCATCTTCGCGCGGGCCCGTTTCGAGATGCAGGGCGCCCCGATCAAATGGACGTTCCTGCTCATCCCGGATCCACCTTCGATCGCTCGCTTGTCGCAACTTCTCCAGGGCGATCTCAGCTCGTCGGGGCGTCCCCAATGAGCAAAGGTCTACAAGCGGCCTCTTTGACGAGCGGCCGGCGGCCAACCGAGATCGTTGCCGCCGATCGCAAGGTCGGTATGGGGCAAATCGAGGTCGGCCAGCGCGGCCACGTGCTCAAAACGCTGCTCGGATCGTGCGTCGGCTTGACTCTGCACGACCGCCGAGCCGGCGTGGGGGGCCTCGCGCACATCGTGCTGCCGGATTCTCGGGGAGATCTCACTGCGCCCGGGAAGTTCGCCGATACGGCATTACCCGAGCTGCTACGACTGATCAACGAACTCGGCGGCCGCACGGAGAAGCTCATTGCCAAGCTCGCCGGAGCCGCCAATATGTTTTCCTCCGAGGCGGGAAAACTGGTGGGGGAACAAAATCTGCTGGCGGTCGAAGCTCTGCTCGCGTCGCGGAGAATTCCGATCGTTGGCCGACATTGCGGGGGCACGCAGGGGCGCCGGATGGCCTTTTACATCGAAACGGGAGAGGTCACGATCGACATCTTGGGGAGCGAATCTGTCGTTCTATAAGTCGCCAAGGAAGCGGGTTGATCGGCTGGGCGCGATAGGTGTCTAGAATGAACCGATTGATGATCGTCGACGATGCTCTGATCATGCGGCTGAAAATCCGCGAAATCGCTCTGAACGCGGGTTGGGATGTCGTGGCCGAGGCGCAGAACGGGGAAGATGCGGTTCGGCTCTTTGAGCAGCACCATCCTGATCTGGTCACCCTGGACATGGTTATGCCCGGCATGGACGGCCTCGCGGCCCTCAAAGCGATTCGCGCCAAAGATCCGAATGCCACCGTGGTCATGGTGAGCGCCGTCAACCAGAAGCAAAAGCTCAAGGAATGCATCGAAAACGGAGCCGTCGATTTCGTTGTCAAGCCGTTTGACCCGGCC
>Ga0187784_10000961_pt1 | contig 22281 bp, 14 predicted proteins | sample 1015_SJ02_MP15_2_FD_132964 | JGI IMG/M metagenome (GOLD analysis project Ga0187784, IMG submission 132964) | Tropical peat soil microbial communities from peatlands in Department of Meta, Colombia - 1015_SJ02_MP15_20_MG | ecosystem: Environmental > Terrestrial > Soil > Wetlands > Peat | place...
AGCGGCGCCGGCGGAGGGTGCGGCTGAAGCGGCGCCGGCGGAGGGTGCGGCTGAAGCGGCGCCGGCGGAGGGTGCGGCTGAAGCGGCGCCGGCGGAGGGTGCGGCCGAAGCGGCGCCGGCGGAGGGTGCGGCCGAGTAGGCACGTATGCGCACTCCGTGCATACTTATGCGCGGCTTGAGGCCTTTTCGGGGACTTTTTGGTTCACCTCGGGCCCTATACGCGACGCGTATAGGGCGGAGAGGCGCACACGAGCCGGTGTAGCTCCTGCATGGTCATGCGGCCTGGCGCATAACGCGCCGAGCATGAGGCGCCGCGCATCAGAGCTGGCGCATCAGAGCTGGTGGAGATCGCTCCCCATGCCCAGTACGCGGTCACCTGACCCACACGTCGGCGGTGTCGATGCCCAGGGCGACGCACAGGACGTCGAGGACCTCGACGAGGAAGACGGCGCGCGAGGTCAAGCCCGTCCCCTCGCTCCAGTCGCGGAGGTCGACTGCCCGGCGGACCGCCTCGCGGACCAACTGCGTGCTGTCGTCTGCGATGCGGTCGCGCCAGCGGAGGTCCTCCCAGCGCCACGGTCCGGTTGGGAAGGGATCGGGGATCGGCTCGCTCACGGTGCGGCACCTCCGAGTCGGATGTGACCTGCACCATTTTGGTCCGGCCTCAGGTCGGGCTGGTGTACCACCCACGCTGTAGGACTGCGGGGTCCCCGGAGCCGTCGGGTTCACGTAGGAGACGGTCACCGTGGTGAACTCGACGCCGGCCGAGGTGGCGACGGGCCGGCTCAGCTCGATGGTGGCGCCCGGGGACGAGACGAAGCGGCCGTGCGCGCAGTCCGGGGTGCAGTCGTTCTGCCAGTAGGTGCCCGTCCCGACGGCCACCGAGCGCGTCCACGACGACCAGGTGACGCCCGCGAGGTACGAGTTGTGGTCGGCGCAGGCCAGGACGAAGCTGCTCGGCTCGGCCTCCGGGTCCGTGCAGTCGCCGAGGACTTGGGTGACCTCCGGCGGCGTCGGGCCGATTCCCGAATTGACCAGCCAGTAGCCGTGCCCGCTCGGCGTGGCCGCGATGGCCATCACCAGATGGGCCGGCGCCGTGTTCCCGAGAGAGCCCTCGAAGGCGGCATTCCCCGTAGGCGAACACCCGCCGTCGGCCGCCACCAGCCAGTAACCACGGCCGTCCGCTGTCGCCACGATGCCGGCGAGGGGCGCGTTGAGCTCGCTGGGGGCGCCGTACGACCCGGCGTCGCCCTCCGCGGTCACGGCCCCCGGTGCGACCGGCGTCTCGCCTGCCGAAGGGTCGTGGTCACCGTGGCCTCGACGGTGAGGGGGACCACCCCGCCCAGCACGCACAGGACGAGGACCGACCCCAGCGTGCTCATGGCCGCCCGAGCTCGCGTCCTCACTCGAGGTCGGGTTCGCCTGAAAGGGTGAGGATGGCCGTGCGGGCTTGGTCGCGCAGCGCCAGCGTGGCCGCCCAGCCCCGGCCCGCCGGTGCGATGGGGTCGCCCACGGCCACGCGGACCGCGCCGTGCCGCGGCAGGCGGCCACCCGGCCGCACCACGTCGCGAGAGCCGCGGATCCCGACCGGGACGATCGGGACGCCGGCGTCGGTGGCGGTGGTGAACGCGCCGAGATGGAAGGAGCGGAGGCCCGGGGCCCGCGTGATGGACCCCTCGGGGAAGAAGGCGAACCGGCGGCCGCTGCGGAGGGTCGCCGCGATGCCCGCCGCCTCCTCACGGCGCACCTGCATGGTCCCCTCGTTGACGAAGACACATCCCAGTCGGCGCAGGAACGGCCCGGCGACACGCTGGCGGGCCAGCTCGCCTCCGGCCACGAAGGCCAGCGGCCAAGGGGAGGCCAGCACCATCGCCAGGCCGTCGACGAAGCTGGCGTGGTTGGCCACCACCACGTAGGCGCCGTCGGCGGGCCAGCTTCCCGTGACCTCGAAGCGGATCCCGCACGCACGGGCGGCGCCCGCGCCCGCGGCGCGCAAGATCCGCCAGCGCAGCGTCAGCGTCGGTGCGAGCGTGACCGCCAGCCAGACGGGGACGCCGAGCACCAGCACGACCGCCCACGCGTAGGCGGCGTAGAGCAGCGTGCTGCCGGTGCGCGCCACCCGGCGCAGCTGAGGGCGGGCGCTGCGCAGCGCGAAGCGGGCGAGCTGCCACCTGGTGTCCCGTCGCCGCTCACCGAGGGTCCCCGCCTCGTAGAGTTCGCGGCATGCGGCCCGGCGGATCTTGCCGCTCGAAGTCTTGAGGACCGTGCCCGGTGGGGCCATCACCACGTCGTCGGGGGGAGTGTCGAGCAGGTCCACGGTCACGGCCATGATCCGCTGTCGGAGGTCCGCCCGGGGCCCGGCGTCGGTCAGGTGCGTCTCGGCCAGCACCACGAGGCGCTCGGTGCCCTGGACGGGGTCCGGCGCGCCGAAGGCAGCGACGCAACCCTTGCGCACGCCGGGCAGGTTCCCCACGGCCTCCTCGAGCTCCTCGGGATGCAGGTTGCGCCCGGCGCGGATGATGATGTCCTTGGAGCGTCCGGTGACGTAGAGGTCGCCGTCGGCGACGTAACCCAGGTCGCCCGTGTCGAGCCAGCCGTCGCGGCGCAGCGATCGGGTGGCCGGCTCGTTGTGGAAGTACCCGGGCGTGGCCGACGGGCCGCTGAACTCGATGCGTCCCTCGTGGCGGTCGCCCAGCTCCTCGCCGGCCGAGTCGACGACGCGCACCTGGTAGCCGGGCAGGGGGTGGCCGCACGCCGTGAAGCGCGCCGGTGCCGGGTCGCCGGTTTCCGCCGGCACGGCCCGGCCCGAGCGGGTGAGGACCTGGCGGTCGACCGCGTCGATCAGCGGGCCCCGGCCGAGCGGCGGGAAGGTCACCGCCAGGCCGGCTTCGGCCAGCCCGTAGACCGGCGTCAGCGCCTCGGGGGCGAACCCGCAGGCGGCGAAGCGGTCGGTGAAGCGCCGGATGGTGTCCGGGCTGACGGGCTCGGCACCGCTGAGCGCCATGCGCCACGCGGACAGGTCGAGATCGGCGAGCTCTTCGTCGCGCACGTGCCGCAGGCAGAGCTCGTACCCGAAGTTCGGTGAGGGGCTCAAGGTGCCCCGGTAGTCGGAGATGGCGCGCAACCACCGGACCGGTCGGGCCAAGAAGGCGGTCGGAGGCATGACCTCGAGCTCCAGGCCCAGGTACAAGCTCGTCAGCCACGATCCGATCAGCCCCATGTCGTGGTAGAGCGGCAGCCAGCTCACCACGACGTCGTCGGGCCTCGGGTCGACTGCCGCGCAGATCGCCCGGATGTTGGCGAGCATGTGCGCGTGGGCCAGCACCACGCCTTTGGGGTTGCCCGTGCTGCCTGACGTGTACTGCACGAGCGCGATGTCGTCGGGTCGTGGGGTGACCCGGTGGGGAGTGGACCGCCCGCCACTGAGCTCGTCGGCGGCAGTGATGGCGTCGAGCGACGGGACCTGCGGTTGGACGAGGCGTGAGAGGAGGCGGGCCTCGGGGACGGTGACGAGGAGCTTGGTCCCCGCGGTGCGCAGGATGCGCACCTGCCGCTGGAGGTGATCCTCGAGACCCTGGCGCCGTGCCGGTGGGTAGATGGGGACGGGGATGGCGCCTGCCATCAGGATGCCGACGAACACGGCGAAGTAGTCGGCCCCGGTGGGCAGCATGATCGCCACGGCATCGGCAGGTCCGATCCCGTGGTCCTGGAGTCCTGCCGCCACCCGCGCCGAGCGCTCGTGCAGCTGCGCGTAGGTGAGCACCTGGCCCTCGGACCGGTCGAGGTCCGCGTCGTCGGGCGGGTGCCCCTTCCCGTCGTCGGAGGGCCTCTCGGGCCTCTCGGCGTCGTGGAGGAGCCTGACGTGCACCCGGTCGGGCTGCCGCGCCAGGTGCCAGGACAGGACGTCGAGCATCGTCTCGGCTTGTGCCGGCTGGCCCGCCTCCGCAGGCGACGGACGCGGCCGAGGACGCGGCCGCGTCACGAGGGCGGCGCCCGGGGTCCGGGGGGCCGCGTGCACGGCGTCGACCCACCCCTGGGGGGTGGGGCAGTCGAGCACACGGTCGGGCAGGGTCAGGTGGCCCGACTCCTCGAGCCGGGCCCGCAGCTCGACGAGCGCCAGGCTGTCGAGCCCGAGGTCGGCGTCGAGGCGGCTCTCCAGCGCCACCGGGACGGCGGGCGCACCGTGGCGCAGCTCCGCCATGAGGTCGCGCACCGTGTCGAGGACGAGCGTGACGTCGGGGCGTCGGTCTGCGGGGTCCGTCGTTCCGTCCATGGGGTGGTGTGCTCCAGAGCGGCGGGGTCCGTGCCCGCATCCGCAGTGGTCCTGAACAGGGTGCACCGGATGGTTGCCCCCGCATAGGGCCGTTCGTCCTGGACCTCGCCGCGGCCCGCCTGCGGGAGCGTGCGGGCTGTCAGCTCCCGAGCGGGAAGTGACAGGCCACCTGGTGGCCGGGCGCGATCTCGCGCATCTCGGGCACCTCCTGGGCGCAGCGGGCTTCGGCGCGCGGGCACCGGGTGCGAAAGCGGCAGCCCGAGGGGGGGTTGATCGGGCTCGGCGGCTCGCCGCTCAGGGCGACCGTCGTCCGGGTGGCCTCGGGGTCCGGCTCGACGGCCGACGCCAGCAGGGCGGCCGTGTAGTGGTGCGCGGGCGCCTCGTAGAGGACGTCGGACGGCGCGATCTCGCACAGACGCCCCAGATACATGACCGCCACCCGGTCGCTCACGTTCTTGACCACGGCGAGGTCGTGGGCGATGAACAGGATGGTCAGGTGGTACTCCCGCTTGAGGTCCTCGAGCAGGTTCAGGATCTGGGCCTGCACCGACACGTCGAGAGCCGAGACGATCTCGTCGCACACGAGGAGCTTCGGCTTCAGCACGAGAGCGCGGGCGATGCTGATGCGCTGGCACTGGCCCCCGGAGAACTCGCGCGGGTGGCGGTGCCCGTGCAGGTGGGGGTCGATGCCCACCGTCTCGAGCATGGCGCTGGAGGTCTCCCGGCGTTCCTGCTTGGAGCCGATGTTCCAGATGGTCAACGGCTCGGCCACGATGTCGACCACCTTGCGCCGCGGGTTCAGCGACGAGATCGGATCCTGGAAGATCATCTGGACCTGGGTGCGCATCGAGCGCAGGTCGCCACGGTTGAGCGCCGTCAATTCGGTGTCGCCGAAGCGGATGCGCCCCGACGTGACCCGCTCGACCTGCACGATGGCGCGCCCGGTCGTCGACTTGCCGCAGCCGGACTCGCCCACCAGACCGAGCGTTTCCCCCTCGATCATGGTGAAGGTCACGCCGGCTACGGCTTGCACGGCCGTGCTGCCCTTGTGGAACGAGACGTGCAGGTCCTCGACCGAGAGGAGCGGCTCGGCCACCGAGGGCGGGGAGGTCTCGACGGCGGTGTCCGTCACGGGACCACCGGCTCGCGCTGCGCGGGCGCGTTCCCGTCCCGGCGTCCGGCGCCCAACGGGTACCAGCAGGCGTAGCTGTGCCCGGGGGCTGTCTCCACCAGCGAGGGCTTCTCGACGTGGCACTTGTCCTGCGCGTAGGGGCAACGCGGTGAGAACGGGCAGCCGGGCGTCGGGCGCAGCAGGTCGGGCGGGCGGCCGTCGATGGCGGTCAGCCGGGTGTGGCTCGGGTTGGCGAGGCGGGGCATGGAGTTGAGCAGCGCCTCGGTGTAGGGCATCGCCATGCTCTTGAAGAGGACATTGGTGGGTGCGCGCTCCACCACGTTCCCGGCGTACATGACGATGATCTCGTCGGTCCGGGTGGCCACCACCCCGAGGTCGTGGGTGACCAGGATCATGGCCATGTCGCGCTCGTGCTGCAGGTGGCCCAGTAGGTCGAGGATCTGGGCCTGGACGGTCACGTCCAGGCCGGTCGTCGGCTCGTCGGCCAGCAGGAGCCGAGGGGCGCAGGCCAGGGCGATGGCGATCACGACGCGTTGGCGCATCCCCCCCGAGAGTTGCGCCGGGTACGCCTCGTAGCGCTCCGTCGGCGAGGGGATGCCCACCTGCATCAGCAGTGACAGCGCCGTCTCCTTGGCCTCGCTCTTGGAAAGCTTGAGGTGGACGCGCAGGGGCTCGGTGATCTGGTGGCCGATCCGCTGGACCGGATTCAGCGAGGTCATGGGGTCCTGGAACACCATGGCGATGTGCGTGCTCCAGAGCTTGCGGAGCTCGTCGTCGGGCGCGTTGAGGATCTGGGCCCCCTTGTAGCGGACGGACCCACTTTGCGAGGCGGTGGTCCGCGGCAACAGCCCCATGATGGCCCGGGACAGCACGGTCTTCCCCGAGCCCGATTCACCCACGATGCCCAGCGTCTTGCCCTGCTCGAGCTCGAGGGACACGCCCTGGACAGCGCGCAGGGGGCCCCGGCTGGTGGCGAAGGCGACCTCGAGGTTCTCGACCTCCAGCACGGTTCGCTCACTCACAGCTTGATCTCCGTGACGTCGAAGTAGGCCCGCAGCTTGTCGGCCACCACGTTCAGGCTGAAGAGGAGCAGGAACATGGCGCTGGCCGGGAAGATGACCAACCAGGGGTTGGTCTGCCCCTTGGCCCCGGTGAGCAGGCTGGCCCCCTCGTTGAGCATGTTGCCCCAGCTCGGCGTGGGCGGCTGCACGGAGAGGCCCAAGAAGGCGAGCGAGCCCTCGAGCACGATGATGGTCGCCACCGCGATGAGCCCGAACGAGACGATCGTCGGCATGATGTTCGGCAGGATCTCGCGGGTCAAGATGCGCGTGTCGCTGGCCCCGAGCGCCTTGGCCGCCAGCACGAAGTCCCGCGTGGCGTACGAGAGCGTGGCCGCGCGCACCACCCGGTAGATGAGCGGCGCGGCGAAGATGCCGATGATCAGCGTGATCTTGAACAGCGAGTGGCCCCAGAACGACACGATGGCGATGACCGCCACGATGGCGGGGAAGGCGAGGAAGACGTAGGAGGTCGTGTTCAAGACGGTGTCCACGCGCCCGCGGCGGAAGGCCGAGATCATGGCCGGGATGCCCCCGAGCGCGAGGCCGATCAGCGCGCCGCCGAAGCCGACAACCAGTGAGACGCGCGCCCCGTAGATCAGGCGGCTGAGGATGTCGCGGTAGAGGTCGTCGGTGCCCAGCAGGTGGCCCCAGCCCGGGCCGGCATTCTGGGCACTGCTGTAGTTCCCCAGGTCCGGGTTGGGGAGCGGGAGCACCGAGGCGAACGTGGCCAGGAACGCCACCAGGACGATGAACCCCGCACAGCCCCAGAACAGCGGGCCCAGCCGCTTCTTGGTGGTGTCGGCCGCCTCTTCGGCTGCGATCTCCCCCTTGATGTCGGCGAAGGCCTCGTTGGTGGGGTGGGTCAGGCTGACGCTACTCACGGGCGATCCTCGGGTCGACGATGGTGAACAAGAAGTCGAAGATGAAGTTGATGAGGACGATGGCCACGGCCACGAACAACGTGATGCCCTGCACCACCGTGTAGTCGTCCTGATTGACGCTCGAGATAAGCTGGTAGCCGAGCCCGGGCATCTGGAGGAGCAGCTCCACGATGAAGGTGCCGGCGATCAGGCTCCCGACGGTGACGCCGGCCGATGCCAGCAGCGAGATGGAGGACGGGCGCAGCGCGTGCCGCCACATGATGCGCCGGTCGGAGAGCCCCTTCGAGCGTGCCATGGTGATGAAGTCCTCCTGCAACGTCGAGATGAGATCGTTGCGCAGGAGGCGGAAGTACACGACGATCGATCCCAGAGCCAGCACGATGGACGGCAGGAGCATCGTGTGGACGTTTGACCAGAAGTTCTGCGTCAGGGGCACGTACGAGGCCGGCCCGGGGAACACGTGCCAGTGCACGGCGAAGAGCAGCACGAGCACGGGCGCGATCACGAAGGGTGGCAGGGCCAGCATGGCGAAGGTCCCGCTGTTCGCAGCCTGGTCGAAGAGCTTGTTGGGTCGCCGTGCCGCGTGCATGGCCATGGGGAAGGCCAGGGCGAAGGCGAAGATCTGCGAGAGGATGATCAGCTCGAGGTCGATCGGGAACGCCTGGGCGATGATGCTCGTCGTCGTCTCGTGCGTGGTGTAGGACTGCCCGAGGTTGCCCTGGAACACGTTCCCGATCCAGACGAAGTACTGCTGCCAGAGCGGCTTGTTCAGGCCGAGCTGTCGGTTGATCGCAGCGACGTTCTGCGGCGTGGCGTTCGGCCCCAGGATCGTGGTGGCCGGGTTCCCCGGGAGGAGGTGGACGAGGAAGAAGGTGGCGATGGAGACGAAGATGATGATGACGACGAGCAGGACCACCCGCTTCGTGATGTAACGGGCCACGTCCTCGTCATCCCCCCTTCGCTGTGCGCACTCGCTCCGTCTCGACCCCGGCTTGGTGCCGCCCCCACCGGCGGCGGATGATCCTAGACCCAGACCCGGTTGTCTACCATGCGCCCCATGCCCGACGAGGTTCCTCCGCTCACTGGTCGGACGCGCCTCGTGGCCGGCGTCGTCGTGGTGCTGGTGCTGGCGGCCGGGGTGCTGCTCCGCTTCTGGACCCGCTCCGGCCTCTGGCTCGACGAGGCCCTGACCGTCAACATCGCCGGGCTGCCCCTGCACCAGATCCCCGCCGCCCTCAAGCGCGACGGTGCCCCGCCCCTCTTCTACTACCTCCTCCACTTCTGGATGCTGGCGTTCGGGCGGTCCAACGAGTCGGTCCGCGCCCTGTCGGGTGTCTTCGCGGTGGCCACCTTGCCCGTGGCGTGGTTGTGCGGCCGACGACTCGGGGGGCGGAGCGTGGGCTGGACGATGCTGGTGCTGCTGGCCAGCGCGCCCTTCGCCGTCTACTACGCCACCGAGGCGCGCATGTACGCGCTGGTGATCCTGCTGACGGGCTGCGGGTTCTTGGCGTTGTCTCGGGCTATCCGGGCGCCGCGCCCGGGGAACCTCGTCGCCGTGGCCGTGGTCGCCGCCGCGCTCCTCTACGCGCAGTACTGGTCGCTCTACTTGGTGGGCCTCACCGGGGTGTGGCTCGTGGTCGAGGTCGGGCGCGCCCACCACCGCGGCCACCCCGAAGAGGCGCCGTGGGCCGCGCTCGTGGCCTTGGCCGCCGGCTTCCTGCTCTTCGTCCCGTGGCTGCCGACGTTCGTCTACCAGGCCAAGCACACCGGCACGCCGTGGGCGGCGCCGCCGAATTTCTCGGCGGTCATCAACGCCCTCACCGGGTTCACCGACAACCAGGGTTCGACGCTGCAGACCGCCACGAACCAAGGGCGCCTCCTGGCCATCATCTACTTCGCCATGCTCGCCCTGGCCGTGTTCGGCGCCGGGGTCAGCGGGCGCGTCATCGAGCTCGACCTGCGCACGCGCCCCCGGGCGCGCGGGCTGGGCTTCGTGGTCATCGGGACGCTCTTCGCCGCCATCGCCGGGGGCATCATCACGGCGAGCGCCTTCTCGTCGCGTTACGCCGCCGTCGTCTTCCTCCCTTTCCTCCTTCTGGTGGCGCTCGGCACGACGACGTTGCTGAATCCGAAGGTGCGCGTCGTCGTGGTGGCCGTGGCCGTGGCGGCCGGGATGTTCTCCTCGGCCCAGAACGTGACCACCCAGCGCACGCAGGCGGGCCAGGTGGCGGCGGTCATCAACGCAGAGGCCAAGCCCGGGGACATCATCGCGTTCTGCCCCGACCAGCTGGGGCCGGCCGTCGCCCGGCAGATCGAGGACCCGTCGAGGTACGACATGATCACGTTCCCGCGGCGCGCCGCACCCCAGATCGTCAACTGGGTCGACTACGCGGCCACCGTCAGCGCCGCTCGCGCCCCGGCGTTCGCCGACTACGTGTTCGAGAAGGCGAGTGCCGCCGGCCGCCACATCTGGCTGGTATGGGAGCCGATGTACCTCAACTACGGGATCAAGTGCGAGACGATCGCCTCGACGCTCCTCGAGGCGGCCACCAAGGCCGGTGGGGGCGGCCGCAACGTGGTCACCTCCCAGACCTACAGCTACTACGAGCCGATGAACCTGACCGAGTATGCGACCTCGGGCTGAGCGGTGAGCGGCACCGGCGGCGGGCTCTGGGGCACCCTTCGCCGTTGGTGGGGGCACCTGCCCGGGTCGTTGCGGGCGGCCGTGGCGCCGTACCTGGTCGCCCGCGCGCTGGTGCTCGGCGCGCTGGGGCTGGCCCACTTCGTGGTCGACAAGACCCACCCGGCGGCCGCGGGCGTGGCCGCTCGCGTGCACCAGGGACTGCTCGGGTGGGATGCCGGCTGGTACGAGACCATCGCCCGGCAGGGCTACGCGGCGTTGGGCCGGGAGTCGCTGCGCTTCTTCCCGGCCGTCCCGCTCCTCACGCGCGTGCTGGCGTGGGTGCCTGGGCTCGGGTACGGCGGGGCCCTCCTGCTCGTGGCCAACGGGGCCGCCCTGGCCGCCACGGCCATGCTCTACGTCCTGGTGCGCCGGGAGGTGGGCGACGCCGTGGTGGCGCGCCGGGCGGTGTGGGTCCTCAGCCTGCTGCCGGCCGCCTTCGTGCTCGTCATGGGCTACGCCGAGTCGGTCCTCTTGGTCTTCGCCGTGGGGTGCTTCCTGGCCCTGCGCCCCTCGGCCGAGCGGGCGGGGGCCCGGCCGCGCTTCTGGGTGGCGGCGGCGCTGGCGTTCGGTGCGGCCCTGACGCGGCCGGTGGGCGCCCTACTGGCCGTGGCCGTGGTGGCCGAGCTCGTGCGGTGGTGGCCACGCCTGGGGAGAGCCGAACGGGTGGGCGGCCTGGCCGCCGTGGCGGCGCCCTTCGTGGGCGTGCTGGCCTTCGGTGCCTGGGCGAAGCACACGGTGGGGGACTGGTGGGCCCCGCTGCGGGTCCAGCTCCAGAGCTCGCACCACGGGGGTCTCGCCGACCCCTTCTCGACGCTGTACCACGACGCCGACGGGGTGTTGCACGGCCACGTGGGCACGGCGCTGCACGTTCCCTGGGTGCTCCTCGCCCTGGCACTGCTCGTGGTGTGCTGGCGGCGCCTGCCCGCCTCCTACACCCTGTTCGCGGCGGCGGTCCTGGCCATGGCCCTGGCCGGCACCAACCTCGACTCCTTCGAGCGCTACGCCCTGAGCGCCTTCCCGCTCACCGTGGCCGCGGCCCTCGTCCTGACGAACGCCCAGGTCGAGCGGGTCGTCCTCGTCCTGCTGGCCGGGGGACTGGTCGGCTACGCCCTGCTGGCCTTCTTGAACATCTCGGTGCCCTGAGCGCGTCCGGCCGCGGGCCGGACGGCGTCCGGGCGCCGGCCGGAAGCGCCGCGGTGAGCCCGGGGGGGTCAAGTATCCTGCTCACCACCATGTTCGGATCCGAGGAGGCCCCCGTCGTCATCGCCGGCGCCGGGCCTGGCGGCCTGACCGCCGCCTACCTGCTGACCAAGCGGGGCGCGCACCCGGTCGTGCTCGAGGCCGACGACGTCGTGGGGGGCATCAGCCGGACCGTCGAGCGTGACGGCTGGCGCTTCGACCTGGGCGGCCACCGGTTCTTCACCAAGGTGCCCGAGGTGGAGGAGCTCTGGCACGAGATCCTCCCCGAAGGCGACTTCATGCTGCGCCCCCGCATGAGCCGCATCTTCTACAAGGGGAAGTTCTACGACTACCCGCTCAAGGCGATGAACGCGCTGCGCAACCTGGGTCTCGGCGAGGCCTTCTTGTGCGGCTCGTCGTACGCGTGGGCGCGCGTCCACCCGCCCAAGGACGAGTCCAACTACGAGAACTGGCTGGTCAAGCGGTTCGGGTGGCGGCTCTACCGCACCTTCTTCAAGACCTACACCGAGAAGGTGTGGGGTGTCCCGGTCTCCGAGATGCCGGCCGACTGGGCGGCCCAACGGGTCAAGAACCTCGACCTGCGCAAGGCGGTGGTCAACGCCATCTTGCCCAAGCGGAACCAGAAGGAGATCACCACCCTCATCGAGGAGTTCCAGTACCCCAAGTACGGTCCCGGCATGATGTGGCAGGTCTGTGCCGACAAGGTGCAGGCCGCCGGCGGGATGCTGGAGCTCGGGGCGCGGCTGACCCGCATCGACGTCGAGGGCGGGCGCGCCGTGTCGGCCACCTACACCCAGGGCGGGAGCGAGCACAGCGTGGCGGCCGCGCACGTGATCTCGACCATGCCGATGCGCGAGCTCGTGCACACCGTCTGGCCCAGCCCGCCGCCCGAGGTGGTGGCGGCCGCGGACGACCTGCACTACCGCGACTACCTGACCGTGGCCCTGGTGGTGCCCGAGGCGCGGAGCTTCCCCGACAACTGGATCTACATCCACGCCACCGACGTCGAGGTCGGGCGGATCCAGAACTACGGGTCGTGGTCGCCCTACCTGGTCAAAGACGGGCGCACCTGCCTGGGCCTGGAGTACTTCGTCTTCGAGGGTGACGCCATGTGGAACAAGCCCGACGACGAGCTCATCGCGCTGGGCACCAGGGAGCTGATCGCTCTCGGCCTGGCGGCTGAGGGCGACGTCGAGGGCGGCTACGTCGTGCGCGTGCCCAAGGCGTACCCGTACTACGACTTCAGCTACAAGGCCAACGTGGAGACCATCCGCAAGTGGATCGAGACCGAGGCGCCCAACATCCACCCGGTCGGGCGCAACGGCATGCACAAGTACAACAACCAGGACCACTCGATGTACACCGCCTTGCTCACGGTGGACAACATCTTCGGGGCCGACCACGACGTGTGGACGGTGAACGTCGAGGAGGAGTACCACGAGGCGGGGTCCACCGGACGGGACGCCCCCGTGCTGCCCAGGCGGACGGCCGCCACGGCGGGCAACGTCGACCCTGGCTGAGCACGCGGCGCCGCCGGTCCACCGGTGGCGCCCGTGGATGACCCTCGCGGGAGCCGGGCTGGCCTACCTGGCGGTCGGATTCGTGCTGTGGGCCCACGCGTGGGCCGACGGCGTGACCACGCACACGCTGTGCGGCTGTGGCGACCCGGCTCTGTTCTTGTGGTTCTTCCAGTGGCCGGCCACGGCGTTGGCCCACGGGGAGAACCCCTTCTACTCGAGCGCGCTCTTCCATCCGTCGGGCATCAACCTGCTGGCCCAGACCTCGGTGACCGGCCTCAGCCTGCCGCTGGTCCCGGTGACCTGGATCTGGGGGCCCGTGGCCTCGCTCAACGTGGCCTCGACGGTGGCGCCCGCCGTCAGCGCCTTCACGGCGTTCGTGGTGGTGCGGCGGTGGGCTCGGTGGACGCCGGCGGCCTTCGTGGGCGGGCTCCTCTACGGCTTCTCGCCCTTCGTGCTGGGCAGCCTGGAGTTCGCCCACCTCATGACCGTTGCCCTGATGGTGCTCCCGCTGCTGCTGGCCGTCTTCGACGAGATCCTGATCCGCCAGCGCCACCGCGCGCTGTGGTCGGGCGTGCTCCTCGGCGCCCTCACCTTCGTGCAGTTCTTCCTCTCGACGGAGCTGTTGGTCATCGCCGTGCTGACGGCGGGCGCCGGCGTCGTCGTGCTCGTGCTCTGGGCGGCGGTGGCCGAACGGGACGCCTTGGCGGCCCGCGCCCCGCACGCCGCCAAGGCGCTGGGCGTGGGCGCGGTGGTGGCGGTGGCACTCCTGGCCTGGCCCACGTGGTTCGCGCTGGCCGGCCCGGGTCACCTCTCGGGGTTGGTGTGGCCGAACGTCGGCATCATCGGGGGCTACGTGCCCTCGAGCTTCGTGAGCACCGCCTACCCGACCCAGAAGCAGGTGTTCGAGGTCCTCGGCGGCTACGAGGGGGCACCGCTGGCGTCGGCCGCGTATCTCGGCTGGGGATTGCTCGCCGTGCTGGTGGCGGGGACGGCGGCCTTCTGGCGTGAGCGCGCCCTGTGGTTCTTCGGGTTCTTGCTCGTGTTCTGCGCCGTGTGCTCGCTCGGCATCCGCCGCGGGCAGTGGGAGCCGGCGCGCCTCTTCGAGCACATCCCGGTGCTCGAGAACGTCATCGAGCAGCGCTTCATGGCCATCGGCTTCCTGGCTGCCGCGGTGATGCTCGCCGTCATCGTCGACCGCGGGCGCGGCGCGCTCCGGGGCTGGCGGGGCAATCTGGCCGCGCTGGGGCTGGTGGCCGTCGCGCTGGTGCCGATGGCGGTGACCTTCGGCGGTCGCCTCCCCTTCGCCATGCGCCCGGTCGTCCTGCCCCGCTGGTACGTGGAGGTGGCGCCGGCCCTACCCTCGGGGAGCGTGCTCCTCTCGTACCCGGCACCGTTCTCGGGCAACCAGTCCGCCATGGCGTGGCAGGCGGTGAACCGCATGCACTACGCGCAAGCCGGGGGAGGGGGTCCCCAAGGCGTGGAGCGTCGGGCCGGCACGGCGGCAGCCGGGTTCGGCGTCCTGGCCGCGCTCGGCTCGCCCCTGGGGCTGCCCCCGCCGTCGGGGACGCGGGCACAGATCGCCGCCGTGCGCCACGCGCTGTCCGTGTGGCAGGTCGACACCGTGGTGATCGCCACCGACCCCTCGGCGCCGAAGGTGGAGCAGGGCAACGACCCGATCGCCGCCGTGGCGTTCATGACGGCCGCCCTGGGCGTCGCGCCGACCCTCGAGGCGGGCGCCTGGGTGTGGGACCACGTGCAGCTGCGCTCGCACCACCCCTACCGGGTGACGCCCCGCGCCATCACGTCGTGCGTGCTCGGCGTGCCGTCGGGCCGGGTGGTGGCATCCATGGCGGTGCCCGACTGCGTGCGCCGGGCGGCGGCGGCGGGGAAGTGACCCGGGGTGCCCGCGGGGCCGCTCAAGGCGGGTCCCCGCCGGGCCGACGCGAGGGAGTCGGCGTGCACGAGGGAGGCGTGGCTGGCGTGAGGCGATGCATCCTGCGCGCCCTGGCCGGGGCAGCCTGTCTGCTCGGGGCCTGCCTGGTGGCGGTCCTGCCGGACGTCTCGGCCGCCTCGGCGCGCTCGGTGCCCCTCCACGAGCGCGCCGCCCCGGGGCTGAACCCGACCGAGGCCGCCGCCCTCCAGCGGGTGGGCGCCTTCGGGGACCGCCCGGTGCGCTTCCTGCTCGTCGGGGATTCCATCGCCTTGACCCTCGGGATGGGCCTCGCGGTGGACGCCCGGTCGCAGTACGGGGTGGTGGTGAGCGACCACGCCACGGTGGGCTGCGACCTCGACCCGCAGCTGCCCGTGTTCGTGGCCGGTGTCATGGCCCAGGCCACCCAGGGCTGCGTCGAGTGGCGGGCTTTGTGGCCGTTCCTCGTCGCCGCCGAGCGCCCGCAGGTGGTCGCGCTCGGCCTGGGGCGCTGGGAGGTGGCCGACCACTTCTACGAAGGGCGCTGGGTGCACGTGGGCGAGCCGGTGTGGGACCAGCACCTGGTGGGCGACCTCGAGAGCGCGGTGTCGATCCTGCATTCGTTTGGTGCCAGAGTGGTGCTGTTCACCATGCCCTACGTCGAACCCCGCAATCGCCAACCTGACGGCGACCCCTGGTCGGAGAACGATCCCGCCCGCGCCAGGGCCTACAACGCCCTGGTGGCGGAGGTGGCGCGGGCGGAGCCCGCGGTGGTCAGCGTCATCGACCTCAACCGGATGCTGAGCCGAGACGGGGGGTATGCGGCGTCGCTCGAGGGGGTCGACGTGCGGACGTCCGACGGCATCCACATCACCCTGGCCGGCGGTGAGCTCCTGCGGCGTCAGATCCTGCCCGCGGTGGACAGGATCGGCGTGGAGGACGAGGCGGCGGCCGGGTCCCGGGCGTGACCGACCAGGACGCCGCGGAAGCGCCGGCGGCCGAAGTCGTCGTCGAGTCCGTGCCGGCGGCCATGGCCCTGGCGCCGAACGCCGTCGGGCCCAACCTGGGCGCCGAGCTCCTGCTCGACGAAGAGGGTCGCCCCGGAGTCGACTCGATGCGTGCGGGCCTGCTCCAGGCGGGCCCCCTCGCCGCGGCGGGGGTGTTGGCCAACGGCGCCAGCGTCGTCCTCACCGTCGCCCTGGCCCGGCTCGTCACCCCCCACAGCTACGGAGTCCTCAACCAGCTCACCGGGTTGTACCTGATCCTGTCCATGCCGGGCTCGGCGGTGGTGGTCGCGGTGGTGCGGCGCGTCACCTTGTGGCACGAGGACGGAACGGGCCACCTGGTCCGCCGCTGGGCCGGCCGGGTGCACCGCCAGGGAACGCTGCTCGTCTTGGTCTGGGCCGTCATCGTCTTCGTCAGCCGGCACGGGGTCGCCGTGCTGCTCAACCAACAGAGCGGGATCGGCATCGCGGCCATCTTGACCGCGGCGGCCTTCTTCGTGCTGCTGTCCCTCGACCGTGGCCTGCTCCAGGCGCACCGGTCCTACCGGCCGCTCGCAGCCAACCTCCTCGTCGAGATGGGCGTGCGCGTCGCGGCGGTGCTCGTCCTCGTGCTCGCCGGCTTCGGGCCGTCGGGCGCGGCGGTCGGGGTTCTCGTCGGGGAGGTGGTGGCCGCCGCGCACGCGCGCTGGGCCGCCGTGGGTGCCTGGTCGAGTGACGGCCGCGCCCCGCGCCGGTGGGCCACGGGGAGCTGGGTGGCGTCGCTGCGCCACGACTCGGTCCTCAGTGGCGGCCCGGCGCGGCGAACCGTGCTGGCCGATCTCGTCGTGGCCTCCGTCTCGCTGTCCATGGTTGCCGTGCTGCAGAACGTCGACGTGCTCGTGGTCGGTCGCGACAACCCCGGGCACAGCGGCGCCTACGCGGCGGTGTCGGTCACGAGCAAGGCCATCGTCTTCGGCGCCATCGTGCTCGGCGGCTACCTGCTGCCCGAGGCTGCCATCCGGTGGCGGCAGGGCGGGCACGCGCTGCGCCAGTTGGCCGTGGTGCTGGTCCTGCTCGCGGTTCCCTCGGTGCTGCTGCTCGGCGTGGCGCTCTGTGCCCCCGAGCTGCTCCTCGAGGTGGTGTTCCACCACGAGTACACGTCGGCCGCCGACGCCCTGGCCCCCCTCGTGGTCGCCATGATCATGCTGAGCGTGTCGGTGGTGCTCACCATGTACCTGTTGGCCGTGGGCCGGCGCTGGGTGGCCGGCGTGCTGGTGGCCGGGGCGGCGGCGCTGACGCTGGCCGTGGCGTCGGTGCACGGGGCGCCACGGGCCACCGCGCTGGCCGACCTGGTCGTGCAGGCAGCGGTGCTCCTGGTGATGGTGGCCGGCTTCGCTCTGGTCCACCGGGTCCGGATCCGGGGGCGCAGCGGGGCTAATCTGCCCTCCGATGCGTGAAGTCCCCCCTTCACCTCTTGCCGGCTCCCTCGCGTCGCCCCTCCCGGCGCGCCCTGCCGCCGTCGTCTCGCCGGAGTCAGCCCGCGAGCTCGCCGGCCTGGCCGCCGAGGGGGGGATCCGACGTGTCCACTTCGTGGCCTGGCGCGACCTCGACGACCCCGAGGCCGGGGGCTCCGAGCTGCACGCCCACATGGTGGCGTCGTACTGGGCGGCGGCCGGGATCGATGTGACGTTCCGCACGTCGGCGGTGCCTGGTGCCCCGTCGACCATCACGCGCAACGGCTACCGCGTGCTGCGCCAGTCCGGTCGTTACGCCGTGTTCCCGGGCGCGGCGTGGGAGGGCATCCGGGTGGGGCACCGCCCGGGTGACGCACTCGTCGAGATCTGGAACGGCATGCCGTTCCTGTCGCCGCTGTGGTACCGGGGCCCGCGACTCGTCTTCTTGCACCACGTCCACGCAGAGATGTGGGGGATGGTCCTTCCGCCTCTCCTGGCCCGCATCGGTGACACCGTGGAGCGCCACGTGGCGCCGCTCTTCTACCGCTCGAGCCGGGTGGTGACGCTCTCGGAGTCCTCGCGAGCAGAGATCGTCGACCTGCTCGGACTGCCCTTCAACCGGGTGACCGTCGCCCCTCCGGGCATCGACGGGCGCTACACGCCGGGCGGGCAGCGGTCCAGCACCCCGCTCGTGGTGGCGGTGGGCCGGCTGGTGCCGGTGAAGCGGTTCGACGTCTTGCTGCGCGCCCTGGCCGAGGTGAAGGCCACGCAGCCCGAGCTGCGCGCGGTCATCATCGGTGAGGGCTACGAGCGGCCGGCCCTCGAGGCGTTGCGCGCCGAGCTGGGGGCGACCGAGTGGGTCAGCCTGCCCGGGCGGGTCGGCGACGACGAGCTGCTGTCGTGGTACCGGCGGGCCTGGGTGGTGGCGAGCAGCTCGCAGCGTGAGGGGTGGGGCATGACGCTCACCGAAGCGGCGGCGTGCGGCACGCCGGCGGTGGCGACCGCCATCGCCGGGCACACCGACGCCGTGATCGACGGCGAGTCCGGGTTCCTGGTGGGCGAGGCCGGCTCTTTCGCCGGCGCACTGGGCCGGGTGCTGGCCGACGACGCGCTGCGCAGCCGCCTGTCCAAGGGGGCGCAGGCACGGGCGCGCTGGTTCACCTGGGACGCCACGGCCCGGCGGGCTCTCGAGGCACTGGCCCAGGAGACCACGGGGCGCACCTGAGCGGACGGCCTCGAGCGGCCGCCGGCACGGCGTCACTCCTCCGAGGTCGCCTCGGTCTCACTCTGCGGCCCGGGGTCGGGCGCAACGTCAGCAGCGGCATCCGTCCGCAAACCCTCACCCTCCACCGGAACTTCATCCTTGCCCGAAGTTTCAACCTCAGCCTCAGCCTCAACTTCAGGCTGGGCGTGCTCCTGCGCCCCCTGGACCGCTGGCTCGGACACGGGTCCGGCGTCGGCCGGGAGCGGGAGCGGGAGCGCCCGCAGGGTCCGGCGCCCGAGGGGCGTGCCCAGGCGCGGGCCGAGCCCCGAGATCACGGCGTCGGCCAGCAGGAGCACGACACCGACCCAGATGAGGTTGCCGGCGGTGACGAACGACCCGTCCCAGTTGGAGCCGGGCAAGTAGTGGTGCACCTGCTGGCCGCGCACGACGTTGAGGCACCCGGCGACGACGAAGGCCACCGCGCCCACCGAGGCGATGGCGCGGGTCCAAGGGACGAGGATCCCGAGGACGACCAGGGCCGCCACGACCGCGGCGGCCTGCGGCGGCACCACGAGGAGCGTCACGGCGCCGGTGACGGCCCCGATGACGACGGCGCGCGGGAAGCGGAGCCAGCCGCTCCGGCGTTTCTCGCTGGGGGGTGGCGCCCCGGGCAGGGCGAGCGCGGCGGCGTCGAAGGGGATGGCCGGCCGCTCGGGCGCGTCGGGGCCAGCCGGGCCCCGCAGCCGGCGCGGCAGGTGCGAGCGCAGCCGGCGCCGGACCCGCACCGGCAGGAAGCCCAGCACCAGGCACACGACCACGGTGAGCCCCGAGACGGCGAGCGCCAACCACACCAGGCGTTGAGGCGTCCAGGTCAGCTCCACCGTGAAGTCGGGGCCGCCCAGCGCGTGGAGGTCGGCCGTAGTGATCGGCCAGCCGTTGGCGAAGCCGTCGACGAGTTGTGGCGCACCGAGGTCGACCGCGTGAGAGTCGGCGGGAGCGCCGGGACCGGGCTCGGCCACGGCCTGCCAACCGCTGTTGACGCTCTGGCCGAAGACGAGCTCGAACGGCTCGGTTGCGCCCGTGGTAGCGCCGCCGTGGTTGTCGATGTGCGACGACGTCGCGGTCACCGTGGCGGCGGGTCCGGGCTGGGTGGCGGCGAGCAGGGGCGTCCCGGCTGGGGTCGTCGTCGGCGAGGGCCCCGGTCCGCCGCCGGCCGCCGAGTCGAGCACGAGCTGGTCGATGTCCCACCCGGTGCAGGTCGTCGGGGTGCTGGCACACGGTGGGTTGTGCCCGACCGCGGTCTCGACCACGTGGGGGCCCGCGCTCAGCGTGATGCCGTGCGCGTCGGCGCCACAGGGGACGACCTGGACCTGGCCGCCCCCGAGCGCGTGCGACGCCGAGCCCACGATGGCGACCGCGATGGGCTGGCCGTCGATGCTGAGCAGGTTCGAGACGCAGGTGCCGGGGAGCTGGGCCGGCAGCGGTGCCACCCGGGCGCCCGGGATGCCGATCTCTGCGATCCCGAGCGGCAGGGCCAGCGGGCCGGCCGAGTAGTAGTTGGCCGCGTACTCGTCGCGCACGCCGGTGAACGTGACGACGATGTGGGAGCCGGTCAGCGATGCGAACGTCACCGGCACGCTGGTCACCGCGCCGGGAACGGTGCCGTCGGCGATCGGGGGCAGCGTGACCGTGCGCACCTGGCCGCCCGACGCGATGGTCATCGCGGTGGGGACCGAGTGGCGTCCGTCGGCGATGACCTGCAGGTCGAGGCTCCTGATCGTCTGGGGCTGCTTCAGGTCGTAGGTGAGGGAGGCACCGACCTGCGCGTTGGAGCCGAGGCCGGGCTCCCAGGCGGTCGACGGGTCCCCGTCGACGGTGGCCGAGGCCGTCTCGGCCAGGCCCCCGGGGAGCCGGCCCGACGAGTAGGCGTCGACCACGGTCGAGGACGCGGTGGGGGTGCGGCCCACCAGGCGGTCGATCTCGTCGTCGGGGATGAGCGAGTCGAGGGTGGCGCTGCCCGACAAGGTGAAGGTCCGCGCGGTGGGCAGGTCGAACTGACGCGAGATGGTGGTCTCGGGGTCGCTCCGGGGCGGGAACCCCGACGTGCGCTGGCGGGTCATGACCACGGTGAGCCGGTCGGCGGCCGAGGCGGCACCGAGAGTGGAGAGCATCTGGCTCGGCATCTGGACCAGCTCGCGCACTTGCTGGCCGGGGATCTCGATCTCCGAGAAGCCGACCGCGGCGGCCGACAGCGGAGGGGCGGTGTTGTCCGTGGAGCCGTCGAGGGTGACCCGCAGGGTGTGGAACGTGCGGGTCGGGAAGGAGAGGACCTGTCCGCTCGTCAGGTGGGACGCATCGGTCAGGTCGAAGCGGATCGGGTGCTGCCCGTCGAAGGTCAGCGTCACGGCCGAGACCCAGCGTGAGCGGTCACCGCGTTGGGGCTGCACCACGGTGATGTGGTCCGTCGTGACGGGGTTGGAGAACTGGGCCTGCCACCACTGGCCCGCGGGGTCGGGCACGAAGGTGCCGGTCTCCCAGGCGGTGTCGAAGTTGTCGTCGATGGCGCTGTAGGCCCGGTCCTCGGGCGTGTAGGAGACCGAGTTGCCGTAGCTGCTCGCGGTCACGTTCACCGCGCCCACGTAGGTGGCGTAGGTCTTGGAGGTGATGCCCGTCCCGGGGAAGAGCTCGATCGGGCTGTCGCTCAGGTCGGTCTTGGCCGGGTTCTCGCCCGGCGTCTCGGTCGCCCCGGCGTTGGCGGTGAGGGTGTCCCAGCGGAACGCCTGCTTGCGGTTGGTGTCGGTCAGCACGAGCTGGGCACCCTGCGCGGCCAGGCTCCGCAGCTGCGCGGTGTCGTGCGCCAGGGTGCCGGCGTAGTAGATGGCGCTGTCGGTGTCGAGGAGGCCGAGACCGGCCAGGTTGTTCAGGCCGGTGGCGTCACCCTCCATGACGATGGCCCCGGTGTTCGACTCGCCCCGCAGCAGGGGGCGCGGGTCGGGCACCGTGTAGGTGACGATCGGCGCCGGCCAGGGGAGCCCGTCGGGCGTGCTCAGGTCGTCCTCGTTGAGGGTCGAGACGATGGAGGTGTTGGGTCGGGGCGAGCCGAAGGACACCGGGTCGGTCAGGCCGAGCGGGGTCGGCTGGAGCTCGGCCGCGAGGATCTCGGGCTGGGGCACGCCGTAGCGCTCGTACTGCTGGTCGTACTCCACCATGAGGTCGCCCGCGCCCATCAGGCGGGCCATCGGCGCCAGCGCGTTCATGTTGGCCGTGCCGTCCTGGATGGGCCCGTCGACCGCATAGAGGGTGTCGGCGGTGGCGATGGAGCCCATGACCTGCTGCTCGCGCGTGACGAAGTCGCGGTCGAGCAGGGCGGACTGCGGGGTGTCGACGGTGTCACCCCACCGGTAGGCCGCGAAGTCGTTACCCGGGATGGCGAAGACGCGGGTGCCCGGGTGCGTCTTGTTGAGGTGGTTGATCGCCGCCAGCTCGTACGAGGGGAGCGAGGCGGGCTGGGTGAAGTTGTTGGCGATGAAGTCGCCCTGGAGGACGGCCGGCATGTTGGCCACGACCAACGCGGCGACGAGGACCGCCGTGGTGAGGCCCACCACGGAGAGCCGGCGCCACAAGGCGGTGAGCGCGCTGCCCAGCAGCATGAAGAGGGCCAGCAGGACGAGCGGCGTGGCCCGGTCGGTCGAGCGCAGGGCCAGGCCGGCGGTGGTGTTGGTCATGAACCACTTGAGGGCCCCGCCGGCCACCGTCGGGTTGGAGAAGGGGAATGGCCCGACCGAGAGCACCAGGCCGACGAAGAGCAGGATCAAGAAGAACGCGCGCTCGCGCCAGCGTACGAACGCCGCGGCCAGGACCGCGACCACCGGGATGGCGAAGGACGTGGCCAGTTGGGCGATGTCCTGGGTGAACCGGACGGCGGCGGCGGTCCAGGGCCCCAGGTGGTCGCTCCCGTAGAAGTACCAGTACCCGAGGCCG
>Ga0187784_10000963_pt1 | contig 22255 bp, 22 predicted proteins | sample 1015_SJ02_MP15_2_FD_132964 | JGI IMG/M metagenome (GOLD analysis project Ga0187784, IMG submission 132964) | Tropical peat soil microbial communities from peatlands in Department of Meta, Colombia - 1015_SJ02_MP15_20_MG | ecosystem: Environmental > Terrestrial > Soil > Wetlands > Peat | place...
AGGTGACATCTATTCGATCTGGCTTCGGGAGATGACGCGGTACGTCAGAGCCCGGTCGCGGGTCATTACCTCGCTTATTACCCCACTGCTGTGGCTCATCATATTCGGGACCGGATTTAGCTCATCTCTGTCGTTTCCTGGAGCAACTGGCACTACGAACTACATAAATTTTCTTGCGCCTGGGATCCTCGGCATGACAGTTCTCTTCACCTCGATTTTCTCTGGGATGAGCGTCATGTTCGATAAAGAATTCGGTTTTCTTAAAGAAATTCTCGTCGCCCCCGTCTCGCGCACCTCAATCGTTATCGGAAAGGCGCTTGGGGGAACGACACAAGCGTCAATCCAGGCCCTGCTAATACTCGCCCTTTCCACGTTCATCGGGGTGAAAATATCGGGCACGCTCGGAGTTGCAGCCGCCGTCGCGCTCATACTCCTCACTATGTTCTTTCTTGGCATGGGTTTCGTCGGGTTTGGAATTAGCATCGCCTCGCGCCTCGAGAATATCGAGGGCTTTCAAGTCGTCGCTAACCTTCTCGTACTGCCTATCTTCTTCCTAAGCGGCGCATTCTTCCCGGTCACGTCGCTTCCTGCTTGGATGAAGGCGCTTGTGAATATCAACCCGCTTGCATATGGAGTCGACGCGCTGCGTTATGCTGTCACAGGGCTACATACCTACGCCCTGACGACTGATCTCGCAGTCGTCCTCGGATTTTTTGTACTGATGACGATCATCGGTTCCATCTTGTTTAGAGACGTGCGCTGAGCTGTGAGCCCGTCAACGGAGTCTAAAAAAACGTGCGCAACTGGCAGTTTGGGTGTTTGACGCGAGCCAGAGCTTAAACGAATTTCTCTGGATCTCTGTCGAACATCACCTTACAACCAGGAGCGCAAAAAAAATATTTCTTGCCCTTGTATTCGCTGACGTACTTCGCTGTGGTTTCGTCGACGTCCATGTTGCATACGGGATCTTTTACCATATTTTCCTCTACGCACCGTGTGCGCTCAACGTTTAATATACTACCTCAGTTGGCCGCGCGTGACGATTTGCAGTTCCACAAAAAATCGAACAGTTCCAGGAGCAGTCGGTAGGTCGCGTCAGTTCCGGAGACGAGAAAGCCGGACGACGTATCTGGCTCGTAGCGTTCTCGAGCGGTGACTCGCGGGAAAAAAATTAGGCCTCGTAGTTCGTTGACAAGGAGTATCATGCGGACTTTATCGACGTACCGGACATGGGGGCTTTTTGTCCCGGCCGTGCTCTTCAAAAGCACCTTAACTTCGGAAGCGCTGAGTTTGGTTTGGTCTACTGCGTAATTCAAGACCCACAGAAACCGTTTCGCTTCACGAACGATCTCAGCTTCAGTCGTGTGCAGCAGCGCACCCTCCTGGAGCAGCGACTCGCTGAGATCTGCCGGCAAACGCTTGAGATGCGTGGGAAGCTCGGCCGCGCTGTGGAGCTCCCAGTATTCCAATAGGTCGTGAACGTCACTTATTCCTTCGACGAAGGTGACGAGGACCCTCCCGTATTCCGATATCACGTAATCTCCGTTAGGGAGCTGAGAGACAAGTCCCACGTCCTCCAGACGGCGAAGATGTCGCACCGCTTCGTGGACAAGCAAGCCGAACCGCCGACAAATGTCGATTACTGACGTCCGCTCGTCTAGCTGGTTCAAGATGTCAAGTCGGCTCACGTCTGAAAGAGACAAAAAAAGCCTCGTTAGTTCATAGGAACTCCGTATGGGCATAATCTCTCCATCTAGCGTTTGCTGCCGGCGCGTGCATGCGTACGGTAAGAAACGTATAAATAACATTCCCCTTTAGAGTTTAGGCGGAGGTCGGCCTTGAACGAGCTGTGTGAGGACGTCAAGCGCGAATTATTTCAGATCTTAAGAGCGCTCGATCCGCGAGAGACGCGGAAGCTGCACGTCGTGTGCACGCCAAGCTTCTACTTGGATCACTTCGTTCAGGTCGACGATCTGAGCGCATTTTGTGGCGCGCTCGAGGCCAAGTACGTTGGCGGCGGCGGCAACCTTCCCGGCTTCGTCCAGAATGTGCTGTCGGGCGGCGGTGCGGCAAATACTGCAATCGCGCTGTCGCAACTCGGGGTAAGCTCGCATTTCATCGGCCGGACGAGCGAGTTTGGACGCCACGTTTTGAAGTTCTTCGCCGAAAATAGTGGCGTTGACATCGCCCACGTGAAGACCGACGGCAGGTTGGGTCAGACCCTGGCTCTCGAGATTGGACAGCGACGGATCAACGTCATGCTCAACGACGTCGGCTCGAACTATGACTTTGCCTTCGACAGCTTGCGCGATACCGATCTCGAGCTGATCGAAAACAGTCAGCTCGTGACCGTGCACGATTGGGGGACCAACGTTGTGGGAGGCACCGATCTTGCTGTGAAGACGTTCTCCTACGCTAAGCAATACAACGTGAAGACGTACTTTGACTCGGCAGACCCGAGTCCCCGCGTGCACGACCTCACCGAACTCTATGAAAGCGTGATAGCGAGCACAAACCTTGATATCACGAGCCTCAATCAAAATGAGCTTGAGAAGCACACCGGTGAGGCCACCCTTGAGCGCGCGATCGCATTCAAGCGCCGAGCTGGCACACGCGTTGACTATCACACCCCGTGGTATGCGGCGTCGATCGACGATGGCCCGACCTTATTCCCCGTGTATGACGTGGAACTCCGTCGATCCACTGGCGCAGGCGATGCTTGGAACTCAGGCAATATCTTTGGTGAGCTTCTCGGTCTGGCCCCCGCGCTGCGCCTGTGCCTCGCGAACGCAGTGGCGGGCTACTACGTGTCAAGCAGACGCGGGACCCACCCCACCATCGATGATCTGGCAGCGTTCGTCGCGACTGAAAGATTGCGCCCGTTGCCGGCGGAAGTTGCGAGCGTCGCAAAATAAGCAATACCTCTGCGGACAGCGTTTGCGGCACAACTTTGTGTTGAGCAGCGGACGTCGCAAGCGGCGTTCGGCACAGAGCGGTAACAACGTAAGCCTTTATTCGTCCCGCTCTATGCCAATTTTCGAATAGATCCTGCGCGTTACAACCTCTTCGACGAGCTGAAGCAGCGTCGTTCGGTCCCTGACGCCAGTAAAAACGCCAAGCGGAATCTGCGCGGCAGCGGCGTTTGAATGACCGCCTGCAGAGCCAATGTCGCCGAATGCTTCGCTCATGACGGCGCCGATGTTCACGCGAATATCCTTGCTCCGCGCTGATATGTGAATCTTTTCTTCGTTGAGCCCGAAGACGGCCGCCGCCGTTATCCCCTCAAGGTTGAGCACGTAGTCGGCCGCTTGTGCGAGCGCGTCGACGTTGTGTATAAACCCTACGCACGAGACAAGGTAGCTTCCGGTGATATGCTTGTTGTGGATAGCCTCGCCGATTATATCAAGCGTTTCCATGGACATCGTCGGCGATTCAATCTGATTGAGAATCTCTCTGTCGGAGAGCTGCATAAGCTTCATTGCAGCGGCAAGGTCTGCTGGGGTCACGTTCTTTTTGTAGTCCTGGGTGTCGATGCGGATACCGTAAAGCAAAGCCGTCGCGAGTCGCTTGTCGATGTCAATGTCAAGCTCTTCGAGATAGGCCGTCAATATCGTCGCCGTTGACCCGACGTCCCGGATATCGGTGTAGAGGACGGCTTGTTCGGGAATCCCGTGATGGTCGATGATGATTCCGACTTTGTCCAAGCTTGTCAGCGGGTTATTCGCCCCTGGCGTTCCCGTGTCGACCAACGCGAGCATGTCGTATTCGTTCGGATCAACTTCGTCGACGTGGATTAAGTCTATGTTGAGCAGGTTTACGAAGGCTCTGTTCTCCTGTCTGCTGATCTCGCCATGGTAGATTATCGCGGCTTCAGTATCGACGCTCGCGGCGATCTGCTTGAGTGCGAGCGCGCTTGAGATCGAGTCGGGATCCGGGTTATCGTGGACGAGTATACCGAGCCTCTTTATGCTCTTGAGGATTTCGTGAAGTCTATTCGCAGACCGCTGCGACTCTGCCTTCTGGAGATCATGCAGCGTAGCGCTCGCGATAAGCGCCGACGGGTAGACGACTGCATCTGCCCCCAACTCTTCGAGCTTATCTTTGCTGAGCGGGTCGGCTGCTCGGACGATCACAAAAACGTCTTGCCTCCTATCTTTGATCGCGCTCAGCGCCCTGGTATTCGCCTTGACGTCAGAGCTTAGAATCATTACGATCTCGAGATCAGGCGTAAGCAGCTCGGTGATGACCCCCTCGTTCGTGATGTCACCGACGCGCGCGTCAAAATTCTGGTCGCGCAGCGTTTCGACTCGTTTCGCGTTCTTGTCGATGATGCTAAACATCCTGCCGCGTTGTGCGAGTTCCTTGGCGACGAGAAAGCCAACACTGCCTGAGCCCAATATCGCGTACGTTATCCGTTCGTTAATTTTAAGGGGTATGCCTTGCTCGAAGCTTTTTGAATTATAAGCCGAAATAAGCCACCACCTGCTTTTTGAGCGCGCTGGATCGAAGCCTCAAATTTAGTTTGAGTAAGCTATATATGCGGAAGGGGTATAAGAGGATATGCCAAAACGGGCCGGTAGCTTAGTCAGGCAGAGCGTTGGGCTCTTACGGTATTCTTGCTGTGACCTGTTGACCAGAGATACCCAAAGGTCGAGGGTTCAATTCCCTCCCGGCCCGCGTATTGCGGGGCTGTGGCCTAGTCAGGAATGGCGACGGGCTCCAGCGGTAGAAGTTCTCGATATGATGAACAACGGGTCAACTGATGACTCAGGGACGCTTGAGCCAGATGATGTCCCGTTGGAGCACTGATCGGAGAGACCCGTCGATCGGGAGTTCAAATCTCTCCAGCCCCACTTTTTTGCCCTTGAATACGGTTATTGGGTGCCCGGCGCCCCGTGCGCTTCTGCAGATTGCGCTTTGCTGGTGTATATTGGTGCGATACGTCAGTAGCGGGCGCGAGCCGAGTGGTTTTTGAATTGAAGCGCTAGATGTCGACGAATATGCTCTCGCGAGTTACAGAGCGACCAAAATGTTAAGTATGTATGAACCTTACTCTAGTCCAGAGTCCCGTGGTGTAGTGGTCAATCATGCGGGCCTTTGGATTCGAGTGGTCGCTGTACATTGGCCACCGATAGAAGAAAGCCCGCGACTGCGGTTCGAATCCGCACGGGACTATACGCTTTTCGAGGCGACGCCGAGGTCAGGTAACTTGGTAATCCTCTGGCCATGGAGCTATTTTTTTAATTTTTCCCGGAATAAAGCCCAAAAAGAGCTTATTTGCGCGCGCGTTTTGGGCCGAAACTGCAGAGGCGATAACACTACTTCTAGACGGCCGAAATCGAAAGTACGGCACACGGAAAATTCGACAAGTGGGTGCTGAGGAAAGGTTCCTTTAGCTCGTGACGGACATTTCGTCTGTTTCGCCCGAAGAAAATTTGCGGAGCAGCACAGAGGCGTCATTCAGCGGAAGCAGTTTGTGGCGTATATCTTGACGTAAGGAGTTTCTACGGCAGAATGGAAGCAATATCGCCATCTGCTTCCTGATTCAATTTATTACACGAATTACTGGGAGGTGGGCGCTTAAAAATTTGAGCTGAGCACTTAAATAATCTCTAGAGACGTGCTGGCCTGATTTGTCAATCATCCACCGGCGGCGTTATCTTTGGGTTTCGCCTATTTTTCAAGCCGTTTCCAAGAGACCTTATCGCGGCAAATCTCACGTCGTCTAACTTGCCTTTACCGTCAGCGCGGCTGCTTTTCTTCTGCTCGGGGTAGGCAGTCTTTTAACTCAATTGCGCAGTTTGCGTAACGGTTGCGTACGCAGCAGGCCCGTCTACTTCTGCTCGTTGCCGTTGTCCTTCTCGGCATAGTCTAACAACTCGTTAAGGGTCTGCGTGACGGTTTTTCTTTTGCGCGTTGCTACATGGCGCTTCGATACGTACAGCATAAAGCGTTCGTGGGTTTTTTCATCTGTTTTTAGCATAGCCATCTCTTTCGCCTTCCTGTAGTGAAGTACGTTTTATGTCAAAAGTCGCACAGACTACAATGATACAAATTTTTAATTATTGTCAAACTAACATAACTATTGCATAAAGTATAAATAGTTTAGCTATGTATCAACATTGTGCAAATGTTACAGTCATCGCAATAGTTGACTGCGTATCGTGCTAAAAAAGGTGAAACAATGAACAAATTTAGGGTAAGTCTAAGTCTGATTCTAGTCGCGCTGTTGGCGGGAGCGCTCGTCGCACCGGTCGCGGCTACCTCGGTTAACAGCGGCAGCATCAATGTTGCCTTCAACGCTGTAGACGCGATTTCTATAAAGAGCGTTACGGGCTCATCTTCGGTTAATCCTACGCCCGCTGGCCTGACAAACGACAGCTTGACAGTGACCGTGCTAGATTCTGCCGGGTACGCAGCCGTCGATAATGTAACCGCGCAGCTCACATATGGCGGCGTAAATTACGGCGCACCAGTCGTATCTACGGCAAGTACGCAAGGCGGCAACTCAAGCACGGCGATTTTTACGGTTAGCGTGCCTTTCCAGTACTATAACCCCGCGGGAACCTATGTCGTAGACTTGACGGCTTCAGACTCGCCGGGAGTAGTGGCGACGAGCACGTATAGTGTCACGTACGGCAGCGCGCTAGGAATAGCGATAACCAGCGGCCAAAACCTTAATTTCGGCTCGCTTAACCAGAGTCAAACGTCGGCGGTGCAAACGTCGATGATTTACAACTCAGCAAACACTCAGCTTAGCATATCGGCGATGGCGTCCAATTTTACAAGTACAGCGGCCCCTGTTGCTCAAAGTATTCCCGCAACGTCGCTCACAGTTGACATGACTGCTTCGCAAACAGTAACGAACTCTGGGAGCGGCGTAACGGGAACCCTCGCGATAGGGGGAACCACCGCGCCGGTAGCGCAGAATATAGGCTTCCAAGAGACAGTGCCGGCTAGCGTTACAGGCTACAGCGGAACCTATTCAACGACCGTCACGCTGGTAGGAACGGCATCCTGAGGTAAAACGGAACTCAAGCGCTAAATTTTAAAAAGGGGCGCTATAGCGCCCCTCCTTCCCTCCGCTATTTCTTCTATGTTTTGACACTCCAAAGCGATTTCAAGCCGACATCGAAGGCGGTTTAAGAAACGATTTTTGCTGTAACATCCTGCAAAACGGTCAGTATACCTGCGGCACACCTTGATGCCACTACCCGCAGAGCGAACTCTGTGCTGGACTAACAAAACAGTTCTACTGAATATCTGAAACGTACTGGCTTGGGAATCGGTTGACTTGTAATGAGGACATCCCACCCATTTTTTGTGTCCCTCATAAATTGCGACTTGCGAGCGTTCGTTAATGCAGTTCATCTCGCTTTTAAAACTCGTATCGGTAGCTTTGTGAGAAATCGAATAAGCAACTCTCAGGACGTGATGCGAAGGTCAGGGAGAAGTGGGCGCCGGTATGGAGCGGCAAACCAAGCGCCACGTTCAATGCCGAAAAGTCGCGGAAATTCGATGCTGTGCGCGACCGATGCGGTTACGCAACACGCGTTAATCACTGCATGGCGTCTGCAATCAATGAAACTCTGGAATAGTGAATCATCAAAGATGGAAAAACGGAGATCGAGATGACAAATAGAACATAATGCTTATGGCGCTAGTTGTAGTTGCTTTCATCGCGTGTTCAATGGTACCCGTAACGGCGCAGATTGGCTTACAGGTAAGTCCTAGCGTTGTTGATTTGGGCGTGGTTGGTAGGGGCGGCACGGCGACCAGGACAGTAAAGGTCTACAACTTCCAGCCCTTGCTGCTAAAATGACACTCAATGTTGACGGCACGGCGCGGCCTGCGGCAAAACGAAAACGGCAACGAGCGTTATGGGCGCTCCGCTAGCAGTACTTAACGCGCTCGTCGCTCTTTTGGTTATCGTTGCGGCACCTGCTTGCTGAAGAGGCGATGAGTAGTGACGACCCGGCAAGGGGCTGCGTTTTGAAATCGAAAAAAGAGTTTGCGGCTGTGCTATCATCAGGAACTCTGTTCACTCTCCGTTAACGCCATCTTTGCTCTTGATCGCCGTCGATGGCGCAAAGGTTTCGCTTTCGGCGTATTTCTTAAGGAACTGTAGGTGCTGAGATTCGATTCCTTTTCGACTATACCCCGTGCGGCGATTGAGTTGAATTTCGAATATTTGAGGTCACCACACGTTTAACTCTGACGTCCCCGCTGGGTTAATATAGGGCGTTTCCCCCGAAAAACGCCGCAAGCACGTGATGCCCAACAGTACTTCATCTTTCCTATTTTTCCGAGTTTCGCTGCTGTTTGTCTATGGCGCGTGTATCGCGGCGATAAGCTCACCCCAATCGTCTTGCTTATCGAAGAACGACGCGACGTGAAATAATCCAAGAAGCACAGACTTATAGAGCAACGCTACTGCAGAGGTAATCGCGAGTAGTATTAGATAAGCCAATGCCATGGCGAAGTTCTTAGCTTTTCTCATTACAGACATATCTATTTCGGAGGAGAAAGAGTTTCTCTATAAAAAAACCGATAACTCCTTACGCACAGGTATTTGGTATTTCGTTTGCTCTTTCTACTTTTTTACTACGAGAAGGCAGCAAGCGTATAACAATACGCGGGCGGCGGTAAATGCTCACAATATGGGACGCGGTGTCGTCACCGCGAAGCTTACAGGCGACGAATTTAGTATGTGCGGCAGTCTGTCGTTGAATGGCACGTTTGCTGGCTTCCATTCGTAATCGATGTCGGAAGAAACTAATGATAGCCACAATTGCTAATACTGAGATATCGCCACAAACCGGGGTTATGCATCGCTGGAAAAAAGAGAAGGAGGTTAGCTCTTCCTCCTCACTACGTAAGCGGCGATTACGAGTCCGACAAAAGCGAGCCCGACGTCGAAGCCGGGCGTAACTCCTTGACTTGTGCCCACAGCTTCGTTGCCGATGGCGTAGACGTAGCCGTCAAAGCTCCCCACGTAGACCGTGCCGCTAACGACGGCGGGCGAGGAGCCCACGTAGCCTCCGGTCCTGAAGCTCCACACTTCCGCGCTGTTGGTGGCGTTGAGGGCGTAGACGTTGTTATCCTCACTCCCCACATAGACCGTGCCGTTGGCAACGGCGGGGGATGAATAAACCCCGCCTCCAGTCGTGTAGTCCCAGAGTTGGGTGCCGTTGGTGGCGCCGAGGGCGTAGACGTTGTTATCCTCACTCCCCACATAGACCGTGCCGTTGGCAACGGCGGGGGATGAATAAACCCCGCCTCCAGTCGTGTAGCTCCAGAGCTTCGCTCCTGTGCTAGCGCTGAGGGCGTAAACGTTGTTATCCTCACTCCCCACATAGATCGTGCCGTTGGCAACCGCGGGAGAGGAGAGTACCTCGCTCCCAGTGGCATAGTTCCAGAGTTTGACCCCGGTGCTGGCGTTTATGGCATAGACGTTGTTGTCCTCACTCCCCACATAGACGGTGCCGTTAACGACGGCGGGCGAGGAGAGCACGGCGCCTCCGGTCGTATAATTCCAGAGTTTGACCCCGGTGCTGGCGTTGAGGGCGTAGGTGTTGTTATCATCACTCCCCACGTAGACCGTGCCGTTAACGACGGCGGGCGAAGAGTACACCGAGGCTCCGGTCGCGTAGCTCCAGAGCTTCGCTCCTGTGCTGGCGTTGAGCGCATAGACGTTGTCATCCTCGCTCCCCACGTAGACCGCCCCGTTCACGACGGCGGGGGATGAATAAACCGCGCCCCCGCTCGTGTAGTTCCACATGTTCGCTCCGCTGGTGGCGTTGAGGGCATAAACGTTGTTGTTAAAGCTCCCGACATAAACTACCCCGTTCGCGACGGCAGGAGAAGAGCTCACGATGCTTCCCGTCGTGAAGCTCCACGCAAGCACACCAGTCGACATGTTACTCCCTGCAACAGGGCTATAATTGCCAGCGTGCGCTGCGTTATACCGGTATTGCATCGTATCGTACTGAGCTGCTGCAGGAACGGTCATAGCGCCTTCAAACCAGACTGTAATCAGAAGAATAAACAGAGAAAATGAGAGTATTTTGTATGCGCGCATAATTGCCTGCTGCAATGTCCTTTGACGCCCAAGAAAGTGTCAGAAGATACTATAAAGGCTTGGGTCTGAAACGGAGTGTGAGAGTACCCAGCGAACTTTGAGGCTTTGAAATCGAAAAAAGAAATAGCGGTAAGTCCCGTTGCCAGACCACGCGTCGCGGACGCCGATAATACTCACCATACGCGAAGCGCTGCCCGTCACCAGGAACTTTACAGCGGACGAAACGCACCTCGGGCAGTCTTATTGGCGGGTACATTGCTTCGCTGCGTTACATTCGTTACCTGTGTCCGAAGAAGGTGATGACCGCCACGATTGCTGACCGAGAAACGACATAGATTAGGGATAGCGTCGCTTGAAGAGAGGAAAATGTAGTGAGCTCCCAAGGTCGGAATAAGTATACCTGCTTTACGCTGTTGGACGGTGAAGCTGAACACGCGGGTGCTATCCTGACTTCGAGCGTGGACAAAAAAGTGAGGGAGTAGCGCAACTCCCTCAACCAAATCTCATTGCTTGCACGAGCGCTCGTTCCGCCTTGTTTAGACCGGTGGAGCATTGCCAGTTTGAACTGACGGGCGTGTGTGGTTGCACCACGCCTCGCAGCTCTTGTGTTCGATAGTGCCCACGCAGCAGCATTTAGCAGTATTTTTCAGTGTCTACACCGTTATACCCAGACCGCTTTCAATGTACTGTGCTTGGCACACGACTGCTACCGTGTTGGACGCCGCGAATCCGAGACCGACAAAAGCACCATTCTTGTACACGGCCGAGCCGCTGTCTCCAGGTTGCAGGAATGGTTGCCGGACGAGCAGCTGGTTCGTGAATACCGCGTATGCGGTCGAATTGTAATAGACCAGCACTGTTGCATTAGTACTAAGCACTTGATTAGTGGTCACGCCAGTGGTTCTGCCACTCTTCGACACCAAACTCCCCGTGAAAAGAGCACTGGCCGGGTACGTGCCGCTTATGGAGACAAAACCGTTATTAGCGGCATTTAAAACTTGTCCGACGTTCCCAGTGACCGACGGGTACAAAGTGGCCGTTGCTGCGTCTGCGTAGTTAGTTCCGGAAGGGCCGAAGACAATCGGGATGTAGTTGGTTAATGTTCCTATGGCATCAGCTGCATTCCCTCCATCGTATCCGCCAGGCTGCCATACAGGAGTCCCTGTGGGGACGGGATTCTGAGTGCTGTCGAGAGCAAGAACGTGTGTACAGCTCAAAATTTGGTTGCCTGCGATCACCAGTCCGAGCGTTCCTGCTGCAGTTGGATAGGCTGAGGTCATCACGCTTATTCCTCCGAATACCGGTCTGTCCACACCCGTTCTCGAATAAGTGGTGGGTTTAGGCCGCGTCGGGGGCGCTTTAGGTGTTGCCGCAGCTGCGGGTTGGACTGCCTCTATTCTTCCTATCACTACGCACTGCACTTGGATTCCGTCGAGCTCTTTTGGAACACTAGCGCAGACGTTCTGGGTCTCAGTGTAGACGGTGATTTGATTTGTCGCCGTGTCCGATGCGACACCTGAAACGCCTTTTATTGCAAGAAGCTGCCGTTCGTGTTTCGCTCGCACATCGTCGAGACTTGGGCTGCGCGCGTTAGCTGAAAACGTGATAAACGTTCCCAATAGTATCCCTACGACGCACAGCACAATTACCACTCGTTTCATTCTTCACCTCCAAGGTCGTCGGATCGTGCGCGGTGTAGCAGAACTTTCGTCTCGCCGATGCTGTCGCAGGAAAGCTTGCAACATTTGCAAGTAACACGGCTATGGGAAGCATGACTGCAGAAAATGGGACAATTTTGTTTACGCGCACTTCCTGACAAAATGTCTTAGACGCTTGAGATGTGTCAGACAAACGATAAAGGCTCCGATTTTATACTGATGGTGAGGGGTGCGTTCTAAGACCTTTAATCAAAAAAGAGATGATAAGCTGCTCGTGACACCACTGCAGCGAAGGGGGACAAGACCGCGCAGGCCGATTCCCTCCCTTAGTGGCGTTCGCAGGTCGAAATCACGTTTTTGGTCGACCAAAAAAGGCTAAACTAAGGAACAGACAAAAAATGGGCTCCCGTAACGTACCGAGAAACTGCTAGCAGTACGGAAGCCATCTGGACTCTAATGTCCACCGATGAGCGTCGGCTTACCGAGCGAGTGATTTCAAGATAACAATGTAAAGTATCCTGCGCCACCAAAAACTGAGCAACGAACTCATTCGGAGCGTCGCTTTCTTACGGGTAATCAATCTTGAGCATGTGCAACCCTGGTGAAAGCTTAGCTACGCCGCTTACACTCAGGTATATCCTCTGCTCCGTCGGGCATTTCTGCCGGTGAACAACCTTGAGCTGCTCGCAGAACGCGCGAATGAGCGGCGAACCAGCGGGCACTCACAAGGTAACGAGTTCTAGCGAAGAAGTTTGAAAAGCTTGAGCAGCCTTAAGAGCACTTAAATCGATAAGAGTAGTAAATATGTCGGGTATCCCCCAAAAAAAAGAGTTAAGGAGTGAGGCTCTACAATACGTCGGCGATGCAATAGGCAAGCTGGCCGGAAACGTGGAACATACCGCAGCCATGGCTGCTTACACACGCGATTCATAAGGAAGAGGGTCCCCCTTTTTGAAGTCACAAAAACTGGCAAACGGTATCCTTATTCCGACACTTAAAGATTTAAACCAATCCACGGAAGGTTTAAATCAACGTGAAGAAGTAACCTCCCGAAAAGGGAGAATCCGCACGCGACTATACGCCTTTCGATGTAGTGCCGAGGTGGGGTAGCTTGGTTATCCTATGGCCCTGTGGAGGCCACGACGCGGGTTCGAATCTCGCCCTCGGCCTTTTCTTTTCGTCTTTACACAGCTAATAGCTTCGTTTTGAATAAGAAGAGATTTTAGTTCACTGATCTCTGATTCCAATCTGGAGAGGCGAGCTTTCATCAGTGTTCGAGCCGAGCAGACAACCGATGCCTACTTCCCCGTCGGTAGTAAACGAGAAAAGCGAGACTCCCTCGATGTGTGGTTTCATAAATCTCAGCAGATCTTGCCAATTCCATATGCTCACAGGCAGCCGGATGATAGGATACGCGTGAGAAGGCGTTGAGCTCTGAACGCTTATGGGTGCGCGCAGATTGGTTGCACATATCGCAGTAAGGGCCATTTGGAGATAACAATTCCGAATGTGCTTTCCGCCTGCATCGGAATGCTTATAATGCGTCCTCCCGTTCTTAGCGAGCAATCAACTCAATGCAATCACCTCTGGAGACGTGTGCTTACAGTTTCTGCCAGAGTTGAGCGACTCAGGAGAAATCCGGATGGTCAATTTCGAGTTGCGCCCAAAGGCCGACAATTGCACCGAAAAATTAGTATTAATTGTGACTTACGTAGGTAAACTCAAACGTCAAAAATGTAATTTAAGTGATCCATCCGGCAAAGCCCAGAGACATGAGCCTAGAAACGAAACTGGCGCCTCCAGCTGTGAGGGTTCAGATTTCGAACGTGACCGCAAAAGGTCTAGAATCAATGCTGAAGCAAGAGCTACTGATGCGAGAGTCGAGAGAGGGATTAATCTAAAAGACAGACCAGGCTACCCCATCAAATCGACTCATATTGGACGTTGACGAACGTTGACACTCGCGGGCGTGCAACACAAAGTTGTGGTCGAAGCTAAAGACTGGGCAAGCAGCTTTTACGTGAGATTCGCTGCATAGACGGCGACAAAGTGTGGCTTTCGAGATCCTGGATCGAGCGTGTTAGATCTGCACAACGAGTTGGGCATTTGATCGAAACGAACAACCTCACCAGAACATACGGAGAGGTCACAGAAGTTGAAGGCCTGACCCTTCGTGTAGATGAAGGGGAGATCTTTGGCTTTCTCGGGCCGAATGGCGCTGGAAAGACGAGCACCGTTCGCGTGCTCGCATGTCTCATATCAAAGACAACCGGAGAGGCGAGGATAGCCGATTATGAGACCGGAAACAGTGCAGACTACCAGAAGATCAGGAAGATCATCGGACTCGTGCCGGAAAACGTCGGTCTCTACGAGGATCTAAGCGCTTACAGAAACCTCGACTTTTATGGACGACTGTACGAGTGCCCGGAGGCGCAACGAAGGAAGCGAATCGAATATTTCCTCAAAATGTTGGAACTGTGGGACGTGCGGGATCGCCCCGTCAGGACGTTTTCCAAAGGCATGAAACAGAAGGTCGCTATCGTCCGCGCGCTCATTCACGACCCTCAGATCCTCTTTCTCGATGAGCCGACCGCCAATCTGGATCCTGCATTCCAAAAAACGGTGCGCGACTTCATCCTCGAACTCAAACACGAGAAGCGGACGATCTTTCTCAACACGCACAATCTCGATGAGGCCCAGCGCATCTGTGATAGAATTGGGATACTGAATACAAAACTCGTGGCCGAAGGGACGCCGGATCAACTGATGGAGTCGCTCGAGGGAAGGAAGACCGAAGTTCAGCTTCAGCAGGTTACTCCTGAGGTCACTGGAGCATTGGAGCGGTTGGGCTTGCGCTACGTCGTGAGCAGTAAAAACAGATAGGAGATCGACGTGAGCGATCCTGAAAAGGAGAACCCCGTCATCACGGAGTCCATTGTCGCAGCTGGCGGCCACATCCAGTTTATTACTGCGAAGCATGCGACGCTTGAGGAGGTCTACCTGAAACTCGTGAGGGATGGACAATGAAGCTTTGGAAGTCGTGGGTGATCGCGCGGAAGGACTTCGCCACATTTAGGACGAAACGACACGTTATCTACTCCTTGGTCGTTATGCCGCTGCTCATATCGATCGGACTGCCGAGTCTCATTTGGCTTGGCATCGGAAACGCCCCGATTTCTAGCTCACAATTGCCAGCTATCATAAGCGGGCTTAATGACGTGTTCAACGCCTTCTCTTTTTTCTTTGTCATAATAGCAGGGCTCCTCCCCATAAGCATCGGTGCCTACAGCATCGTCGGCGAGAAGCTTGAGAAAACCCTCGAACCCCTGCTAGCTACGCCGACCACCGATGGTGAGATCCTGCTCGGAAAAGTTGTTGCCGCGCTTCTGCCGTCCGTTATCGCAACGTATGCCGCTGCGGTGATTTTTATGGTGCTTATCGACGCAGTGACGAGTACCAAACTCGGCTACGTCTATTTCCCAAATTGGACTGTGGCGGTAATTCTTTTAATAACCGTGCCACTTATCAGCATCTTAAGCACCGAGTTCAACGTCATCATCTCCGCACGAGTCAGTGACGTTCGGGCTGCCCAGCAGTTCGGCGCGCTGATCGTGCTCCCGTTGGCGGCGATATATGTCGCGACTGAGATAGCGTTCGTATCACTCACTCCTGCCAATTTGCTCATCATTTCTGCGATTATTCTCGTAATCGACGCACTGTTATTTTCGTTAAGCAGAGCTACCTTCCGCAGGGAGGAGATACTTACGAAATGGAAGTGAAAAGATCAGCGAGTGCCTCAGCGCTCAACCTAGTCGCCGCACGACTCACCCGGGGGTTTTGTGCGACCCGATCGCTTCTTTTCGCGCCGAAAATCAGGCGTGTCACGGCAACAAGCGTCGCCCATCCCGAGCGGTCAAAACTCCTTCGTAGATCGGTTCTCGAAAGTTCTTCTCGGCGTTTATGGACCGTAATGCTTCCTTTCTTAAGTTGTTCATCAAATTTGGAATCTGGCTTCTTAAGCATCACAAAAGCAACTCCTGCGCTCTTCATCGTCGCGGTCGCGAGAACGTGGGGCAAAAATACTTGAAACTCAGCTCGCGTAACGTTACAAATCTTCCGACTTGCTGTCGCGTTCACTCCGCACCTACACCCGAATCGCTCGGTTTCGGCGCAACACATGCTGAAAATTCGCACGCGAAACTTTTCTCTCCGCTCACGACAGGCAAAGCAAAGGGCACTGGATTGGATTTGGCAGTCGTGAAAAAGATCATCGACGCCCACGACGAAACGATTACTTTTGAGAGCGAAGCAGATCTCGACAACAAAAGGAACTAGAGCCGAAGCCGAGGCTCGAAATACTGATCAAACTGGAAGATGACCAGGCCTTCGATTTCAAAGCGGTAGAGTTTGCAAATTGTAAGCATTTACTTGAAATCTATAAGAAACATTTCGTACCGCTGTTTCCAGTTTAAGCAGTCGCGTCTAAATCGGGTCCCGTTACACCTCATAGTCGGCGTATATTGCAGCACGCTGTAATAAGAGCAAAATCGACAGTAATTGGTTTAGTAGCGAACGTTGAGTTGGGAGACGTGCTAGAGTTCGGCCCGCACGAACAGCGCCATAAGCCGGGGGCACTTTTTGTGCAGATAGTAGTAAAAGGTCGCAACTGCCGCAACCGGTGCTCCTCTCATTTGTGCAAGAAGGTATCCCAGCAGCTCGCCTGGTACACTGCCTTCGTTTTCCACATAAACCGTGCACAAAGTCTCGGCTGCCTTTATGGCCTCACGGGCTGATTCCCATGCGTTTGTCACTGTGCCCTCTCGCCTTATCGAATTGCTGTTTACTCATCAGCGACTTGAGATCGCAACTGATCTTCATTTATCACTATTAATCATTTTACATAAACTTTATGGTAGCCGTGTGTCTGCGACCAATCGTGAGTAACGCACGACCAAGTTTGTGAACCGCAGACCACGGGCAAAGCAAAAGGCGCGGGCTTGGGATTAGCGCTCGTGAAAGGCTTGGTCGATGCTCGTGGCGAAACGATTGCCTTCGAGAATGAGCGGGTAAGGGCGCAACGTTAACAGTACGAGTGCTGTTGAGCTCTTGGGCGCGAGAGTCGAAAAAAATTATGCCTTCCTCAATTTGATGTGGCCCCAAGAGCTCAGTGCGGGATCAGTCGCATATTTCTGAGCGACACATTCAGCTGAACCTAACCCGGCGCAGCACAGTATGTGGATACCAAAAACTATCGTCTCCTAATGAGTCAGCTTTATACTGCATTAATTGCCGCGTCAACTATGACGTCTTCCACCATGCTGACCGATGGATCAAAGCATCGCTCTCTCATCCAAATGTCTTTGGCAGTAATCCCCGCCTTAATTCCAAGGGTAAGTTCATTTATGCGTTCCGCCACGGACTCCTTAGAGATTATCTGCGCTCCTATTAGCTTGTCACTGGATGCTTCGAAGATTAGTTTGGCCGTAATCGCCTTTCCACCCGGAAAGAACCGAGCCTTCGTTTGTTTGACAGACTTGCCAGCCTTGATTGGTATCCCGTATTTACCCGCTATGGCACTTGTCGCTCCTACCGATCCCACCTGCAGGCCCAATATATTGGCCACCGATGGACTCAAACAGGGTTCGTAGTATAAAGCTTCACCCAATATGTTATGAGCTACCACTCTGGACTGGACCAGCGCTGTTGATGCCAGCAGGCTGAGGCGGGGGCGATGCGTCACTGCATCTATCACTTCAACGCAATCGCCAAGCGCGTATACATTTTCCAAATGGGAGCTTCCTTTTTTGACTCTGAGCGACAGATCGGTAACAATTCCGCCGCTCTCTCCTATTTCTATACCTGCTTTCCTGGATACATCAACGTTGGGAAGCATCCCAGCAGATATAAGAACAATATCTGCAGGAAATTCGTCTGCGCCTGCCTGCACTGCCTCTACGTGCCGGCGTCCTTTTATAGCATCGACAGTCGTTCCCAAGAGTAATATTAAGTCATTATCCAGATATTTTTTAATAATTGATGCCATGTCTCCATCAAGAAGGGAGGGGAGAAGGTGGGGGAGCTTCTCTGCAACTCTAGTGGTGATCCCTTTTTTCGAAAAAGCAACTGCAGTTTGCAGCCCGATCCAGCCACCACCAATGACTATGGCGTTTTCCAATTCTCCTTCATTTATGGCCTTCTCTAGGAGTCTGCCATCCGTGCTACTGCCAATTGTGTAGACACCTTCCATATTTGCCCCCGTAATTGGTGGAACGAAGGGCACACTTCCCATGGCTATCACCAACGAATCATAAGCTATCCGCTCGCCAGAGCTAAGAAACACATGGTTTTCTTCAAGATCGATGCCGGCAACTTCAACCGAAGTCCTGAAGTCGATTCCCTGATCTCTATAAAAATTTGGTTCAAATAAGTTGAGTAAGCTCGTACTGTACATAGCCTGCAATGCAAAAGGCAAACCGCACATAGAAAAGAAGCCTTCGTCTTCCTTCTTGAGCAGCGTTATATTCATCTTCCGGGGATCTTTGCAACCTCTGAGCAAAAGCTCTAAAACATCAATTCCAGCAGCGCCTCCGCCTATGATTACCGCTTTGTCTACCATATGCACAATTCTCCCTATGCTGTTCTGATTCGCGTGCCTATTCATGCTCAGCACGGCACAACGGAACCGAGACGACAATTATAACCGCCGACTTGGCAGAAACCACCATCCATTTCGCATTACTTAGCGTTTGCTAATCAGATAGAAAAATAAGAATGCGGATTTGAACGGGTGATCGCGTCGCAGTTAGGTGGCTCAGCGGATATCCTTGAATGACTGAGATGCCCGTAGCGAAGAAAAACGACGCTGCGGCCACGTAGAGAACATCGCGGTATACCTCGCCTGCATCTTTGGCGTTTCTTGCTATTTTCATTTGGTTTTCAAGGCGATGCGGAACGGCGTCCGCACATACGTGAAGCCACACTCTCTCGCTCAGTTATTTTCCCGTCGTTGAAATGCTGGCTGTCTTTAAGATCAGCGAATCCCTCCGCTCTTCAAACTCCCAATGTTCGTTTGCCCAAAATCTGCAAATTGTCTCGCCAGAGCCAACCTACAAACCTTTCCAGCTGAGCTGGGATATTTTCTGTCCCTGTAGCCAAATCCGTGCGGGCGGACCGTCCAAGCCATCTCGCTGTAAAGCGCGTCGTGTAGCGCCTCCTTTTCTATCTTGGTTTTATGAGCGCCGCCAGTTTCCAGAAATCGCGTTCAAGATTGTTACTACGAGTTACCAATCAGAATAATAATCGCGGCAAAAAGCACTGCGATCACCTGGTCTATTTGCGGTATGCGACCTGCAATATCACAGACACCTAATCAGCTGCTCAGTGGGTCGAATCCGATCCCAAAACGACGTCTTTGGTCTGGGCGCGGGTAATTGATAGGGAATAAGTCGCTTATTGGCATCGTCCAACTTCTACCACCGCCCGTTCGTCTCTCTGGGATCTATTTCTTGATCACTCTTCCCAAAGTCGCTTGAAGACTATGATTTTGGCTATGTCCTCGCTTGAATAGGGGTGCAAGTCCCACGTTCTTACGTCCTTAGCAGTATCGACTTTAACTAGCTGATACCGCTCAAGGTCGGGCGGGTCGCCTTGCTTCTTAATGTCGTTGGTTATCCTCATGACCGCGTCTAATTCGTTATCGAATACCATTTTGCGCTTGTTTATCGTGAGCACATAGAGTTCATCGCCTCTCATTAGGATCTCTGCCAAGTGTCTTACCTCCTACTGCGCCGACCAAAAAGCGGATCGCCCAAACTAGTTACTGTGTGTTACATCCCGACGCCTGTTGTCGCACGAGTTGTTCAGTGCTGTCCCTTTTCGAGTCAAAGAGCCTTTAGGTTTTCTCTCTCCAAATCCTCTGAGTGAGGCGACGCAAACACTTTGGGCACAAGCACTATCTCTCGCTCTATCTGCGGAATAATCACGTTATCATGGAGATTTGAAACACTTCGGGATGTTGGGCGTGCACTGGGATCTGCGCTTTCGGCTGCACTGCCTGAACCGCTTCTTTTTTCTCATCGCCTTCAGGTGTCCAGAAGCGTGGATTTGCCTGCAATATACAATCCAAAATATGCCAATCGGTTCTCCACTTTCTTCAGATCAAAAACCATTTTCAGATCAAAACGGGTTATACCCGCTCCGAATGTAAGTGCTGCCTGCTGCTCTTGACATCAATCACGGCCTTGAGTTCAGAAATCACAACGAAAGAGGTACTCGTCAGATCCTTTCAGATATGGTGACAGCACCCGGTCGGCTTGTTGTGCGACCTCTAAGAAACTCTGCAGCCGGTCTGTGTCGCTCACAGGGAAATTGGGCGACAGCAAGGCCTTTAGTCTTGCCAACCGCTCTTCGGCGACTTTCGCTGTCTGCCCGTGCGGAATTGATACGTGCACCTTCACAAATTATAGCAATGGATCAACTTCAGCAGGTCTATCTAAGAACCGTCTTGTTTCATCTCCATTTTAGCCGCGGAACCAAAAGTCGCGGTAGCTCATTACTTGAGCCCTCATTATCACGCTGTGCTCTATTTTGCTGCGTATCCTTCAAAGTTGACATAGGCTACTCCGTCAGTTAGTTAGGCGTTGCATCTTAGGTCTGCGTCTGCTCGCCGAAGAACGTTTGTATCTTGGGGTTCTTTCTGGCGAGTCTGTCCATATTGCACTCGAATCCTCACCTTGCGCTTCGGCATCGTCAACGGATCCTCGCCGCGAAGACGACGTCCTCGAATTTATGGAACGAAGATTAAAACTAACAGGATTATTAGTATTACGATCACTACGATCAATAGTTGCATTATCCTGTCATTTTTGTGCTTTATTTCTAAAATTAGATTTTTCAAGTCGTCGTGCTCGTCCGCGGTAGCGGGCCAAGGCATTTCCGCATCAGTTTTCATTTTTTACGACCTCTCGTTTAACTGCCCACTATTCTGTCCCAAAATGACTTCTCAGGGGGTGCTCTCGCACCTCGTTTATCTATTACGCACCGAGCTTATAATAATTGTATCAGACGTGCGCAACCTTACGCCCCTTGTGAAGTTGCGATCGCAGTTCGCAGTTTGTAAAACTGGCAAAAGAGGCCCGTTTTGACGATATTGCCAGCTTATGTTGATATAGGACGGATCGAAAACGAATCGAATGATAAAGCGCCCTCTTCCGCAACGGGACTGTAGAACGCAAGCCCCGCTTACAAATACGAATTGAGAGTACGCCGTATAAAGACAAAGCTCAACACCGCGGGCACGATAAGGCGTACAAACAAAGCAGCATTTCGAGGGTTGGACGAAAAAAAGAGCTAGACAAACGTCTAACCGAGAACGAGGTCACGACTGCCTAAGATCTGCGCGACCTCCTTAATGAGGTTATCGCCGAAGCGCGCGACGCCGATGGTGCCTCGCTGACACTTGCAATGAGGCGGATCAAACTGCGGGCTCGAGATCGGCTTGCGAGTGTTCGCGATCACCGATCACGAACGCCGAATCGCCGCGCCCGAAGAGCACGCGAATGGCACCTATCGAGAATTAGTCGTTTGGAAAGGCGGTATCGGTCTAACGCGAGGGCGAAGGTCAACGCCGGCGAACAGATACGATCCAGTAGCGTTCGCCCGATCCTTGAACGTAGAGCCTGATCCCTGGCAACGTCACTTCCTCAACGCGCGGACGAGCACACCATCCCCAAGTTGGCGCGGCACTCTGGGGGAATTCTGCCGTTGTTTCTATCCGTGCTCTTCGTCACGCGTTGACCAATCCTTGCTTACTCGTGCCGAGCTGGAGTTTCTACGTCGGGATCGGCCTCATGATCGCCGGTATTGTGCTTCGACGTGGTCGATTGGCGAGCTGGCGTTATCTCTCGGGAACGGTCAGCGTTCAAGAAAGTCAGGCATTGTGGAAAATGGCCAAAACCGATCAGTGCTTCATCCGCGCACACGATAACTAATACTTCTGACTCAGTTCTTGTAGGAAAAAGTGCTGCCAGATAGAACATCATAGTTCTGCTGAGTTTTTTTTGCCCTTTTTCAATAAGCCCTTATTGGCTAGTGTTGATCACCGACACAGGACACGGCGCAGAGCAATACTTAAAAAGAAGAAGGCATTGTGGCGATCTATTAACGAGGGAAATCCACGCAACGAAGTGTCCGTAGCGACCCTTGTCCGTAGTCTGATAGTCCCAAAATGATGGAAAAGGTAACAGCAAACGCCAAATGAGTCTTTCACCTGAAAATTCACAATATGGGGATTTAAACGTCGAGCTTGCACGGTTACCAATTGGAACGAAAAAGAAGAGATGGTCCAAGAGACATAGAAAAGCGTTCAGTAAAAATGCCCTAGGAGGCAAATGTTGACAGAACCTTTCACGTCTTGTAAATCAAAATCTGGTTTTGGCTATTGACAAGCTTCATATGTTCTATTGGGTGCCAGTAGCTTATGATCCTTGTTTCGCTTCGTGTTTCAGCCTTTATTTTC
>Ga0187784_10000964_pt1 | contig 22251 bp, 17 predicted proteins | sample 1015_SJ02_MP15_2_FD_132964 | JGI IMG/M metagenome (GOLD analysis project Ga0187784, IMG submission 132964) | Tropical peat soil microbial communities from peatlands in Department of Meta, Colombia - 1015_SJ02_MP15_20_MG | ecosystem: Environmental > Terrestrial > Soil > Wetlands > Peat | place...
CGGCGGGACAGCAGATAGGCTTTCAGAAAGGGATCAATGTCACCGTCCAGGACGCGGTCGGTGTCGCCCATCTCAAATTTCGTACGGTGGTCCTTGATGAGGCGATAGGGGTGCAAGACGTAGGACCTGATCTGGCTGCCAAAGTCGATGTCGGCCTTGGCGGCCTCGAGCTTATCCGCCGCCTCCCGCCGTTTGCGTAGCTCCAGTTCGTAGAGCCGGGAGCGGAGGAACTTCATGGCCATGTCCTTGTTGCGATGCTGCGAGCGTTCGTTCTGGCACTGGGCAACGGTTCCCGTGGGGATGTGAGTGATGCGCACGGCGGAGTCGGTGGTGTTGACGTGCTGGCCGCCCCGGCCGGTGGAGCGATAGGTCTCAATCTTAAGCTCGTCGGGCTTGATTTCAATGTTGATGGTCTCGTCGATCTCAGGGCTGACGAAGACCGAGGCGAAAGAAGTGTGGCGGCGGGCGGCCTGGTCAAAGGGCGAGATGCGCACCAGGCGGTGCACGCCTGTCTCACCGCTGAGCAGGCCGTAGGCATAATCGCCGGACACCGTGAAAGTGGCGGACTTGAGGCCCGCCTCTTCTCCCGACTGATAATCGTTCAGCGTAGAACCGAAGCCGTGCCGCTCCGCCCAGCGCCTGTACATGCGGAGCAGCATTTCCGCCCAGTCCTGCGACTCGGTTCCGCCCGCACCGGGGTGGATGGCCACGATCGCATTGAGGTGGTCGTTCTCGCCGGCAAGGAGAGTCTCCGTCTCGATGCGCTCGATCTCTTGACGCAGCGTCTCGAGTTCGGGTCCCAGTTCGCCCTCGACTGGCTCCCCTTCGTGGGCCAACTCAAAGTAGGCCTCAACGTCGGCCAGACGCTTGGCAAGCCTGCCGTCCTCTTCAATTTTCTCGCTCAAGCGCTTTCGGGTGGTCAGAGTTTTCTGGGAAGCGTCCTGGTCTTGCCAAAAATCGGGCTGGGCAATTTGCTTCTCGAGTGCTTCAAGCTCTTTGCGACGCTGGGGGGCGTCAAAGAAAACTCCGCAGTTCGTGGGCGCGTTGCTTCAGGCCGTCATAAGATCTTTGCAGTTCGTCGATCACGTTTGCTCCTCACGGCACCACGGTATCATACCGCCTTCGGCTCTTATTCTAGTGCTGCTACCAAAGCTTGAGACTGGCAGTTCAGGTAGCCTCACTGAAGTCTATATAGCGGTATCCTTTTACGTGATGTCCTCCGTAGGTTTTTTGGCTGCGAAATTCAAGTTGATCCGCGTAATTGCCAAAGTACTCCATATGCGAGTAATCGAAACAGCCTGGGATTCCTCGGCAATGCCTCTGATAGGCCCTGGAATAGAGGCACCCAGCGAAAATGTCAGTAAGCTGTAACCCAACTGAAAGCTCAGAGAAGGTGAACATCGGCGCCTCAATTACTCGTAAGCACGTCTGTCCGACGGGATTGCCAAAAACAAAAGATAAATGCGAAACTGCAACGTTCAGGTCTAAATTGCTGAGACGCGTGTCAGCGATTACAATTCCCTGGGCCTGTTGTGGCGCAAAGCCAGCAATAACGCCTTCCGCAGCTTCTTCTAGAAAACAACTGAATCGTTCAACCAAGTACTGGAGCGCCATCGTATACATCGAAATGCTCGAAGTTGGATTGGAGGGATTCTTACGGAATATGATCGCAAATCCCCGCGCCCCGTTCTGTAAACACAAATCCATTGCCCGCCTTACAAAGGCGTGCCTTCTTCGGCTGTCTCGATTGTGAGGGCCAACTAGATTGCTTCCCTTTACTTCATATTGTTCTGGACCTTCAGGGCCAATTTCCTTTGGAAAGAACTTGAGCTTTAGACTGAGGTAGAGTCTGTCTATCGTCCGCCATTGATTGGCGTTGAGACCCAGGGACGCCAGAACGAAAAGAGGTGTCTGCCCGTTTAGTAAAGGTTCATCGTGTGAATGTGGAGATCCACTCTCATCAACGTAGAAAAGAAACATGGCAAAGGGCCCACAAAAGGCTACGGCCTACCAGGACATGGCAGGCCGTGGGCAGCGCAAGGCACCCGGGACGAATCTCGGGCACCCGGCACTACTATAAGAATAATCGATCTGCGTAGACGAAGACTCAATTCCAGCGTAAGTTACTGATACCAAAGGGCAAGCGATGCTTGACAGGTCGTGCGCCATCTTGAGAAACGTGCTTGATTAAAACTCCTCCTGTGTTCCGGACATTACGGAGCGCTGCGCTCACGAAATAGAACCGTCGCTACAATGACCCCTGCGGCAAGTACCGCGCACAGCCATGCGAAGACATCGCCGTGCCGGGTATAGAAAGTCTCCGCCCCAAGGTAACTGAACTTAACAGGCAAGGCCGTCGTTTGATAGCGCCCGATCTGCTTCTCTACCCGCCCGTAAGGATCGATCAGCACGGTGATGCCGTCGTTCGTGGCGCGCAGCAGGTAGCGGCGGTTCTCAATGGCCCGCAAGCGCGCCATTTCCAACTCTTGCAGGGCGGCCGCGGAGCGGCCAAACCACGCGTCATTGGATATATTCACCAGTACCTGGGCGCCAGCCAAAGTAACCCGCCGGACCAGTTGCGGGAAGATGTCTTCATAGCAAATGAAGACGCCCAGTGCACCATGCGCCGTCGCCGCCACACCGTAGCTCGACCCCGGGACGAAGTTTCCCGCTTCAGTGGTAATCTTCCCGATCAAGTCCGGAAAGGCCCAGGACGGAACGTACTCCCCAAACGGCACCAAGTGCATTTTATCATATTGCAGAATCTCGCGTCCCTCAGGGTCCAGAACCACGGCGCTGTTAGTGATCTGTGAGCCCCCGGTGGCTAACGGTATGACCGTGTTCACGACCACGTAGGCCGCGCCTTGGCGGGCCATGCGCGCCGCGGCGCTGCGGAAAACCGGATCACGAGTGAAATAGAAAGGGGCGGGGTTTTCCGCCCAGATAATCAGCGGCGCAACGCCGGGGCGCGGGCGGCCCTGCGCAGCCAATGCGATGCCCTCATTTCGTTCTTCGCTGGTGAGCGCGTCCAAAGACATATCTACGAGCTGGTTCAGCTTGGTGGGATTAACCCAGGGCGCCCAAGCGCCGGCAGCTTGCTCGTCGAGAGGCACATTGGGTTGCACCAGGACCGCGAGATCCGAGCCTTGAGCGGGCACAGGCGGCGCGAACGCCCAATTGCCAAACAGCAAGAGCACGATCCAGCTAACCAGCGCCAGCCATGGCCATTTTTCCCTCCAGTGCTGTGTTAGCCAAGCCGCCAGCGCACTTGTCGTGGCAGCCAGGAAAGACAGGCCGTAAACACCCGTCACCGAGGCAGTCTGCCTCAAGCCCGCAAACGGCACACCATAACCGAGGAGGTTCCAGGGAAAGCCGGTGATGAGGTAGGTGCGGGCCACTTCCATGGCCACCCAAAGGAAGGGGCTGACTAGCAAGGCGCCGGCAGGCGACTTGCGCGCCAGCGTGCCAACCACCCAACCGAACGACCCAAAGAAGACTGAGAAAACCGCTACAAAAGCCGCCAGAGCCGTCACGGCAAGACCGAAGCTGAGGCCGCCGTAGCGCCGCGTGACTTCGACAAACCAGTAACAACTCCCCGTCAAAAAGACGGCCCCGGTGAGATACGCCCAACCGAAGGCGCGCCAGGCACGCGACTCGCTCGACAATACAAGTAACAGCGGGAGAGGCGCGATCCAGACCAGGGGATGCAAACTGAGTTTCGGAAAACAGGCCACGAGCAGGAATCCACTGAGAACGCTGGCGGAATACCCCTTGAATTGGTTCATTGTTTCATTGAGTCATTAGGCCATTGCGCGAAATTCGAACGAGTTGCAATTTTCGAATTTCGATTTTGGGCTCTTTGTCAGTGCCGGATGAAGGGCTTGAACCCTTCGTGCTCGAGCTTCGCCAGCGTCTTTTCTGCGCCGTCCCGAGAGGCAAACGGGCCGACCTGAACGCGGTATAGGCTATTTTTGGCATGGGCGTGTTGGGGCGGTACCAACAGTGCATGATAACCGCGCCCTCTCAATACTCTCACCACCGCTTCGGCATCTTGCTTTGCCCTCATAGCCGTAACCTGAACAATGAATGCGCTGCCGGCCGTCCCAGTCTCTGTTGCCGCGGCTGCGGTAGTATCAGATTCCGGCTCTGACTTGGCTGACGGTGCAGGAGGGGAGGGCGCCAGCGGTTCGACTCTGGCAGTGGTCTCGGGTTTATTCTGGCTTGAAGATGAAGTGGCGGAAGCCATGCTGGGGTTTGCGAGCGAGGGAGGGGCCGAGGATGCGGGCGGCGTCCCGCTCTTGGCGCCAATCGGAACCGTCTCGAGGGGAGGATTAACCGTGGGCGGAATGGCGCCCGAGGTTGTGACCCGCTCGGTAGCCGGCGACATGCGCGCCGACCTTTCGTTATAACCAACCAGGAAACCCAGCGAAAAGAAGACCCCGCAGACGGCCACTCCGGCTAAAAAAAACAGGAGCAGGCTTCGAGTGGAAAGCCCCTTGTCACGGGAATCCTTAGTATTCATATGTTGCTTTTGCACCGCAGAGGCGCAAAGGCACAGAAGCGCCCAAAACTCTAAACCGAGGCCTTCCGCTACGCCTCAGCGGCTCTGCGGTGAAGGCCTCCGCTACTTCTTCTCGCCCGCTGGTGTGGCGGCGCCGGCGGCTTTCCCCATCAAAGCACTCAGCAGCTCAACCGGGATTGGAAAAACAATGGTGGTGTTCTTCTCGGTCCCGATTTCGGCCAAAGTCTGGAGGTAGCGCAGCGTGATGGTGATGGGCTCCACGGCCAGAATATGGGCAGCTTCGGAAAGCTTTTCGGCCGCCTGAAATTCTCCGTCGGCGTTGATGATCTTCGCCCGGCGCTCGCGCTCGGCTTCGGCCTGGCGCGCGATCGCCCGTTGCATTTCCTGAGGCAGATCCACCTGCTTCACTTCCACCTTGGTCACCTTAATGCCCCAGGGCTCGGTGTGCTCATCCAGGATGGTCTGCAAGCGCGCGTTCAACTTTTCGCGCTGGGAGAGCAGGTCATCCAACTCGACCTCGCCCAGCACCGAGCGCAAGGTAGTTTGGGCCAGTTGCTCGACGGCGTAACGGTAGTTCTCGAGTTCCACCACGGCCTTCTGGGCGCTCAGCACGCGGAAATAGACCACCGCATTCACTTTCACGGAAACGTTATCTCGGGTGATAATGTCTTGACTAGGAACATCCCAAGCGACAATCCGCAGGGACACGCGGATGATCGTGTCGATAGGCCAGAGAATGAAGATGAGCCCCGGGCCCTTGTCCGTCTTCAAAAGTCTGCCCAAGCGAAAAGTGACTGCCCGTTCATACTCCCTCAGCACATTCAAACATTTCATGACCCATAGAAAGAAAATGACCACGACGGTGATGACTACCGGGTTCATAGAAGGCTCCTTTCCGCGCTTTGATTCGCAGGGGCAGCCCTCCTCGTGGCCGCCCGGACAACCGCGTCGTGCAGCAGCCCAGGACAACCACGGGAGTTACGCCCAAGCTGAGGACGGCAACAATGGCCGCCTCGACACCACTCAACTCTATCGAGGTTCCTGGACCAGCTCAACCAACAGAGTCAATCCCTCGATTTCCCGAACGCGCACTCGCGCCCCTTTGGCGATCGGCTGCCGGGCACGCGCCTCCCACAGTTCGCCGTGGACAAGAACTGTACCCGACGGCCCGAGGTCAGTCTTGGCCACGCCCAAGGCATCAACCATGCCGGCCTCTCCCGTCACCGCCTTGCGCATTTTCGCCGCGATGGCAAAGCGCAGGAGAACCACAACGATGATGGCCAGCGGCACAGCGACACCGAGCGCCGTGGAGAGATGAATGCGGGCCTGCGGCCAGGGAGAGTTCACCAGGAGGAGCGCCCCTAAGACCAGGACCAGAACGCCTGCGCCCGCCAGCACTCCGTGCGACATCACTTTCACTTCCAGGGCCAGCAGCCCAATTCCCACCAAAATCAGCAGAACGCCCAGGGAATTGATGGGCAGCAGGTTGAAGGCGTACATCGCCAAGACGATGGCGGCCGCACCCACCACTCCCGGCGCAATCAACCCCGGATGGGTGAATTCGACGTAAAGGCAAGCCAGCCCCAGCGCACCCAGGATAAAAGCAATGTTGGGATCCGCCACCCAAGCAAAGAATTGCTCGAGGCCGGGCATGGCGTAGGCCACAACCTGGGTCTCTTTCAAATGCAGGGTGGTGCTGGTGTCGTTGAACCTCTTGATCGTCTGACCGTCGTACTTTGCAAAAATGGCGGCGGGGGTGCTGAGCACGGCATCGATCAGCTTTCCATCCAGGGCTTCCTTATCCGAGTAGGAGGAACTCTTGCGCACCGCGTCCTCGGCTAGAGCCGAGTTGCGGCCGCGCTTCACCACGAATGAGCGGATGTAAGCGGCCGCATCGTTTTCGATCTTGGCCTCCATGGTCTTGCCCACTTCGGCCCCGCCCAACACCACGGGGTGGGCCGCGCCTGAGTTAGTCCCAGGAGCCATCACCGCCAAGTCTCCCGCCTCCAGGATGAAGAATCCCGCCGAAGCCGCACTTGCCCCACTGGGCGCCACAAAAGTGATGACGGGCACGCCCGAATTAAGGATGGCGGAGACGATGTCGCGCATCGAACTCTCCAGTCCGCCGGGCGTGTTCAACTCCAGAAGGATTGCATCCGCATGCGTGTCGTTGGCGAACTTTATGCCGCGCACCACGTATTCAGCGCTCACGTGATGGATCATCATGTCCAAGCGGATTTCGACCACGCGAGGACGGCTCTGCTCATTCACGGCAGGCGAACCGCCGCCTGCCGCCATCGAGAGCAACAGCAGAGCAGCTAACCACGGGTAACGTCGCACTCTCAAGGCCCCCTTCCCTGTTTCGTGGTGATTTGACATCGATGGGCCCCGGCATGGCCCTGCGAGGGCACGATTCAGAAGCCGGGTCGCCCCCCAACCCGAGATGCGGGCAAGGATCAGATAACAGTCGCTGCTACTTCATCCCCGAGATGATGTGCCCGACGACCTCCTGGGCCTCGCGGTTGTCCGGGTTCAGCCTCAGGGCCGCCTCTCCCTCCTGACGAGCCTGTTCGCGGCGATTCAGAGAAAGATAAGCCCGCGCCAGACCGAGGTGGCCGGCAAAACTGTCCTGAAGCTTCAGCGCCGCTTGAAATTCCGCCACCGCCTCCTGGGGTTTGTCTTCCGCTTGCAGGATCTCGGCCAAGCTCAGGTGCGCCGCGCTGTCACTAGGGGCTAGCGAAGTTGCCTCCTCGAGTTCACGCTCGGCTTCGGCCAAGCGTCCCTGGCTAACCAGCGTGTTTCCGCGGGATCTATGAAATGCGGCGTGTTGTTCGGCGGGCAGACTGGCTAGCCGCTCTTCCTGAGCATTATGCACGGCCAAAGAGAGCAAAATGAACGCGCGTTCGTCGAAGTTCTTCTTGAGGCGGGGTTGGGGAAGGACATCGCGCGTGGGGTGGGCCTCCAGCCCCATCTGGTGCTGGTTCAGCCACTCCACCTGAGTGCGTGCTCCCGCCGCGTCGCCCTGCTTCTCCAACACCACGGCCAAAAGGGTGTGAGCGTCGGAATCGTCATCCTTCAGGCGAATTGCCTCTTCCAGTGAGCTTGCCGCGGCATTGTACCGATGGAGGTTCCAGAGCGCCACGCCACGATTGAAACCATAGTCCGGATCGGTGGGATCACCCGCATGGGCCCGTTCAAAATCCTCGAGGGCCTGCTCATCCTGTCCGGCCCGGGTCGCCAGCACACCCGCATTGTTCGCGACCTCGTTCAAAGGAATTTCTCTAACGATCTTTTCAAAGGCCGTCTTCGAGGACGGGTAATGACCGAGAAAGTATTCGTCCACTCCGAAGAAGAAGAGCGATTCAAGGTAGTGAGCGTCGCCCGGGTTCAGCTTTTTGAGCCACTTAGCCGAATTGGCATAGTCCTTCTGATCGAAATAGAAGCGGCCCAGAGCAAACGCCGCCCGGTGATCGGAAGGATCCAGCCGGTCGGATTCTTCGAAGAAGTGAATGCGCGCCGGATCGTCAGTAGCCAGGGCACCCCGGATGTAGTTCTCAAAAGCATCCAGCCGCACTTCCGGGAACTTGCGGCTGAAATCCTCTTCTGTGCCGACCGTAAAGTGCGGATCGTGCGCTGCCTCCAGCAACCAGACCAATCGGGTCTGGAGGTCCACCAACTCAGGAAGTTCACCGGTGGCTTGGATGGGAGGAGATAACTTTAATTTGCGCAGGTCAAGCAGGCGGGCCGTGGCGGTAAGGCCGGACCCCTCCACGTTGAATCTCCCGAAGACAACCCAATCCGCGCCCAGGGTCTGCGCTACTTTATACTCACTGGCCACCGTTAATGGGGTATCGGAAGGAATACCCAACTGGCTGCAGGCGACGTCGCGCTCAGCTCGATCCAGAACGTAAAAATCGGGCCCTGAAAGACGGGAGGAAATGGTCTCCGCAAAACTTTCCGAGACCCAGTTCAGGTCCGCCCGCGCACTGCGGTTTTCGAAGGGAAAGACCAGGACGGCATGGACCTCGGAGGCGGCGGCGATTTGCCAGGAACCCAGCAGGAGCAGGAATAGTTGAAGGCTTTTGCGCATCAAAAATCGATCCAGAATGTGCATTATAGCACCGAACCGATTCAGCCGGGGCGGAGCTGCCCGGAGCGAGATACTTCGCTGCGCTCAGAAGGACACCCGGGGCGAACGGGCGCCATCTAGAACGAGCGGCCTCGCTTAGTCCTTGATCCCCACCGGTGGGTTATTCATCAGTTCGACGTAAGCGGGGTTCTGGCTGATCTTCATAAAGTCCGGATCGTCGAGAATTCTCTTTCGGTCCTTGAACCCATCCTCGAGAGCGCGACGCAGGCTACGCACCGCGTCCTCAGCACGCCCCAGTGAAGCAAACACCTTCCCCAAGTAAAAATAGTATTCCGGATCGGCGCCGCGTGCTTCGATAGTGGTCCCAAAGGCAGAACGTTGAGAGAAGATATTGGGATCAAGGCTCAAGGCGGTGCGGTATTCCTCCACTGACTCGTTGTATTTCTTCATGTGCATGTACGAAGTTCCCAGGTTCAAGTGGTAGGAAGCGGCGTCAGGATTCAGCTTGATGGCTTTCAGGTAGTACTTGACGGACTTGCCGTACTTCTTCTCCATGAAGTAAGTCGTGCCGATATTGTTCATGGGCTCTGTGTAGTCCTTCTGACGTCGAATCGCTTGGTTGTAAGCCTTGCGCGAGGCCGAGTAATTCTGCAACTGCTGATAGGCGATTCCCAGCTTGTTCCAGACAATGGCATTGGCAAAACGAGTTTGTCTCAAAGCCCGGTAATAGTAATCAACAGCATCCTCGTACGACTTGCGAGCCATGAAAATATCCCCGCGTTCCACGAAGGTGAGTGGATGATCGCCGGCGGGGGGTTGCTGGACCTGGGCGGTCTCGAGTGGGGGCGCGACCTGTCCCCCTTGAGAGGCAAATAATGAATGCAGGGCAAAAAGCCAGAAAATGAGGAAAAGAGTCCGCACAATGAGCCACTTCGTCACAGGTTGAGCCAACATTTCGTCTTTCATGTCTAAACCTCGCAATGCGAAGAGACAACCACCGGCCGCATGATTGCCCCCTGTCACGGTGATACCAGGGAACGGTTGAACCACGGGCTTGACTGTCCCCACGTCCCGTATCCCTCCTTCGCCGGGGAGGTGTCATTTTCCAAAAAGCTCCTACTGCTGGGGCGCCGTCCCATTTTCAGGCGGCGGCGTCTGCTTCGAGTTCTTACCCTTAAAAATCGACAAAAACCTCTTTATGAGTCCAGGCTTGTGGGCGTTAGCGGGAGCCTCCGGCGGCTTCACCGCGCCGGCTTGCAGCGGCTGCGATCCTGGGGGTCCAGGCGGAAGAACCAAGGCTGGAGGAAGACTCGGCTGGCTCTGGGAGCGGAAGAGCCGTCCCAGGAATCCCCTGGCCAGTCGCGACGGCTGAGGCTCGGTTCCGGCAATGAAGTATTCGTTTCGGACGATCTTTGCGTCGCTCGAAACCGAGTCTGTTTCGATTGGAACGGAAACCACGCCTTCCGGCATTGAAAAGGGTTGTGGGTCTTTGTAAGCGGGGACTTCCACAGCGCGCTTCATGAACTCAGTCCAAATCGGCAATGCGGAGTAAGCTCCGGTCAGCCTCAACTCGCGGTCGTCATCATAGCCGACCCAAACGATCGCCAGCAGGTTCGAGGTGAACCCGGCAAACCAACCGTCGTGCGAAGTCCCCGTCTTCCCCGCCGCCGGGGCCTCGAATCCGCGGCTGCGGACTCCCGCGCCGGTGCCATTGTTGATCACACTTTCCATCAAATCGACCATTAAATAAGCCACGCGCGGGTCAAGCACCGGCCGTGTGACCGGGGAACTCCGCCAGAGGTTCTTACCTGACGAGTCGTTAACGGCCAGGATGAACCGTGGCTCAACGTACTGACCCGCGTTAGAAAAAACCGTGTAAGCGCCGGCGATCTCGAGCGGCGTTGCCACGTAGGAGCCCAAAGCGATGGCGGGTGTCGCCAATAGGTCTTTGTTGATTCCCGCCGCGATCGCCAGGTCCCGCACCTTGTCATAGCCCACCATCTCCGCCAAACGCACCGTGGCCACGTTCATCGAATGGGTGAGGGCCTCACGAAGGGTTACGAGCCCGTGGTATTCCTGCTTCAGGTTTTCCGGTTCGTAAGTAATGTCGCCGAATTGAAAGGTGGTGGGCTCGTCGTTGAGCATGGAAGCGGTTGTAATCAGGGGCTGCCCGCCGTTCACTCCCGTGCTCAAGGCGGCCGCGTAGACAAAAGGCTTGAAGGAGGAGCCGGGCTGACGCTTGGCCATCACATGGTTCAATTGGCTAGCGGAGTAGTCCCTTCCCCCCACCAGGGCCCGGATCTCGCCGGTGCCTGCGTCCAGGGCCAGAAGCGCCAATTGGGGTTGATTGGGGGCCTGAGCCTTTTGCTCCCTGCCGCGCTTGCTCTTGCTCAACTCCTGATCCACTTCGGCAATACCCAGCCGCGCTCCTTCCGACGCCGCCTTCTGCAAATCGAGATTGAGGGTAGTGTAAATGCGATAACTTTGTGAGTTCAAATCCCGGTCGGAAAACTGACTGAGCAACTGGTCGCGCACCATGTCGACGAAGTAAGGCGCTTCCAGACCTTCCACGTTCTGGTTGGCAACCCCTAAAGGCGACTCGGTGGCTTCGGCGGCCTGCGCAGGCGTGATCATTCCCAACTCGAGCATCTGCCGGAGCACATAGTTACGCCGATCGAGAGCCCTGGCGGACCGGTGATAAGGCGAATAAAGATTCGGGCCCCGAACCAGACCTGCCAAGAACGCCGCCTCGGGCAGCGTCAGGCTGGCAACATCCTTGTTATAGTAAGTGTTAGCCGCCTCACCAAAACCGTAGGTGGAAAAACTCCCCCGCTGCCCAAGGTATATCTGGTTCGCATACAGCTCCAGAATCTGTTCCTTGCTCAGGCGCTTTTCGAGCAGCAAAGCCAGGAACGTTTCCTCGACCTTTCGGCGCCAGACGCGCTCGGGCGTCAAGAAAAAGCCGCGAGCTAACTGCATGGTCAGGGTACTGCCGCCCTGCACATTCCGGTCCGCCCGGATATCGGCCAGCGCCGCGCCCGGAATGCGCAGGATATCCACTCCGTGATGGGAAAAAAAGCGATGATCCTCCGCTGCCACTATCGCATCGACCAGCACTTTCGGTAGGTCCTGATAACGCACCAGCCGCCGCTTGGAGCGGTTGTTGTCAAAAAGCGTGGTGATCACCTCGGGCTCGAGTTGGTAGGTCTCCAGGCTCTCGCCAGCGTCGGTCGGAGTAATGGAAGCCAGGCGGTGGTCTCGGAACGTCAGGCGGGCCGGCCCCTCTCGAGTCGCCGGGTCGGCGAAATATGAAAGCGGGCCGGGAGTGATTTCAATCGTATCTTTCGCCAGCGTGTAAGTGCCCACATCCGACGCTCCGTCGCCTTCGGCATACAGGGCGCGACGGAGCTGCTGGGCAACTTGCTCTGGGCTTCCCGTCTCGCCGACGGAAATGGGCGTGGGAGCGGAGAAAACCAGGGAAGCGTTATTGAAGATTTCACCACTCAGGCGCGCGTCAATCAGGCGGGAGAATCGAACGTAGTAGTAAAGAAAAAGTCCGGTGAAGCAGATCAGGACCAGCAGGGCGCCGGCAATCACACCTTTCTTCCAACCTGCTATCGCGGCCAAGCTTAACCACCCCGGCCTTCGGGACGAACGGGGCTTCGAGCGCGGTGCTGGCGCATGTCGTTGCATGAGTTATAGTGACAAGCTATCGGCCGACGGCGTAAAGTGAAGCCGAAGCGTATAAACGCTCAGGTCCACCGGAACCGTGTAGTCTAGGTTGATGAAGATGTGGTGCCCGATGGTGACCTTGACATTGTCGGGAGCGAGTGGAATTCCATGATCTTGGGCGAATTGTACCACTTCATTGGTTACTTCACCCGGCGTTGCGGGCGTAGATCGCACGGCTAGTTGCGTCGAGAGTTGCCGGATGTGGTCCTGAAGCTGATAGTTGTTCACGTAGACAGGGAGGGTCTTGATGGCAGCGAAAATCACCGCCGCCAGGAGCGCCAAGGACAGAAGCGCCTTCAAACGTCCCGTACCTTCTTCTCCTCGCCGCATGTAGACCCTTCGTTGCCATTCCCAACCAATCCACGAACCTCGCCCTGCCCGTGGCGAGTGAGCTGTGCGAGGAATCCTGAGACTCACCCGTTTCTGGAACGGGATTCCCCCCTGCGCACAGGGGCGGATTGACAACGTCCACCGTCGCGTCAGCGTCCCGTTAAGCTAGATATTCCGCGCGCAGACGCTCCACAACCTCTGACAGCTTAACATCGCGGACTTGCTTTGTCGAGCGCTGGAAGATCTCCGCCAACCCCTGCGCGAACTTCCGTTTGCCCAACGTCACACGGTAAGGTACACCGATCAGGTCCGCATCCTTAAACTTGACTCCAGGCCGCTCCGCACGCTCGTCGAACAGCACGTCAATCGAATTGGCCAGCATCTCTTTGTAGAGCTTTTCCGCCGCCGCGACCAGCTCTGCGTCGTCCATGTTGGCCGCCGTAAGGATGACGTCGAAGGGCGTAATCGCCCGCGGCAGGAACATGCCCTCGGCATCATGGTTCTGTTCCACCGCCGCGCTCAGGATGCGCTCCACCCCGATTCCATAGGAGCCCATGACCAGAGGCACCTCTTTGCCACTTTCGTCCAGGACGGTCGCATGCATGGTTTCGGAATAACGCTTGCCCAGCTTGAAGATATGCCCCAGTTCCACCGCCACACGAATCTGCATCGGGCGTCCGCAGCGGGGGCACAGGTCGCCCGCCATCAGCACCCGCAAGTCATGGTATTCGGGCTCGAAATCACGGCCCGGCGTAACGTTGCGGAGGTGGGTGTCATCTCGGTTGGCGCCTGTGATAAGGTTCTTCCGCCCCTCGAGCGCGCGATCCGCCAGGATCCTCACACCTTGAAGTCCCACCGGGCCCAGTGAACCCAAGTGAGCGCCGTGCAGCGCGAACGCCTCCTCGGGTGTTGCCGGGCGGAATACGTTCGTGCCCAGGGCGCTGGCCAACTTCGTCTCGCTCAAGGTGTGATCGCCCCGCAGCAGAAGAACCACCGGCTTGCTTTCCACCACGTAAACCAGCGTTTTCATCAATCGTGCCGAGCTTTCACCGGTAAACTTTGCCAGACCATCAATGGTCTTCTGGCCGGGAGTAGGAAACGGCTCGGGCGGCATGTCGCCGGGCAGGTCCTCCACTGGCGGCGCCTGACCTTCCGCCTTCTCCAAGTTCGCCGCGTAGCCGCACTCCGAAATGGCCAGCGAGTCCTCGCCCGCGTCGGTCGGCGCCGCAAACTCATGCGACTGGGTGCCGCCCATCGTCCCGGAGTAGGCTTCGACAATGACGTACTTCAGACCGCAGCGGTCGAAAATGCGCCGATACGCGTCATAGTGCTTCTGGTAGCTGATATCCAGTCCGGCTTCGTCCAGGTCGAACGTGTAAGAGTCCTTCATCCAGAACTGGCGCAGGCGCAACAGTCCGGACTTGGGCCGCGGCTCGTCGCGGTATTTCTCCTGGATTTGGTACCAGATTTGAGGCAACTGCTTGTAGGACCGCAACTCGCTGCGGGCGATGTTGGTCATCTCCTCTTCATGCGTCACACCCAGGCACAATTGATGCTGGTTCCGGTCTGTGATCTTGAACAACGTCTCGCCGTAAGTCTCGTAGCGGCCCGACTCCTTCCAAAGTTCAGCCGGATTCAAAGCGGGCAAATGAAATTCCTGGGCGCCGATGGCGTTCATCTCCTCGCGAATGATCTGCATCACCTTGAGAAGCGACCTCTGAGCAAGGAGAAGATGCGCGTAGACGCCCGCCGCCACCTGACGTATGTAACCCGCCCGCAACAACAGGCGATGACTGGGCACCTCCGCTTCGGCAGGGTCCTCACGCAAGGTGGGAATGAACGTTTGACTCCAACGCATTGATCGTGAATCCTTTCGGTTCTTAGTTCGCAGTTCTCAGTTTTCAGCCCGCCGCCTGACTTTGCCGCCCGGCCGGCTTCAAGAAACCATCCTAGCCTACTATATCTCGTTTGTCAAGCCCCAGATCCGCCGATGTGGCGCAACGGCCAGAGCCAACATGCGGCTGTCGTCGCTGCAAGCCCCAGGTTCGTCTAGCCGACTACTTGTCGCTTTCACGGCATCAGGTTCGGACTGCAAAGTCCGGTTTGTATCCGCGAATCGTGGCCTTCTTGCTCCTTTTGGGGATAAACTGCTGTTAATTTGCTCCGCCGGGGAGAAGAGGCCGCTCTTCGGGGCTTTGGCCCCTGAGGCCGCGTTGCTTCAGGGCCTAAAGGCCCCTTCAACCGTGCTCTGCGTACCGGCGGGGCTAAAGCCCCGTCCTTCCAGGACTGAGAATTATTGCGCTTATTAACACAACTAAGTACTAGTCTGGCGATGGCCGTTCAGCAGGGAAGTCTATTTGTCCGCCGGGTCGGCCAATTTCCGAGGCAATCTCCCGGGTAAGCATGCGCGCCAGTTCTTCGACCTGTTCCGGGGAGAGGACGGAAGGGGCCATCCTGGTCACGACTTTGTGTACGAGCTTATAAATCCACTCCGCGTCGGGACCGGCTGGGGTCTCATGGGTTGGCGGTACCAAAATCAAATCGCCCCACTCTTGACTCGCTTCTTGACCAGTCAGGGCCGACTCAGGCGTCGAGCCAGGAACGGATTCCGTAACCGGCTCAGCGGCAACTGGGGCGGGCTCCGGTAAGACTTCCAGAGCAGGCTGTGGTGTGGGTTCGGCAATCGGCGCACCAGGCTCAGGCACACTCTCTGCAGCCGTCAGGTTAACCAGTTGAGGAGAGGAACCCAGCTCGCCAAGTTCTTGCGGGCTTGACCTCTCAACCACTCGAGTCGCTTCGCCAGCAATCAAGCCCGGCTCGGGCGCGATTTCCGGAAGGGGCTCCGGGATGGGCTCGGCAAACACCGGATTGAACTCAAGTTCATCCTCTGGCACCGTCAAGTCAACGAGCTCAGGAGGCAACATCAACTCTTCGATTTCTTCAGGTCTTGACTCTTCAATTTCCCAGCCGGTTTCCGGTGTAGCGAGGGCTGGCTCAGGGGCACGGTCAGGTGCTGGCTCTGGGCCTGACCCAGGCGCCGGTCCGAGCACCAACCCCGGAAACGGCTCGCTGGGTTCAACGGACGGTCGCGGAAGACCCTCCGGAATGTTTTCCGCTGGCTCGTCGACTCGCAGCTCAACCTTCGACGCGCCATCCTCCACGCCGTGCACTGCGGGCTCCACGTCAGCGGAGGAGATATCCTCTTCCCCGCCCTCGCGGACCACCTGTTGGCTGGTGGGGGCGTGGCTTTCGGTGAGCGCCACTTGAGCGGCCACGGGCAGGGAAGCAACCGTCCCCTCACAAGTGGGCGGGGATGCGGAGGCTTTCGCGGGGGCAGTGAGCCGCCTCACCATGGCAATCAAGTCGTGAGGAGTGAAGGGTTTCTTGATAATGCCGTCCGCTCGTACTCGCGCGCCCCGCTGCTCGTCGTAAGGCTCGAGATCGCTGCCCACTAAGAGCACCGGTACATGGCGCAAACCCGCCGAGGTCTTCACGAATTCACAGACTTCGTATCCGTCTTTGCCCGGCATGGAGACGTCAGCGAGCACAAGCACAGGTTGCATTACGGGCAGTTTCTTTACCGCCGCGACGCCATTCGAGACTGTCTGAACCTCGAAACCCTCGTCCTGAAGAATCCGTTGGGCCTTCCTTTGAATGATAGGGCTATCGTCCGCAATGAGGATCAACCGAGCCACACAGCCTCCCCTTCAATGCTGCGTTGCCAAATGATGTGTGAAACAAATATCACCGCAGGGGGAGGAAGTCAAGAAAAGCAGGATTCAGGAGTCAGGAGTCGAGTGTTCGTGCGGCGCCATTGGACGGTACTCCATAACGGGTCTCTTTCCACCGCGGCGACTGGAGTTGTCAGGCACAACCAGGAATCAGTGCCTCCTGACTCCCGAATCCTGACTCCTGCCCTTAGAATGGGACGATCTTCTTGAGCACGTGGAATCGGCTTTTCTTCTTTTGAGACGTGGTGTTGCCAGACTGGTCTTGAGAGGCGGGCTTGGCCGCGGCCTGCTCTGCCTTCGCGGGGGTTGGATTTTCAGCCGCCTTATTCTCCTGAGGCGCCGCGGCGGTCGGGTTAGTGCTTGGGTTGCCGGGGGAGCCCGCCACATTCTCGTCGGCCTTTGGAGCGCCTTCGTTCGCCGAAGTGCCGGCCTTGTGTTCGGGGGTTTCGGCGCCGCCGGCGTTGTTGGGGTTGTCGGTAGCCGGTTTGGATTCCTCCGTCTTGCCGGAACCCAGGCTGGAGTCATTCACCGGCTGAGCGATGATCGAAGCGTTCGGCATCGCGGGGGCATTAGGCACCCGTCTCGCCAATTCAACCCCGCTGGTCGTTGCCCCTAACTCAACTGGGCCTCGTAAGGTGGCGCTGGTGTCTGGTGTCCCAGACATAGAGAGCGCCAGTTTCTCGAGCAGGCTCCTGCTGCGTATCCGTGAAACATCCGCCTGAGCGCGTGCCAGCGTCGCCTTGGTGGGCTTTGGGACCGGCTGGCCCATAGCCACCAGCCGCGTTTTGGCCTCGCCCACATGCAGGCTGAGAGGAAAATCACGCACCAGACGCGAATAATAGGGAATCGCCTCTTTGGGAGTTTTCAGGTGTTCCAAGCACTGCCCCATTCCATACAAGGCTTCGTCGCCCTGACTGAAGTTCGGGTACTTCTCGATCATCTCCCGGTATCGCCCTCGCGCCGCCCGATATGCTCCCCGCATCATGTAGAAACTCGCGGTCTCGTACTCTCCTTCCGCCAGAACTTCTTGAGCCTCCCGCAGGCGGGCCTTGGCGCGGATGGTCAAGGGGTCCTCGGGATATTTCACCAGAAACTCCTTGAGCTCGACTTCCGCAAGGCGGGCTTCGGTCTGGTCGCGGTCGGCCTTAGCCATCATGCGGAAATGCGCCATGCCGACCCGATACTGGGCCATAGGAGCCTCGGGCGCGGTTGGGAAAAAGGTGATGAAGTCCTTGTATTCAGCTTCAGATTGCGTGAGACCGGAGATTCCTCCCTGCTGGTAGTATGAATCCGCAATGGCGAGTTTAGCTTTCGCCAGATACTCGCTATCCGGGTAGGTATTGATCATTGTCTGGAGGGTGAGACGGCCTACGTCGTAGCGCCCGTGCAGGATCTCGTTGGTGGCTTTGTCGTAAAGAATCTTGTCGGGCTGATCGCCGGGATTGACCGCCGCAGCCAGGTCCGCGTGGCGCTTGCGATGAAAAAGACATCCGGGAAGAAACACGCCACCTAGCACAGCCACGCACAAGAACCAAATCAGGCCCTTACCGTCCATGTTAATGGTTCGTTCCGACAGTGCCTTGACTCCTGATCCTCATGTTGGGGGCAACCGGTGTGGTTGCCCGGGGTGGCCGCCAGAGCCCACCCCCAACCAGTTGGCAATTCGCGCTGTGAGGCCCAGCACAAACCGCAGACCTAAACAGCAGGTCTGCGCTACGTGCTCCTCGGCGAACCGGAGACGAGCCGCAGCATTTCTCCCAGGCGTGCTTTGGGGTCCTCGCTATTAAAGATGGCGGAACCCGCCACCAGGATGTCTGCGCCCGCCTGCGCCAGTCCCTCGAGATGCTCGAGGCGGATTCCACCCTCGACCTGAATGGCAAAGTCCGCGCCCCTCGCGTCTCGCAAGGATGCCGCAGCACGCACCTTCTCCAGCGATCCGGGGATGAAGGCTCGCTCGCTCAACCCTGGATCGGAGGACAAGATTGAAAGATAATCGAATTCCCCGACTAAGTCCACAATTGAATCCACGGGGGTCGACGGGTTCAAGGCAACCCCAGCCTTAACCCTCTGTTTTCGAACCACCTCCAACACTTGATGCAAGCGCGTCGTGGCCTCGCTGTGCACCGCCACTCGGTCTGCGCCGGCGGCGAGGAATTCCGCAACGTAACGCTCCGGACGCTCAATGAGCAGGTGTAAGTCCAGAATCAGGTCCGTGGCTTTCCGCAAGCCTCGGACCACCGGCTGCCCCACGCTAATATCGTCCACAAAGTGGCCGTCCATCACCTCGATGTGGACCATGCTGGCGCCTGCGTCTTTGATGGTGGTGAGCACTTCGCCCAGCCGCGTGAAATCAGCCGCCAGTAGCGAGGGGGCGATCAGAGCCATAACACTAGGTCCCACCCTGAAGATCCTTGCCGAAGGGTACAAGAATCAGCCTACCACAGTTCGGGGTTCCAGAGGGTGGCGCATCATACGTTGACTTCAATCTATGCGCCACACCTGTAAACTGGAAAATCCTCACTGGGGCGCCACACTGGGCAGCTAGGGGTAAAGGCGCGCCCTACTTCGCTGCTTTGACATCAAGCAACTCGACCACAAATGTCAGGGTGGAATTGGGAGGAATCACCCCGGGGTAGCCGCCCGCGCCGTAGGCCAGATCGGGAGGGATAACGAGCTTGCGCTTTCCACCCACATGCATCGAAGCCACTCCCTCATCCCAACCCTTGATCACCTCGCTGCGTCCCAAACGGAACTTGAACGGTTGCTTGCCCACGGAGGTGTCGAAGACCTTTCCATTCGAGAACGTTCCGGTGTAATTCACCACGACCGTGTCTCCGTCTTTTGGCTGCACGCCTTTGCCCACCACCATGTCTCGATATTGCAATCCCGAGGGCGTGGTGGTCATCTGCGCCGCAGGCTTCGGGTGCGCCGCTCCCTCCTTGGGGGCGGCCTTCGGCGTCGTTGTCTGGTCCTGCTCGGCCCATGCTCCGGCGGAGAGCAACGCCAGAAGCGTAAGGAATATGGCGGCATTCTTCATCTTGATTCTTCCTCCAAGCTCGAAAATGTGGTTTTCTCGCGGGCGATCCTGGCCCGCTCGAATACAGTATCAAGAGTGGGTGGGGGTTTCAACAGGCAAGTCACTTGAGGCAGCTATCCAAACTGCCGCTCCGTCAGAGTAGGTTTTTCTCGCGGAGAATCTCGAGGTATTCGTCCTTGGACAATGGACATTTGCTCAGGTCCCTGCACTGCTTTTGGGCAATGTGAAGGTCACGTGGCAGGTGGCCATGCCCTTTTTCTTTCGATGCTCGACGAATACCAAACCTGGTGACCAGCCGATCGTCCACAAAGAGCTCATAATACTTATGGCTCCTGCCTTCATAGGGGGTGCAGCCTAGTTTGTGCGCGATAGCTTCCGCGTCGTCCTGGGTAAGCAAATTCCACCACTTTTCGACTCAGCCTCGGCACTCCTCTTCCACGTAAGTGTGTTGGCTCAATCCTACCCCACTCGGAACTTTCGTCCGCCTCGAGGCCTTTCATAAGGCCGGGGGCTGACAGGTGGTGCTGCGTGGAGTCTTCTAACTGACTTGTTCAACAGATACTTCTGCCGTAATGGGCCCTTTCCCAACCTCGCGTCCGGAAGTTCATCAAGCCGATCCACAGTATCGAGGAGCGTTTCTTTCAAATTGGAAATTGCTTCCTCTTCAGTATCACCAGACGCAAAGATACCTAGATCAAAAAGGTTTGCCTGAAACTCGCCTTCCTCCTCGGTAACGACGGCAGTAAAAGGTCTGAGAATCTCGTAGGGTTCGGGTTCCAGAGTTTCGATCGGAACTAGAAAACTTCTTCGCTGAGCGGCGAGTTCTCCCAGTCTCTTGAGTTCCTGATCGACTTTCGATTCTAGTTCCGCAAAACTCTCGCAGAGTTCATCAAGCCGTTTCGTATAACGGGAGACCGCTCGCAGTTGCGCCTCGACTGACGTAGCCATAAAAGCCCACTCCAACAGGCGGAATCCTGTTTATCTTAACATATTGTCGCTACAAGGAACGGATCGCGCGCAGCCACGCTTTTGGGCCTGCGGCTTGTCTCCACTTCCAACAGGGCGGCTGGAAGTTAGTTCTCGACCTGCACCAAACCGTTACCATTATGTTTGCCGCCTTGGGGATCGAATGGCACGGAGAACTGGCGCTCGATCTTCTCGCGCATGCAAGGGCCGGAGTTGTAAATGCAGAACGGGTAGACCAAACCATTGGGGGCTGAATAATGGATCACGCAACGCTTCACGCGGGCGAAATCGTAATTGTAGGAATCCATGAAGTGCATGCCCGCGACCAGGAGAGTTTTATAAGTAAAGGTTCCGTCGCCCTTGCCCCGGCCGTACTCATGGTCGGTCATGCCCTGAAGCGTTTGCAGGAAGCGCTCGAAAGTCAAACCCGGGGGCGCGAACTGCGGCCGGAAATGGCGGCGAAGCTTCTGCCAGGCATTGATCTTGGTGAACATCTTGAATCGCGCGCCCTCAGCTTGCCGCGAGAGCAGGTCGATATCGCGAAGCATGGCGGGCATGTCAAAGAACCGTGTGATGGGGATCGCGGTTTTCGAATGCGGGTGGACGTAGAGGTAGGTGCCCATGGCGCAGTGGGGGTGCGACGTCAGATTGGGCCGATTGTAATTCTGCAAATTCGAGAGCAGCTTGGAGAAGGGCGAAATGCAAGAAAGCGGGAACCAATCTTCGTACTTATCGGTCAAGCCAGTCTGGTCGGCCACGGCGTGTGCCAGGTCGGACTGCGTAAAGCGCTTGCTCTCCAGTTCCCTGCGGTTGATGCGGCCCGTGAAACATACCGGCTGGAAGCTGAAACCACTGACGCAGTCGACGTTGTCGATGGCCAGGCGGATCATGTCGCCGATCTGGTGGTCGTTGACGCCCTTGACGATGGTGGGAACGAAGATGATCTTCAAGCCCGCCCGCCGGCAGTTCTCGACGCACGCCAGCTTCTTTTCGAGCAGGCGCTGGCCGCGCGTGCGAAGGTAGACTTCGTCGCTGACGCCATCAAACTGCAGATAAAGCGTGTGCAGGCCGGCTTCCTTGCACTTCAGCGCGAATTCCGCATCGGAGAATTCAATACCGTTCGTGGCGCACTGGATGTGGGTGAAGCCCATCTGCGTGGCCATGCGCAGCACATCGTGGAAGCGCGGATAAAGCGTAGGTTCGCCGCCGGAGAACTGCACCACACGGTTGGGTACGGGGCGCTGTTCGCGAAGCGTCTTTAACATCCCATGCACCTGCTCGAAGGACGGCTCGTACAGGTATCCCACGGCGTTGGCGTTGGCAAAGCAAACGGGGCAAGTGAGGTTGCAGCGATTGGTGAGGTCCACGTTGGAGAGCACGGTGTGGGAAGTGTGCAGAGAACACAAACCGCAATCCTCCGGGCAACGGGCCGCGTCAGGGAATTGCGGGTTCTCAAGGCCCCGGTTGTCGCCGAACTCGAATTCCTCCATCTTGCGATACAGCTTTGCATCGGAGTAGATCAAATCACGAAAGTCGCCATGCGCCGCGCAGCTCTTCTCCATATAAACCGCGCCATCCCGTTCGAAGAGCCGGGCTTCTATCACTCCCAGACATTCCGGGCAAACGGATTGTGTGGTCTTGGGAAGGCCCTTTTGTAGGGGTTCAATAGGCGCACCGGTAAAAGTTGCAGCAGGCTGAGCGCGCTGAAACTCCCTCCGTTGCGGGGTTCTTACGTCTGGATTAATAGTAACCGTGGCCACAAAACCTCCTTGAATGGCAACGCGCAGTCAGGAAAAAGAAGCACTGAAGGTCCAGAAGCCTACCGTCAAGCCATTGGGAGAGC